>Ga0068872_10000296_pt1 | contig 42185 bp, 38 predicted proteins | sample NOAtaG_7_FD_66441 | JGI IMG/M metagenome (GOLD analysis project Ga0068872, IMG submission 66441) | Freshwater lake microbial communities from Lake Erie, under a cyanobacterial bloom - NOAA_Erie_Diel1S_2200h metaG | ecosystem: Environmental > Aquatic > Freshwater > Lake | place: USA: Ohio, Lake...
TCCAAGGCGGCCATCAGGGCGGTCTTGTTCAGGTTCATGGCTTCTCCAACCAGCGGACTTTGCACGCAGCGGCAACAGATGCTGCGACCGTCACCTCGCACCGGGAACCCCTTGGCACGGTCCGCAGGGACCCGAAGGCAAGATGGGCGACCAAGTTATTCAGACGCAACTCCGACCCGAACAAAGCGTATGGAGCCGCAGCAGCCCGAACCGCCTGCACGTGGGGGCAAACTCGTCGGAGCATCGCCCCGCTCTGCCGCTGATCCCGGCAATACCCGCGGCCATACAACGTTGTGCCCCCGTTCGGCAAGCGTCTCACCTGCAAGCCGATGAAGCCGAATGGAATCACCAGTCAAGGAGCCCGTCATGGGTCGTGTACACACGTCTGTTTCTGTCTTGATGCTCATCGCCCTTTCGGGGCTGGCCTCGGCCAGCCTCGCACAGGCCCCCGCCCCCAAGCCGGCCGAGACGCTGGGCGGGCCCAAGGTCGTCGATCAATCAGTGCCCGACGCACCGCCCCCGGGCTTCGGCAACAGCGCAGACCGGCGCGGCATGCGCGAGATTCCCATGCAGGCCTTCGGTCGGGCGCTGATGGAAGCGCTCGGCCCCGATGCCCCGGCCGACGTGCGGGCCACCGCTGAGCAGACGGAGAAACTCCGCAAGATGGTCGCGGATTTCACCGCGGCCCAGCAGGCCTTCCAGCGTGAGCACCGTGCGGACCTGGAGAAGCTCCGCCAACTCACTGGCGACGGCCCGCGCGGACGCGGCGACCGCGCCGGCGATCGCCGCAACCCCGGCGACCAGCCCTCCCCGATGATGGACGAGGCCGAGCGCGCCCAGTTGACCGAGCGGGCCCGCGAACTGCGCGAGAAGGCCCCTCAGGCCGGCGATGTGCAGAAGGCGATGTGGGCGGAACTCAACGACGCCCAGAAAAAGGCGGCGCAAGCCAAGCTTGATGTGATTCGCAAGGACATGCAGGAGCGGTCCAACCAGCAGTATCTTGAGCGGCGGGCCCGCCAGCGCGAAGGCGGACAGCCGCAGCCGGGGAGCCCCGGTGCCGAGCAGCGTCGCCCCGGACCTGAACCCCGCCGCCCCGGCGCCGAACCTGGCCGCCCTGGCCCCGAGCCTCGCCGCCCTGGACCGGATGCCCAAGGCCGCCCGCCGATGCCGCCCCCGCCGGGCGGGCCGGAAGCAGGTCGACCCGGCACCCTGCGACCGGAGATGCGTGAGCGGTTCCTGCGTCTGCTGGAGCGGATGCCCCCCGAGCAGCGCGAGCAGTTGCTTGAGCGGCTGGAGGAACGCATGCGGAACGCCCCGCCCCCGGCCGATCGCCCCGGCACCCCGGGCCCGCAGTTGCGGTCCCGTCCAGCACCCGGCGGCCCGCCAGATCAGGTCGGCCCGGGGCGTGAGCCTCAAGCGGCCAAGCGGGGCGGAAAGGGGGCCGAACGCGGGCAGCGAAAAGGTCAGCCCTCCGAGCGGCCCGATGGCGACCCTGCGGACGGCAATCCGATGCGCCCGAAGTGACCCCCACCGATTGGGGCTTGCGGATGTGCGTACACAATGCGAACCGTGAACAAAATCCGTCCTTTTTTGGACTGAAACCCCCAGAAATTACCAAATCAGCGCATTTCGCCTTCCCATATTGCCAGACTTGACCGTATAGCAATGCAATCGCGTTGACTCGTTCTCCCTGAGTCAAGCCAAAACCCCACTGCACACTCGGTGTACCCCTGGTGCCAGTGCGTCAATTCAGGGAACTTCGGCCAGACAGCCGACGTAGACAGGGTGTTCGGTGACGGGGTGACCAGTCGAGTTCCATGTGCTTCCCGGATTTCTTACAGATTCTCTTCGCTCTCTCGGGGCCCGTCTGGTAAAATAGGCAAGATCTCTCTCTCCTCCAGCGGGGTGCCGTCTATCGATGGCGCCCTGCTTTGTTTTTGTACGGTCAACGAAAACCTTTCAGAACCCGTACAAAAAACCCAGGGGCCGACTCGCCAGAGCCCCTCAGCCGCCAGCCACTTGCAAACGCCGACAGTGGAGCCCCAGCCCCGGCCGGTGAAGGACCAACCCAACAAGATCCAACCGCTTTGCCCTCCACGCCGCGGCACCCGCGGGGCAACCGGGGGCCAACAAGCAGCCGGGGCGTTGCAACCCGCTCACGCCGCGCAAGACTGAGCCTTCAGCACCGTCACCGGCGCATCATCCGCCCCATCAACACCTCCGCCAGGCTGGACGGGCCGCTGGGGGCGATCTCCCGCCCGCTTTTGCTATTGCATCGCGAGCCCGCCACTCGATCAACTGCCCCACGTCACCCGCGTCGGAGCACGCGGCCCAGACCACTGCACAACCAGGCTTGTCACGAGTGGAACTCGCGCGGCCTCACCTGACGGGAGCACCCCCCTCGTGAGCACCTCCACTCTTTCCGCGCTGCAGGAGCGTTTCGCATCCGCCCTGACCATGGGCGACCGCCCGGCAGCACGAACCGTGATCGCCGAGTGCATCAGCGCCAACTGGGACGGCCGCCGGCTGATCGACGACCTGCTCTGGCCGGTGAGCCAGAACATCCAGATACAGCACCGCGCCGACCAGTTGTCCACGCTCTCGTTCCAGTTTGCCACGCGACTGCTGCGGGTGCTGGTGGATCAGGCGTCGGCCCGCATCCAGTTCGGCCCCTCGCGGAACCGGCGCATTCTGGCGATCTCCGGCCCGGGCGACGCTGACGAGATGACCGCCCAGATGGCGGTGGACACGCTCGAGGCCGCCGGCTTCTCGGTGACCTTCGCCGGTGGCGGCATCGCCAACGACGAGATCACCGCCTTCCTGCACCAGCATCGCCCGGACATCCTGGTGCTCTTCGCGTCAGCCCCGTCGGATCTGCCCAACATCCGCCAGTTGATCGACAGTCTCCGTGAGATTCAGGCCTGCCCGAACCTGCAGATCGCCGTGGGCGCGGGTGTGTTCAATCGTGCGGACGGCCTGGCCGAGGAGATCGGCGCTGACCTGTGGGCCACCTCGCCGGCGGAGCTGGCCGAGATGCTCATCGACGAACCCGCCAGGCGCGCCGGCACCGGCCAGCGCACCGTCGGCAAGTCCAAACGCAGCCGCAAGGCCGCGTGAGAACCGGCCCGACTCAATCGCCGGCCGATTCAGCCATGCTTCGCGACCGCGGCCCCTCCAACAAAGGTGCCGCGGTCGCGGTCTTTTCTGACGCCGGGGAACGCCAGCGGCCGGCCGTGCGCCGCCAGATAGATGCCCGGCGGCAGCACGGTGGTGGCGAACAGGGCTTCAGTCAGGTTCTGCAGCGCATCGGATCGCACCATCTCAAACGGCCGCATCGCGCCGGTGAGCACCACTGGCACAGCCGGTCGCGGGATCCGCTCGGCCAGCAGATCGCCGGTGATGCACAGGGTGTCCGTGCCGTGCAGCACCACGATGCCGCTGGTGCCCGGCGTGCCCGAGGTGGCCCGTACGACATCAACGATCCGCTCGCGATCCGCGTCGGTCATCTCCAGGCTGTCCTTGCTGAGCAGTTCCACCGTGCTGATCACGGTGTCCTCCAGCCGCAGACGCCGCAGCATCCGCCGGACGATGGATCGGCGGTTCTCAAGCCGGCCCGTCTGCTCGTCGTACGTCTTCTCAATGGTCCCGCCGGTGGTGATCAGGGTGATGTGGCGCATACGCGACAACGGTAGCGAGCACCACCCGATAACCGGCGACCTGCCCGACGGCGGTCATTCGCGGTTCATGACTCGCTGCAGGCGGATCGATGCAAAGGTTTCCCCCGGGCTGTTCCGGCCTTTCACTGACCAGGAGTCTGAATGTGGGCCACTCCGCTCCCCAGGTGCTCATTGAACTTGCTGAACTCTCCGCCCGCTGCCTGAATCAGCCCAAACTGGTGAGCACCGTGCTGCGCGCATTCTCCGAAAGCCTCCGCAGGAACGCCCAGACACTCACCGACGCCCAACGCGCCGGCGATCTGGCCGCCGTCGCCCAATGGGCGCACACCATCAAGGGCTCCGCACTCAACGTCGCCGCCAAGCCGCTGGCGACCGTCGTCACCGACCTGGAACTCGCCGCTCGCAATGGCGACGCCAAACGCTCCGCTGAGCTCTCCGACGCCTTCACCCAGCTGGTGCAGCCCACGCTCGACGCCGCCGCCGCCATGCTGCAGGCCGCAACGCCCCCGATCAACACCGCTGCCTGAGCTCCGCCGCCAACCGCCGACTTTCACCGCACCCGCCAGGCCGCGTGTCCCGCACCCACTCCCGAACCTCGGCCCAAACCGCGGCCATACAACGGGATCAATCAAAAATCCACATCACCCTGCGGAACCGCTCCGGGTCGCGCCTCGAACATCCTGTCGCTGTTTCCGCGACCTGCTCAGGCTGGCCCGGAAGCTGCAAGAAGCCGCAAGAAGCCGCCTGACCCGGCCGAAGCCGCAGTCGGAGCCGTGCTGGCTTGCGTGCTTCTGGCTTGCGTGCCTGACGAGCCGACCAAGCGCCGACGGCCGCAAAGGCGGCCCGTTGCCCGCTTGTTGATATGACCCCCACGAGACTCGGTGTCCGGCATCGTGCCGGGCGCCGGGTTTTTTTATTTGCCGCCTTCGGTTGATGCGCCTCCCGACGGCGCAGTGGTACCGCTCGCCGGAGTCGGCGACGCGGCGGGCGCTGCGCCCTCGCCGGCCGTCGCCCGCGACGGGTCGGCCTTGCCGAAGTTGAACTCGATGCCGGCGGGCAGTTTGGTGATCTTCGTCGCCAGCCAGGGCGGCGTGTCTCTCCACCACACGCTGAAGGTGACCTCGACGGGGTCGCCCACGGCAAGGCCTGTGAGCGACACGCCCCGGGCGGGCGGGAACTCCATGATCATCGCGTTCATGCCGACGATCTTGCCGTTGCGATCCGCGAAGTTGTCGATCGCTTCGTGCTTGACCTTGAACTGCGTCCGCGGGTCGTTGCCCCGGGGCAACTGCACCACCATCCCGCGGGTGACGTAGGTCGCATCGGGCTGGCGGGCCGGGGTGGCCGGACCTTCAGGGGTGGACGGCCCGCATCCGGGCAGCGTCATCGACAACCCCGCCAGAGCGAGCAGGGCACAAACAAAGACAGCCCGGCGGAGAGGCCGGGCTGCGGATGATGGCTGAGATGGGTGCATGGTCGGGCCTTTGCTGGCCGATCGTGGGCGACCGGGGTCGTCACCACCAAGGACCGATCGGCACCGCCACTACGAACCGCCGGGGCGAAAGTTCGCCCGCAACCGGCACGCTCAGACCGCTTCGATCTTCAGGAAGTCCTTCAGGCCGGCGACATCGGCGGCGAAGTTGGCCGAGTACACCATGGTGAAGCTCTGGCCCTTGGCCGGGCGGACGATGCGGGCGCACACCTCGCGGGCCACCCAGTCACGGTTGCCGCGGTTGTGGACCCACAGACGCTGCTTGCGCACGCGCTGGGCCTTGCGGAGGGCACGCTTGTGCGTGGGGTCCAGGCGCATCAGCCGGGCCATGGTCTGGGTGCGGTCCGGCGTGATCGGGTCCGCGATGATGGTGCACTTGACGGTCTGACCGGGCTTGGGCTGGCTCATTGGAAATCAACCTCGAAAAGAACAGGGCCTCGATTCTAGCCGCCATCGCCCGGTGCGTCACCCCCCGCTTGCCCCCTGGCTCAACCCCCGCTGGCGGGCTGGAACACCCCACACCAACCAAACATCCGATCACTCCGCCTCGCCGGTCCGCAGTGTGAGGTCCAACCGCCCTTCCAAAGCCTGAACACCCTCCAGGGTCACCCGCCGACCATCCGGCAGCAACATCCTCGCCGGGGCCGCCACCGGTTCCGATCCGCCCAGCCCGGCCAGGGCCGAGGCCAACTCCGGCGGCCGCCCCGAGGTGACCCCCAGCAACCCTGCCAGCGGCCCTCGCAACGTGCTGTCTGAACCGAGCACCGCCCCCAGCGGCACCGGCAGCCGACCGACCCTCGCCCCGGTCGCGGTCAGCCACAACGCTCCGGCCTCATCCACCCGCGGGCTGAGCAGCAGCGAGACCGACTCCACCGCGGCGCCGCTGAGCGCCACGCACAGTTCCACCTCGCCGGGCCGAAAGTGCACCTGCACCGCCCGCACCGCCTTGGGCCAGCGGTCGGCGTCGGTGCGATGCATCCACCACGCTTGCAGCCGGGTGGCCAGCCAGGCCTGGGCGTCGGCCTGCTTAAGCGTCATCGCCCACCGCGGCGCATCGGTCGAGCGGGGCTGGGTCAGCAGCGACGAGAGGCCGTCCTCAACCGCCCGCCCGGTCCGCTGAACTTGGTCGCTGGAGGCATCCGGCGGAGCCCACCACGCCGGCAGCGATGTGGCCGCCCGCCAGAGCAGCCCCGCGACGGTCAACAGCACCGCCAGCGTGAGCAGCATCGCCGCCAGCACCCTGCGGCCGGCACGCCGGGGCCGAGGGTTCGCCCCAGACGCGGGGACCGGAGCGGGCGGATTGGCGGGCGATGGCGACATGGACTCAAGTGCAGTGCGGGCTGAGTGGGCAGCAAAGCGGGCGGAGGCGGGGTTACGCTGGGGCGGTGCACCGGCCTGAAGACAACCCGTCCCCACTGCAGACCAATCGGCCCGAGGCCGAGCCGGCCACATCGCCGCCGGGCCTGCCGGACCAGTCTCCGCCGGCTCCGGGCGACGATACGGCAGCGAGGGCGCGGCTGCTGACCCGCCTGCACGCCCTGCGAGCGGCCGTCGCGACGGATCAGCCCGACCACGCGGCCCTGCTGAGCGACGATCTGCTGGCGGCGATCACCGCCAAGGCCCCGCGCGGGGCCAAATCGCTGGACGCGGTGCCGGGCATGACCGAGGCGGTGGTGTGGGCCCTGGGGGCAAGGCTGATGGACGAGTTGACGGCCTGGCGGGAGAAGGAAGAGGCCAGGGCGAAGAAAAAGAAAAGACCGGGCACGGGCCCGGTCTCGGAGGGATCAGATCAGTTGTCGCTCAGCCCGGCGGTCGGGCCCGATCAGCGGAACACGCCGTCGGCCGGCTCGGAGGGGTCCACGCCGGGGGCCGGCGGGGCGCCATGACCGGGCCGCTCCTGCCCCATGAACATGAACGGTGAGAGCCCGCCGAAGCTGTCGCCCTGGTTGTAGATGTACTGCGCGTCCAGGGCCTTGTCGATCCGCTTGGCGGCCTCGGCCAGGTGGGCCTGGGTGTACGGGTCGCCCTTCTTGGCGTCGCCGATCTTCTCGCGGATCTCGCGCAGCTTGGCGACCGCCAGGTTGGAGATGGGCTTGCTGGCCTCGCCCATCATGTTGCCCGGCAGGGTGAGGTCGATCAGCCGCTCAAGGCTCTCGCGCTGCAGGTTGCGCCGCAGCGAAGTGATCGAAGGATCGCGGGCGGTGCCGCCCTTGACGCCGTCGAAGACCTCGCTCCAGATCTCCTTGACCACCACGTCCATCACCTCAGGCAGGGTGATCGCGTCGGTGTTGGCCGGCACGCGCTTCTCGTTGTCGTACAGCCAGCGCAGACGCACGGGGTTGATCAGGTTGCTCATCGCCGAGATCTGGATGCCGGCGATCTGATCGTGCACCGGCCAGGCGGGCTCGCCCCGACCGGCGCCGGGGTCCTCAAAGCGGTCGACCGTCAGGTGCTTGAGCAGCTCGGGCGTAAGGCCGAAGGCCTCGTCGCGGAAGGCGTTCTCCACGACGAACTTGAGCGCCTCACGCTGGGTGGCGGCGGGCACCACGTCGATCGGCGGGCGGCCGTTGGGGTCGCCCTTGCGGTCGCGGTAGATGCGGGCGGCGCCGACCCAGTTGGCCATGATGGTCACCGCGTCGGCGTGCATGCCCAGCGAGAGGGCGTACCCGCGACGCGCCTTGGACCACGACTCGCCCTCCTTGACGAACTTGTCCAGGATGCGGGCGCGAGCGAAGCGGGCCAGGTCCATCCGCTGACGGGCGTAGTCGATGGCGTTGGCCGAGAAGTCGTAGCGGCGGTTGGAGGCGTCGATGCCGCCGGCGTCCTCGTCGGAGCTGAACTGCAGCTCGGGCTCGGCCACCCGCTCGAGCACCTTCTTGGGGTCGCCGAAGGTGTAGCCGTACTCGATGGCCCACATGTCATACGCGCCGATGTCCCGCATGTTGTAGTCGCCCTGGATCAACTCCTTGTTCATGTTGATGTTGACCGGGTTGTAGTCCATGACCGAGGCGGTCATGGGCTTCTTGCCCTTCCACTCCGCGGAGTTGATCTGCTCCAGCGTGTACGCGCCCGAGGCCTTGAAGTTGTGGCGCAGGCCGAGAGTGTGGCCCACCTCGTGGGCCGTCAGGTCGGCCAGAGCCTGACCGACGAACCACTCGGGGATGCCGTCGAGCAGGTCGGGCTTGGGCTCGCGCTTGCGGCCGTCGTCCTTCTTGCCCTCCTCCTTCTTCTCGTCCTTGCCGGCCTGGTCGCCGCCCTCTTCGGGCTGCTCGAGCAGGCCCATGACCTCAAGGCTGAGCCGCATCACCGACATGTCGATGGCCTTGCCCTGGGCCGCCATGCAGTTGATGCCGCTGGTGCGGCGGTCACGCGCCGAGGCGAAGCCCAGGTGCGGGGCCGCCGACGGGTCCTGAGCGACCGGCGCGCCGAAGCGGGCCAGGCCGCGCGAGGCCATGCGGGCCTTGCGCTCGGCCAGCGCCGCCTCGCGCTCGGCCGGGGGCAGCAGGCGCAGGCGCGGGTCCCACGCCGGGTTCCGCTCCATCCACGCCAGCATCTCTTCGTTCATGCCGCGGGTGGCGATCTCGGGGATCACCTCGTTGGCCTCACGCCAGAACGCGCGGATCCAGCCGTCGGTGAGCACCACGTCGGCGTCGAGGATCTGCCCGGTCAGGGGGTGCGTCCGCGAGGGGCCGATGGCGGTGGCGATGTCGTTGGTCACCCAGCGGATGAAGTTGTACCGCACATCCTCGGGGTCCTTGTCCATGTGCGCGCCGGTGGACTTGTCCTGGATGTAGACCTCGATGGCGTCGGAGATGCCGACCTTCTCGAAGGCCTTGTTCCACCACAGCGCGCCGTCGCGCACCCAGCGCCGATAGCGGACCGGCACCGTGTGCTCCACGTAGAACACGATGGGCTCCTTCGGCGGGCTCAGCTGCAGCTTGGGGTCCGCCTTCTCAAGGTGCCAGCGGTTGATGTACCGCACCCACTTCTGATCCTCACGGAACTTGCCCAGGTCGCGGAACCACGTCTGGAAGAAGCCGATGCGCTCGTCGGCCACACGCGGCTGGTAGCCGGTGCTGTCGGGGATCACGCTGATCGAGTAGTGGAAGCTCTTGAGCACGCCGCCGGCAGTGGGCATCTCAAAGGCCAGTTCCACGTTCTGCGGGAACGCCTTGGCCTTCTTGATGGTGGCCAGCGACGGGTTGGCGCCCGAGGCGCCGCCACCGCCGAAGCCGCCGCCGCCGAAGAACCGCTGCACCTGCCCGGCCAGCAGCGCATCACCGTCGATCACCGGGCCCCCGCCCGGGCCGATGCACACGATCGGCACGTCCAGCACCACGCGGTCGGTGAACACGCGGTTCACGCCCACCTTGCTCTCCGCGTCACCGGTCGAACGCACGCCGATCTGCGGCTCCATCAGCGCCAGCCGCTTGTCAAACCGCTTCCAGTAGAAGTACAGGTCCGGGCCCTGCAGGCCCGCGAACGGCTCGCCCGAGGCGACCGTCATGGCCATCATGTACCGCGTCCGCTGGTATTCCCGCGGCAGCTCGATCAGCATCGCCTGATCGCGCTCACGGGTGTACACGGTGTACATGCTCTGCTGGTCGTCCGCGGTCGAGACCACCTTGGTGAAGTCGCGCGAAACCTCGGCGAACGGCGGGAAATCCGGCTGGCGAGCCGGACGCCCCTCACCACCGCCCGGCGGTCCGCCGGGGGCCGGAGGGCCGTCCTGAGCCAGGGCGCCGGTGGTGCCGGCCAGAGCGAACACAAGCGACGCGGACAGGGCCGCAGCCCCGACCTTCAGGCGGTGCGACAACGACACACAAAGCATGGAACCTCCTCTGGCAGCATGACACCCGCCGGGCGCGTGCGACCGCGCACCACCCGACCCCAGACAGCGATGCGGCTTGTTCAAGCTTCCGGCAGACACGCAGTGACACTGGGCGGACGACCCGCCGTTGAATCCGAGTGTACCGCCGCACCAGTCGGCCGCTGCACGGGCACACGCGAACGTACCACATGCCAAACCACCCGTTTGGGGTGGCGCATCCAACTCTGTGATCTACCGGCCACTCACGCTCACCCGCTGCCCATCTTTCCCACCCACCGATTACGGGCAGCCGGCTGCGAAGGCCGCGATGAACGCGTTGAAGTCGTCCCCGGTCAGCAGCCCGTCCGGCGGCGGCAGCCCGCCGATGGACACCACGTCGGCCAGGGCGTTGGCGGCCGCGAAGGCCCCGATGAAGGTGACAAAGTCGTCGCCGGTCAGCAGGCCGTCCGGCGGAAGGATGCCGCCGATGGACACGATGTCGGCGATGCCGCAGTCGCACAGGTCGGGGATGTTGTCGCAGTTGCCGTCGGCCAGCAGGCCGTTGGCCAGATCGACGATGTCGTCAACACCGTTGCCGTTGCAGTCGGTGATGTTGATGTTGGTCGCGGTGATCACCAGGCCGACGGTCTGCTGCTGCACGCCCGGCGCGCCGAAGCCGCCGATGAGCGCGGGGAAGACCGCCCCGCCGCCGGCGCCGCCCGTGCCGCCCGGCCCCAGCAGGAACGAGTTGTTGTGGATGGTCACCGGCAGCACCGCCTCAACCACCACCACGCCGACCGACGGCCCGCCGCCGCCACCGCCGCCGCCGGCGCCGTTGCCGCCGGCGCCGCCCGCCCCGCCCTGGGCGCCGTTGGAGCCGTCGTCCTGCTCGCTCGTCCCTCCGTAGGGCCCCTGCGTGCCGCCAAGGCCGCCCGCCGAGCCCTGCCCGCCGTTGCCGCCCCGGCCGCCCGCCCCGCCGCCCAGCGTGATCAGCACGCAATTCTCAATCGCGACCCGCGAGCTGCGCAGCACAAACGCTGCGAACGAGCCACCGCCGCCGGCACCCAGTCCGCCGCCACCGCCGCCGCCGCCGCCACTCCCGCCACCACCGCCCGAACTGCCGTAACTGTCGCACGAGACGGTGCCACCGCCGCCCCCGCCACCACCGCCGCCGCCCGAGCCGCCGGCCCCGCCCCCGCCGCCGGTGCCGTTGGACGGCACATACCCGCTGACCGTCACCGCGCCCAGCGAAGCGCCGCCCGAGCCCGCTGCGCCGGCCTGGCCCACGCCGCCGGTGCCGCCCATGTACGGCGCCGTGAAGAACGCATTGCCCGCGCCGGGCGGCGTGCCCGAACCGCCGCTGCCGCCGCTGGGGCCGCTGCCCCACCCGCCCGCCTGGCCCCAACTGGAATCATGCCCGGCGTTGCCGCCGAACCCGCCTGCGAACCCCGACTGCCCGCCGCCTCCGCCGGGCAACCCGCCCGCTCCGCCCGAGCCGCCGACGTTCTGCCCCGGCCCGCCGATGGGCCGCGGACACGTTGAGCAGAACCCCGAACTGCTCTCGCACCCCGGCTGCCCGTTGTAGCCGGAGTGGCCGCTGGAGGCCGCCGGCGCGCCTGAGGTGCCCGAGGCGCCCGCGGCACCCCGGCCGGCGCGGATCTGGCACCCGGTGATGCGAACCAGGTTGCACCCGTCAAGCCACAGCGCGTACGACGACGCACCATCGGCCGCCCAGATCGACAGCCCATCGAGGATCACATCCTCCACGCCGATCGCCGTCACGGCGATCGCCCCGCCGCTGATCACCGTCGGGTGCGCCGTCGGGTCGCGGGCCCAGTCCAGCGCCGGGTCAAACCCGCCAAGCACATACGCGTGCGACGGCAGCGTGAGCGACTCGGTGTACACGCCCTCGGCCACATACACCGGCGCACGGGTCGGCGTTGCCGCCGCCAGCGCCGCCTGAATCGTCCGCTTGGGCGCCAGCTTCGTCCCCACGTTGTCGTCATGGCCGCCCGCGGCCACATAGATCGGGCACTGAGCGCCCGCGGCGGTGGTCAGGGCAAGGACCATCAGGGCCGCGGGAACGGCGACGCGGATGGAGCAACTACGACGGTGGTACGTCTTCATGAGGGTTCTCCGACTGCGATGTCAACACGCCCCCTGGGACTGTTGTGTGTGCTGGAGTACGGGCATGGCATGCGCCGGGTCCGGCCGCCAGAGACCGGCGACGGCCGCTGTGCGAACCCGAGCCAAGGCGACACACACCCCGCGCCGCCCGCGGCACGCCCAAACGCCACCGCCCAAACGCACCCGCGACGCGGATGCTGACGCCCGAGGTTGAGGGAGATGTGACGCATGACCTGCGCCCGCGCAGCGGGTGGGGCAGGGCTGCGATCGGCCGCCTCAGCTCAGGCTGGGCATCGCACCGTCGCAGACTTGGCCAAGGCGCACAGGCGGGCCATCCACACAAGCATGACCGGATCGGGCACCGGAGGCAATGGGCAAAGTTCTGTGATCTGTCCCGCTGACACCGCAGGCCCGTCACGGCGCCGTACGGCTTGCCCCCTGTGCGCGGCCGCCCGCGGCAGGCGCACCGCAGGCGTGTGCCCTGTTCAGGCTATCGTTATTGAATTCCGGCGGCGCTGCTGTGCACAGCCAGCGGGGCTGGCTGGGCTGCGGTCGGCAGCAGCGAGGAAGTGGACCATGGCAACGGGCGGAGACGGGTTGTACGCGGTGCGGGTGATGGACCGGCAGAGCGGACGCGAATCGGCCCTCACGGTGCGGGCCGCCGGGCCGGGGCACGCGATGGACCAGGCGGAGGCGGAGGGGTGGCTGGTCTGCGGCGTGCAGCCCATGCCCGAGCCGCCGGCCGCCGAGGCGGCCCCGGCCGCGCCCCAGCCCCCAACACCGACGCTGCAGCAGGAGATGCACGCGGTGCGTGCGGAAGTGCGAGCGTTGCGGAGCGAGGTGGAGAGCTTGCGCTCGAGCGGGCTGATGAAGCGGCCGGTGAACACCATTGCCCGGGGCCTGGTGCTTGGCCTGCTGGCGTGGCTAGTGCTGGGGCTGGTGCTGGCGGGGCTGGTGGCGGGGGCCGGGGTGATCATCCAGATGATGCCAGACTGGCTGGGCAGCGGAGTGGACCAGATACCATCAAGCCGTGGGACTGGACATGGTTGAGATTGTGATGGAAGTTGAGGAGCGGTTCAGCGTCAAGCTGAACGACGCGGCCTGCGCTCAGGCGCGGACGGTCGCCGATCTGGCGGCGCTGGTGCTCGCGCAACTGCCCCGATCCGCCGCCCCCTGCCCGACGGCCCGCACCTTCTTCGAACTCCGCCGCCAAATGGTGGCCCTGACCGGGGTGGATCGCCGACAGGTGCGCCCGACGACCCGTGTGCAAGCCCTGTTCCCGTCAGGTCTTCGGCGGCCTTGGCGCACCCTCCGCCAGGCGAACCCCAGGCTCCCGCCGCTGGTGGCATCGTCCGCCGTCGATGGGACCATGCTCTTGGCCACCGCCTTAATGGTGTTGGTCAGTCCCGCAGCGATCGGCATCGCCTGGGCACGCCACGGGGCCGCCGTTGGCGCGCTCGCCGTGCTGCTCGCCGCCGTCGCAGCGGCGATCCTGGTCCGGTTGTCGACCCAAGTCGGCTGGCGCCTGCCACCCCACGCCCAAACGGTCGGCGATATCGTGCGATTCACGTCCCCCATCAGCCCCATCAGCCCCATGCACGGTCGCCCAGGCACGCGGCTGCTCACCCAACTGCACGTCCTCGAAGAGGTCCGCCGGATCACCGCTTCGCACCTCGGCTTGCCACTGGAGAAGGTCCGAGCCGATTCGGACTTCCTCAAAGACCTTCACGCAGGCTGACGGCCCGCACGCTCGCCGCGAGCGCTCCGGCCGTCCGTCCATCACAGCCGATCACCCGACAACCCACCACACTCCGGGCAAGTCGCCTCGGGCGGCAAGGTGTGCAGGTCATACCCACACGCCGGGCACGGCCGCGTGGCACGCGCCAGCAGCCGCCGCCACCGACGCCGCTTGAACCACCACCAGCCCCAGCCCGCCACCAGCGGCAGCCAGAAGAGCCACAGCGGCAGAATGACCTGCTGGGTGGCGGGCGTCCGCTCGACGGTGGGCCACACCCAGCGCGTGCGGCTCCACGCCGGCCCGGAGCTGCTCAAGAGCCGAACGCCGGTTCTGAGCCCCTCCGGCGGTCGATCGGCCATGATGAGCACCACGACGCCCTCGCCTATGCCCACGCCCGACCACTGGCTGGCACGGCCAAAGGTGGAACCAGCGACAAGCACCCACCACCCACTGAGCAGCCAGACCACCGGCAGCAGCACCATGGCGGCGAGGGAGAGCCAGCCGAGCAGCGCACGCGCCCGCTGAACTGCGGATGGTCTGCCGTTTGGCGCAGGCACCGAGTTCACCTGGCTGTCCATCTGCATGTCTCCCCAGGCATGACAAGTTGCGGCACTGCTCGCCCCAGTTGTGCGAGTCGCGCCCGTTCTCCACCTTCGCGCATCCCGCGCCCCACCCCAAGGCCCCGCAGGTTACCACTTCGGTCCGCCCAGCAACTCTCGAGTGAACTCCGATGCGTCGAACCGGGCTTCAGCGAGAAGCCAGTCCGGAGCCACGCCCAGCTTGACCATGCACTTGACCACGCGGCTGCGACAAAAGCTGCTCGGCGCATGCGCGTAGACCAGAAGCATCAGCGGCAAACACTCAGGTTGCCCGACATGAACGCACAGCCCCTCGAGATCAAGCATCGCCCAGTGAAACCGTTCGAGGTCTTCCGGCAGCACCAGGCCCGCCTCGATCAGCCGGTGGTCGCCCGGCTGGTAGATCGCCCGCCACAGTGCCAGCGAGCCAACTTCAATCCGCTCGGCATTCAGTGATCGCAGGGCCAGGTCCCGGACCCGGGGGTCCGCGACGTGTTTGAGCGCTTCATGCGCACAAGCACGAACCTCAGGCTCCCCGGTTTCCGCCAGCACCAGCACCCGGTCCGGCAGCCGCGGCATCTGACGAAAATGGAACACCCGCAGCAGCCGCCACTGCTGGAGGCTCGACTCGGCCGTCTCCAACTCCCGCAACACCCGATCAAGATCGGCTTCGCTTGCAAAGGATGCCCACAAAGTCAACGACAGGCGGCCAAACTGGAGGATACCGTGCAAGTCGGGTTCCATCGGAGCGTTCCGGATCCACTCCAAGATCTGGTCGACCGTGAGGTCGGATGCGGACACCCGAATCCTCGAGTAGTCCGGACTGAACGGACCGGCCGCCTCGCTGGCCGCGGCCGCGGCGTTGGCGGCGGCTCGGGCCCAAGCCGCTTCCCTGATGCTCAAGAAGCACTCGACGCCCGCGTCTCTGTTGCGAGCCGCTTCCAGGACGCGAAGCCCCGACCCCTCCTCCCGGTCCTCGTCGAAGACGCTGAGGAACCAGTCGACAACGTCCGCCACACCCGCCTCGTGGGCGCGGTGCCCCAAGACCGAAGCAACTTGAACCAGCCCTTGCTCCCCATCGAGTTCGATGATGTCCAGACCGCCGATGATGTCATCTCCTGACGCGACGCAATTGTCAAGAAACAGCCGCTCCAGAGCACCCCTTGCCCCGGCGAAGCCCCGCTTGGCGAGCAGACCCAGCACCGTTGCCCGTTGTACGGTGTGCGATCGGAACTGCCACTGGTTCTCGCCCACCGGCATCTCATGCACACTGCTGATGAACTCGGCGTAGACGCTCTCGCCAGCCCCGGCCAGGTCCGTGATCGCCATCAGCCACTCGCTGCGATCGCCCTCGACCTGCCGGTCGTACGTCTGGCAGTTCAGCAGCGCGTGAAGCAGAATGTCGTGCAGCCCGGCGCCGCCGTGGCGCTCCACATGCAGCCACGCCCGCCCCCAGCCTCTGGCCAGGGCAAGTCGAAACTGCTCGTGCGTGAGCGGCAGCGAGTAGGGGGACGTTTCCGCCGTCGGAATCACCGGCTTGGTCATGCGTGCCACCCTCCCACTTCACCCGCTGTGGGCAAACAAGGCCGCGTGCCTTGCCCCCAATCGTCTGCGTCAATCCATCGAACTCAGTTCAACCCAACCCAACCCACATCCACTCAACCCAATTCAGCCCAACTCAACCCACCCTCACTCAATGGAGCCGGGGGGAATCGAACCCCCGTGTCGCCCTTCCCAAGTGCCGATCCGGCCGAGACTTACGCTGTTTCGGATGGGGCATGCGGCGCAAAAAGCGGCGCAGCACCGATCAGCACGCACGCACAGCACCCCGCCGATCTTCAACGGGTGATCGACGCTTGGCCCCGCATGCCGGCGGGCATCAAGGCGGCCATGCTGGCGCTGGCGGCGACGTGCCAACCCCCGCAGCCCGCAGACGCGGCCCCAAACCCCACCGGAGAGGTTTGTGCAATCGACGGGCGTGCTGGGCTGTCCGACGACGGTAGCGGCCAGCGTGCCCGTAATGGGCAGCAAGGGGGTGCCCAGTGACCCTGCGTGCCGACTGGCTGACCGACCCAAAGCACTGGCGGCGGGATCTGCGGTGGCTGCGGGCGGCCATCCGTGAACGCCGGCTGACCGACCCCGCCGACGTGGACCTGATCATTCAGAAGACGCGGGAGGTGATGCAGCAAGCCGGCAGCGACCCCACGCTGGCCCCGTCGATCCGTCAGCGGGTGCTGTCGCTGGGGGCGCAACTGCTGGGGGCTGTGGCCCTGGCGGATCGGACCCCGGCACCACCCGGCCGGCCCCGGTCGATCTTCCACCGTTCGGACTTCACCAAGCGCCTGATCCATGCCGACTTTGTACGCGCCAAGATCATCGCCGCCGGCGACGACCCCGCCCGGGTGCCCAGTGTCTACATCACAATCGACGACCGCCCGCCCGTCACAGTGGCGCTGATCAAGCGCCGGATCCCGATCAGGGGCACGCCCCGGATCGACTTCGCCTGCCCGATCTGCCAGCGCCCTGTCAAGATCCTGATCGCCGGACTGGTGGACGTTCGGTGCCTGCATTGTGCGGCGCTGACGCGGGGATAATCGGCACCGGCAGCACTTCGCTGCCGACAACGCAAGGGGATCGACTATGGCAGAGTGGCTGGTGAGTGGGGCTGACCGCACGTCGGGCAAGGACAGGACCATCCGCCTGTCTGCGGACAGCCGAGAGGCGGCGATGCAGGCGGCCATCGCCAAGGGGCTGGCGGTGGGCAACGTGGAGGAACTGCCGGATCTTCCACCGCCTACCCCGGCCAAGTGGCGGGCAGGGTCCGCCCTGGCCCGAGCGGGCATCGTGCTGAACATCGCCGGGCTGATCTTGGCACCGCTGGCCGCTGCCGGCTGCGTGCTGGGGGCGGTGGCGCAAGAGCGAAGCGAAGGGGCCGTCGGCGGCGGTGTGCAGACAGCGGGGGCGGTCATCCTGCTGGTGTCGCCGCTGCTGTGGGCGCTTCTCGCCGGTCTGACGCTAACCTGATCGAGACTCAGACAACCGGGCGCGGCGGCTGATCCCCGCCAAACGGCACCCCGGGCGCGACGGAGCATCCCCCGTTGTGCCCGTGGGTGCGGCCCGGGGAGGGATGCACCATGCCGAAATCTGCTGCCGATCCGTTGGCCGAAGCCCTTGACGACTTCCAACTGGCGATGGCTGAGTTTCACCAAGCGGTGCGGGCGCTGAAGCGGGACTTTGTTCGCCGACCGGAACTGCTGGAGGCGACCACGCAGACGTGGGAGCGACTCGGCCAGACACGCCATCAGGCGACGTTGATCGCACGGCGGCGGCTGAAGTCCAAACCGAATCACTTGATGCCGTCCGGCTGGGTGGTAGATCTGCTGTCCGCCTTGGCTGTGTACATGGACGAACTGCACATCATCCAAGTGCTGGTGGAGGATCCCGTCTACGCCCGCATCCACCTGCGGAACTGGTACGTTGGCAAGGCTGACGATCCCCGCTGGCATGAAGCGTTTGGGCGGATAGCCCTGACCCTGCGACGACTCCGGCAACTGGAGCCAACACGGCCGACCAAGCCGACCACGCGGAAGCCAGAGCGACGGCAATCGGGCAGACCGACTGAACTGCAACTCCACATCGTCCGGGAGAAGGGCGACCGCAAGAGTTTCGCCGAAATTGCCCGCGAACTCGATCGGGACGAAAGCACCGTCCGGGAGCACTATGAGAAGGCACTGCGGCTGGGCCGCACCCCACGGACGACCAAGCGGGCGTGACCGCTGCTCCGCTGCTTTGCATTGGGGCGGCTGATCCGGGGTGCCGGGGGTCGGGAATAGGGGGTCGATCAGCGATTCTGCTAGATTGTTTTGGCCTGTTTCCCAAGCGGCAAACCCGCATCTACGGGTGCCGTCAGGGGGTGCGGCCGCGCCGGAGAACCCCGGTTTGGCCCTAGGGGTATGAAGCCTCCCATTTCCAAGGCGGAAGCCCGAGCACTTGCCGCGCTCGCCCGAGCGGCACGCAAAGTCCAATCCATTCGCCGGCGGCAGCGCCGCAGCAAGAAGGGGGTGACCCGTGGCTGAACTGCCCAACACCCCCGGCGCTCCCCCGCTGCAAATGACCGTCAGCGAACGGCAGACGGCCAAGATACTGGGGGTCAGCCCCCGCACGGTCTTCTCGCTGCGTCAGCGTGGGCTGCTGCCCACTGTGCGGCTGCCCAACGTCAGCCGAGTGCTGATCCCCGTCGATGCCATCGCGGCGCTGGTGGCGGCCAGCACGCAGACGAAGGGGGGCGCGTGATGAACTCCAACCCTCAACACCCCACCGCAGCGGGCGGCTGCGGATGGGGCAAGCGATTCGGACTTGGTGATATTTGGTCGGCTGACTGGGAGACGCGCACCCGCGCCAAACTCGGCCAGACCGCAACTTACAAGATCAGGAATCTGGCCGACACCACCACCGACCCCGAACTGCTGCGGCTGATCGACGATGAACTCGCCTGGCGAAAGCGGGTCGAGCGGCAAGCCATCTCCGCATTCTTTGCGATGGGGGCACCATAATGCCCACCAAACCCGAATGGACCACGCCCGATCCCGCATGGGTGGCTGACCCGCTGGCCGGCAGCCGGCAGCCCACGCCGGCGGAACTCGCCAACGCCAACGCCCCGGCCGGTCTGGTGCTGACCAATCTCGCTGACGTGACCCCGCAGCCGATCCGCTGGCTGTGGCCCGGTCGGATCCCCTGCGGCAAACTGACCGTCATCGCCGGCGACCCCGGCGAAGGCAAGAGCCTGCTGACGCTGGATCTGGCCGCCCGGGTCAGCACCGGGGCCGCCTGGCCCGACGACCCCACGCACACCCCCCGCCCGCCCGGGGGCGTGGTGCTGCTGAGCGTGGAGGATGATCTGGCCGACACGGTTGTCCCCCGCCTGGATGCGGCCGGAGCGGATCGCCGCATGATCAGTGCCATCGAGGGGCAGCGGCTGACCGAAGGCGCACCCGTCCGCGCCGTCACGCTGGAACACTTGGACCGGATCGGCGAAGCGGTAGACCGCACGCCCGACTGCCAACTGATCATCGCCGATCCTGTCAGCGCCATGCTGCCGGGGGATCAGAATCAGGCGGGGGACGTGCGGGCCATCACCACCCCGCTGGCGGCCCTTGCCCAGCGCCTGAACCTGGCGGTCGTCATCGTCGCCCACGTCGCCAAGGCGACCGGCCAGAGCCGGGCCATGTACCGGGTGGCCGGCAGCGGGGCGCTGATCGCCGCTGCCCGGGTGGGCTGGACTGTCGCCCGTGATCCGCAGAATCGGGACGTGCGGGTCATGCTGCCGCTGAAGGCGAACATCGCCAAGGACGTGGGCGGCATGAACTTCACCATCGAGGGGCCGGACGTGCCCCGGGTCCGATGGGGTGAGCGGATCGACGGCACCGCCGACGACCATGCTGCTGCCCTGGCCGGCGGACAGGACGACGGCGAACTGGGCGAGTGCATGACCTGGCTGCGGGACTACCTGAGCATGGGTGCCCGCCCCAGCAAGGCGGTGCAGGCGGAAGCCCAAGCGGCGGGATTCTCGATAGCGACCCTGGGCCGTGCCCGCAAGGCGCTGCGGGTGCAGCGGGCCAAGCAAGGTTGGGGGGATCAGGGGGGCTGGGTGATGTTCCTCCCCGGCCCCGCCGGCGGCGACGGGCAGCCCAGCCCCAAAGACGCTCAAGCCCCTGAGCCCTGAGTGCCTTTGGGTGAACCGTGCGGGAAATGGGCAGTTTCCACAGCGGCACACCCAAAGGCGCTCATCTCCGCACGGGTGAGCGTCTTTGGGGTGCCTGATGAACGTCTTTGGGGCCGGAACCGGGCGGCCCCCGTTGGCAATCACCCGGCGAATGTGGTATGGTCTTGCTGCGGGTCCGATCAACCCCCTGAAGGGATGCAGTATGGCGAGTGTCAGCAATGACGGCGGACTGTTTCGGGTGCTGTGGGTGGACGGCGAAAGCCGGCGGGTGATGCGGCTGGGGCGGGTGAGCCAGCGACACGCCGAAGACGTGGCCCGGCACATCGAGGAACTGATGCGGGCCAAGCAGACCCGGCATCCGGTCGATGCCCGCACCATCACCTGGCTGACCGGGATCAGCGACGATCTGCACGGCCGGCTGTCGGACTACGGGCTGTGCCTGCCCCGGGCGACGGGCACGCTGGGCGGGCTGCTGCGGCTGGTGTTGGAGGAACGCAAGGCGGATCTGAAGGCGGAGAGCCTGCGGCGACTTCAGCAGACGGCGGACAAACTGATCAGCACGCTGGGGGATGGGCGCGTGCTGCACACCATCACGCCGGCGGATGCAGCCCACTGGCGGGCGGAACTGACGCGGGCGGGGCTGTCGATGGCGACGGTCAAGACCCACGTCGGCAACGCCAAGACCCTGATCGGCGAAGCGGTGCGGCGGGGCATCATCACGGCCAACCCGTTCGCGGCGCTGAAGGGGGGCGTGACTTCCCACCGCAGCGGGCGGATCGTCAGCGCCGAGGAACTCGCCAAGGTGATCGACGCGGCCCCGTCGCTGGAGTGGAAGTGCATCATCGGCCTGGCCGGGTGGGCGGGGCTGCGGCATCCGTCCGAGACTTCGCTGCTGCGGTGGCAGGACGTGGACTTCGCCGCCGGCCGTCTGCGGGTCCGCAGCCCCAAGACCGAGCGCCACCCCGGACACGCTGAGCGGCTGGTGCCGATTGAGCCGGCGCTGGCGGCGCTGCTGCAAGCCCAGTACGACGCGGCCCCGGAAGGGGCTGTCAGCGTGGTGAACCTGACCGGACGCGGGGGCCGGCGGCGGACGCTGGCGAACATCATCCGGCGGGCGGGGCTGGAGCCGTGGGCGGATCTGTGGCAGACGCTGCGCCGGTCCTGCGAAGTGCGGTGGGCGACCGTCCACCCCCAGTTTGCGGTCAGCAAGTGGATCGGCCACAGCCTGACCGTCAGCGGCCGGCACTATGCGAACGTGGTGCCCGATGAACTGTTCCAGCGGGTCAGCGGACAGGCGGCGCAAAATGCGGCGCAGCACCCGTCAGAACGGGCCAGCAAGGCACCGCAAGCCCACCAAACGGCCCGTTCGGTGTCGCCTGCTGCAAGTGTCGGCTGTGCTGAGGTTTGCGGGGGTGTGCGGCCCCTTACAGGGGCAGCACGAATCCCAAACAGAAATGGAGCCGGGGGGAATCGAACCCCCGTGTCGAGACGGTCGGACTGGCACCTCTACGCGTGTATCCGGTGATTTGATCTCGGGTTGACGCCGCCCACCAGCAGGCTGCGTTCAACCCCAGGACCCAGTGGGTTCTCGCCTGCTTCCCCGGGTCCGCCGCCGGCAGGCCAGCCCTGTGTTTATGTCCCGCCCACTACAGGGCATCGTGTGCGGGACATGCAGCCTTTATTAGGCCGCGAGAGCGTAGCTGTCATTGGCAGCTAATTTTTGCATGCTTTTTACGTGGCCGGCATGCTCCACGACGCGCCATACCAATCGTCACACGCTCGGGCGAAACCACATCGGCCCCGAGAACTTGTCATCCTATGGCCCCCCGGCGGCCCGCGCTGCCCCAAACCGCCGCCCCCGCCCCCCCCCTGCTCCCACCCCCGCCCCGGTCAGTTGCCGCCGCCGATCACCACATCGTCAAAGTCCTGCAGCGCGTCGATGCCGCCGCTGCTGGAGTACTGCACCACGCTGCCGGTTGAAGCCGCCAGCTTGCCGCCTCGATCATCGCTGCCGAGGTAGAAGCCGTCCTGCCCGGCCGAATGAAGCACCACGCGTCCCCGCGATTGTCCGGGAATCGGCGGAGTGATGCTGGGCACCGGAAAGGCCGGGCTGCCCAGCAGGGCCGCCAGGTTGCCCTGAATCTGCGCGTCCGATCGACCGCCGCCAATCAGGCTGGACCGCACCCCGCCCACGTTCTGGTTGGTGCCCGCCCGCCCCAGCAGGTTGGCCGACAGATGGGCCGCGTTGGCGTTCCAGTAGAAGCGGGCCGGGTTGGTCGAGTTCACCTGCGCAAACGCGTTCGCATAGGTTGCACGGGCGTTGCCCGTCACCTTCGGCGCCCGCGGGTCCTCCACCCAGGCCAGAATCGGGTTGCCCCAGGTGTCCACCAGCGTCGGCATCCGGCGGTGCACGTCCTGAGCTGAGCCCAGCGTCTGGCCCGGCCGGTCCTGCGGCACCAGCGCATCGCCGCCCATCCGCAGATACGCGCCCGCCCGCCCGGCGTTGGGCGTTGCCGCTCCGGCGCCGATCTTGGTGATGTCCACGTTCACCTGCCCGGCCGCCGAACTCAGCGGGCCGACGTTGCCGAGAATCGGGCTGTCCGAACCGCCCGCCGCTGCCTGCGTCAGACCGCCGGCCAGGTCCAGCAGAATGTTCTGCATCGCCGAGAAGCCCCGCTGCCCGTTGTCACTGCTGCCCATGTCCGACACCGAGAAGTACCCCGGCAGCCGGTCGCGGTTGTCCAGCACAAACTGGCCCGCCGCCCGGTCCACGTCCGACATCCGGCTCTGCGTCGCCGCCTTGCGGGCCGAGTTGCGGGCCGAGCCCAGCACCGGCAGCAGAATCCCCATCACCAGCACGATGATGAACAGCACCGTCAGCAACTCCATCAGCGAGAAGCCTCGGGTGCTGACGATCGGACGGTGAGAGTTGGTGGCGTTCATCGGCGAAGTCCTGACTGCATGGTCCATCATCGAACGTCCGGCACAGCTGGCCTGACGACTGGCGAGCTCTCCCCGGCCAGCCCACTGGCCCGCTGCGTGCCCCGGCCTCCCGGCCGATGCCGCCCGCCCCCTCTGCTGCGTTTGCTGCCGGCACACCGATGGCCTCAGAGGTGGGCAACCCGGTGACGTGCCGGCATCGACGCCGTGGGCAGGCGACGAACCGGGGCGGATGACACCGCTCACGTCGCCAGTCTGTTCGACTTGACCGGCTCAGGGGATGCAGCCGCCCCAACGGAAGCGGAACCAGAACACTGCCGAGACCAGTGTAACCCCGCCCTTGGCAGCGGGCGGGGGATCCTTTGTTATCCCGTTCGTTCTTTGGTCGGTCTTTCTCCGTATGCCGACCACGGCCATATTCGCCATCCGTCCCCCCGCACGAACTTCGTATATACAGCTCGCCCTGCCCAGTTCCATCCCCTCAGTCCGCCGCCCGCTCGATTCCACCGGTCAACGATCACCGCTGATGGCCTCCCCCACTCGCCCGCCTTCGGGAGTCATCCTGCGACTGCACCCAACCGCCGCCGACGCGGACGGCTCAGGGGCTGCGCTGGCCGGAAGTCAGGACCGCTTCCTGCCCGAACCCGGCCTGGCCGCCCTGCGTGCCGGCCGACTGGCCATCCTCTCCACCGAAACTGTCTACGGCCTCGCGGCGGTCGCCCACGGCCCCACCCCGGGCCCGGTTGAGCAGCATCTGGCCGACGCCCTCCGCCTTCTCGGTGAAGACATCGCCGCTGGCGTGGTCTGGCACGCCCCCGATGTGCCAACGGTCATCGCCACGCTGGGCATCCACCAGCCGGTGCATCTGCGTCTGCTCGGCCGCCTGATGCCCGGCCCGCTTTCACTCGCGGTCGATCTGGATCAGGCCGGGCTGGCCCGCCTCACTTCCCAGCACCCGGCCCTGGCCCGGCTGTGCGTGCGATGCGAGGCCGGCGTCGCCGGCGTGGCGCTTGTTCGCGTGCCCGATCACCCGTTGGCGCAGCACCTCTCCGCCGCGGTCTGGACCACCGCGGACCCGGCGAACGCCGGCGTACTGGTCGCGCGGGGCATCCGTCTTGCCGGCCAGCAGGGCTGGGCGAGCGACCGCGCCGCCGCCGCGGCACGCCTGGCCGAAGCGGGCATCACCGCCGAAACCGCCGTGGACGGGGGCCGGGCCCGCCATGGCGAACCCAGCACCGCGATCCGCCTGCTGGCCGCCGGCGGCTGGCGGCTTGAGCGTGCCGGGCCGCTGAGCGCCGAACGCATCGCGCGGGCGGGCAGCTGCACCGTGCTGTTCGTGTGCACCGGCAACACCTGCCGCAGCCCGATGGCCGAGGCCATCGCGCGTCACACGGTGGGCGAGCGGCCGACCATCCCCACCATCGTGCGTTCCGCCGGCGTCGCCGCCGGCCGGGGCCAACCCACCACGCCCGAGGCCGTCCGCACGCTGGAGAAGATGGGCGTGAGCGCTGCGGAACTGCGGGGCAGCACCCCGGTGACCGAGCACCTGATCGACGAGGCGGATGTCATCTACGCCATGACCCGCTCGCACCTGGCGACCCTGCTGGACCGCTTCCCCTCCGCCCGGGGCAAGGCCCGCCTGCTCGACCCGGCGGGGACGGACGTGGAGGACCCCATCGGCGGTTCGCAATCGGTCTACGACGCGACGGCGGCCTCGCTGGCGCAGAGCATCCGGCAACGCTTCAAGGAGTGGCAGTGACATGAAGATCGGACTGGGTGCGGACCACCGCGGCGCTGCCGCCGCCAAGCAACTCATCGAGCGCCTCGCGGCGCTGGGGCACGAAGTGTCGGTGCTCAGCAACCTGACCACCGACACCATCGACTACCCCATCTCCGCGCACGCCGTCGGCACGGCCGTCGCCAACCACCAGGTCGACCGCGGCGTGCTCATCTGCGGCACCGGCATCGGCATGTGCATCGCCGCCAACAAGGTCCACGGCGTTCGCGCCGCCGTGGTGCACGATGAACTGACCGCCGAGATCAGCCGCACCCACAACGACGCCAACGTGCTCTGCCTCTCGGCCGACCTGCTCGGCCAGCGGCTGATCGAGAAGATCGTCGAAGCCTGGCTGGGCACGCCCTTCCAGGGCGGCCGGCACGCCCGCCGTCTGGAAGAAATCCGCGCCATCGAGCAGGGCAAGGACCCCGCACGAGGCCAGGCCTGAACGCGGCCCGCCGTCCGGATGCAATCGGCAGGCCGCCCCGAAACCCGTCGGCTTCCAGTGTGATCGGCCGCAACCCGCCCGGTCCGGCGACCTCCGGCCGACCGCCCGCTGCCGGCGGCCTTTACAGCGTCACCCACGTGCCGTCGATCGGCTCGCCGACTGTCGCCAGCGCCGCCCGCAGCAGCGCCCCGGCGGTGCGTCCATCGACAATCGGCACGCCCCGCTGCCCGCCGGAAGCCTGTCCCTCTCCCATCGCCTCAAAGCACGCGTGCAACTTGGGCAGCATGCCCCCGTCCACCGCGCCCGAGGCCCGCAGCCGCTCCACGTCGGCCTCGTTCAGCCGCTCCAGCCGCGTTGCCGGGTCCTTCGGGTCCGATCGCACGCCCGCGGTGTCCGACACCAGCACAAACCGCGACGGCGCCAGCGCCCTGGCCACCGCCCCGCCGGCCAGATCCGCGTTGATGTTCAGCCGCCGCCCGCCGCTCGCTTCGCGCTCATCCAGCGCGATCGGCCCAATCACCGGCACCCGCCCCTCGACCAGAATCGCCCGAACGCGTTCCGCCCGCACCGCCGTCACCTCGCCCACCAGCCCCAGGTCCGGCTCGGCCGTCCGCCGCCGCGCCGCCAGCACGCACTCGCCCAGCGAGTGCAGCGGGGCAGGCCTCGCCCCGCCGGCGCTGAGCATCGCGCACAGTTCGGCATTCACCGTCTGCGCCAGCACCTTCTCGGCGATCGCCAGCGTCGCCTCATCGGTGTACCGCTGGCCGGCGATGAACCGCGGGGCCAGACCCGCCGAGGCCATCGCCGCCGAGATCGCCTTGCCGCCCCCGTGCACCACCACCACCGCCACGCCCATCGCCGCCAGCGCCGCAGCGTCACCCATCACCTGCGCCATCTGCGCCGGCACATCCTGAATCGACCCCCCCACCTTCACCACCAGCGGGCCCTCACTGGTCAGTCGCCGGGCCCGCTCGGCCGCGTCCGGGTACACCGCCAGCGCTCGCTCCGGCGCCTGCTGCTTCACGCTCATCGATGGATCTCCGCAGCCGCGCGCCGCCCGCGGCCGTTCATCACGCCTTCTTCTTCCGGCCTGTCGCCGGCAACGCCTTGCCCTCCACCCACTTCCTGGCCAGCAGCGCCGCACCCAGCAGCCCCGCGTCCGGCCCCAACTTCGTGCCCACCACCTCCACCTTGCGGCACACCGCGGGGAACACATGCGCCCGCACCGCGTCGCGCACGGGGATCACCAGATCATCACCCATGGATTCGGTCAGCCCGCCGCCCAGCACCACGTGCTGAATGCCCAGCAGGGTCACCACGTTGGCAATGGAGATGCCCAGCATGTACGCCGCGTTGTCCACCACCTGCCGGGTGAGTTTGTCGCCCTTGGCATAAGCCTGCGCGATGACCTTGGCCTTGAAGTCCCCCATGTCCCCTTCGGCCAGATCGGTGATGATCGACGGATTGTTCGCCCTGATCAGCCGCACCAGCCGGTCCACCAGCGCCGTGCGCGAACAGTTGTTCTCCACCGAGCGGCTGCCCGGCGGGTTGCCCGGAAACAGGATCGTGTGCCCGATCTCGCCGGCGGTGAACGTCGCCCCGTAGAACAACTGGTTGTGCAGGATCAGCCCGCCGCCGATCCCGGTGCCGATCCACACCCCCAGCGTGTCGCGCACGCCCTTGGCGGCGCCCAACTGGTGCTCGCCATACACCGCCACGTTCACGTCGTTGTCCACCACCACGTGGTGCCCGAACTTCCGCGACAGCACCCGTGACAGCGGATAGTTGTTCCAGCGCAGGTTCACCGCCTCCAGCACCACGCCGTGCGCCGGGTCAATCGCCCCCGGAGCCCCGATGCCCACCGCCGACAGGTCGCGCACCGTCAACCCAGCCGCCTGGCAGGCCTCGTGCACCCCGTCCACCAGCCGGTCGAGCACGCGGTCCGAGCCTTCCCCGGCGCGGGTCTTCTTCTTCGCCCGACCCACCACCTTGTTCCCCGGGCCCACCACCCCGATCTGCATGTTCGTCCCGCCCAGGTCAATTCCCGCGACAAATCGGCCCTTGGCCATCGCCTGCTCCTTCACGCCGGCGATCACCTCCGCAGCAGCGCAGCCGCGTCAGATTTCACCAGGCCGAGAGTGTAGGGGAAGCCCGACCGTGCCACCCCCGTCCGCAGCCCGCCGCATCCCTCCACCCGCAAACACCCTCACCAACCGGTCGATCAGCCCAGCAGCCGTGCCGCCACCACCGCGCACCCCAGCCCCGCTCCGGCCAGAGCCGACTCAGTGCGGGCTCGCAGCCGCACCGCTTCATCCGTATCGCCCACCACCACATACACCGTGCTCCCCGAGCCGGTCACCAGCGCCCGCCGGCCGGTGGCCCCGCCCACCACCCTGATCACCTCCCGCAGCACCGGCGCCACCACCTGCGCAGCCTCCGACAGGTCGTTGAACAGCAGATCCTCCCTCGGCTCGCCGGCGATCACGCTCTGGCTCACCGCCCGCCGCACACGCTGCTCATCAAGCCCGGCGATCGCCCCGCCGTCGAACGCGCCGTACACCGGCCCCGTCGGGCACGCCGCCTCAGGCAGCACCAGCACCGCCCACCCCGGCACGTGGGGCAGCCGCTCAATCCGCTCGCCAAAGCCCGAGACCAGCGCCGGGCTGGGCGGTGCCCCCAGCGCTTCCTGGTGGTCCAGAAAAAACGGCACGTCCGAGCCCAGCTTCGCCGCAACCGCCAGCAACTCGGTCGCCGGAATCCGCAGGCCGAACAATGCGTTCACCGCCCGCAGCGTGCTGGCGCAGTCCGACGAGCCGCCCCCCAGGCCGCCCCCCACCGGAATCCGCTTTTCCACCGTGATGCGGCACGGCAGCGCCTGCCCGGTCATCGCCCGCAACGCCGCCAGCGCCCGCACCGTCAGATCCTTCTCCACCGGCCAGTCAATCGGCGACGGGGCCGGCGCCCGCTCATGCCAGCGGATCGCGTGCCCGGTCTCCTCGCCCTCCCGAACCCGCTCCACAGTCACCTCGTCGCACAGATCCACCGGCACAAACCACGAACAGATCGGGTGGTAGTTCTTCGGCGGCACCGGCCCCCCGACCGACAACGCCAGATTCAACTTGGCCGGCGCCCGCAACCGCACGCGCTCGCCGCCATGATCGGGGTGGTCTGAACGGTCGGCGACGTCGGCTGGGTTGCGCACGGCGAACAATACGTGACACCGGCATGTTCGTGGGCAACCCGCCCGCATCGGACCGGTGACGAGGTTCACCATGTCCAAGGCCAACAGCCGCCCGCCGGCCCCACTCCCCTCCGCCCCGGATTCGGGCATGCCCCCCGCCGCCCGTCCGCAGACCGTGGGTGACATCTGCGCCGCGCTGGAGGCCCTTGCCCCCACCCGCTTCGCCGAACCGTGGGACAACGTCGGACTGCTCGTCGGCGACTCCGCCGAGCCGCTCGCCCCCGACGCCCGCGTCGTGCTCACCATCGACCTGACCGAGCAGGTCCTCGGCGAGGCCCACGCCAACCGCACCCTCACCGCCGGCGCCGCCGGCGTGCTGGTCTGCTATCACCCGCCGCTGTTCTCCGCCACCAAGCGGCTCACCGCAGCCAAGCCCCTGCACGCCGTCCTGCTCCGCGCCATCCGCGCCGGCTGGGCCGTCTACGCACCGCACACCGCGCTCGACGCCGCCCCAGCAGGCATGTGCGACTGGCTGGCCGACTGCGTCCTCGGCCGAACCAACGCCGAGGCCCTCCACGCCGACCGTCGCGCTCTCCGACCCGCCGGCATCCTCGCCGACGGCCAGCAACTCAAAGTCGTCACCTTCGTCCCCGCTCAAGACGCCGCCAAAGTTCGCCATGCCCTGGCCACCGCCGGCGCCGGCCGCATCGGCGACTACGAAGTCTGCAGCTTCGCCTCCCCCGGCACCGGCACCTTCCTCGGCAAGCCCGGCAAAGCCCACCCCGCCGTCGGACATGCCGGCCAGCTTGAGCACGTCGAAGAACACCGCCTCGAGATGGTCGTCAGCCAACGCTCACTCGCACTCGCACTCACCACGCTCCGCCAGTTCCACCCCTACGAAGAACCCGCCATCGATGTCTACCCGCTGGCCCCCCAGCCGCAACGCAACACCGGCACAGGCCGCCGCCTCGTGCTTGACCACCCCATGACCGTCCGCGCCATGGCCGACCGCCTCAAAGCCGCCCTGGGCGTCTCCCACGTGCAGATCGGCGGTCCACTCGACCGTGTCGTCAGTTGCATCGCCGTCTGCCCCGGCTCCGGCGGCGAACTCGCCGACGCCGCACTTGAAGAAGGCTGCGAACTGCTGGTCACCGGCGAGATGAAGCACCACGAGGTCCTCGCCGCCGTCAACCGCGGCCTGAGTGTCCTCCTCGCCGGACACACCCGCACCGAACGCCCCTACCTCCGCCTCTTCGCCTCCCGGCTGGCCGCCCGCCTCGAGGGGGTGCCCGTGATCACCGCCGAGTCCGACCGCGACCCCCTGGTCGAGGTGTGACCCCAACGCCGTCAACCGATCGCATCGCCCATCGGCATCACCCGCAACGCGTCCCATAGTGTGTCCCGACACATCGCCTCACCCGTTGCCGCTCCTCCCCGACCCCTCCAGACGGTCATCCTGAATGTCCGATAATGACGGCTTTGCCACTTGTCCAGTGTTGCGACCTGTTCGCTGGAGGTTCTGTGGAGAATACTGCATGCGGGGTTTCTCCGCTCTGACATGCCGGCCCGCACGCCGACCCGCTCGCTATGCCTGAGGACACTCCGCAAATCGTGACCCGTCTGGTGCTCCGCTGCGGCTCCGGCGATGCCCGCGCCGCTGACGAACTGCTCCCGCTGGTCTACGACGAACTCCGCCGCCTCGCCCGCTGGCACATGTCCCAGGAACGCGACCGCGGTGCCGGCCACACCCTCCAGCCCACCGCACTGGTCCACGAAGCCTTCGGCCGCCTTGCCGCCAACTCCGAACTGCAGTGGAACGACCGTCGCCACTTCTTTGCCGCCGCCGCCGTCGCCATGCGTCGAATCCTGGTGGAACGCGCTCGCCGGGTAGCCGGACCCAAACGGGGCGGCGGACGCATCCGCGAGCAACTCAACCCCGACGGCGTCTCCACCCCGGCCATCGATGATGTCGATGCCGGCGAGACCGACTGGATCGTTCTCGACGCCGCCATGACCGAACTGCAGGCCACCGACCCGGCACTTGCCGAGATCGTGCACCTGCGATATTTCGCCTGCCTGTCCATCGACCAGACCGCCCAGGCTCTGGGCATCAGCGACCGAACGGTGGACCGTCAGTGGAAAATCGCCCGCGCCTGGCTGCTGGACGCCATGAGCCGCCATGCCGCGGACGATGTCGCCGACCGGGGCTGATTCTCGCTTGCTGTTTCAGCGGGCCGCCTTGCCGCTGTCCGCAAACGTCCTCGCCCGACCCGAACGCCCGTTCCATCCACCGCTCGCCCGTTCTGAAAGCTGCACCGTGAGCCCCCTGTCCCCCGCTCCAGCCCATGCCGCCGACGCCGCCCCCGCCTGGGCCGATGTTCGCGCCATGCTCGACCGCGTGCTGGACCTTCCCGTGCCCCAGCGTGCGGCCTTTCTCCAGGCCGCCTGCGCCGGCAACGCTCCGCTCCGCGCCGGCGTTGAACGCATGCTCGCCCTCGCCGAGGACTCCGGCGATCGGCTCGACCCCGTCACCGCTGAACCCATCCGCTCGCTCGCCAGCGAACTCGAGCAGCAAACCCCCATTCTCACCGGAGTTCAGACTGACCGCTACGCCCTCGGCCGTCAGCTCGGCCTCGGCGGCATGGGCGTGGTCTACGAAGCCGACGATCTGGCCCTCGGTCGCACCATCGCCATCAAGGTCATCCACGCCGCCCTGGCGACGCCCGCGACCATCCGCCGCATTCAGCAGGAGTCCAAGGTCCTCGCCCGCCTGCGCCACCCCGGCATCGCGCAGGTCTTCGAGATGGGCTGGCTGGATGTGCCCGCCGCCGGAGGCCGCGCCGCCGCCCGCGTGCCGTTTCTGGCCATGGAGATGGTTCCCGGCGCCCGCCCGCTCACCGTCGCGCTCGAGGCGCACCCGCTCCCGGTCCGCCTGCGGACTCTGGCCGCCGTCTGCGATGCCGTGCAGCACGCCCACCAGCGGGGCGTGATCCACCGCGACCTCAAGCCCGGCAACATCCTTCTGGACGCCGACGGCCAGGTGAAGATCATCGACTTCGGCATCGCCCGCATCGCCGATCCGGCCACCCACCAGCCGCCCGCCGCCCCCGCTGCGCCCCCGGTCGCCGGCGGTCCGAACCCCGCATCCGCCGTCACCCGCGCCGTCGGCGTCCTTGGCACCGTCCGGTACATGAGCCCCGAGCAGTGCGACGGGCATGAGGGCGACGCCCGCAGCGATATCTACGCCTTGGGCGTGCTGCTCCACGAGTGCATCACCGGCCGCAGCCCCTACGCCCACGCCGCCTCCCCGCTTCTTGAACTCTCCCGTGAGATCCGCTCGGGCATCCGCATCGCCGATCGACTCGTGCTCTCGCCGACGCTGCCCGACCCCGGTCCGCAGCAGGCTCGCGATCTCGCCGCCATCATCCGCCGCGCTACCGCGTCCGACCCCCAGGCCCGCTACCGCTCCGCCGCCGAACTGGCCGACGACCTGCGCCGGGTGCTCGACAGCGAGCCCGTCTCCGCACGCCCGCCAGACGCCCTCTACCAGTTCCGTCTGTTTGCCCGTCGCAACCGCGTGCTCGTCAGCCTCGCCGGCGCCGTCGTCGCCGCCCTGGTCCTCGGCGTCCTCGGCACCACCATCGGGCTCATTCAAGCACGCAGCGCTACCAGACAGGCCAACCTCGCCGCCGCCAGATCACAGGCCATGGCCGGGTTCTTCGAACGCTCCTTCCGCGGAGTCGACACGCCCTCCGCACCCCTTGCCGGATCCCGGCTCATGAAGGTCAACGGACCCCACGGCCCCTGGGGGTACATCGGCCAGCCTGACGAAGCGACGATTCTCCCGGCCACAGGCCAGGCCGTCAAGGTCGTCGATCTGCTCCGTCATGCCGCCCGGATGATCCCCACCGAGTTCCCCGACGATCCCCTCGTCCAAGCGGACCTTCGCATCCGGGTGGCGGACATGCTCTTGCATCGGACCGACACGACGACCGCCGCCGAACTGGCCTCCGCCGCCGCCGAAACCTTCCTGATTCACCTCGGACCCGACGACGACCGCACGCTGGCCGCGGAGATGGTCCTCGCCGACGCCCTGATCAGAACCGAATCCCCTCGCTCTGAGTCGATCCTCGAGTCCGTGATCGAGCGGCTCACCGCCATGTACGGCCCGACCGATCCCCGCGTGCTTCTGGCCTGGCGGAGACTGCTGAGCGTCTGGGGTTGGCAGCAGCGGCACATGCTCGCCGGCGTGCAGTCCGACCGCATCGCCGGGCTGCTGATCGATGAGTTCGGCGACACTTCGCACGAGCCGCTGCTGTGGAAATCCTGGGCCGCTGACCTGCTGTTCAAGGCCTTCGCGGCGGACCCCGCCAACCGCGCAGCCGCGCTCCAGCGGTTGATCACCGACAACGAGAATCTCAGGGCACGCCTCGGCCCGGATGATCCCCACGTCCTCTCCAACGAAGCGACCCTTCTTCTCCACGCCCGCCCCAAGAGCACGCGCGAGGACCACCTCGCCGCCGCCGCCGAAGCCGAGTCGCTGCTGCGCCGCTTCAATCGGGTGGTCGGATCGGGCACCCCGACGACCTTCGAACTGCAGGGCCTGCTCATCAGTTGCTACCTGCACGCCGGCCGACCGGCCGATGCGCTCCCGCACGCGCGCCAACGCTACACCGAGGCCGTCTGGAACTTCGGCGACGATTCGATGTACACCGCAAGAGCAAGGGGGCTGCTCGCACGCACCATTCTGGCCGCCGGAGGCGATGCCGCCGAAGCCGAAGCTCTCGCCCACCAGACCTGCGTTCATTGGCGGCCGTTCATCAATCCGGCCCAGGGCCCTGGAGACGACTGGGGCGGCTATTTCCAGGCCGTCAAGGCCTCGGCCATCCGCATCGGCGGCGAACCCGCCCGCGCCCTGCCGCTGCTCATCGAAGTCGCCGATGCACGGGTACGCCTGGTCGTCAAGGACGGCCCGGGCTGGTGGACCGACGTCTTTGTACAGGCCGAACTCGCGGCCACGCTCGAGGCCCTGGGCCGCCATCCCGAGGCACGCACCGCCCTCGGGGCTGCAAGGGCCGCCGAAGTATCGCTGCCATATCCCCATCCCCTCCGCGACCACGTCAACCTCGTCGCCAAGGCTTTGGGCATGCCCGAAGTTCATCCCCCTGACGAAGCCGCCGCCCACTGATGACCGCTGATCACTTGTCCCGCCGATAGTTCGTCTTGCCCTTGTCGCGCTGCTTGCTCTTGCGCGACCGCGCCGCCGAACCGTCGTTGCCGTACTTGAGCTTCTCCCAGTCGATGTTCAGCCCGCCGCCGCCCAGGGCCACCGGCCCCGTCGGCGAGGCCAGGCCCTCGTAGCCCGGCTTGGGGTACACCTTGCGGGACTTGCCCTTGTCGCGCGACTCCGCGTCGGTGATCACCAGGTCCATCTTCCGCAGCGCCAGGTCCACCTTGGCGATCGTCACCGCCACCTGATCGCCGATCGAGAAGCTCCGGCCCGACGCCTGATTCACCAGCGCGCCCGACTTCTGGTCCAGCCGCCACGCCCCCGCCCGGCCCTCCTTGCCCACCGGCAGCTCTTCCTTCTTGATAAACCCGTCGGCCAGATACTTGTCCAGCCGGATGAAGATCCCCGCGTTGGTGCACCCGGTCACCATGCCCCGGAAGCTCTCGCCCACGTGCTGGCTGAGCAGCTGCAGCACCAGGAACGACCGCAGCGAGTCCTCCGCCTCCGCCGCACGAACCTCCGTCAGCGTGCACGCCTTGCCGATCTGCACCAGCGTGTCCTCGTCCGGGCACAGCGGGCTTTCCATCAGCGCCTTGCCCAGCGCGTCGCGCTCCTCGTCGGTGCGGGGCGGGTTCTTGCCGTTTTCCGTCGCCTTCAAGTACGCCGCCAGCGCCCGGTGCACCGTCAGGTCCGGATACCGCCGGATCGGGCTGGTGAAGTGCGCGTACGCCTCGCTGGCCAGCGCGTAGTGCCCGATCTGCGCCGGCGAATACTCCGCCTTGGTCAGCGTCCGCAGCACCGCAAAGTGCACCGCCGGCGCCGCCGCCGTTCCCTTGGTGCCGTCCAGCAGCGTCTGCAGCTCCTTGCGCGTCGGCTTCTTGGGGATTGCAAACCCCGCCACCCGCGCCACCGTCCGCAGATCATCAACGTCACCCGGCGTCGGCTCAGGGTGAATCCGCCGCAGCAGCGGCACCTTCACCCGCTGGAACAGCCTCGCCAGCACCTCGTTGGCCTCCACCATGAACATCTCAATCAGCGTGTGCGTGAACGCGTCGTCCTCACGCTCCGCGTCAATCACCCGGCCCTCGTCGTCGTACACCAGCTCCACCTCCGGCAGATCCAGGTGGATCATCCCCGCCTCCCGCCGCCGCTGCCGGATCGCCCGCGCGCACGCGTCCATCTCGCGCAGCGTCGAGAGCAACTGCTCGGTGTAGTTCGGCTCGGTCTTGGCGTGCTTGCGGGCCTCGTCCATGTCCCCGTCGATCAGCGCCTGCGCTTCCAGGTACGTCAGCCGCTTCTTCGAGTGGATCACCACCTGCGCCACGCCCGACCGCAGCAGCACGCCCTGCCGGTTGTACACCATGAAGCACGACTTGCAGTACCTCGGCACGCCCTCCTGCAGCGAGCAGATGCCGTTGGACAGCCCCTCAGGCAGCATGGGGATCACATGCCGGGGCAGGTACACCGAGTTGCCCCGCTTGCGAGCTTCCTCATCCAGCGGCGTCCCCGGCGGAATGAAGTGCGCCACATCGGCGATATGCACGCCCAGTTCCCAGCCCTCGGGCACCCGCTTGATGTGGATCGCGTCGTCGTAGTCCTTGGCGTCCGGCGGGTCGATGGTGATGATGAACTCATCCCGCAGATCGTCCCGATCCTTCCACCCCGTGTGCTCGCACTGCCGCAGTTCCGCCTCAAACTGCTCCGTCGCCCGCCTCGCCTGCGAGTGCACCCGCTCGTCAAAGTCCCCCGGCAGGTTGTACGCCGCGATCACCGCCTGCGTCTCCACCGACGGCAGCCCGGCCTCCCCCAGCACCTCGGTGATCACGCCCTCCGGCAGCATGTCCCCTTCGGGGTACGCCGTGATCTCCACGACCACCTTGTGCCCGGCCCGCGCGTTCTTCACGTGCGGGTCACGCACCACCACCGGCGAGGTCAGCTCCCGCCCGTCCGGGTACACCAGCCACTGCGTCCCCTGCTGGCGAAGCTCCCCGCTGAAGCGCTGCCGCTTGCGCGTCATCACCTCTTCGATGAACCCCACCAGGTCCTCTTCCCCGTTCCGCCGCCGCCGCTGCACCGACACCCGCACCGTGTCCCCCGTCAACGCCGAGCCCACACCCTCCGGCGGAATGAACACGTCCCCCTCCTTCACCTTCACCGTCGGCACCACAAACCCGAACCCCTTGGGGTTCTTGCGGAACACCCCCACCACCTCCTCGCCCATCGCCGGCAGACCCACCTTGCCGTCGGTGTCCACCGCCAGCTTGCCGGCCTTGGCCAGCCGCGCCACCGTCTGCCCGAAAACCCCCGCCTCGGCCCCCGGCACCCCCAGGTCATCCATGATCTTCGCCACCAGCGACGGGGTGTAACTGTCGTGCGAAAGGTGCTCCAGCAACCGGCGTTCATAACGATCTGCCATAAGGCAAACGGTAGGAAACTCCCACGCCCGTCCCCCGGCCAATCGCACGCCATCTGGCCACTTTCCGCCCCCTCCCCCGCACGTCCCTCCCCCGCCGCGGATCGCGCCACGGCCCAAATCGGCCAACCCGCCGGCGCCGCCCGCTTGCTGAGCCGCGCCCGGAACCTCCCCGACCCTGTCCAGCCGGCCCCATCGCCGACGCGGACCAACCCGCCCGAACGCCGGACTGCCCCCCCATCACCACTCCCCCATCACCACTACCCCCCGCCGTCACCACACCTCAGGCCAGCTCGCCCGCGTACGAACCCAGCGACGCCTTGAAGCCCCGGGGCGAAAAGCCCAGGTGCGCCTGCGCCTTCTCCAGGTCCGCGTCCATGTCTCCCTCCGCCATGAACGCCTGCCCCGCATCAAACGGGAACAGCCCGCCCAGCCCCAGCCGACCCGCCGCCATCGCCATGTACGCGTGCGGCCGCGCCGGCAGACCGATCACCGGCAGCGATGTGTCCGCCCCCGGCAGCGTCTGCTTGAAGTGCGTCAGCATCTCCTTCCAGGTCATCCGCTCCGGGCCCGCCAGGTTGTAGATCTCCTGCACCGTCTGCGGACGATCCAGGCAGCTCGCAAACGCCTCCGCCACGTCCGACACATGCACCGGCGCCACCGTCGGAGCCTCGAACCCCACGTGGCTCAGAATCGCGTTCTCCGAACGCTCCACCAGCCGCGTGAAGTACGGAATGAAGAAGAACGGCGGAGCCTCCCCGCGGCACCATTTCCTGATCATCCCCACCAGTTCCCCGTCCGCCCCGTGAATCAGCCCCGGCCGGAAGATCGTCCACTCCAGCCCGCTCCGACGCACCAGCAGCTCCGCCTCGTGCTTGGTCCGCTGATACTCCGCCCGCCCGTCAGAACTCACCCCCATCGCCGACATGTGCACATAGCGGCGGCAGCCGTGCTGCCGGCACGCCTCCAGAATCGTCGTCGTCGCGCCCACGTGCATGCCCTGAAAGGTCTGGTCCCCCGCCGCCCGAATGATGCCGATCAGGTGGATCATCGCCACCGGCTCGGTGCTGAACAGCTCGGCCACCGCCGCCGGGTCACGCACGTCGCCCTTCACCAGCGTCACCCGCCGGTCCGCCGGCAGCACCCGCGAGGCCTTCTCGGTGTCGCGCACCAGCGCCCGCACCGTGTGCCCACGCGAAAGCAACGCCCGAACCACCGCACGCCCTACAAACCCGGACGCCCCCGTCACGCCAACATTCAGACCTTCAGCCATAAGAGCCGAGGATAGCCCGCACCCCTCGCCACCCACCCCGCTCCCCACCCATCCCCCGCCACCATCCCCCTCTCCCCGCCCCGCCTCCGCAGACCGCCAACCCTCCCCCGTGCCCCTGGTCGCCTCCAACCTGGTCTTCGGCTACCGCCCCGCCCCCGCCCGCCCCCTCTTGGGCGCCGCCGAGCCCCTCTCCCTCTCCCTCCGGCCCGGCGCCGTCACCGCCATCCTCGGCCCCAACGGCTGCGGCAAGTCCACCCTCCTCCGCCTGCTTCTGGGCACCCTCCGCCCCTGGTTCGGCCAGGTCACCCTGCAAGACCGCCCCCTGCAAGACTGGGACTGGCCCGGCCGCGCCCGCCGCATCGCCTTCGTCTCCCAGCGCCCCGAACTCACCGAACCCATGACCGTCGCCCAGGCCGTCGCCCTGGGCGCCATGCACGGCCCGCCGCCCGCCCACGCCGCCGTGCTCGCCTCGCTCGACCGCGTGGACCTGGCCGACCGCGCCGCCGAACCCCTCGCCCACCTCTCCGCCGGCCAGCAGCAACGCGCCGCCCTCGCCCGCGCCCTGCTCCAACTCGCCGTCGCCCCCGGCCCCGGCCAGGTCCTCCTCGCTGACGAACCCTTCGCCGCCCTCGACCCCCGCCACGCCCTGCAGGTCCTCGCCCTGCTCCGCGAACTGGCCGCCTCCGGCGTCGCCGTCGCCGCCGTCATGCACGACCTCACCGCCGCCCGCCGCGCTTCTGACTTCGCCGCCGTCCTGGCTGACGACGGCCGCCTGGTCGCCTTTGGCCCCACCCCCGCCGTCGTCACCCCCGCCGTCCTCAGCACCGTCTACCGCCTCCCGCTGGTCGAACTCGGCCCTCCCCACGCCCCCGCCATCGTCCCCGAACCCCCGCCGCCGCCCACCGCTGGCTGATACCCTTTTCCCGGTCACTCCTGCGCCAGACAACCCCATGGGCAACAACCTCCAACTCTGGGTCATCGTCGCCGCCCTCGCCCTCTCCGGGCTCTCGGCGCTGTACCGCAAGCTCCAGGAGCAAAGGGCCCTCCGCGACGCCGAACGCGAGATCATCCGCCGCCGCGAAGAAATGCTCCGCACCGGTCGCGACCCCGCTGCTGAGGCCGCCGCTGCCGCCAGCGAAGAAGAAGCCGCCCGCGAACGCGAGATCGCCGCCCGCCGCCAGGCCCAGCTTGAAGAACTCCGCCGCCGCGCCGCCATGAGCCAACAGCGGCCGCCCACCGCCCCGCAGACCCAGCCCGCCACCGGTGGCCAGCCCCCCGTCCAGCGTGTTGAACTCTTCCCCGGCGGCCCCGTCATCGTCATCAGCGGCCCCGCCGCCGGCCCCACCACCGCCGCCCCCACGCCCGTGCCCGGCCCTGCCCGTCCGCAGCCCCGCCCGCAGCCCGCCCCGCCGCAGCCACAAAGCCAGACCCGCCCCATCCCCAACCGCCCGTTCCGGGGCACGCCCGCATCCCCCGCCGCCTCGCCCATCCAGGTGCAGCGCACCGCCGCCGCCGCGGCCGCCACCGCCGCCCGCAACAAGCAAAGCCGCAGCAATGAGGCCCGCGAAGACGCGGCCCTGGTCAAGCGTCGCGCCGCCGCCCTTCGCGAGACGCCCGCCCCCGGCGCCCGCGCCGCCGCCGCTGCCGCCCAGGCCGTGCAAGACGAAGCCCTCAACCTGCCCCGCACCGCCACCCAGTGGCGGCACGCTCTGGTCCTCTCTGAGCTGCTCGCGCCCCCGGTCGCCCTTCGTCGCAACGACTCCTTCGGCGGCCTGAACCCATGAGCACGCCGTCCCCCGCCACCCGGCCCCGATTCCGGCCCTGGCCCTGGCTGCTCCTTCCCGCAACGCTTCTCTTGGCCGCCCTCGCCACCGCGCTGGCCACCGTCCTGCTCGATCAGTGGGGCTGGCAGGCCCTCATGTGGCGCAGCGACACCCCCGAACGCTTCGACTGGTACAAAGCCGTCCGTGTCCTGGGCTACTTCCCCGTCTGGCTCGTCGTCGGTCTGGCCCTCATCCTGATCGACTCCGACCGCACCACCGACGGCGAGCTCACCGGCAAGCCCGCCACCTGGACGCGAGGCCCCTTCCTCATCGTCTCCGCCGGCCTGGCCGGCCTGCTCGCCGACGGCCTCAAGCTCGTCCTCCGCCGCCAGCGCCCCATCGACACCCAGGGCGAGCACGTCTTCCTCTCCTTCGCCCAGCACACCTGGGATTCCAGCCACTTCGGCCTCCCCTCCAGCCACGCCGCCGTCGCCTTCGGCGCCGCCTTCGCCCTCGCCAAACTCCACCCCCGCGCCGCGCCCGTGTTCATCCTCGCCGCCTGCGCCTGCGGGCTCAGCCGCGTGCAGGTCGGTCAGCACTTCATCTCCGATGTCGTCCTGGCCGCCGGCGTCGGCCTGCTCATTCCCCTGCTGCTCACGCTCATCCACCAGCGGCTCGCCCGCTGACTGCACGGCAACCCGGCCGCCTCAGGTCAGGCCCCACACCACAAACAGGTACGTGAAGATCAAGTCGGCGATCACAATCGCCACCACCGACTGCACCACCGTGTCCGTCGTCGCCTTGCCCACGCCCTCGGCGCCGCCGGTCACCCGAATGCCGTTGGTGCACGCGATCAGCCCGATGATCGCCCCGAACACAAAGCTCTTCGCCCACCCGGTCAGAAAGTCCGCCGCCTTCGCCTGCTGCAGCAGGTTGTCAAAGAACGTCTCCGCCGGGATGTCAAACTGCATCAGCCCCACCATCAGCCCGGCCCCGATGGCCACAAAGTTCGACAGCACCGCCAGACAACCCATCGAGATCGTCGCCGCGATCACCCGCGGCACCACCAGAAACCGCACCGGGTTGAGCGCCTGCGCTTCCAGCGCCTCAATCTCCTCCCCCACCACCATGGTGCCGATCTCCGCCGCGATCGCCGCCCCCGCGAACCCCGTCAGCACGATCGCCGCGATCAGCGGGCCCAGTTCCCGCAGCACCGCCACACCCACGATGTTCGCCACCAGATCCTTCCGACCGAAGTCGTCCAGCGGCGGGGTCATCTGCAGCACCAGAATGAACCCCACACACCCCGACACCAGCGACACGATCAGCACCGACCGCACCCCGATCCGCACGATCTGCGACATGATCGCCGGCCGCCCCAGCCGAACCTTCTTCCGCGTCGTGGCCCGATACACCCAGCGGACAATCTCCGCGAGCATGGTGCCCACAGCGCCGATCTGCACCAAGGTCGATTTCAGCAACGTCACGCGTGGTTCCAGCTCCGCCCCGCCCCGGCCGTCTGCCCGTTCGCCCGCTCACCGCTACCGCCCGCCCCCCCCCAACCCCGCCCCCCCGCCGCCGCGCTCACTTCACCGCGTCCTCCAGCGATGCCACGATCGGCAGAATCCGGTCCAGCTTGGCGAGCTGCACGATGGTCCGCACCCGCTCACTCAACCCGCACACCGCAAACTCCCCGTGGCTCTTCTTCGCCGCCAGCATCGCCGCGATCAGCGTCGCCAGACCCGAACTGTCCATGTAGGGCACCCCGCTCAGGTCCACAACCACCTTCACCCCCGCCTCGCTCATCGCCCGGCGCAGTTCCACTCCCAGCGCGGGCGAACCGGTCAGGTCCACGTCGCCCTTCGGGCTGATCACCACCGCCCGCCCCTGCCTGCGCAAGCCGATCTGCAACGCCGAGTGGTCAGCCATGGGCATCCTCTGTGCCGCAAACCTCGGGGGACCGCCGCTGCTTGACCATCGTCAGCCGCATGCCGCGAGAATCTCGGCGTTCATACCGGACTTCATCCATCACTTCATGGATGATGTGCACGCCCAGCCCACCGGGCCGGATGTCGTCCAGATCACGCGACCGGATCGTCGCCGGGTCCACCTGCCTCGCCTCATCCTCGATCACGATCCGCATCGCCTTGGTCGGTCCCGCCGCCCCCGACACCGCCAGCGACCCCGCCGACCCGTTGCCCCCCGCCCCGCTCAGGTCCGGCTCGGCCAGCCCCCCGTCAAAGTACAACGAGATCCAGATCGGCCGGTCCGCCGCCCGGTCATACCCGTGCCGGATCACGTTGCAGATCGCCTCGTCCACCGCCAGCGACATCTGGTGGCAGCATGTCTCGCTGAACCCCGCACGGTGTGACACGTGGTACACCAACTCCCGAACCCCGCTCAGAAACAGCGGGTTGGATCGGATCTGCAACTGGATGTGCGGTTGGTCGTTCATCGCCGGCGCGTCTGCTCCCGTCCACGGCTCCAAACCCGCCTCCCGCCGCCCCTCGGCTCAAGTGTTGGCCGCCCAACCCCTTCAGACGACCCGCCCCGCTCACCCTTCCGCCGCCCCGCCCTCCGCCCCAGATCGCCGCTGACGCTCATCCCGCCAGGCCTCCCAAGCTTCCACCGCCGCCTCACGCACCCGGGGCGGGTCGCTCGAGCGATACCCCAGATCCGACCCGGCAATCGCCTCCAGCCGCCGGATAGACACCATCCGGGCCAGGGCGTCATCACTCCGCAACCCCCGCACCAGCAAGTCCACTTCCGCCTCGCTCACCCCCTCCCGCGGCGTCGCCAGCAACGTCCGAACCCGCCCATCCGGCGAACTGTCCGGCCCGCTCACCGGCGAACACCCGCACAGCATCGCCACCGCCGCCACGCCCACCTTCACACCCAATCTCACATCCCACCGCGCAACCACCGCCCGCCCCCTCGCCCCTGCCCGCCCCCGTGCCGTCGTCTCAATCGCCATCGATGCATGGTATCGACCCGCCGCCGTCCCCCGCAGGTCCCG
>Ga0068872_10000299_pt1 | contig 41982 bp, 34 predicted proteins | sample NOAtaG_7_FD_66441 | JGI IMG/M metagenome (GOLD analysis project Ga0068872, IMG submission 66441) | Freshwater lake microbial communities from Lake Erie, under a cyanobacterial bloom - NOAA_Erie_Diel1S_2200h metaG | ecosystem: Environmental > Aquatic > Freshwater > Lake | place: USA: Ohio, Lake...
GGCATCCGGCTGATTGCGGTACCTTTTAAAAGGGCGGCATAGTGGTCTTTCAATCCGAAATCTGTGGTCAGTGTTATTGTGGTCATGGGCATCGGTAATATTTTTTTGCCGGCTTTATAGGTGCCGAACGACACGAAAGTCTTAAATTTACTTCAAACTTAATACTAAAATTTCAGGAGGTATATTGAGCGAAATTATTTTAACCGTAGAAGGTGTTGACATGGTCGAACTTTTCGGGGAAAACAACGTGAAGCTAAACCTGCTGCGCAAAGCATTTCCGGAAATCACCATCACTTCCAGAGGAAGCAACCTGAAGCTCGCCGGAGAAAAAAAATTCACCCAAAGGGCCAAATCAAAGTTTGAGCTCATGGTACGGCTGCTTCGGGAATACAATGAACTCCCGGTTCAGATGGTAGAGGATTTGCTCGGGGGCAGTAACCCCTTCGAATCCCGTATCGGGGAAGGGGAAGAGAACGCGATTATCCTGCATGGCAGGGACGGAAAGCCAATCAGGGCGAAGACGAAAAACCAAAAAAAACTCATCAGGGCCTCCGAATCCAACGACATTGTGTTCGCCGTCGGCCCCGCAGGTACGGGCAAAACCTATACTGCAGTAGCACTTGCCGTAAAAGCGCTTAAGAACAAACTTGTAAAAAAAATTATCCTTACGCGTCCTGCTGTCGAAGCAGGCGAGAGTCTGGGTTTTTTGCCAGGCGATCTGAAGGAAAAGATAGATCCCTATCTGCGGCCGCTTTACGATGCCCTGGATGATCTGATCCCAGCGGATAAACTGCAATTCCTGATGACTAACCGCGTGATCGAAATTGCCCCGCTCGCGTTTATGCGGGGCCGTACCCTCGATCATGCCTTTATTATCCTGGACGAAGCACAGAACTGCTCCACCATGCAGCTCAAAATGTTTCTTACGCGCCTTGGCCCCAGCGCAAAGTGTATCATTACTGGTGATTTGTCCCAGATAGACCTGCCCTTCCATCAAAAATCCGGTCTCAGACGTTCTATTGATCTGCTCGCCCATCTGGAAGGGATTGCAGCAGTACATTTAACTGCTGATGACGTGGTGCGCCACCGCCTGGTCAGGGAAATCATTCTGGCCTACGAAAAATCGGATAAATCGCTGCGTGCGCTCCGCAATAAGGAAACCGAGGAAGAGTGATGTTTTAAACATACTTTCATACAGCCGAAAATAAGCGCGAACTTTGCCGCGCCCTTAAGAACCATGAATTATCTAATTACTGTGCACTCAGAGAAAGACGAGCGCGTACTACAGCTCCTGGAATCCCTTGAAGCACTCGGGGTAATCGAATCTTTCTCTTTGTATGAGGCCGGGGGCGGGCGTCCATTGGCGACAGGGGCTTCCGCACGTCCTAAAGAGATCCACGAGTACGATGTCGCCGAGCAATACCGGAACTTAGTGGACTGAACGATACGAATGAACGCCTATGCACCTTACGCTTTCTCATCCTACCGGCAAGCTTTCCGGTAGCCTTTCGCTGGCAGGCTCCAAGAGTATTTCTAACCGGGTACTCATCATAAGGGCATTGTGTGGAACAGACTTTCCCATAGACCGTCTTGCGAATGCAAAAGACACCCAACTGCTGGAATCCCTCCTTCAAAGCGACGGCGAGCTCAGGGATGCAGGTGCAGCGGGGACTACTTATCGCTTCATGACGGCCTATCTTTCCATGCAGCCTGGCACGCAGGTCCTGACGGGTACGGAGCGCATGAAGGAGCGCCCGGTCGGGGTTTTGGTGGAAGCGCTCAAGACGATTGGTGCACAAATCGAATACTTGGAAAAGCCGGGGTTCCCCCCCCTTCGGATTGGGCCGCCCAGTAACCTGGGGGTATCTGCAGCGCTATCCATTTCAGCGGGGACGAGCAGCCAGTATATCTCTGCCTTGCTGATGATTGCGCCTGTATTGCCCAATGGTCTGACCCTGCATCTGGAGGGGAAAATTGTTTCCAGGCCATATATTGAAATGACCTTGCGGCTCATGGGGTATTTTGGTGTCCACCACACCTGGAAAGGCAGGACAATACATGTGCCTCCTCAATCTTACGAGGCAAGACCCTTTACGGTGGAGGCCGACTGGTCAGCAGCTTCCTATTATTATGCAATGGCGGCGCTTTCGCAATCGGCCGATCTTTTCCTGGGGGGGCTTTTCCCCAATAGCCTGCAAGGTGATGCCATTCTCCCCGAGCTGTATGAGTCACTCGGGGTCTATACCCGCTTTGGCACAGAGGGTATCCGTATTACCAAGGCGGGTCAAAGTAAATTACCGGCGTTTGCTTATGATTTCCTGCGCTGCCCGGATTTGGCACAGACCCTTGCGGCTACTTGTGCAGGCCTGGGTATCCCCGGCACTTTTCGCGGTGTCGAAACTCTGCGCATAAAAGAGACCGACCGCATTGAAGCCCTCCGGCAGGAGTTGGAAAAGATGGAAGTTGTCGTCGGGTCATTCGACGATGAAGCTGGGGGAGGGTTTACGGTAGAAGGGCTTGCCAGGTGGCACGGGCTGCCCACGATCCAAACGTATGAAGACCATCGCATGGCTATGGCTTTCGCACCTTTGGCCTTACTCGGCAAGCTCCGGATTGAAGACCCGGAAGTAGTGGTGAAGTCATATCCGGCTTTTTGGGAAGACCTGAAGAAACTGGGCTTTACGCTGGATATTTGATTTCCATGAGCGGGGAGGCCCGCTTATTGGGCATGGGTATCGGATTGCTTTTCCCGCAAGCCTTCCGGATGCTTTAGCTGCCCATATCCAGGATTTTTACTTCTACCCGTTGATTTTTGCGCCTGCCTTCGGGGGTATCGTTCCCTGCGATTGGAAATCTTTTCCCATAGCCTTTATATTGGAGGCGGGCACGGGGGATACCCCGTTGGGCCATGTATTCACTTACCACTTTTGCCCGGGCCGTTGAAAGCTGATCGCAGAAAGCATCCGAGCACAAGCCATTGGTATGACCACCAATTTCGATTGTGATATCCGGGTTCTCAAGCATGAAATTTACCAGTTCGTTCAGCGCGGTATAGGATTCTTTGGCAATTACCGAGCGATCTACTTCGAAGAGGATACCTTCCAAACGCAGGGTTTGTCCTTTTTTGAGGTCGGAGCGTTTGATTTTAGAAAAATCCGCATTTTCGACGATGGCGGGTTTGGGTTCGGTGGTAGCAGGTTCAGACCGGGGAGCGGGTGATGTCGGCTGTGCGGGGGGCGAATTGGGCTTGCCAGCCGTGGTGGTATCCGGTTTTTTAGGTGGGGTTTGGGCCGCGGGTTTTTGCTCTGGCTGTTTGAGCTCCTCTTTTTCTGCGAGGGTTTCGTCGCAGGGGATGGGTACGATCGCAGAAGCTTTATCGGCGAGGATATTGCCGTTATAGGGGAAGAGTGTAGGCGTTTTATAGAAAGCCTCGAAGGAGATATGGGAATAATTCTCCAGGGGGTCGAATTTAAAGCGGTATTCCAGCCAGCGGGTATTGATTATGAGGTTGGTTTCGCCCAGCAGGTACTGTTTGTCGCAATAATCGTAGCCGCCATAAATCCTCAGTTTTGCGGGAGTGGTATAATTGGCGGTTTCATCGGAGAGGCGGCTATAGCTCACGTAGAGTTCGGAGCGGCAAAGGAAGATACTGAATTCGTAGCAGGTGCCTTTTTTCATGGGCGCACTTAGCCGTTGAGAGACCATTTCCCAGGTATCGTTGTCTCGAACAACCATACCGAGATAAGTCTCTCCATCGTGTGCAGGCTTAGTCACGCTAAACGTGCCACTGGGCTGCACATCTACGGGCGTTTCTCCTCCTGAGCCACAATCAATCCATCCTCTTGGGGGTTTGCTGTGACGGGGCATATCTTCGAAAGAAGGGTTAACCAATGTGATAACGCCGTCTTGCTGCTGGGCGTTCAGTGTACCTTGGGCAGCACTTGCCATGAGGAGCAACGCGATTGCCTTTTGAAGGGAATTCATGTACTTTTTTTTAAGTAATGATTTCAGGAAACTACGGGATGGTTCCGTATGATGCTGCTATACCTCGGCACCCCGGCTTTTCCATTGGTTTTGACGTAAAAAAAACGTTTATTTCGTTTATTCGCGAAAGGGCTATTGGAAGGCATTGAGGCCCGTAATATCATAGCCGGTAATGAGCAGGTGGATATCGTGGGTGCCTTCGTAAGTGAGGACAGTTTCCAGGTTCATCATGTGCCGCATAATCGGGTATTCATTGGTGATGCCCATCCCACCATGGATTTGTCTGGCTTCACGGGCAACCTCCAGCGCCATCATCACATTATTGCGCTTGGCCATAGATACCTGTGCAGGAGTGGCTTTGCCCTGATTGGCCAATACCCCCAGGCGCCAGACCAGTAACTGGGCCTTTGTAATTTCGGTAATCATCTCGGCCAGTTTCTTTTGGGTAAGCTGGAACTGTCCGATAGGCCGGCCAAACTGTACCCGTTCCTGGGCGTACCGGAGGGCAGAATCATAGCAGTCCATCGCTGCACCAATTGCACCCCAGGCAATACCATAGCGTGCTTTCGAAAGACAGGACAGTGGGCCTTTCATCCCCTGGATGTTAGGCAGGACATTAGCTTTGGGCACCCGGACATCTTCGAAAACCAGTTCGCCGGTGACAGATGCGCGCAACGACCATTTCCCTTTGATTTCCGGTGCGGAAAAGCCAGGCATACCCCGCTCCACGATCATGCCGCGGATAATCCCCCCTTCATCCTTTGCCCAGACGACAGCAAGGTCTGCTACAGGGGAGTTGGTGATCCACATTTTTGCACCGTTTAGAATATAGGCATCCCCGTCGTCCCTTACATGGGTGGACATACCGGCGGGATTAGAGCCGTGGTCGGGCTCGGTAAGACCAAAACAGCCGATGAACTCTCCGGCCCCTAATTTAGGCAGATATTTGCGTTTTTGTTCTTCCGAGCCAAATCGGTAAATGGGGTACATCACCAGGGAGCCTTGTACAGAAGCCATTGACCGCACACCGGAGTCGCCGCGCTCCAACTCTTGCATGATCACGCCATAGGCGATTTCGTCCATGCCCCCACCCCCATATTCCACAGGGATACTTGGGCCAAAAGCACCGATATCTGCGAGGCCTTTGAAAAGATGTGCCGGGCATTCCGCACGTTCTGCATAGGCTTCGATAATTGGCGATACTTCCTGTTTGACCCAGGTCCGCACGGCCTCCCGGGCCATCAGGTGGTCATCCTGGAGCAATTCGTCCACCAAATAATAATCGTGCCCCTGAAAGCGGTCTTCCCGGGCTTTCTTCCCGACAGCAGGGTGGGTTCCATTCTGTTTCATCGCTATGGTTTTTATGAAGGCGCCACTCTTATGTTGTTGCGGGCCATCAGATTTTGTTCTGCCGCAAAGGTAAGGATTTTAAGCATATCTTACTATTTTGCCCTGCATATCAAACCTGCTGCGCCATGAGGAAAATTGCACTGGAAGGCATGCTGTTTCATGCCTGTCACGGATATTATCAGGAAGAGCAAATCGTCGGTAACCAATATCAGGTGGATGTTTACCTCGATACTCTCATAGAACTCGCCGATAGCAGCGTAAAATTGCCGGCGGATGATATCAGTACGACCATCAACTATGAGACGATTTATAATATTTGTAAACTGGAGATGAAAAAGCCGGTTAAGATGATTGAGACCCTTGCCGCGTCCATTCTCGCCAAAATCAAATCCTATTACAAGGATCTCGAACATCCGGATGATTACCGGGTGACGATCAAGCATATCCGCGTCAGGGTAAGCAAGTTTAACCCACCTATGGGCGGAAAAATCGCCAGGGCTTACGTCGAGGTTGAAGGATAAAGGGGTGGCACTAAGCAATTAACGACATCAGATAAGCACAAACCAGGCCCCCGTAGGTGCCGAGTGCATAGCCCAGTACGGCCAGCAACACACCTACCGGAGCCAGCGCAGGGCTGAACGCAGAGGCCACAACGGGTGCCGACGCCGCACCGCCGATATTGGCCTGGCTACCTACCGCGATGAAGAAGAACGGCGCCCTGATCAGGCGTCCTACGGCCAGCAGTACGATGATGTGGATCAGCATCCAGACAATTCCTACCGCAAACAGCCCGATATTCTGCCACACCTGTCCAAGGTCCATTTTCATGCCGATCGTGGCAACGAGAATATAGATAAATACAGAACCCAATTTAGAAGCCCCCACGCCCTCGAGGTTCTTTGCTTTCGAAAATGACAGTGCCAGGCCAAAAGTGGTGGCGATGACTACAACCCAGAAAAAGGTGGAAATAATCGCATCCAGCCGATAAGCCTGTAATTGCACGGCGTATTGTTTAGTCCATGGCACGATAATATCTGCACCCCAGTGCGAGATCGCTGTGCCTCCAAAGGCCACGGCCAGCAAAAGGAACCATTCAGACGTGGTTGGGATTTTCGCCACACTGGACTGAAATTTTTCTACTCTTTCCCGAAGTTGCTCGATGGCTGAATTATCGGCTTTCAGCCAACGGTCAATTTCGCGGTACCGCCCCGCTCCGTACAACAGAAAACCCATCCATACGTTCGCAACGACTACATCCACGACAATCATGGTGGCGAACAGGTTGTCTTCCACCAGAAAGATTTCCTTCATTGCCGTTTGGTTGGCACCACCTCCAATCCAACTTCCGGCGATAGTAGAGAGCCCCTTCCACAACAACTCCGGAGAGGTTGGAATCAGGTTGGGGGCCAGATTGGTGACGAGGAGCAGGGCAATCGGACCGCCGAGGATAACCCCAAGGGTGCCCGCCAAAAACATGATCAGGGCCTTGGGGCCCAGGCTGATTAATCCTTTAAAATCAATGCTGATGCAAAGCATGATGAGGCAGGCAGGGAGCAGATAATTCGAAGCAACGAAATACAACTGCGATTTACTGCCATCCGCATATTCTTCACCAGAAATAAGGCCGAGCGGCCAGTGCAGGAGCGCGGGAAGAAAGTAGCACAGCAGTAACGGAGGCACAATCCCATAAAATTTTTTCCAAAACGGACGGTCCAGACCGGAAGTCCAGAAAACAAGGGCAAGGGTGCAGATCAGGATGCCAAATACAACGGCATCGTTGGTAAATACTGGTGACATAGACGTAATGGTGTTGCTGTTTGACCAAAAGACCCGGTTAGGGGAGCGTACATTTTTCCTTTCGGAGTGAAAATAATGCTTTTATCCGGATAACTTGTATTTTCGCAGCGTCAGAATATTTTTGAACACCAAATAAACCGCCCTGGCCATGCATTGGAACCGTCTGAAAAGGCTTTTGATCCCGGTATTGCTTATTGTCGTACTCGACCGGTGGACGAAAGCCTGGGCCACGGAAACACTCGCGATGTCTATACCGCGGCCTTACTGGAACGATTTTTTCCGCCTGCAATACGCCCTCAACGAAGGTGCTTTCCTAAGCCTTGGCGCGAATATGCCCGATCAGTTGCGGTATTGGGTATTGGCAATCGTTCCGGTCGCCGTGCTGTTGTATTTATTTTACCATGCGCTTCGTGCAGAGGAGGTAGGCCCCTGGGCACAAACCGCATTCGGACTTATCCTTGGGGGGGGCGGTAGTAATATTTATGACCGGATTGCCCAGGGCCATGTCGTGGATTTCATGAATATGGGGATCGGGGGCGTCCGCACCGGCATTTTTAACTTTGCCGACGTCGCAATCATGCTGGGGCTTGCTATTCTGCTGCCCACTGCTTTCCAAAAACCAAAACCGGAAAATCCCCCTGCTCCGGAAAATCCCCCTGCTTCGGAAAATCCCCCTGCTTCGGAAAATAGCCATCGGGAACAATTACCCGGGGAAACGGGTCAATCATTATAGCTAACGTTGTGAGCTATCCGGATAAGCCCGGACATTAATACGTGATAAAAAAAAACACCTATGATTCAGCAACTTACACCTGGCTTAATCCTCGGCATCGTAATCGCTTATTTTACCTTGCTTATTGTGATTTCTTTCTTCACGGGCAAGAAAAGCGACAGCTCTTCCTTTTTTCTCGCAGGGCGCCAGGCACCCTGGATGCTGGTCGCCTTCGGGATGATCGGCACTTCCATTTCCGGGGTCTCGTTCGTATCCACACCTGGGGTGGTCGGCGGAGATGCGCTAAACAAAGACTTTTCCTACATGCAGGTGGTATTCGGATATTTGCTGGGCTATCTGGCGATCGGCACGGTACTGATGCCGCTCTATTACCGGCTGCAGCTCACCTCGATTTATACCTATCTGGAAAATCGCCTGGGTTTCTTTTCCTATAAAACGGGCTCAGCCTACTTTCTCATTTCGAGGACCATTGGCGCCGCCTTCCGGTTGTTCCTTGCGGCATCTATTTTACACGAATTCGTACTGAGTACTTTCGGGATACCTTTCTGGCTGACCGTACTGATTTCCATTGCCCTGATCTGGACCTATACGTTCCGGGGTGGGATGAACACCATTATTTATACGGACTCCCTGCAGACCTTCTTCCTGCTGGCAGCGCTTGCCTTGACGATCATCAGTGTAGGAAAATCCCTGGATCTTGGGCTTGGGGGGATTTTTCAGGCTGTCGCTGCGAGTGAATATTCCCAGGTGCTGTTTTTTGAGGGCGGTTGGAGCGATCCTAATAATTTTTTCAAGCAATTCTTCGGAGGCGCACTGATTACCCTGACCATGTCCGGGCTCGATCAGGATATCATGCAGAAGAACCTTTCCTGCCGGACACTGAAAGATGCACAAAAAAACATGTTTGTCTTTTCCATCATCATGGTAGTCACCAATATTCTTTTTCTTACCCTTGGGGCTTTGTTATATATATATATGGCGCAGACCGGTATGGAGGCACCTGAAAAGACCGATCTGGTGTACCCCACGCTCGCGCTGCAGCATTTTGCCCCGTTAGTGGGCATCCTGTTTATCCTCGGCATCACAGCGGCCACTTATGCCAGCTCCGATTCTGCCCTTGCTGCGCTGACCACGGCGTTTTGTGTGGATTTCCTGAATTTTGAAAAGTCGGATGAATCGGAGGAGGTGAAAAAGCGCAAGCGCACACTGGTACACCTGGGCTTTTCCCTGCTTTTATTCGTCATTATCATTATTTTCAAGGAAATCAATAATCAGGCCGTACTCAGCGCCGTCTTTATTTGGGCGGGCTATACCTACGGGCCGTTGCTCGGTTTATTCGGTTTCGGCATCCTGACCAACAGGAATGTCCGGGATAAGTGGGTGTTGCCGATTTGTATCGCTTCGCCCATTCTGAGTTACTTTCTGGATAAATATTCTGTGGAACTCTTTGCAGGCTTCAAGTTTGGATTTTTGCTGCTGTTGCTCAACGGCCTGATCACCTTTTTAGGGCTGATGGTAATTTCTACTCCCGGTAAGCAACGAAAGGAGGAATATTTCTAAATTTGCGCCCGAAAAATTCCGGGAATGATGAATGTACGCGCCGCAATTACAGGGGTCAACGGTTGGGTGCCGGAGGATATCCTTACGAACAGGGACTTGCAAAACATGGTGGATACCACCGAGGAGTGGATTACTACCCGCACGGGAATCCGGGAGCGGCGTATTCTGAAAGGAAAAGACCAGGGCGCTTCCGTGATGGGGATACATGCCGTGAAAGGGCTGCTGGAGAAAACGGGTACAGACCCCGGTGAGGTTGATCTGCTGATTTGTGCCACGGTCACCCCGGATATGATGTTCCCGGATACGGGTAATCTCATCGGCCATGGTGCGGGCCTGAAAAATGCTTACTGCTTTGGCTTGTCGGCTGCTTGCTCCGGGTTTTTATATGCCCTGACTGTTGGGGCAAAATTCATAGAGACCGGAACGCATAAAAAGGTAATTATCGTAGGTACAGACAAGATGTCTTCCATTTTGGATTATACCGACCGGACGACCTGCGTCCTCTTTGGCGATGGTGCAGGTGCAGTACTGCTTGAGCCGACCGGAGAGGCGGTCGGGGTAATGGATTCCGTGCTGAAAAGCGATGGGGCGGGGGCGGAATTTCTGTATCAAAAGGCAGGAGGCTCTATGCGCCCTGCAAGCATAGAAACGGTAACCGGGAGAGAGCATTTTGTGTATCAAAATGGTAAGCCCGTCTTTAAGGCTGCCGTTTCGGGGATGACGGACGTAGTGAAAAAAGTCATGGATCGTAACAGCCTTAGCGCCGAATCCCTGTCGTGGCTCGTACCTCATCAGGCCAACCGTCGGATTATCGAAACGGTGGCCAGTATGCTGCATTTCCCCATGGAAAAGGTGATGGTCAATATCGAGCGGTATGGCAATACCACTGCAGGCACTCTCCCCCTCTGTTTATGGGATTACGAGCCACGCCTGAAAAAAGGGGATCGGCTCATCCTAACTGCTTTTGGAGGGGGCTTCACCTGGGGGCTACTTATGTGAAATGGGCCTATGAAGGAAACCTTTTGCAACCCACAAAATCCCCTTCGCATTCTTGATTTTTTTCTACTTTTGCAAATTATTTTTAACAAAAATTCCAATTTCTAATGGCAACGACCGCAGATATCCGCAATGGCCTGTGCATGGAGTTGAACGACGACATTTTTAGCGTGGTGGAATTCCAGCACGCCCAGGTAGGCCGTGGAGCAGCCTTTGTGCGCACCAGACTGAAAAGTATGACTACAGGACGGATTCTGGAAACGACCTTCCCCTCTGGCCATAAAATCAACGAAGTCCGTGTCGAACGCAGGAAATTTCAATTCCTGTACGCCGATGAGATGGGCTACCATTTCATGAACAATGAGACTTTCGATCAGGTCATGTTAGAAGAAAAATTAATTGACAACCCCAAACTCCTGAAAGAAGGGATGGAGGTGGATATCTTATTCCATGCAGCCAAAGAAATCCCTCTGACCCTGGAAATGCCGCAGTGGGTCATTATGGAAGTTACTTATACAGAGCCTGGGCTCAGGGGAGATACCGCAACGAATACCCTGAAGCCCGCTATTGTGGAGACCGGGGCCGAAGTACGGGTGCCCTTGTTTGTCAACCAGGGGGATTTGATCAAGATTGATTGCAGAACCGGCGCTTATATCGAGCGTGCAAAAGCTTAACTATGGATTTTAAAGAAATTCAGGAGCTCCTTCGGCTGATTTCAAAACTGGAGCTCAAGGAGTTCAAACTCAAAGAGGGCGAATTCGAACTTTCAGTGCGGACAAAATTCCACAGCAACGCCCGGGAAACCGCTCATGTTGCCCCGGTGCATGTTGCAATGGCACCACCGGTGGCCTTGCCGGAGTCGTCGGTGCCAGCCCCGGCCCCTGCGCAGCAGGGCGCTCCTGCATCCGCAGAGGTAAACGCTGCCCCCGCTCCTGCCCCACGCGATAATGACTATGTGCCGATCAAGTCTCCTATCGTCGGGACATTTTATCGCTCCCCTACACCAGAGAAGCCGGCCTATGTAAAAGTAGGGGATAAGGTAGAAGCTGGTGCCGTTGTTTGCATCATTGAGGCGATGAAACTTTTTAACGAAATCGAATCGGATATCAGCGGACGCATCGTAAAAGTACTTGTCGAGGATGCTCAGCCCGTAGAATACGACCAGGTGCTCTTCCTTGTGGATCCCAGGGGTTGAGCGGAAAAATGCCACGATTATGTTCAATAAAATTCTGATTGCCAACCGGGGGGAAATCGCGCTGCGCGTAATCCGGACCTGCCGGGAGATGAATATCAAAACGGTAGCGGTGTATTCTACAGCCGACCGGGAAAGCCTGCACGTGCGTTTTGCCGATGAGGCAGTATGTATCGGCCCGCCGCCATCCTCTGAATCTTATTTGAGTATCCCCCGGATTATGGCGGCAGTGGAAATCACGAACGCCGATGCCATTCACCCGGGGTACGGATTCCTCGCCGAAAATGCGGATTTCGCAGAGGTCTGTGCGGAATATGGGATCAAATTTGTTGGCCCGACACCGGATCAAATCAGGAAAATGGGGGATAAAATCACGGCGAAAGAAACCATGATCAAAGCCGGCGTCCCAGTCATCCCCGGTTCCGAAGGCCTCATCAAGGATATTCAGGAAGGAAAGAAAATAGCCGTTGGGATTGGTTATCCCATCATTCTCAAAGCTACAGCCGGTGGTGGTGGCAAGGGGATGCGTATCGTTTGGGAGGAGAAAGAATTCGAGAGCGCCTGGAATATGGCCCGCCAGGAAGCAAAGGCTGCCTTCGGAAATGATGGGATTTATGTAGAAAAGTATATCGAAGAGCCCCGCCATATCGAAATCCAGGTTGCCGGCGACCAGCACGGCAACGTTATTCACCTCTCAGAAAGGGATTGCTCGATCCAGCGCAGGCATCAAAAACTGGTAGAGGAGACACCCTCTCCTTTTATGACTCCCGAACTGCGGGAAGCAATGGGCAACGCAGCAATAGCGGCAGCCAAGGCCATCAATTATGAAGGAGTCGGTACAATCGAATTCCTGGTGGATAAATACCGCAACTTCTATTTCATGGAAATGAACACCCGTATCCAGGTAGAACACCCGGTAACGGAGGAAGTGACCGATCACGATCTGATCAAGCAGATGATCAAAATTGCGGTCGGTGAACGCATCACCAGCGGCAACCTCTACCCCAGCGGCCATGCCATGGAGTGTAGGATCAATGCAGAGGATGTGTACAACAATTTCCGCCCCAACCCTGGAAAAATCCTCTCTTTTCATAGCTCAAAAGGACATGGCGTTCGGGTGGATACCCACGTGTATGCCGGATATACCATCCCGCCGTACTATGATTCTATGATCGCCAAACTCATCTGCCGGGCTCCTACCCGGGAGGAATGTATCACTAAAATGGAACGCGCCCTGGACGAGTTTATCATTGAAGGGATACAGACTACAGTACCTTTCCATCAGCGGTTGATGAAGGATAAAAATTTCCGTGAGGGCAATTTTCATACTGGTTTCCTTAATACATTCAGCATGAAAGACTGATCGCCCATGATGCACCGCAGCTTCTGGCGCCTGCTGGGATACATCCGGGCATACCGTATCCAGGTGACTTTCAGTATCCTGAGCAATATCCTGATGGCGGTGTTCACCGTGCTCAGCATCCCCTTGATCAGCCCTTTTCTGGAAATCATTTTTCAGCAAGATGTCAAGCTACCGGTATCCCCGGGGGAAGGGTGGAGTGTCCAGAACCTGGAGCTGCACTTTAATTTTTACCTGACGAATCTGATCCTGGAGCATGGCAGGGAGAAGGCACTGCTTACCGTTTGTGCTGCCATCCTCTTCGTGTTTTTTAGTAAAAACCTTTTTCGCTATCTGGCAATGTTTTTCATGGCGCCAACGCGCAACGGGATTGTGCGCGATGTGCGCGCACAGCTCTTCGCTAAATTACTCCGGCTACCGCTCGGATATTTTTCCGAAGAGCGCAAAGGCGACCTGATGTCCAGGATAAGCGGCGATGTGCAGGAAATCGAGTGGAGCATCCTCAACGTACTCGAGGCAGTGTTCCGCGAGCCGATTATCATTACCCTTAGTTTGGTCTATATGGTGTATATCAGCCCGGAGCTGACAGGGCTTGTCTTTCTGCTCATCGCCTTTACAGGGTTTGTCATCGGCGGTATCGGGCGCAAGCTGAAAACGAGTTCTTCTCAAATTCAGGAGCGCCTCGGCAATATTGTCGCGGTAGTCGAAGAGGCCCTCTCGGGGATGCGTATCGTCAAAGGATTCAATGCGGAAGGATACCAGGAAAGGAAATTTTCGGTAGAAAACAATGCTTATCGCCGCTCCCTGACCCTCTTGTTGTGGCGCAAAGACCTCTCCTCGCCGCTCTCGGAATTTCTGGGGATTACCGTGGTGACCCTCCTGCTGTGGTTCGGCTCCCGTCAGGTGTTCTCCGGGGAAATGGCCGCAGGGGCTTTCTTTTCCTTCCTTTTTGCTTTTTATAACGTCATAGACCCAGCTAAATCTTTTTCCCGGGCATTTTACGATATCCAAAAGGGGATCGCGGCAATGGAACGCATCGAAGGTATTCTCGATGCCACGCAGGGGATGGAAGAAAGACCCGATGCCAGGCCAATAGATCAATTTCAGGAGTCCATTACCTACCGGGATGTGAGTTTCCAATACCGTGCGGAGGACGGGCCAGTACTGCGCAACATTAATCTGGAAATCCCGAAGGGGTGTGTTGTAGCAATCGTTGGACCCTCCGGAGCTGGAAAATCTACGCTCGCCGATCTACTACCCCGGTTCTATGATCCTACGGAAGGGGGCATATACATTGACGGCACCGATATCCGCGACCTAAGGCTCAGGGAGTTGCGCGCGCTGATGGGGATTGTTTCCCAGGAAGCTATTTTATTCAACGATACAATCTACAATAATATCGTTTTTGGGCTGGAAAATGTACAGGAGGAGGAAGTCATACAGGCGGCGAAAATCGCAAACGCCCATAACTTCATCATGGCGACGGAATTGGGGTATCAGACCAATATCGGCGACCGTGGCACTAAGCTGAGCGGTGGCCAGCGCCAACGCCTGACCATTGCCCGTGCCATCCTGAAGAACCCTCCCATCCTGATCCTCGACGAAGCTACCTCGGCGCTGGATTCGGAATCGGAGAAGCTGGTCCAGGAGGCCCTTGCCCATCTGATGAAAGATCGCACGGCAATCGTGATCGCCCACCGATTGTCCACTATTCAACATGCCGATGAAATTGTCGTGATGAAAAACGGTCAGATCGTTCAGCGGGGTACCCACCAGGCACTGATCCAGGTGGCGGGCGAGTATCAAAAGTTGGTTGGTTTACAAGCATTTTAATCAAGCTTTCGCATCTTGATTGGGAATTACGGAAAATCACCCCTAACTTCGCCTTGAAAAACTTTTTACCCGTGCATGCTGTATCCATACGACTGATCGGGGCATGGCTCTTGCTGGGGTTCCCCGCACTGGGTCAGCCTGTAGTCCCGCCAGGGAACCTTCCAAAGGAAGGAGATGCTTTCGTCCTTGGGGTGGATCGCTCACCTGTAAATATTCATCCATTGGCCCCGGACGGCGGGCGGCGCTGGGATTTCACCTCCCTGCAAGCGCCTTTTGCCCGCAGGTTTACCTGGGAAATTACCTCCTCCGCGCAGCAATTTATCGGCCCGGGCCCGAATTTTTCAGCGGCTGTTTACATGAAAACTGCCAATGAACTCCGTTTACAACAAATGGTCGGCCAGGATCCCTTTGGGCTGAGCCTGCACTCCCGCGTGGTTTATTCGCCTGCTATGCCGGTACGGAAACTCCCCCAGCGCATGAACAGCACCTTCCAGTATAACGGCCTGGCTACTGCTACTGCAGCGATTGACGATATTCCGAAGGAGCTATCGCAGAAACTGCCTTTCAGGCCGGACTCTGTGCGGCTCAAGGTCAATGTGCGGCTGCTCAGCACGATTGATGACTGGGGAAAAGCCCTTATCCCTGGCGGGATATTCGAAGTATTGCGGGAAAAACATACCTATACGTATGAGTTTCAAGTGGAGGTTAAACTTGGGCAGCGCCGCTGGCAAAATATTACCTCTTCGAGCCAGGTGAAAGGGCTGTTTCCAAAAACTACCGCTGTTAGCTATAATTTCTGGTCGGATGATGCCCTGGAACCCATTGTGGTGCTCATCATGGACCGCAGTGGCAACAATACCGAAAGAGCGGAGTTTAAGATAATGGATTTGGACGAAACCCCGATACTGAAGCACCCGGTGCCAGATTTCTTTGTGTACCCCAATCCTGCCATTTCAGACGTACGCATCGAGTTCTTCATGCTCCCTCCAGGCGAATATGAGATTATTTTCAAAGATATGATCGGGAAGGTGCGTATCCAGAAAAAGATTTTTATCACAGGCAACCGCATCGAAAAGCTCGACATTTCCGATTTGGACAAGGGGCCCTATTATTATCAGGTCAGGGATGAACGCGGTGTGTTAGTGGGCAATACCAAACGGCTCATCGTAATCCGCCCATAATACCAGAAGTCCGGCTTGTGAGGCCCCTGCATTCAGGCACGCTGTACAGCATCTGCCCGCCCTTCCATTCTTGCCCGGAATGCCCAGTAGTAATCGTCGTCGTTGAGTAGGTCATAGAGGGCCTCGTGATAGCCGGCGAATTCGGGCAAATTATTGTGATGTGCCCCTTGAATGGTAATCAAAGCACTTTTTTCAGGAATCATTTCGTGCAGCATTTGCCCGTGACGGTGTGGGATGAGCCGGTCCTGATTGCCGTGAATGATAAAAACCGGGCAGGTGGCCTTGCGCAAAAAACGGTCTGTACGGATCTGGTACCGCAGCAATACGGAGAGCGGCAAAAAAAAGCCAAACCGTTTGATTTGATGTAGGAAACTGAAATACGGTGCATCGAGGATCAGCATTCGGGGCTTATTCCAGGAGGCGATCCGGGCTGCGATACCACTGCCCAGAGAACGGCCATAGATAATGATTTTATCTTCCGGATATCGGTCGCTCACCCATTTATACACGATTTGTGCATCGTTGTATAAAATATTTTCGGTGCGTTTGCCGGAGCTTTTTCCGAATCCGCGATAGTCAAAAATAAAGAAATCATATCCTTTCCCGACAAAGTCTTTGGCAAATTTACCCCAGCCTTTCAGGCTTCTGGAGTTCCCTTTGAAGTATAAAACAACTCCACGTGAATTAGGCACTTTGAACAACAACGCGTTGATCTGCCCACCGTCTTCCATCGAAAAATCCACTTCTTCAAAAGGGAAAGGATAGTGAAAAACGAATTGCCGGGGCAAAATTTCAGGCCGGAAAAAGAAGTAGTGCTGGAAGAAATAAAAGACCATGCATATTCCTGCATACGCACCGCTCCCGCTAATCAACAGGGTTGTCCAAAAGGTAACATGGGTGTTTTCCATAGGTTGGCGCTTGTTTCGAGGTGAAAGCGGATTTGTCTTTTGCTGTGGTATTGCCTTTGTCGTATCGCTATGGCCAGGCGCGGTGAAGCTGGGGTTGCAGGTCTTTTTTCTTTTCGCACCATCCGGGCACCGATTCCGCAGGATACCTCAACAAAGAAATAAAAAGTGTGGGGAATGAAAAAACGACAATGAATGTTTTGTAAAAATTTGCAATTCACCACAGAAAAAATTAACTTGGTGATATGCTTTTTTCAGGGATTTTATTGGACTTGTTGCGAAGGTCGGTATGACGGGAAACCGCCATTTTGGCCCATGGTAATGCCTTCGAAGCAAGTTTATTTCAGAACGATATAATACAGAGCGCCATGAAACAATTTGGAATCAGCGTCAGTACCATGATTATCCGCTTTTATCTGATGGTCATTATTGTGATCATTGCGGGTTTTTTGCATCAATGGTGGCTTTCCCTCGTAGGTGGAGCGATTTTTATGACTTCACTGCTTGGCCTGGCATGGAAAGGTAAGCAGAAGTAACCGTTTTATAGGGAAATGACCTGCCGGTATAGCATTTATGCCGGCAGGTTGGCTAGTTTTTTCATGTCTTTGATGAATATTTTGCTGTCCACGATATCAATATAACCATCGACTTTGAATTCTGTCAGCATACGGATAACGCTTTCTTTAGCAGTACCGACGATGCGGGCGAGGTCATCGCGAAGGATATTGATTTCGTTTTTCCCTTCTTTTTCGCTAAGGAAGATGACGGCATCTGCTACGCGTTTGCGCACGGAGTTGTATGCCAGGTGGAGTAATTGCTCTTCTTTTCCGGCGATATCATTGGCCAGCATTTTGATGAGACGGGAAGAGACGTCGCGGTTGCCATATATTAAGGCTGCAAAATCTTCTTTAGGCACCAGGCTGAGTTCTGCATCTTCAAGCACCCCGGCGGAGTCAGTGTAGGGGGTATCCTTGATCAGGTCCACATATCCGAAGAATTCGCCTTCGCGCAGGAGGTCAATGATATATTCTTTCCCGTTTTCATTGGTTTTGAAGATTTTGACTTTGCCGGTTTTTACGAAGTACAGGTAGCGGGGATAGTCGCCTTCTTCATAGATCAGTTCGCGTTTTTTAAAGGTTTTTGTCTTTCTTTGTTCAGAGAGCTTTTGGAGCTCCTCATAGCCGCGCACCTCGTTGATGAAAGAATTGAACCCGTTTTCGGTGCGGTCGAAATGTTTTTTGATCTGATCGCTTTTGCGCAGGCGGGTTTCGACGACGGCGAGGAGTTCGTCTTTATAAAAAGGCTTGGTGATATAGTCGTCTGCCCCGAGGTTCATGCCCCGTCTGAAGTCGGCGCGTTCTGCTTTGGCCGTGAGGAAAATGAAGGGGATAGAAGCAGTATCGGTTCTTTTGCTGAGGATATTCAGCACACCAAAGCCGTCGAGTTTTGGCATCATGACATCACAGATAATCAGATCTGGTTTTTCGCGGGCGGCAAGTTCTACGCCTTCGGTGCCGTCGGGGGCCTGGCAAACGTGATAATCTGAAAGTTCCAGGATTTCGGCCAGGTTTTCCCTCACTTCGAGGTTATCTTCAATGACCAGGATTTTCTTTTTGCTCATTTTCCGGATTTTCCTTGGGTGATTTGTTTTGAAAATCGTTTTTACATCAGGCTTTACTTTAGGGGCCGGATCAGGGTTTAAATTTAGGTTTTTTTAAAGATTCGCGCTAATTTTCTGGTCGCTCGCCGAGCGGAATCCCGATACTGAATGTCGAACCCTTTCCAGTGGCGCTTTCAAAGGAGATGTTGCCGTCCAGTAAATCGAGGTAACGCTTTACGATGTTCAATCCTAAGCCAGTCCCCTGGATATTTTCTACGTTGTGCGCACGGAAGAAGCGGGTGAACAAGTGTTGTTGTTCTTCTTCGGGGATGCCGATACCATAATCGCGGATGGTTATGCGTAATTCCTGTTCGGTAATGGACATACGGCATTCGATGGCCTGCCCTTCTGCAGAGTACTTAATCGCATTGGACAACAGGTTGTAGAGGATATTTTTGAGGATTTTCTTGTCTATCCAGATGATCGTATTGTTCTGCGGCGGATTGTAGTCCAGTGTTTGGCCGGGTTTGAGGAGGGGGCCGACTTCATCGAGTATTTCCTGGCAAAAATCACTAAGATCGCACGCTACGAGTTGGCATTGAATTTTCCCTTCTTCCAGCCTGCTGAGCGAGAGGAAATCGTTGAGGATACTGGTCAGGTTACTGACGGCCGATTTGATACGCGCGGAATGCTTCAGGCGTTTTTCGTGTTGTTCGGTGCTGTTATAGGCATCGAGGAGGTCGGCAGAAGAGAGGATTGTGCTGAGGGGGGTCCGGAATTCATGGGAGGCCATTGCCACGAAACGGGATTTCAGATCGCTGAGTTCTTTTTCTTTTTCGTAAAGGCCACGGAGTTCTTGCTCGCTTTGACGAAGAGCGGCTTCGATTACTTTGCGTTCCTGTATTTCCGTTTCCAGTTTTTTATTGATGTTGAGCAGTTGGTTTACAGCAGAGGCCAGTTCCTCGGTGCGCTGTTCGACGCGCTGCTCCAATTCTGCGTTGAGTTGCTTGATGCGTTCTTCTGCAGCCCGTTGTTCAGTAATATCTACCCCGGAACTGATGATGGCAACGGGCTTTCCGGTTTTGTCCCTGAGGAGCGAATTTCGGAATGCGATCAGCCTTTTATGGCCCCCATTGACGATGATGATGTTTTCGATATATTCCGGGACTTCGTGCCGCTCTTCCATCACATTTCGGAATAAGCTGCGATATTTATCGCGTGTCTCCGGTTCAAGGCAGAGGTCGAACCAGTTTTTATCGTTGAGCTGCTGTTCTGAATACCCCAGCATCTCACAGCCTTTTTCATTGATCAATTCGATTTGCTCCTCTGGATTGACGACCACGATCAGGGTATTCGCGATGTCCAGGTAATTCTGGGCCCTTTCCTTCTCTTCGTTAAGGGCTTGTTCAAAGTGTTTTTGCTCGGTCAGGTCGTGGATGATACCGGTAAATATGCGCCTGTCCTTCAGGATGACCTCGCTGATACTCAGTCGGAAGGGAAAAAGGATCCCATCTTTGCGCATCCCGTGTACTTCCCTGCCGATACCGATGATTTTTCGTTCCCCCGTGCGCAGGTAATTGTCCAGGTACCCGTTGTGCAGCCCCCGGTGCGGGGAAGGCATCAGGGTACTTACGTTTTTGCCGATAAGTTCTTCAATGGCATAACCAAACAGGTTGGCGGCAGATGTGTTGACGAGTTCCATCAACCCTGTTTCGTCAATAATGATAATACCATCCGTAGCGGTATCAAAGACGGCATCGAGCCGTAATTGGGTATCCGATTTATATACAACTGGTTTGTGGGTATCCAAAAGGTTTGAATTTGGTCTGGTTTTAAAGGAGTATAAGATTCCGTCTAAGTTAAGTGTTTTTTTTAAAAGTCATGGTAAAGGGATGATAAAAATCATCTGCACAACAACCCAAAGGCTGGATATTGTGGTAAAATTCAACTATCAGCCCTTCATGCGTATGCTTGTACAGGAAATGCAGAAGTAAGCAGGGCGTAAAATTGCTCCAAAACATGGAGGAAAAGGATAATCCGGTCAAAGTCCATAAGCTCGAGTTGCTGGGAATAGGTGCGTCTATGGACAGACAGCTCAAGGCTAATCTGCTGCAGGCCCTTTGGCAGCTTGGGCTGGATATCCCCGTGGAGGAGGTCAGGGAAATCGACCGCTTGCTCGAATCCGGCGTCTCTGGTATCCCGGCGTTAATCGTCAATGGGCAGGTAGTTATTCAAAAAGTAGTGCCCACAGTGGAAGAACTCCGCCTGCTATTGTTTGCGCTGCTCAAAATGCCGGGGCAGAAGGTAAATATCCGCAATATTATTGTCCCTACGGATTTTTCAGAAACGGCAAATAATGCTTATCGCTACGCACTGGATTTAGCAGGTTTCCTCGGGGCCAACGTCCGCCTCGTCCACGTCTATCAGCCAAAATCAGATATGAGCGGGGCAAGGTTGATGAACGGCGTTTCCGAAGAGCTGCATTATAAACAGGAATTACTGGAATCCCTCAGTCATTCAGAAAAGGTTTTGGTAGCAGGGCCCCGCAATAAACCTGCCACGCAGGTGCAGCCTGAGATGATTAATGGTTTCGTTGCAGACGAACTTTGTGCGCTCTCCAGACGGAAAGATACAGACCTTATTGTCATGGGCACTACCGGCGAGGCGAAACTGTTGGAGCGGTGGCTGGGTAGTATCTCGACAGAGGTGGCCCGTAAAGCATCCTGCCCGGTTATCCTGGTACCCCGCCATTCCCGTTTTAAACCGATTGACCAAATGCTCTATGCCTGCGATTATCAGCGGCAAGGGGAAGCAATTTTGGAAAAAGTCGTAGGGTTTGCTGCTGCCTTCGATGCAATGGTACATCTGTTACATGTTTCTACTTCGCGCAGCCCAAACCCCAACGGGCCAGCCGCTGCCTCAGGTAGTAATATTCTTGATCTGGACGGGATTAAGATGAAAATGTACAAATCACACCACTCCGATGTCCTGGAGGGAATCGCACGTCATGCAAATGAAACCCACCCGGGATTAATCGCCATGGGTACCTATCACCGCAGCTTCCTGGAAGATATTTTTCATAAAAAACTGACCAGGGAAATGGCATTTATTACCTCAGTACCGCTAATCGTTTTTCATGAGGAAGACTGATCTCCAAAAGACTTATTGCAGGGCAGGGCGTGTTTAAAAATTCTTTTCGCTTTTGGTCAGAGTTGTGGCGAAGGTTCTGCATAACGGGAAAAGCGCCATTTTTAGCCCCCCGGTAATCCCACTGCAACAAGCCATTGTACGTTTCTGTAACTCCAGAATTAACTCCCTCACCGCGTGAAACATTAAAATCGTTGAATCTGGCTGGCGCATTCAGACACGGCTGTGCGCTATGCATCCGAAGGTGCTTTGGTGTTGCCCGGTACGCCTTACGCCTTAAAGACCATAAGGGGGTGGAGCTAAAAATGCAGCGTGCCTTTTTCGCAAGAATTCTGCCCCGCAAAGGAGATTTTCCCTTCGGAAGATGATGAATATCATTTCCTGGCTGCTGAAGGTTTAGTAGATTTGAAATACTGGCATGGACAATCTGTTCAATCTTTAAAAATCAGGACTATGTACTCCAACCGACCCGTTCGGGATATTATGAGCACGAATATCGTGACTGTCACTCCCGATACTGCACTGCAGGAAGTTAATGCTATTTTCGAAAAGCATTCTTTTCACCATCTCCCCGTTGTAGGACATGCAGGGGTGTTGGCAGGAATGATTAGTAAAACAGATGTTTTGCGCTTCACATTACAGCTTGCGCACCGTACCACAGGTCCGACCTGGATACAAAAGGCCTTGCAATCGGCCAGCGCAGCAGATATTATGACGAAGAGCCCCCTGAGTCTGGATCCGGAAGATACAATCGGCCTGGCTGCAGATATTTTTCTTGCCAACAAGTTTCACGCCCTTCCTATCGTCGAAGGAGATACCTTGCTGGGTATCGTTACTACGCACGACCTGTTGATGTATGGCTTTGGCCCACTGGCACCAATCCCCGAAGAGGAAGTGGAACTTCCGTAAAGGTGAAGTACCCGGAAGGTTATTGCGACGAGATCATCGTGGTTTAAATGGCACTTTCCTGTTTATATTATTTTTTCATGCTACACCTGCAGATTACGCCCCTGTTGAAGATTTCTCTTATACGGGAAGAGCTCATTTTTCCGCGTTGCTGACCCGTTGCAAAAAAGCTGTCAAATCTACGCTTTTTGTAAAGCCGAAAAAACAAACCTATTATGATGGGCACAAGCATAAAAATAAAGGATATCATGACCGCCGAGGTCATTACGGTCCGGCCGGATGATACGATGGAAAAAGTCAGGGAGATTTTTGACCACCACAATATCCACCACATTCCCGTAGTGGCTGTCGGGAAGCTGGTCGGGATAATCAGCCGGGAAGATTATCTGAGGGTAATCCAGGGGTTTGCCTTGGACAGTGGGTCAAAACGCGAGCAATACAACCAGGCGCTGCTGCACTCGATGCTTGTTGGTGAGGTGATGGTGCGACAGGTGGCCAGGCTGGGGCCGGAAGATTCCTTGCAGGCAGCTGCAGGGTTTTTTCGCGAAAATTTGTTCCATGCCATCCCGGTTGTTGGGGTGTCGGGTGAACTGCTGGGTATCCTGACGACTTACGACCTTATCAACTATGCTCATCAGGAAGGCGTTTTTGGGTAAAAAGCGGCGCAGCACGGGGTTGTGTAAAAGTAATTTCTTTGCTTTCGGTGGGGAATCTGCTTTTGCATAGCCCCGGAATTTTCTCACAACCCTTTAGTTCTCCCTGTAAAACTTGCATAAAAAAGGGTATTGTACTATCTTTGTGCAAAATGTCTTTCTTGGCAAGGTTCATCCATATTGTTTTGGCAGTACTCGTGATGGCAAGTTCCACTGGAATTGTGTTCAACAAACACTATTGCAGGGGGGAGTTGCGCGCGCAGGCACTCTTTTTTATGCCGGAAAGCTGCCACGATACAGGACGTACGCCTTCGAAAAAAACGCCTTGCCCTTTTCATGCAAATCAAGCCGACGCCCCGTCGGCATTCGAAAAAGATGGATGCTGTGACAATCGCAGCGCGATTGTAAAATCAGGTTCGCCGCAATGGTATCCGCAGCCCGATGTATTACCCGTCTTAGCGGAGCCACTGGCCTCATTCCGGTATTTTTTGCCGGAATACCTGCTACATTTCAGTTTTGATCTGCCACGCTTGCCCGATCTGACCAATGGCCTGCCGCCGCCCAAATACGGCCTTCACATAGTGCTCCAGGTGTTTCGCAATTAAGGTTATGGATTTCCGCGGCCATACAGTTGACCGTTAGCCGTGGTTTGTTATTCCGGTGTCCCAAAAGGTCGGAAGATGCAGGCGCAATCCTGTCGGTGTTGTGGCGATGCTACTCTACGCATCGGTACTGCCTTTGATTGTGTGTTGGCACTGCCCGTCGGTCATAATCTATGCGATGTGATTTTCAAATGCCTGTGCTCATGCAACGATTATGTTGAAAAACATCATACACTTCTTTTTGTACAATAAGGTTGTTACGTTTCTTATTTTATCCTTGCTGGCGTTTTGGGGGCTCAGTTCTGCGCCCTTTGATTTCCATATTCCCTGGCTCCCCCGGGATCCCGTGCCAGTGGACGCTATCCCCGATTTGGGAGAGAACCAACAGATTATATTCACAGAATGGCCGGGCCGTTCGCCGCAGGATGTCGAGCACCAGGTCACTTACCCGCTCACCGCTGCCTTACTCGGGCTTCCCGGGGTCAGGAGTATCCGCTCCTCGTCCATGTTCGGCTTTTCCAATATTTACGTTGTTTTTCAGGACGATGTCGAGTTTTACTGGAGCCGCTCGCGGATACTTGAAAAGCTCAACGCATTGCCGCCGGGGCTATTGCCGCAGGGGGTCCAGCCTGCACTTGGGCCGGATGCCACAGGGCTTGGGCAAATTTTTTGGTACACCCTGGAAGGCAGAGACGATGCCGGTCAGCCTGCAGGGGGGTGGGATGTGCAGGAACTGCGTTCGCTGCAGGATTACCTGGTGCGTTTTGCCCTGAACTCGGCAGAAGGGGTTGCCGAAGTCGCCTCCGTTGGAGGTTTTGTGAAAGAATATCAGGTGGATGTCAATCCGGCAGCCTTGCGTACTTACGGGATTTCCCTGAAAGAGGTCATGGAGGCGCTGCGCAATACCAATATTGATATCGGCGCCCAGACAATGGAAATCAACCTGGTGGAATACTACGTCCGGGGTCTGGGGTATATCAGGCATATTGATGATATCGGGCAGACGGTAGTACGGGTACAAAATAATATCCCTGTCCGGATCGCAGATGTTGCCAAAGTGAATTTAGGCCCGGCAGACCGTCGGGGCGCACTCGATAAATCCGGTGCGGAAGCGGTAGGCGGGGTGGTCGTGGCACGGTTCGGCTCCAACCCACTGGAAGTGATCGAAAATGTAAAAGCAAAGATCGAAGAGCTCCAGTCAGGGCTGCCTTCTAAAATACTCGAGGACGGGACCGTTTCCAGGGTCAGGATTGTCCCCTTTTACGACCGTACCCAACTGATTAAGGAGACAATTGGCACTTTATACAATAATCTTGCGCAGGAAATCCTGGTCACGACCATTGTTGTGATCATCCTGCTGTTTAACCTGCGCGCCTCCCTGGCGGTATCGGGCCTCTTGCCATTGGGGGTTTTGCTGACCTTCATCGTGATGCGCCATACGGGAGTGGACGCCAATGTGGTGGCACTGGCTGGTATCGCGATCGCCATTGGTACAATGGTGGATGTGGGCATCGTCATGGCCGAGAGTATCGTCCACCGGATGGAACGCCGTCCGGTCGGGGAAGACCTTTATACCACCGTTTACAAGGGATCACTGGAAGTCGGGACGGCAATTGTCGTGGCAGTCATTACGACGATTATCAGCTTCCTTCCCGTTTTTGCACTGGAAGGTGCCGAGGGGAAGCTTTTCCGTCCATTGGCATTCACCAAAACATTTTCCCTTGGGGTGGCGATGTTCCTTTCCCTGATTGCGCTGCCGGCAGTGGCACATACGGTTTTTTCGATTCGTAGCCCCCGCCGTTTTTGGCGGATATTGGGTAATGTACTGTTGGCGTTTACGGGCTGTTGGCTGATTTTTACACAAAACAACAGCTTCACTGGCATGGTATTGCTGATTGTTGCACTTACGGGGCTTGTTGCAGCGTCTGTGGTACCATGGTTGGGGGATAGTGGGCTGGAGAGGGTCAAATGGGCAAAAAATCTGGTATTTGCAGGCATCATCGCCCTGCTTATTACGCGGATGTGGATGCCCCTTGGGGTTGACCAGGCCCTTGCGGTAAATTTCTTTTTTGTCGTGGTTGCATTGGGAAGTATTCTGGGGATGCTTTATTTTATCGTGCGTATCTATCAGAGGGTCCTTCGAATTTTACTGGAGTACAAATTTTTGTTCCTGGTGCTCCCGCTGGGGATTATTGCCTGTGGATATGTTGTATTTCGTCAGGTAGGCCGGGAGTTCATGCCTTCGCTGGATGAGGGCTCTTTTCTGCTGATGCCAACTTCTATGCCGCATTCGGGTATCCAGGAGAATGTCAGGAACTTGCGTCTGCTGGATATGGCGGTCAGTGCTATTCCGGAGGTAGAGCTGGTAGTGGGTAAATTGGGCAGGGCAGAAAGTGCCCTGGATCCTGCACCTATAAATATGTACGAAAATGTGATCCTGTACAAATCGGAATACATGACCGACGAAGAAGGCAAACGATTGCGGTTCAGGACAGATGCAAAGGGGGGGTACGTACGGGATAGCCTGGGCAACCTGGTTCCCGACCCGGGCGGGCAGTATTTCCGGCAGTGGAGGTCGCATATCCGTAGCCCCGAAGATATCTGGCAGGAGATCGCAAAAGCTACCCAGCTACCTGGGGTGACTTCCGCACCAAAGCTTCAGCCAATTGAAACCCGTCTGGTGATGCTCCAGACAGGAATGCGGGCCCCTATGGGTATTAAAGTCAAAGGGCAGGACCTGGCCACCATCGAGGCATTCGGCCTGGAACTCGAAAAAGCACTCCGCAATGTAGAGGGGGTTAAAAGTGCTGCGGTTTTTGCAGAGCGCATTGAGGGCAAACCCTATCTCGAACTCGTGATAGACCGTAAAGCCATCGCCAGGCATGGCCTGACGGTACAGGAAGTCCAGGAATACATCCAGGCAGCCGTTGGAGGGGCTATTCTTACCCAGACCGTAGAGGGAAGGGAGCGCTACAATGTACGGGTGCGTTACCCGCGCGAATTGCGCAATGGCCCGGAGGCACTGAAGCAGATATTCGTACCGTCCCGAAACAGCGAAGGTCAGGTACCGCTCGGCGACCTGGCAGAGTTGCGCTATGTACAGGGGCCTCAGATGATCAGGAGCGAGGATGGGTTTCTAACAGGCTACGTCCTTTTCGATAAAGTTGAGGACGCTGCCGAGGTGGATGCCGTGGAAAATGCAAAAAAACATATCGAAGGGCTGATCGCGTCCGGACAGTTGTCGGTGCCACCCGGAATCAGCTACCGATTCGCCGGCAATTATGAACAACATATCAGGGCGTCAAGACGCCTGGCCATTTTACTGCCGATAACGCTATTGATTATTTTTTTGGTCCAATACCTTGAATTTCGATCGCTGGTAATCTCCGGTATGGTCTTTAGCGGGGTATTGGTCGCATTTGCCGGCGGGTTCATCCTGATTTGGCTGTATGGTCAGCCCTGGTTTCTCGATATGCCATTTTGGGGCGAAAACCTGCGCGATCTGTTCCAGGTGCAGCCCATAAACCTCAGCGTAGCCGTCTGGGTGGGCTTCCTCGCATTATTCGGGATCGTAACGGACGATGGGGTACTGATGGCTACTTTCCTGAAAGAACGGTTTAAAGCTTCGCCCCCGGATTCTATTCCGGAAATCCGTCGGGCAGTGCTCGAAGGTGCCCAGCGTCGTATCCGTCCGGCGATGATGGTGACAGCTACAACACTGCTGGGCTATCTGCCCATCCTGACTGCAAGGGGAAAAGGGGCCGAGATCATGGCCCCGATGGCAATCCCGGCTTTTGGGGGGCTATTAATTGAAATTATCTCGGTATTTATTGTGCCGGTACTTTTTTGTATCTGGCAGGAGTACCGCTGGCATAGAAAAACGCGGCTTAATCAACAGGTATGATGAAAAAGTTATGGATTATCGTATATGCCGTACATTTTGGGGTGATCAGCCCTCACGCACAGCCTTTGGATAGCATGCTATACGGTATCAATGGGGAAGATAATCCCGCTTTGCGCGCGGGGTATTTTGGATATCAAGCTTTACTTCAGCGGGAAACTCAGGCTTTACAATGGCCCGAGCCGGAATTCAACCTGGATTTTATCGCCTTCCCTTTTCCCAATAGGTCTTTTATGCCTTCAGCTACGTTTGGGCTGATGCAGCCTATCCCATGGAAGGGCGTCCGGGAGGGTAAGGCAGCCCTTGCCCTTGCCGAGGCAAATACCGCTTTGGAAGGTGTCCGGGTCGAACGTCTCGAGCTGCGCTTTCAACTCAAAGAGGCTTACTGGCAGTTGTTCGAACTTGGACGGAGTGCAGGACTCATCGCCCAAAACCTGGATCTGCTAAAGGCCCTGGAACGTTTGGCACAGTCCAATCTCGAACTTGGAAGGGGAACGATGGACGAAGTCCTGGAGGTTAAAATGCGTATCCTTGCGCTGGAGCAGCAACTGCGACAACTACAGAATGCCCGGCGTAATCCCCAGGCCACAATCAACCGCATACTGGATCGGGCAGCAGATACGCCTGTTTTTATAGCAGAAACCCCCGCCGGCCTGGCTCCAATGGCTGCCGATACACCCGTCCGGGAGGAGATCACTGCGCGCTATCCGGGCTTACTGGCGATAGATCACGAAACATCGGCTTCCCTGCAAAGACAGTTGCTCAACCGCCTGGACAGCAGGCCCTCTGTTCAGGCAGGACTGGATTACGTACTGATGAATACCGGAGAGGGGGCGCATACAACCGATGGCAGAGATATGCTCATGCCCCGTGTTGGGGTCCGGCTTCCCATTTTTCGGCAAACCTATTATTCCAGGGGGGAAGAGGAGCGCCTGCGCCAGGCAGCCCTTGCCAATCAGAAAAAGGTGGCCGAAAATACCCTGCTGGCGTCCCTCGAGCAGGCGCAGGCACTCTGGGAGGACGCCCGGATTCAATACCAAACCGCCCGGGAACAAATGCCCCTGGTCGAATCGGCGATCCGCCTTGCAGAAACAGCGCTGGCCACCGATCAGGGAGGACTGGATAAAATTCTCAGGCTCTACGAACAGTTATTGTCGGTAAAACTGCAGGAAGTCCAGGCAATTACCAAAAGCCACCTCGCCGTGGCAGCATTCGAACGGTGGACAGACGCACCAGAATAATCGCAGGGGATTGACGATAAGATATATGCAAATAAAAATAAATATGATCAGACGAAAAGTGCATGTCTTTTTTTTAGTGCCGGCAATTATTGCCGGCGTGATCATAGGATATCTGCTCTCCAGGCAGGCTAAAGGAAGGTCAGATGTGGCAGACGCCCAGGTAGCTGATGCTGAACGGACAGAATATACCTGTGCGATGCACCCACAGATCCGGCAGTCTGGACCAGGTATTTGCCCGTTGTGCGAAATGGACCTTACACCTGTACAAACCGGCACTGGCCAGGACGACCGGGTACTTACCATGACTCCTGAAGCCGTCCAGCTTTCAAATATCCAGACAATGCAGGTAGGCATTGCTGCCCCTTCGTCCGGGAAGTCTTTGCGCCTGAGCGGAAAGATAAAGGCAGACGAACGCAGGGCTGCTATTCAGGCCGCCCATTTGCCGGGCAGGATAGAAGCGCTTTTCGTGACCTTTACCGGTGAAAAGGTACAAAAGGGGCAGGCGCTGGCGAGGATTTATTCACCGGCCCTGGTCAATGCGCAGAGGGAGCTGCTGGAAGCCATCCGCCTTCAAGGTACGGGGTCTGAACTGGCAGAAGCTGCCAGGAACAAGATCCGGGCATGGAAAATACCCGAGGATTTCCTCCGCGAAGTGGAGGGTAGTGGAAAAATTCAGCGCGAAAGCCTTCTGCGTGCCGACCGCTCGGGATATGTCATTGCCAAAAAAGTTACAGTTGGAGATTATGTGGAAGAAGGGATGCCAGTATTGGAGCTAATGGATTTACAAAAAGTCTGGGTGGTTTTAGAAGCCTATGAAGCCGACCTGCCTATGGTCCGTATCGGTTCAAGGGTAGAAATATCGACACCTGCGGCACCGGGTAGGGTATTTCCGGCAACAGTTACCTTTATTGATCCCATACTGAATGCAGCTTCCCGGACGGTAGCGGTACGTGCCGAACTGCAAAATGCCCAGGGGCTTTTTAAACCCGAAATGCTGGTGGAAGCTGTACTCCGGGGGACTTCCGGTTCAAATCAGGCAGGCTTGACAGTACCCGGGACAGCAGTATTATGGACGGGCAAACGCTCCGTCGTATATGTTAAAGTGCCGGATGCCCCGGTGCCTTCTTTTGAATTCCGCGAAGTAGAGCTGGGGGAGGCATCTGACGAGGGTTATCAGGTGCGCTCCGGCCTGGAACCCGGTGAGCAGGTCGTCGTCGAAGGGGCTTTTGTGATTGACGCGGCTGCCCAGCTCAATAACCAATCCAGTATGATGCACCGCATGGTCAGTAACTCAATGACCGAAAAAATATCCGTGCCCGACTTTCGCCAGCTTATGGCTCCGACATTTAAAAACCAATGGGGGCGAGTTATCCGGGAGTATCTGGCGCTGAAAGATGCGCTTGTCGCTACCGACCGGGGAGCAGCCAGCCGTAGTGCCCGTATATTTCTGGAAGCATTGAACGGCCTTGAATACCAGCAGCAGCCATGGGACCTCCGGCAGTTTGTACAAAAAAATGCCGGGCCGCTAAAGGCCACAGCCAGGGCAGTTGAGACCGCAAAATATGTCGAAGCGCAACGGCAGCAATTCCTCTATTTGTCCGAAAGAATGATCCAGTGTATCCGGACGATGGGTGCGGGCGGCCAGACCCTTTACGTCCAGCACTGCCCTATGGCCTTCAATAATCAGGGCGGCGATTGGGTAAGTGCCGAACGACCTGTCTTAAACCCTTATTTCGGCGATGAGATGTTGCATTGTGGAATTGTAAAAGACTCTTTATAAATAATTTATGTAACAAAATTTTTAAGATGAAAAAGGTTTTGATTTTTCTCGCCATTGTACTGGCCCCGGCCAGTGCCTGCTTTGCTCAAAAAGCACAGAATAAACCCGCTAAATCGCCCAAAGGTGCTGTCACAGCTTCATTTAAAGCTTACGGCAACTGCGGGATGTGCGAACGGCGGATCGAATCGGCACTAACGCAAATGCCCGGTGTCGTTTCTGCCGAATGGAATTCGGAAACGGCGCTACTCGCCGTGAAATACCTCGGCAAAAACGTAACTTTACAGGAAATCAAAAAGAAAGTTGCGGCTGTTGGGCACGATACAGATGAGTTCCGTGCTCCCGATGAGGTTTATGACAAACTTCACGGTTGTTGTAAGTACGAGCGTCCCGCCACAAATTAATTTGTTGTTTATTTTAAACAAAAGAACATGAAAAATTCCATCTTCTTCTTAGTACTCGGCCTTGCGCTGATGATTTCCGCCTGTGGCGGCAAACACGGGGGATCCCAGGGCACAGGTGCCCAGCAGGAAACCCCTGCACAGGAGCAGACCGGCCCCGAATATACCTCTGCCTATATCTGCCCAATGTATTGCCCGGGCAGCGGTAGCGATGGACCCGGGAAATGCCCGAAATGCGGAATGGATTATGTCAAAAATGAAAAAGCCGGGAGCGAAATGCCCGGCCATGAAGGACATAACCATTAAATCCTTCTTCCTGCCGGCGGCGAAGGCGGCAAAATTAAATTTTCCTGGAGCCTCATTTTCACTGATTTTGCGAAGCAAAATGAACAGAATCGGCGTTTCAGAAAATTTTAACGGGGTTGTGTAAAAAGCCTCCGGCACGTCCTTTGGCGGCGCAAGCCGCCAAATAATATTTTTTCAGAGCCACGTTTTCAACGATCTGTGAAGCAAAATCGTTGAAAACGCGGCTCTGAAAATTTTAATGAGGTTGTGTAAAAAGTATTTCGCATTTCGCCGCCTACGGCGGTGAAAGAATATTTTGAAAAAGCACTGTTTTCACTGATTTTACGAAGTAAAATCAGTGAAAACAGTGCTTTTTCAAAATATTATTTGGTGACGTCAGTCGCCAAATAAAGGTCTCCGGCCTTTTTACACAACCCCGGCGCACATGAGATAGCTTCAGAAAATTTATGACTGCCCGCACCTTTCTTAGGTGCGCTCACCAGGAAAAGCCAAACCTGAACTGCAATTGTGCGAATGGGGAGGATACTTCCGCTCTGCTCAGGCCGGCATAATCAATATCGGCGACAAACCGGTAGCCTACCTCGCCGCCCAGGCGAAACCATTTCAATACATTGAGCTCAAGGCCACCGGCGGGCTGCAGGGCAAACACTCTTTCCCTGTGGCTGTCTGTGATGTCCAGCCTACCCGAGCTTCCGAGGATACTAATCCGGGGGTGGATGACTTTATGGGAAAAAGGTGCATACGCCATTTTAAAGCCACTGAGCCGGAGGTCGAAACGCTCCTCCCCATCCGGCAGTGGGGCATCGCCCTGCATCCGCTCCCAACCCCAACCCAGGAAAAAGTCCTGATTGAACTCAAACAGGACCGACCCGCCGGAAAAATATTTGGTGTTGGCTTCGTACAGGGAAAAATTATTGGTATTGGAATACCAGAAGCCGGATATGTCGAGACCGTTCCTGCCAAACAGGGTCTGCTGTTCTTGTGCAAAAGACGAAATGGCCGAAGCGATCCAAAGCACAAAGAGCAAATGCTTTTTCATGATGTTGAAATGTGTTTGGTGAAAAATGGGTAAGGATTCTGTGATCATCTTTTTTATAGACGGATTTTTTTCAGAAGGGTTGCTTCCCATCCCGGCAAACCTTTTTACCACGGCCCATTAACCTGAGGTGCCAGGGCTTCTACTGTTTGGCTTCCAGGCCTTGTTGCTGCTTTGTGTTCAGGATTGAGGAAGCAGGCTGCCAACGATGTTCTGCTGTGCAGTGGCGAGACGGGAAAGTGAAAAGTTAAAGTTTAAAAAACTACATACTTATGTACTATCCAAGCCGCGGCTTACCGGGGCATAAGCATGGATGCTTTGCCGAATTATCCCTCCTTAGCGGTGTATTATTGGAAATACTACAGCAGATATACCGGTAAACCTATGTTGGGGCGATCTGGAATCTATTTTACCCAGGGCAATAGTTAAATATACGATTTTTTTGTGAAAGTGGGCTATGCACTTTAGCCGGTCGGATATTGGGTGGCCTACGAACGCATGTCTGCACCTTAGTTATCTTTCAGATCAATTTGGCCAGGCCGCTGCTTGTTGCCTGTGGGATAAAGCTCGAAGAACAGGCCAAGTTGCAGAAAACTTCGCCCGGTTTCGTCGTTGATACGGTAATCAAACTGGCGAAGGAAGCCCGTCTGGAAAGTAAGGGTCGTGGATTGCCGGTAACTGAAAGTGATATTGAACCTGTTGCGCTCGAAATAAGGCTCGCGATTAGTGAAGAAGAGTTCGTTGCCGACACTGATCTGATAGGGCTGGAAGCCTTTCCTCCCCGATCCGAACGGATAGGCTACCCCGAGGCGATAGCGAAAGCGGTTGCGGTAGCCCTGCTTGGTAAAGCGAAATTCTGCCCGGTAACGCTGCTCAATCCGGAAGCTGCCGAGGGTATGGTTGAAAGAAATATGCGGCCATATACGCAGTTCATCGTTGTTTTTTGGCGTCACGAAGTTCCCACCTTCTTTATAGGTATCATAATCACCAACGCCCAACCCAACGCGCATCTGAGGATGGAGCTGGTAATTGAACCCTCCTTTATATTCGTAGTAATGAAAGTGCCGGTAAAACAGGAGCGAGCGCAACTGCGCCTCACCAAAAATACTCCATTTGCTGTTGAGGCTATACCTGATGTTCAGGATATTCCAGCTACCAGGCCCCTCCTGTTGTGCATGGAGGGACCCCGTGTACAGCCAGAGAATCAGGCTGATTATAAACGACAATCCATTTATTTGAGGGAACGCTCGCATGCAGCAACTTAAATTTTTCGGTTCAAAATAAATGCAATCATAAAAGTGAAAGCCGGGGCAGTTGGTGCCTGGGCGGAAGAAATTGCCATTCACACCGACTATATTGCCAAAATTCCTACACGCCTCACCACTCGACGATCCCCACAGTACAAGGGATTTGTTTCAGCCTGTTGCCCCAACCACTGGTCAGGCAGCCGGACACGGAATCTCTGACGCCGGAAAACGCATCTTTCGTCAACTCCTCTCCCTTTTCGGACGCGATTTTTTCCGTCCACAGCATAACGGAACGATTTTCTACCCACAAGAAGTTTAGAACCGCTCTATCCAAAACGATCAGCCTGGTGGATGTAGTCTTTCAAAACGTTCCGAAAGCGAGCCGGGGAGGCCATACTGCGCTTTGTGCATAGTCTTTTGAGGGCTCGTCTTTATCCGGCTATCTGAAAGGCAGAAATCCTACGGCCGGTATTTTTGAAAATAAAAAAACCCAACTAACTGATTTTCAGAAAGTTGGGTATTTTGTAGACCCACAAGGATTCGAACCTTGACAAACGGAACCAAAATCCGGTGTGCTACCGTTACACAATGGGTCTGACCGCCTTTCGGCTATGCCTTTTTTCAAAGGTGGCACAAAAATAAAGTGCTATTCCTTATCAAGCAATACCTACAAAAAAAAACTTTGTATTATTTTAGCCGCAGGCATCGGTTTTTGCTTTGGACCGCCGGACAGGCGGTATTTTTTCTGTTAAAGACCGGACTGTGGCCGGGGATATATCAATAGATACTTACCTTTGTCACATTGCCCTGAGCCACGCCTGGCAACTATTCTGCTCGATCCCATGTTCTGAAGGTTGTATGTCCTATCGGCTGATTGTCGCGTTGCAGCACCGGTATTTGCATAAAGCACTGCATTTTTTTTAACTTTCTTTATCTTCTTGTATGATCGCACCAAAATTTCTTTCCCACTCGACTGCTTTTCACGCCGAGCTGCGGCAGCGTATCAATGCGTATTTCACAGAGCTCGGCACTGCTAAAACCGGTAACTATAAGCTATTTGCGAAAGCACTTATTATCGGGATCAGCTTTATATTGGTCTATGTCCATCTGGTATTTTTTACCCCCGCGTACTGGATTGCCATACTGGAGTGTATCGTCCTCGGAGGGCTTACGGCGGCTATAGGCTTTAATATTATGCACGATGGCGCACACGGGAGCTTCAGCCGACGGAAATGGGTCAACGAGCTTGCAGGACTTTCCCTGAATTTTCTGGGTGCCAATGTCTTTATGTGGAAAACCAAGCATAACGTCGTCCACCATACCTTCACCAATATTGATGGCGTGGACGATGATATAGATGCACGGCCTTTCCTGCGCCTCTGCGAGACGCAGAAGCATTATAAAATCCATCGCTACCAGCATATCTATTTTTGGGCTGCTTACTCGTTGCTTTATCTGTATTGGATTTTCTTCACGGATTACGAGAAGTACTTCACCAAAAAAGTAGGTAATATGCCGCTTAAGCCAATGAGCGTCCGCGAGCATATTGTTTTTTGGGGGTTCAAAATCCTTCATGCCGGGTTATTTGTGGCGCTTCCAATCTATACGATCGGATTTTTGCCCTGGCTGATCGGCTTTGTTTTTTATGGAATGGTGACGGGCTTCGTGCTGAGTATGGTTTTCCAGTTGGCACATACAGTGGAGGACACCCAGTTCCCGGTTGCGGTACAACCCGAAAATCAGATCGAGGCAGATTGGGCCATCCACCAGCTCCAGACGACGGCCAATTTCGCTACCCAAAACCGGGTAATGACCTGGTTGCTCGGCGGCCTGAATTTCCAAATCGAACACCACCTCTTTCCAACGGTCTCACATATCCATTATCCTGCGATTAGCAAGATTATAAAGGAATTGTGTAATGAATACGGCATCCGCTATATCGAATTTCCCAAGACCCGAATGGCAGTGGCTTCGCATGTCGCGCACTTGTATCAATTGGGGAAAGGGTAATGATGCCTGGACGGAGCCGCCCCAAAAGTCTTTCGCCGTTGTGTAAAAAGACTTTTGCGGCTTCGGCGACAGAATGAAATTTTTTGAAAGAGGCCGTCTCACAAGTCCTTTGGTGGCATTCGCCGCCAAAGAATATTTTTCAGCGCGGCGTTTCCATTGATTTTGCGAAGCAAAATCAATGGAAACGCCGCGCTGAAAAGATTCTCCGCCGAAGGCGGCAGAATACTCACGAGACAGCCTCTTCAAAAAATTTTCTTTGGCGGCGTAAGCCGCTAAAGAGCCGGCCAGGGGCTTTTACACAACCCCCAAATACTTTTCACACCGGCGCTTTTTTAAAAGAAATACGTTTCACGCAACCGTCATTGCAGGGGGATAACTTTTTCCCCGGCGATGACAAAAACGCGATCCCCTGCTTTTGCGCGGATATCGCCAAGGCCGGTAAAAACTCCAAACGCGGGCAGCAGGCCCTGCCTGACACCGAAATAAAAGCAGGGGAGCCTGAGATATTGCCTGCCGGGTCCGTATAGCCGGGCAGCAGGATGGATATGGCCGCCTAAATTATAGTGGCCCTCAGGCCAGTCGGATAACGGCTCGTGTGAAAAAATAAAAGGCCCTGCACACAAGGGGCTCGTGTGCAAATGGATTTTAGCCTGTAAAAACATTTCCCTGGGAAGGATGTCGTGGTTGCCCTGGATCAATTCGAACTGTACATCGGGAAATCGCCCGATGAGGGCCGTAAAGGCTTCCCACTCCTGGTTGTGTACACTGTGGAAAAGATCACCCAGGAAAATTACGCGTTCAGGGGAAAAACTGAGCAGCAGAGCGATCAGACGATCCAGATTGGCCCCTGCTGCGGTATCCGGTACAGCAGCGCCGTTTTTTCTGAAGTGCGTCACCTTCCCCAGGTGTACGTCCGCAATGAGTAGGGTGTGCGCCTCTTCCCAGTATAGCCCCGACATCGGGTGCATGATGAGGGTCTGATCACATACGATAGTCTTCCGGGCAATTTCATCGAGGCTACTCGTCATGGTGTTTTACTTTTGGGTATTGAACGGGTTTTCAAAAGTTTATTTTTCCAGATAAAGTTTCATTTTCAGAATCCGGTCCTCCAGTTGCTCGGAGCTCAGACGTTCCCTGAGACGGTCCACAATAATCGGGAATGCAAACGGGGTTGCCTTTTCCGGGCGGGTCAGCATGATTTGTTGCCGGCTAATCCTTTGTAAGGCAGCACGCAGACGACTTTCTTCCAACTGGAACGTCCGCACTTCTTCGTATGCCTGTAATAATAAGCGGTTTTCCGGCTCATATTCCTGAAAGACACTAAAAAATAGCTGCGACGAAGCCTGTAAATGACGTTCCTTCTTATGCTTTCCCGGAAACCCCCTGAATACCAGTCCTGCAATTCCTGCAATATCCCTAAAGCGGCGTTTCGATAATTCTGTGGCGTTGATGCTCGCTTCAATATCGGCTCCAAGGTCCCGGGTGGAAAACAACCCCTGCCGTAAGCCCTCTTCAATGGGAATTTCGGTATCGGAGAGCAACTCGAATCCATAATCGTTCATTGCAATGGAAAAGGACAAGGGCCGTATCCTGGATAGGCGATAAGCCAGAATTGCGCTCATCCCCTCGTGTACAAAACGGCCCTCAAAGGGATATACCAGGAGATGGTAACCCTCCCGGCTGCGGAAATATTCGACGAGCAATTCGCTGTTGAGGGGAATCCGCGACCTGTTGCGCTGGATGGCGAAAAGGGGCGATAGCGCGCGGAGCTCTTCGTCAACTATACAGTTTCGGGCCGCTTCGTCAATCTTATCCCGCAGATGTTCGCCAAGTGCTGCCGATAACGGCATCCTGCCCCCAAGCCAGGAGGGCACCTTCCCGTTCTTTTGGGTACTCCGGCGTACCTGTACGGTCATATCTTTGATACGCACCAATTCGAGGCTCTTTCCGCCAAACCAAAAAACATCCCCGGGTTCGAGCATCCCCGCAAACCGCTCTTCTATGGTACCCAGGAACCCCCCGCCCACATATTTGACCTGGAGTCCCGTATCGCTCGCGATCGTCCCGATTTGCAGGCGGTGCCGCATAGCGACCTTCCGGCTGTCCACCTGATAAAATCCTTGTGAGGCGTTGACTTTCCTGAACTCCTGATACGCATGCAATGAGCTCCCGCCTTCGCTGATGAAATGTAGCGCCCAGGCCCATTCCTCCTCACCGATGGAGGCAAACGAATAAGTATCTTTAACCTCCCGGAAGATTTCGTCGGCATGGAACCCTTCCGAGACGGCCAGCGTGACGAGGTATTGTACGAGTACGTCCATGGAGCGCAAATACGGCAAGCGGGCTTCCATGGCCCCACTGCCAATGGCTTTGCGGAGGGCAGCACCTTCGATGAGTTCGAGGCTGTGGGTGGGTACAAAGTAAATGCGGCTTACCGCGCCCGGTCGGTGGCCGCTCCTTCCGGCCCGCTGCAAACAACGTCCGACACCCTTGGGGCTCCCTACCTGTACCACCGCCTCTACCGGGCGGAAATCCACGCCCAGGTCCAGGCTGGAAGTACAAACCACCACTTTGAGTATGCCTTCGTGTAGCGCATTTTCCACCCAATCCCTTACTTCCCTGCTCAGCGATCCATGGTGCATTGCCAGGGCGCCGGCGAGTTCAGGGGCGGCTTCCAGCAATTCCCGGTACCAGATTTCACATTGGGAACGGGTGTTGGTAAAAATCAGGGTGGCCGGGCTTTTTTCGATGATGGGAAGGACTTTGGGGAGCATACGCACCCCCAGATGGCCTGCCCAGGGATACGTTTCAATGGCATCCGGCAACAGGGAAACCAGTTCGACCGCTTTTTTTTCCCCAGCTTTTACCAGCGCATACCCTTTTTTCCCGACGTCTGCTCCAAGTAGTATTGCTACGGCTTCTTCCAGGTTTGCTAAGGTTGCTGAAACACCCCATATTTTCATCACAGGGCATATACTTTTCAGCCTCGACAAGGCAAGCTCCATCTGTACCCCGCGTTTGGAACCTACCAATTCGTGCCATTCGTCGCAGATGACGGCTTTCAAATGACGGAAATAGTCGGGATAGCCCTTGGAAGCCAGCAGCAGATGCAGGCTCTCCGGGGTAGTGATGAGCAGGCCGGGGGCTTTTTTCTTCTGGCGGGCACGTTCCGCACTTGCAGTATCGCCGGTGCGCACAGCCACCTCCCAGGAAAGCCCAAGCCCTTCCAGGGCCCGCTGCGCAGCCAACTGGATTTCCCTTGCCAGGGCACGTATCGGAGTCACCCAGATAGCCTGGACGCCCGGATCGCTTCCTCCGTTGCCCAATGCTTCCAAAAAGACCGGGATCAGCAAGGCGTAGGTCTTACCACTGCCGGTCGGCGCATTCAGCAGGCCATGCCGCCCGGCAAGATAATGCTCCCAGGCCGCCCTTTGGAAATCAAAAGGTTTCCAGGATTGCTCCCCAAACCACGCCTCGGCTATATGTATGTTTTCTTGCCCGTTTTTCATGACCTGTCAACAGCCGTTCACCAAAAAGGTTGCTTTGTCCCGACAACAGAACGGAGGATTTCCGTCCAAACATTTATTCCGAACTTTCCCCCAAATGCAGCGTTTTTGTATTAGTTTTGCTGAAATGAAAAAATATAATCATTTAATAAAAAACAGAACTGAATAGCTGCTTCGGTCAGTATGGACAGGTAATGCCTGATATGCCATAGTGCCGGTCTCCCGCTGCTTTTAGTCGCAAAATCAATTTATCATGAGCGAACACCGTCCCTGGGTTGCCACTTATCCCGAAGGCACGCCTACAGAAATTAATCCGGATATCTATCCTTCTTTGGTAGATATGTACGAAGAGGTATTCCGCAAATACCATAGCAGGCCGGCTTATTCCTATATGGGCAAAACAATTACGTATGCTCAGATGGATCAGATGACCCGGAACCTCGCCGCTTATTTCGCTTCAATCGGCCTCGAAACCGGCGACCGCATCGCACTGATGATGCCGAATATGATGCAGTACCCGATTGCACTCTTCGGAGCACTCCGCGCCGGGCTGGTAGTTGTAAATACCAACCCCCTGTATACTCCGAGGGAAATGCACCACCAATTTAAAGATTCAGGGGCGAAAGCGATTATCATTGCCGAGAATTTTGCACAAAATCTCCAGAAAATTATCGGTGAAACCGATATCCGCCACGTGATCCTCGCAAGCGCCGGCGAAATGCTCGGCTTTCCTAAAGGCAATATCGTCAACTATGTGGTGCGCAATGTGAAGAAAATGGTACCCCCTTACCAACTTTCGGATACCGTGACTTTCTCCAAAGCCCTGAGTATCGGAAAAAACCACCCCTACAGCCCGCGTAAGACCCAGTCGGAGGATGTAGTGCTGCTCCAATATACCGGCGGTACCACGGGCTTGTCGAAAGGGGCAATGCTGACCAACCGCAACCTCATCGCCAATGTACTGCAGTTTAATGCCATGGGCGGGAAAATGCTCGATGATGTCGAGGCGCCGGTCGTACTTTGTGCGCTCCCGCTTTACCATATTTTCGCCTTCACGGTCAACGCCCTATGCTTTATGTACCGGGGCGGGATGAATATCCTCATCATCAACGGCAGGGACATCGACTCTATCGTAAAAGCGCTGAAACAGAACAAGGTGAATATCATCACCGGGGTCAATACCCTCTTCAATGCCATGCTCAATCACCCCGAATTCTCCAGCGTTGACTTCAGCGCACTGAAAATTACCGGGGGCGGGGGTACGGCCGTACAGGTAGCTGTTGCCGAACGCTGGAAAGCGGTGACAGGTTGTGATCTTTCCGAAGGCTTCGGCATGACAGAAACTTCTGCGGTATCCACGATCAACCCGCTCGATGGGAAAGGCCGCCTCGGAACCATCGGTATTCCGATCCCTTCTACGGATTTACGTATCGTGGACGAATCAGGGAATATCCTCCCGCCCGGAGAGATCGGGGAAATCCAGATCAAAGGCCCACAGGTCATGAAAGGGTATTATCAAAATCCAGAAGCTACCGCCAGTACGCTGAAGGACGGCTGGCTCAGTACCGGGGATATCGGCGTGATGGAGCCCGATGGCTTTTTCCGCATCGTTGACAGAAAAAAGGATATGATCCTCGTTTCGGGTTTCAATGTCTATCCCAACGAAATCGAAGGGGTACTGGCGATGCATCCGAAAGTATTGGAATCTGCAGCGGTCTCCGTTCCGGATTCCAAATCCGGGGAGGCTGTAAAGGTTTATGTAGTAAAAAAAGACCCCTCCCTCAACGAAGAAGAGCTGATCGCCTTCTGCCGGGAAAACCTCACGGGGTATAAAGTACCAAAAGTAGTCGAATTCATTGACCAGCTCCCTAAGACCAACGTCGGGAAAATCCTCCGCAGGGTCTTGAAGGATGATGCCACGGCAAAGATCCAGGCATAACAGCCGTTGCCAAAGGCAAAGAATTATATATCAGTATTGTGCCGTTAAACTTGTTGCGATAGGCTGCATAGCAGAAAATCAGCTGTCTTTCGTCCACCCCAAGGCTTTTCAGGGGGTGTGCACGCGATAAAGCGCAGTTTCTTCCGCATGATATGCCATCGCAACAAGTTTCTTGTATAGAGGGCAGCCAGCGTATCGCTCCAAGCTTTTTCGTTCAGGAAGGATGTTTCGGATTGGCTGCCCTTTGTCGTACAGCTTCGAAGAGGACGATTGCAGCAGAAACAGAAACATTCAGGGAGTCCACCTGACCCTGCATCGGGATGATGATATTTTGATTGGATTCCCGCACCCAGAAATCCGAGATCCCGTAGGCTTCACTGCCAAGGACAAAAGCAGATGGCCCTTTCAGGTCAATGGTATAATATGGTGTGCTGGCCCCCAGATACGTCGAAAAAATACGAATGCCCTGTCTGCGTAGCCATGCCAGCGCCGGCTCGGCATCGGTAGTGACTATGGGCACGGAAAAAATTGCTCCAAGGCTGGAACGGATCGCATTGGGGTTATATTCATCTACTAAAGGGTCACAAACGATGACCGCATCCACACCTGCCGCATCGGCAGTCCGTAGGATAGCCCCGAGGTTGCCAGGCTTTTCAATCGTCTCCAGGATCAAAACCAGTGGGGCAGGAGCGGGGGAAAGCTCGCTCAGGCGCCTGTCCCGGCGGCGTAGAAGTGCCACAACGTTGGGGACACTGGCACGAAAAGCGATTTTTTCCATTACCGCAGTGCTGACGGCATAGATATCCCGTGGTTCTTCGG
>Ga0068872_10000300_pt1 | contig 41799 bp, 29 predicted proteins | sample NOAtaG_7_FD_66441 | JGI IMG/M metagenome (GOLD analysis project Ga0068872, IMG submission 66441) | Freshwater lake microbial communities from Lake Erie, under a cyanobacterial bloom - NOAA_Erie_Diel1S_2200h metaG | ecosystem: Environmental > Aquatic > Freshwater > Lake | place: USA: Ohio, Lake...
GCCGGCCCTCCGGGCCTGGAACAAGGTGCGATGCAACTCTATCGCAGCTCACTGGCTGCTTACCCACAACACCAGCCCCGGAGGGGCGACGTTACTCTTGCCGGGGCCAACAGGCCCCGGGAGCGGAGGGAGGAAAGAAATTCATCCTCAGCGCAGAAAAAAACCCCATGTTGCCACGGGGTGGAGCGGAGGGCACGGGACTCGAACCCGCAACCCCTTACGGGGCACTTCATTTCCAATGAAGCCGCTAGCCATTCGCTTACCCTCCTGAGTTCAGCGGCTGCGGTGAACTAAAAAGGATAACCTCACCAAGGATCGAAACAAGCCGACTTGGGTGGAAAATCAGTCGGTCCTCCGACTTTCCCGCCCCCTTCGACGATTCTTGTCCGGGAAATCCGATCGACTTCATCCGAAAGGAATCTTCCATCTGCCCCACGGAACACCTTGAGCCGTTCCGCTGGAACTCAAGCGAGTCGCGGAAGGACACGAGCCCTCCGGTGAGCGGCGCAAGACAAAAGAACCGAACGGCTGGCGCCGCTGCGAAGCTTGTCTTGGTATCGAGGGCTATGACGTGCGTCGTTCGGCGGGGCGCCATGGAACCACTCAACGAAAAGACCCAGAGCGGTCCGGATGGCCGAACCACTCTGGGCGTTTCAAGGAGGGATCGCAGCAGGTGGGGTGGGGGAAACTTACCAGGGGCCGCGAACTGAATAGACACCGAACTGATCGGTATGCGATGGCCAGACTGGGGTCGCGTAGAACAGTCCACCCTGACCGCTTTGTGGCGCCGATCGGCCAAACTGGTGATAAAGCGGGGTCATGGTGTTCTGGCTAACGCCCCACGAATAATTTTGCTGCATCGTTCCATTGGGCGGCACCACCAATGCGGTCGGCTGCCCGAACTGCAGGTAGTAGAAACGGCCATGCCAAGGCCGCAGTTCTGCCTCCTGTCGTGCCCAGGTATCTCCGTAGGTGCCGGGATGATGATCGGCAAGTCGGGAGAAAAAGCGATTGGGATACTGAGCCATCGCGTCGCTGGCGCTGGCCAGAACTAGCAGAAAGCAGAATGCCGGGAGGGCTTTTGCCAAGGGTCGCAACATGAGTCAGGTCTTTCGGATGAAGGAAAAGTCGGTGGATCGAGTCAGCTTCCCTCCCTGGCAGCTGGCTCCCTGCGGTAGATATCGGCTCGATCAACGAGGCAGTTCGAAGAAGCGGAACGTCCTGCGCACTGCCGTGTGCACAGGAGGAGCGTAGTAGTGAGCGCTGGTCCGGTTCAGGCCACGTCCCTGATCGTAATAGGAGTGGTAGGTGTCTTTGTGCTGATAGAGAAATTCATGGGGCCAAAAAGGCTGGTACGTGTTGTAAGTGTGCCCAACCCATCCTGGAACTGGACGAGGCGAGATGTAGAGAGCGGCTGTCGCCTGGTTGGAAGCACCGCGGGCAAAGTAGTTGTGGAATAGAGGCTGATACCCGTCACCGATCGTGCCGTATTGCGTGACCGACTGTCCAGGTCCAACCCAGCCCTGCTGAGCGGAGGCCTGAGTGGTGATGCAGAGAGCGGCCAGTAGGCCAAGCCATCGCAGGCGATACGTCTTCGACAATTTGCTGCTCATTTCGTACTCCTTCACGCCAGTTCCGTTGGAGGACGACTTTCGTGTATCGCCCCAGTTAGGTGTCTTTTCGGCCCCGGATCGCAGCCGATCGGACAAAAAATTACGACTCAACGCAGCAACTCGCAGCTCGATCGCCTCCCTTTTCGGTGCAGACGTCAGGGGCTGCAAAGTTTCACAGGGTGCCGAACGGTTTTCATCGCCGCTGCCGCTTGTGGCACATGGTGCGGATTGGGTTTGAGGGCCAGCAAACCTGGGGCGTTGCCCCGGGCTATCGCATTGCAAACCGTTGGTGTGCTCTTGCCACTGCGACGAGCGTTGTATGAAAAACTTCCCATCCGGCAATTCGGTGGGTCCAAGGCCCCCCAGAAAAGTCCCAGATGGGGCTGCTTTCCCTGGTGCGGCTCGAAGCGGCGCAGGTCTGCCGGAAAGAGGGGAGGAATGGTAAAATCGATTCCGATTCGCGGGTCGACTGCAGCCTGGGGATCGTTGTTTTGCCGTGCAGCGAAGGGATGGTCCCGGATCGGGAAGGGATGGTATGGCCAAGCCGCGCGTGATGATTTTGAGGGCCCCCGGCACCAACTGCGATGGTGAAACAGCCTATGCCTTTCAGCGGGCAGGGGCCGAACCGACGGCGGTCCACATTCTGCAGTGGATCGAACAGCCGACCCTTTCCGAGAGTTTTCAGATTCTCTGCTTCCCCGGCGGATTCAGCTTTGGAGATGACATCGCAGCGGGGCGGATTCTCGCCTCCAAGATCCATACCCACCTGGCCGACGCAATTCACAAATTTCAGACCGAAGACAAACTGGTCTTCGGAATCTGCAATGGCTTTCAGATCATGATGCGTCTGGGGATCTTCTTCGACGCCCCGCCGGACAAGCCCCCCGCGACACTTTGCTGGAATCGACAGGGACGCTACGAAGATCGTTGGGTGCATCTAGCAGTGCATCGCAAAGACAGTCCATTTCTGCGCGGCATCGACACCATGTTCCTCCCAATCGCTCATGCCGAGGGGCGCATTGTCTTTGCCAGTCGCCAGACGCAGCAGGAACTGGAGTCCTATGGGCAATTGGCGCTTCGCTATGCGACCAGCGAAGGGATCACCGACCACGATGACATTCTGCCTTTCCCGGTCAACCCGAATGGCGCGGAAGGCAATGTCGCTGGACTATGCGATCCGACAGGGAGAATCCTGGGACTGATGCCACATCCTGAGCGGCACATTGATCCGACGCATCACCCGGCCTGGACACGATTCGATTCGCTTCCTTCGGAAGGGGATGGCATGGCGATCTTTCGCAATGCAGCAGGTTACTTCGGTTAAGACCGTCGTGCCTCGACGGGCATCAGGGTTCGAACGAATCGCGGCATTGGGGTGATCAGCAAGTCATGGCAAGTGCGCAACCGACGAAGCGTTGTCTGGAGAAGAGCCGCGTTGCATTCGAACGGGCGAAGAGCAAAATCCCTGGCGGAGTCAACTCGCCGGCAAGAGCCTTTGGCGCGGTAGGCGGACATCCGCTTTTCATTGCCTCGGCCAAAGGTCCCTACCTCTACGACCTCGATGGCAATCGCTATCTGGACTACATCGTCAGCTGGGGACCGATGATTCTCGGCCATGCCCACCCGCGAGTCCTGGAAGCGATCGCTCGCGCGGCCCAGCTGGGGACCAGCTATGGTGCCCCGACAGAGCGGGAGTCGGAACTGGTGGAGTGGATGCAGCGGGCGATGCCGTCGCTGGAGCGGGTGCGACTGGTCAGCAGCGGCACGGAAGCGACGATGAGCGCGATTCGACTGGCGCGCGGAGCCACGGGCCGTGCTGGCATCATCAAGTTCGCAGGGAATTATCATGGGCATGCCGATGCCCTGCTGGTCTCCGCCGGATCATCCGCTGCAACGCTGGGCGTGCCCGATTCACCTGGGGTCACCGAAGGGGCCAGTCGCGATACGATCGTCCTGGAGTACAACGACCTGGGGCAGTTGGAGCGAACGTTTGCGGAGCGAGGGAAACAGATCGCGGGTGTGATCCTGGAACCGGTCGTGGGAAACATGGGACTAGTCGTACCGACGAAGGAGTTTCTTGCTGGCCTGCGCGAACTGTGCACGCGGTATGGTGCAGCCCTGATCTTCGATGAGGTGATGACGGGGTTCCGAGTCGCCTTAGGGGGAGCCCAGAGCCTGTGGGGGATCGAGCCTGACATCACGACGTTGGGGAAGATTGTCGGTGGCGGGTTGCCTCTCGGGGCCTATGGCGGAAAAGCGGCATGGATGGACCAGGTGCTGCCGGCCGGAAAAGTTTTTCAAGCCGGGACGCTCAGCGGCAACCCTCTGGCAACCGCGGCAGGTCTGGAAACGATCCGGATACTGATCGAGGAGTCGCCGTATGAAATGCTTGAGTCGCGAGGCCGCAGGCTGGGTGAAGGGCTGTCGCAGGCTGCCACTCAGGCTGGGATCGCTCATCAATTGCAGCGAGTCGGAAGCATGATGACCCTTTTCTTCAACGACTATCCGGTGACCAACTGGACGCAAGCCGATCGATCGGACCGCTCCCGCTATGCCGATTTCTTCTGGGGGATGATTCACCAGGGACATTACTTCCCATGCAGTCAATTCGAGGCACTTTTCTTTTCGATTCAGCACGAGCCTGAGATGATCGAAGAGACGATTGAGGCGGCGGGCCGGACGCTGCAGTGGATGGCTGAAGGAATCCGACTGCGTCCATGAAGCAGTGCGAGATGCGCAGAAATCAGCCCCTCCCCGCTTGTGCCTCGCGACCCTCCCAGGGGGAGGGTGAAGTAGGCCTTGGGTGATGAAGCCTGCCCCCCTTGCTGCCAAAGTACAGTACGGAAATACGATTTGAAGTCTGTCTTCTCTTCCAGCGAGACGTTGTCATGGCCATTCGTCCGAATTTGTTTGCGTTTGTGGCTCTGATGCTGAGTTCCCAAGCGATCGGAGCCGACTGGGCTCAGTTCCGTGGAGGGAATCAGATGAGCCATGTCGGTGCCTCGAGTGCACCGGTGTCGTGGGAAAAGGGAACGGCCCCCGCATGGCGTACGGAAATCCCCGGTTCTGGATGGTCGCAGCCGATCGTCGCCCAGGGGAAGATCTTTTTGACGACTGCCATTTCCGAGACCCCCGACAAACCGAAGGGGATGATGGGTGGGGTGATGGATCCCAGCACGATGGGCAAGCCTGCCATGCCGAAAGATCCGATTCAGTTTGCGGTGATCTGCCTCGATCCAAAGACCGGAGCGATTGTCTGGCAGAAGGCGGTTGCCGAAGCGATTCCCACCACGGGCAAACATGCCTCGAACACCTATGCCACCGAAACGCCGTGCGCTTCGAGCGACACGTTGTATACGTACTTTGGAGCCATCGGGCGTGTTGCTGCCATGGACTTCGAAGGGAACATCAAGTGGACGCAGGACTTCGGTCCCCAGCCGACCAATAACCAGTTTGGTACTGGCGCCTCGCTGGTACTGTTCGAGGACGCTTTGGTGGTTCAGCGCTACAACGAGCAGGAAGGAAAGCTGCTGTGCCTCAACACCACCGATGGATCGACCCGTTGGACTGCCGAGAGATCACCGGGAACCTCATGGGCAACACCGATTGTCTGGAACAATCAAGGCCAGCAACAGGTAGTCGCGGCGGGGCAGGGGATGGTGGTGGGGTACGACCTGAAAAGCGGCGACGAGCAATGGCGACTAGGTGGACTCGATACGTCGTTTTCCTGCTCCCTGGTGGCCGATGAGGGAGGTGTCTACATCGGTACCAGCAGCCCAGGTAGCAGTGCGCCGATCTGCGCCGTTCGTGCGGGCCAGAAAGGAGATCTGACTCTGCCCAAGGGAGCCAAATCGAGTGACTCGGTTCTTTGGGCTAAGACCAAAAGTGGAGCGGGTATGCCATCGCCGGTCCTCGTCCAAGGACTCCTCTATTACTTTGGAAATACAATCACCTGCTACGACGCAAAGACGGGAGAGGAGAAATTCCGCAAGCGGATGCCTGGAGGCACCTTGGCGGCTGGATGCCCGCTGGTGATCGGCGACCAGATTCTGGTGGTCAACGAACGAGGCACCGTGGTCACCCTTCGGTCGGGCGGGGAGTACGTCGATCCACAGGAGTCGGAAATCGCTGCGGAGGGGGAATTCTTCTGGGCGACGCCGGCAGCGATGGACCAGGCCCTGCTGGTTCGTTCTTCGGCAGCGCTTTATTGCTTTGGAACACCCTAGTTAGCTGCATCGGGGGTCAGTTTCTGACGATGGTGCGGAGTGTGCCGATCTCCGCACCAAATCCGATCAGGAAAATTGGATCGCTTCCCCTTCATGGATTTCACGTTGGAGCTAAACTTTTTTTGGAGAGATACCGATGGTGGGCATGCGGCAACGCTGCCGGGTATCCCCTTGAGAGGTTCCAGGCGTTAGGTGTTTTTTGGTGAGGGAAAGGGCGATGGTTCGAAGCTTCTTGTTCGCTGGCTTGTTGGTGTGCATCACCGCGATGGTAGGGGAAGCCCGTGAGCCGGGTTGGGACTGGCGCGTGGTGACCTTTGGAGATCAGAGGGAGAAGATTCAAGGCACGCCGATCCTGGATAGGGATTATCGTCCGCTGCACTTCTACGGCAACACGGTTCGGCGGATGCACTACCGCGGTACCCCGCTGCCTTTGCCCAAGTCGGTCGTTCCCCCGCGGCCCCGGACCAACCGCTGAGACATTTTCCTCAGTCCACCTGACAATTCTGTCGGACTGTGGAATGAGAGCCAACTACTGACACAGATCGGTGTGGCTATTGAGCACCTGTCCTAGCGTTACAGCGGAAGTTTGTCGGTTGTAAGTCTTGCGAGTCTACCGGAAGGCTTAAGCCTTCGATCATGCGGGTAGTTCTGACGGAATTGGTAGAGCCGCTTTTGTTCTCTGGAGCCAGTGACGTATAGCGGAGTGTTTGCGTCCTTCCGCGAAGATTGGGCAGATCACTGTCGTTACGGCGATCGACGTGCTGTGACCATTCTTGGGCGATTCCTAGTGGATGGAGTGGGGCTTTCGCCACCGACAAACATTCCAGCCTGCCCTACTTCGTTGGCGATCGTCGTGGATCGCTCTGCAGTGGGCAACCATCGAAAGGTGTGATCGTTTTCAGTGCGCCAGAGTGATCGAAAGCGGAGGACAGGAAACGCTCTCGCATTTCGCATCAGCGCAGCAAAGATTCATCTTGGAAGTGATGGCACTCCAGCCAATCCCAGTCTTTTTTGGCACGGTCGGTCTGCCGAAGTGCATCGTAGATGTTCGCGCGATGGTATCTCAGAACCGCTGCGGTCTGGACTGCTGACTGCTCGACCATTTCATAACGTCTTCGCGGTTGGGATTCGGCCAGGACCGCTTTCATTCGGTCCCGATGCTGCCGTAGTGCGGAGGGGACTTCCGTGGTCGGAGGCTGCTCCATCAACTTGGCGACTAGATCGTCTCCTTCCCCCACATAGACACCGTTTTCTTTCGCAGCTTTGTCGAACTCTTCCACAGCCTTATCGGCGACGCGGGCTGCATCTTCGTATTTCTGCGATTGAAACAGGACCCAGGCTTTTGTGTCCAGCAACGATGCATCGGGTAGGAACTGCAAAGCCGTGTCGATTTCCATCAAGGCGGTTTCCAGATCGACCCCTGCCATCGCCTTCATGTAGGCGATCTGGTTGAGGAAAGTGGGAGACGATCTGGCATCGGGCGGAGCAGAAACCTGTAGAGCCTTCAGGGCTCGCAGGTAATCCTGTCCGGAAGCGAAGTAACGACTGGCGCGCAGGCCGGCCTGAGCGGCCACCGACGGGTTCCCTTGCTGCTTCAAGATATTCAGCAATCCCAGTGCTCGCTCGCTGTCCCCCTGCTCGATCAGAAGATTCATCATCAGGTCGGAGTAATCCGCTGAACTCAGAACTTCCTTGCTCCAGCTTTCCGCCTGCTCCATCGATTGGCTGGCGAGATCGAGCTTACCGTCGCGAAAGTGATTCCCCGCCTCGGCGACCTTCCAGAGTCCAATTTCGTACGGAAGCCAGCGTTTGGCGATTGGTAGCACGCACGAGAGGACGACGATGGCCATCAGGAGGAAAGAACCTCGTTGCAACCCACGCATTAGGGAAACCTTATCGAACTAGCCGGGTGAGACGTCTCATGCGGGCGATTGGGAGGGCGTGGCAGCGTACTGACAGCATCTGTCACTCGGGCTGGCGAGCCCTGGGGCGGATCAGCAGATGCGAGTCGGAGGGATACTTGCGGTGCCAGGCTTCGCTGAGCAGATTCATGGCGGTATGAACTCGGCTTTTGACCGTACCGACCGGAACCCCGAGGATCGCGCTGATTTCGGAATACTTCAGCGACTGGAAGAAAGCCAGTTGGATCAGCCGCTGCATGGGTGCTGGCAGTTCGCTAAGCACCTCCCCCAATCGTTCAGAAATCTCTTTCGATTCGACCACCTCGATCGGCGCCGAGCCCCGATCGATCAACCAGCTCCCTTCGGCCGTTGCGGGGCCGCTGTGGGCATCGGAGATTGGGGCATCGAGACTGGGGATTCGAAACTTTTTATTCTGTCGCTGGCAGTCGATCGCCTTGTTGGTGGCGATGGCATAGAGCCATGGCCGAAATCGACGTCCTGCCTCAAACTGGTCACGACGCAGATGAACGGCTAGGAAGGTCGCTTGGAACGTGTCCTCAGCCAGCCCTGGGTCTCCTAGGAAACGCCGGAGGTAGACAAACATTTCCCGTTCGTAGCGTCGCACCAATTCCCCGAAAATTTCGCGATCCTGTTCCACTTGGTAGGCCAGCAACAAAGCTTCGTCTTCTTCTTGACGAAGATCGATTGATTTTCGGCTGCGCGCGGTGGAAGTCATCCGCAACTCCAAAGCCGCCATCGGAAGCGGTCGACGAGAAGAGGCGATCGGAAATGGAAAAAGTCGTGTCCATCTTAGTGTATGCCATGGGTAGCCAAATCGACAAGGTTCCCGCGAATTGCCGGAGATGGGTATCTCTTGGGTCCGTTGCAACCGTTACGACTGCTTCAAAGGGCAACGCAGTCGCAACGAGCCACTTGGGGGGAGCGGCTGGCGAGAGAATCGGCGGCGCGGCGTTTGATATTGGCGTAAGATGAAAGGGCTGGTGAAAAGGTTCGAAGTGGGTGGTTTGGAGTACGAGAAATGGCATCTGGGAGCGGGGCAGTTGGGCACGGCTGGGACTCCGGAGGCAGGAATCCTGCTTTCCGTGCTGCGCCCGCGGCGTGCCTGATTGCATGGACTCTCCTGAGAATCGCCCCGCGATACCTTTTGCTTTTGCTTACGGTCGTCGGTCTTGATTGGGTGCAGGGACAGCCCCCCGATCCGCCGGGGACGGAGCGGATTCCGGCGAAGTTACCGGATCTTTTCCAAAAGGGATCGTGGTGGCCCGACTCTGTCTATTTGCTTGATGAACAGGGGAACCCCATCTGGGTACCGACGACGGCTTACGAAGAATTCGAGCGATTCCTTGAGAATCGGCAATCAACGGAGAAAACGCAGGCTCCCGTGGCGATTCTGGAGTCGATGGTGGGGGAGGTGGTGATTCGGGATGCCACGGCGGAGTTCCAGTGGCAACTGCGTGCAAAAACGCTCGATCCCGCAGGCGGCTCCGCTCGGCTTGGGATCGGGCTGGGCAACCAACATTGGAGGACCGAGTCGCCCGAAACCGCACTTCAGGGAGACGGCAGTCTCCAGATCGCCGCTCAGGGAGGCTACGACTGGTTGCTCCCTGAAAAGGGCTCGGAACGCCCAGAGATTCGTTTTACTACAGTGGCCAAAGTGACTGGGTCGAATCGGCAGCGATCATTGATGGTCCCCCTTCCCGACGCCCCGGTTCTGTTGAAGCTGCGGATTGCTGGGGCAGGCCAGGAGGTTCAGGTGCGAGGATCTGGCTTCCCTTCCGTGGAAGTGGAGCCAGCGACGGAATCGACTTCGGAAACGGTGGCGATCCTTCGTGTGTCGGGGGGACCGATCACCCTCTCCTGGCAGCCCAGCAGCTCGGATGGACAGTTGGTTGCCAGATCGGTCGAGACCATCACCCGAGTGACACTCAACGGAGAAGGCCGGCCCTGGAGCTGTTCGACGAGGATGCTGCTGCCTCGAGGGGAAGGGTTTCAGTCGCAGCGGTGGGAGGTTCGGTTGCCACCGGGAGCCCGCTGGGTTGCCGAACCGGGTGCCCCGATGGATCCACTGCTATGGACGGAGGCGAAGCGCGAGGCGGTCGAAGGCGAGGCGCCAGGGACGACGCTGATGTTGGATACCCGATCTGCGGAAGGAACTGGCGAGGCGATGGAGGCGACTTTGGGGTGGGAATGGCCTGCCGAATGGGTCGCTGCTGGAGGCCGAATTCTGGAGGTGCCATGGATTGAAGGAGTCACGCGGCACGAGGGCCGTCTGGAAGTGGAAGTTCCCAGAGACCATCGATTCGCATGGGAACCATCTCCTGTTGTCGCAGGGTACCAGCTGACGCGATCTACCGAAGGCAGCCCCAAGGCGCTTCATAGCTTTCGATTCGTTTCGCAGCCATTTTCTCTCACCACCGTCTTTGAAAAACTTGAGTCTCGTTGGCGGCCTAGACCGCTTTACGGATTAGGATTTGCCGCGGATCGCATCCAACTGGAAGGTCTAATTGAATTCCCCAATGCGACCGAAGGATTCAACGACCTGCAGGTGCAGTTGAAGGACTGGACGCTGGAAAGCGTGGAAGTGGATGGCCGGAGACTGGAAGCTACTTTAGACGGGGAGTTTTGGCTGAGCCCAGAAAAGGAGTTGGCCTCCGCCAACGGCACTACCTCGCCGACCACGTCCAATGCCCCTGGCTCACTTCGCTTCTCGGCTTACCGTCCCTGGACCCCAGACGGGGTAGAGGTGCGGATCGAACTGCCCAAGATTTCGGTCCTGGCTCCCGCCTCGGGCGAGCGGATGATTGATCAGGGCGCGGGATTGCTCAGCGTGGGCCATGTGGCAGAACTGCAGGAGCTAGGAACGCATGGTAGCGAGGGGATGCGCGCGGAATTCGCAGGGTCGTCCGGGTTGGCCGATCTCTTGCCTGAACCGATGCAAGAATCGTCTCGATGGTACCGATTCCAGGGTTCGCAAACGCCCGCAGCCTGGTCGGGACGCTGGACGGTGTTGCCCGCTCAGCAGTTGGCGCGGAGGAATATCGTCCTGCGAGTTGGGGCGCAATCGATCGAGTGCGACCAGGAAATCGCTTTGGATATTCGCAATCGCCCACTGAATCGCTTTACCCTCCTGTCGCCTCGCTTGCCCAATGACGCCCGTGGCCTTCCCATCACCACCCCGGCGGTACGTTGGAATGCAAAGGAGATTCAAGGAGTGATGCTGGATCGAAGCAAGATCGCTGATCCTTGGAGCTCCGACTTCCCAGTCGATCGCTGGGATCTCTGGGAGTTTCAGGTGGATGGCGGCGTTGGACAGGCGATCTGTACGATCCGCAGCATCCAACCGATCGAACTGCCCTCGGGCGGTCAATGGGGAGAGTGGAACTTCCAGATTCCGGGGCCTGCACCTTCCGATACTTTGCAGTGGATGGGAGGGGACTTGAAGGTGGAGCAATCGGACCGAATCGAATGCGAATTGGCCGGACCGCCGGATTCCATCGCTCCACCAGCAGATAGCTCTTCGTCCCCCCTCCGGAATCAGCGTCTTTTCGAGCTTCCGATGAAAGTGCGTCGCGTCGAGTCGCTGGCGAGTGATGGCCCACGAATTTGGCGATGCTGGCAACAAACGACCGCAAGAAAAGGTCAGCAGCGCGACCGCATCGTCATGCAACTGCAAAGCACCTTACGAACGATTCGGGTTCGAGTCGACAATCGAATGCCGTCCGCTGCGACCGAGTTCTTCATCGATGGGAAACCGGCGGCAGGCCAGCCATTGGCAAACAACGATCCCTCGAATGAAGAGATTTGGGAATTGCTGCTCCCTGAGTCGACCGAAGACGCTCCCATGCATCTGTTAGAGATATGGAGCTGGAAAGAACCAAGTTGGCAGTGGGTGAGAGATCTCCAAGGCGCAAGATGGTCGATCGAGGGTGCCACTTGGATGGGGCCTTTGATGTGGGAGGCCGTTCTTCCGCGAAGGGAGACACTCCTGTGGACTCCTGGCCGATGGAGTCCCGAGTACCAATGGCAGTGGACGAAGGAAGGCTGGAGTCGGTTGAGCAATCGGACTTCCAGCGACTTGGAACTTTGGGCCAGTGGGCGAGCCGAGGGAACCAAGCCCGCGACCACATCTTCGGCGACGGATACCGAGAGTGCGAGATACCTGTTCAGCAGCCTTGGACCGGCTGATCAGTTGCGGATGACGGTCGTACCGCGGTCTCTTCTTTGGGGAGCGACAGGCGCGATCCTGCTGCTTGTCGCCTGGTGTTGGCGGCAACTGGGGGTGATCTCGCGCTGGCGACTGATCCCGCTGGGTGCTCTGGCAATGCTTGGGCTGGCGGGCGTCTCCAGCGACTGGGCTTGGCTTACGATGATGGCAGTGCCATTGGCTCTGTTGCTCTGGGCAGTGGTCGCCATGACGGAGGCTTTACTGCGGATGGGAGACCGCCGTGCGAGTGTCTTTGGCCGACGTGCTCCATCGATCGAACGATGGTCGCGGCCCCAGGAGGCCCCCGCTGGATCGATACCCGCCAGCGTCCCTTCCAGCGGGTCCGTCATCACAGGCCCAAGCTCGCACGGTTCGACACAGGAGCATCCCCAGCCGCTCAGCCATTCCCTGCCGGGTGGGTCCACATGAGTCGACGCGTGACGAGCCGTTTCAGGTTGATCTGCTTGGGGGACTGCATGAACCGTCTCCTGATGTGGTTCCTATTTTCCATCGTGGGAACCGTCGGGGTGGTAGGGCAGGCTCAGGAAGCAGCACCAAGTTTCCGGCGTATTTTCGTCCCGGAGGAGCAACTCCCGAGGTTGGGTTTGGACCGGTTTCTGCCGATCCGCACTTCCGAGTTGTTGGCACGCTTGGAGCAAGACGCAGGGCCCGCGTCCACGACAGAGGATGCGCCTCGACTAGTCGACGCCTTCATGACCGCTCGGCTGGTCGGCAACGATCTGGTCTCCGACTGCTCTCGTTGGCGTTTCGAATCGAACGACGAGGCTCCCAGAGAGTATCTGCTTCCAGGGGAGATCGCCATGCAGCCCATGGCGGCCAGTTGGATTCCTGAAGACGGAATCGATGCGATCGGACAGCTAACATTGACGCCAGGAGGCACGCGCCGGTTGCGGATCGATCGATCGGGTGACTATTGGTGGGGATGGAGCCTTCGGTCGCAACCAAGCCCCTCGTATCGCAAGGAACTTTCTTTTCGACTAAGCACACCATCTTCGCCCCGAACTCGTCTGATCCTCAAGCTGCCCGCTTCCTGGACGGTCGAGAGCGATCAGGCGGTGGTGCAGCGTGTCGAGGAAGAGCGGGATCCGCTTCCAGCCAAATGGCCCAGTCAGGATCGGGATCGTCGCAGCTCCAACTCCACCTGGTGGCAGTTGGATTTCTCGGGAGTTGAGGAATTGGGTTTGGTACTTCGGCCCGGTATCACCCAGCGCGAAGTGACGACGCTCAAACGGATCGATCGCCAGCTGACCCAGTACGACTGGGGTATCGATGGATTGCGGCTGACCAGTCGCTGGGAAGTCGACTCGAAAACCGTGTCCCCAGACGGTTGGATCCTACGCCTAAGCTCCCCGGTCCAGATCTTGCGTCTCAGCTGGAATGAACGACCAGTGGTCTGGTCTCAACAAGGCAACACGTTGACGATCCAAAACGTTGTTTTCGACGAATCGCAGGCGGATGAGCCGCTGGAAGCAACTGGCGCCGGGGAGCCAGGTTCGACATCGGGCGATGAACCGTCGTCGATGATGCCTGAGGGATCCCGGAATCAGCGTTTAACCCTGGAGGCACGTAGCTCGCTTCCAACGGAACTAACACAGGACCATGGCTTGTGGCCACAGGCCGGCAGCCCCCTGGCAAGCGCCCCTTGGGTCGAATTGGAAGGAGCTTTTATCGAAGAGGGGGCAAGTCTGATTCAGGGAACCAGTCCCATCGCATTTCACCATCTGAAGGTGCAGCCGCCTTGGGCGTTTCGAAGCATCGAACCACAGGATTCGTCCTCGACCAGCAACGGCTGGATCACCGAATGGAGCGGGACAGCTCCTGCGATCCAATGGCAACTGCAGAGGTCGGGCCAGTGGATGGCAGTCGACCAGCTGACTGCCTTCCGGCTGCAGGAGGAATTCCCGACAGCCATTGTCACCGTGGAAGTTCAGACCGGAGCTTCGACCCGTTCCCTCCTGGATTTCAGCCTTCAGGAGGGATGGACGATCCAGTCGGCGATCTCCTTGACCCCCGATGTGGTCGCCACGCTGGACGCTGCGCCGTCCTCGGGTGCGTTTCGCCGCCTGATCCTGGATGCTCCTGTCGGCGAGTCGTGTCGGCTGGAACTCCAACTGGCCGGCGTCTTCAGCGCTTCCGACCGGGATTATCGAACAATCCCCCTGAAGCCACTTTTGAATTGGAAGGAAGCTATCCAAAAAGATACATTCTGGGTCGAGAACACTGGTGCGTTCTCTCTGGTACCGTCACCGGAGCTTTTTCGTTATCGCATCTACGACGAAGACCTAGCCGGCTGGCAGCGCCAGCGTCTGCCAAGACTGGGTGATCTTTGGATGCTGCGCCCCCCGGCTGGTTTCTCCGGACAGCTGACCGTCCAGCAAGCGCCGCCAACCATTCTGACCCGGACCGAGACAACCGTCACTCCCGCCCCGGAGGGTACCGGAGTGCTCTACCGCTGTGAAGTGCAGAGCATGAGTGGCAGGGTACCGGAACTGGAGATTCGATGGAGCCAACCGCAGCAAGCCCAGGTCTTCTGGCGAATCGCCAGGCCAGATGAACTGCCATCGTCACAGAGACGACCGGAGGGATTCATTCAGCCTCTAGATTCCAGCGAGCAGTCGGTACGCCTTCCGATCCAACTGTCCCCTTCGGAAACGATTCGACTGGAGGGTTTGTGCACCCTGAAAAAAGGGACGCCACAGGAACTCGCAGTTCTGCCGCTTCCCGTCGTCGTCGATGCCACACCGCAACGAAGTCTACTTCGTGTCGATCGGGCTGTTCCGGTGAAGTTTACCGAGACGATTCCTGACCTTTTGCCATTTGGCATCCATGACGAACCCGAAGGTCACTCTACCGATGTCTACCTCTACAACAGCTTTAGTCCTCCCAGCCTGCAGGTAGCACCTGACGGCGAGGAACTGAATGGAAGAATGTGGATTTCAAAGCAACGAGTCGATCATCTTTGGCGACCTGAGGGTCAGATGCTGCATCAGGTCGACTGGGAGTTAGAGGGAAGATTCGATGCATCCTGGACTTTCCGTGTTCCATCATCGTGGAAGTGCATCTCGGCTCGAATCAATGGCCAGGAGTGGATTGGAAGACTCCGAAAATCAGCCGACGGCACGATGACCTGGAATCTGTCTCATCTTCCCGGAATCGCGGTACGGACGGAACGCAATCGAGCGACGTTGGAGTTCGTGCATCTGGTAACAGAGGATCGCGTTCACGAAGATCCGCAAAACGACGGGCCTACAACGCTTTGGACTAGATGCGCTACGGCGACCCGAAGCTTCGCCACCCAGTTCTTCCGAGGAAGCCAGCTTCCTGAAGCGGCGCTCCAGACTCCGCTGGTTCCATGGCCGATTTGCCAGTCGATGGAGTGGATCTGGACTGCCGAAGGTTATGAGATCGTCGGAAGAACCTCGGATCGGATGAATTGGTCCGACCGAAGCCGTAGGGTTTTGCCATGGCACTGGATTGACCCATGGCTGGCGGGAAGAGGTCCCTGGCAGCTTGGACAAGGCATCGACGGTCCGGCGGAACTTGATTTCCCCGAGCGATGGCAATCTTCAGTTGGCTTCAAGCCTTTCGGATGGGTTGGCATGGACGCCGGGCGTCTCCAGGATTCCGCTTGGCAAAGGCATGCGATGTTGGTCCCTGAGAGCGTCCTACAGGTCGCATGGACGGCCTGGGCTTTGCTGATTGGCGCGGTGGGATGGCGATGGCTAAGTCGCTTTCGGAGGCTGACCTTAGCGATATCCTTGCTGATCGCGCTGCTGTGGCTGGGTCCTGCATCGCTGATTCCATTCGTTCAGGCAAGTATCCTCGGCCTCTGGTTCTCATCGGCACTGCGCAGCGTCGCCGAGATGATTCAACACAAGAGCTTTTCGAGCGATCCAGAGAAGAGAACAGGGAAGGTGATACGCACCGCAGCGACTATCGGAATGCTTGTTCTTGCCGTCACCCCCCTTGGATCGGAGTCGCTGCTTGGCCAGAGCGGCCCTCAGGGTACTGCCGCCTCTCGGACAGCGAATGCAACGCAGCTCGCCGAGGAGTCCCCATCGACTGGGGATTCCATCGATGCACTCGATCCAATTCCGATTTTGATCCCTATCGATTCCGAGGGAAAGGTTGCAGGAAATCACTGCTACGTTCCAAAGGAATTGGTGGAACGATGGATGGCCGAAAGACGTCAGCCCTCGGGAAAGGTCGATCCAGCCACCTGGCTTTCCGCTCGTTATCTTTGCGAATTTGCTTCTCCACTGGGCGCCGAGTCGACTGGTCGCGATCTTTTGACCGCCACGCTGGACGTTTTGGTGGAAAATCTCGACAGGCCCGTTGCGATCCCATTTTCTCGTGAAGCCGCTCGCCTGATCCGATTTCAGTCGAACGATTACGAAGTTCCCATTGGCGATCGCCTGCGATGGGACAATGGATCTCTGCTCTGGAAAGCAGAGAGGGAGGGTAGGCACCGGATCAAACTGGTGATGCAGCCAGTTGTTTCCAAAAAGGACGACGAAACGGAATCGCTGGAGGTGCCCATCCTTCCCATGGCGACCTCAACCATTGAAGTGGTATCCAACGACAGCAATCTGAGCGATCTGGATGTGGAATCGATCGGCCAGCGCAGTGAACCTGCGTTAGGCAGGATTACCGCCAGCCTGGGACCCCTGGACCGGTTGAAGATCCAGTGGCGGCGGCGTCCGGCTCTGCAGAGACGCACCACCAACGAGTTTCGCGCCGCCTCATGGCTGGATCTGACCCAGCATCCACCTCGAGTCCATACCCTTTTCTGGTACTCCACACCACAGTGGCCAGCCGGTGCGATGGAATGGGAGGTCTCCAGCGATTGGACACCGGTGGAAGACGAGCAATCGGTGGGCCGCATCACCGAGACCGCAAGTGGTAGCAGCATGGCCAAGAAACGCTATCGGGCGGTCTGGCCGGAAGGACCACAAGGACCTCTGGCCCCACCCGGGCAACCGGTCCTGCATACCGAATGGATTCCGTCGAATCCACAAGCCAATCTCCTTGCTTTTCCTCTTCCCGAACTCCTCAGCGGGCGACTGGTTGACCACCGCCTCGCCCTTTCGGTCGGCCCGCAGGATCCCTGGAAGATCGATGGGATCCAATCGTGGCCCAACGCCGAACCCTCGGAGTGGATTGGATCTGGTCCCTTTGCTGAGGCGACGGGGGAACCTTTTTTTCTGCGTGTGCCTTCCGGTGCCACCCCGCCCCTGCTGCGGTTCCAGAAATCAAATCCCAACACCGATCTGGTGATCGATTCGCGATGGATTTTTCATCCGACAGTGCTCCAGTGGCAATGCCAGATCGAAAGTCGTTCCGGCATGCCTCAATGGAGTTCCATTCCTCTGGTGATCCCAGGAAGGATCCCCCTGGACAGCGTTCGTATCGTCGGAAGCAGCGATCCATTGCCGGCAGCATGGCTGGAGTCGATCGAAGCGACACTGATCGCTATCCCAACCGCAAATCAGGCATCGCGGATTCGTCGCATTACCCTAGAAGGCTATCTGCCGATCGAAAAAGGGAGCAAGCATCGTGTGCCGCTGATCATCCCGCTGGGAGATTTCGTCACTAGGCACCGCGTGGAAACCTATCGATCTCATGAGGCACATGTGCTGTGGGAAGGTGCCGATGTTTGGGATGAAGCCTCTCCCATTCGTATTCCAACAAACAATGAGTTGCTGGCCAAGTTGATCGTACCGATGTGGACTCGCGAGCTATCGACGCGAGGTGGACCGGGAATCCCCGGAAGCGTCGAAGATCTGTCCGCTGGTGTTGAATCGGTGGCCCGATTCACCGTAGCCAGAGAATCTGTCATCACCGGAGGGAGAACCTGGATTCGCTGGGATCCCGCCGCACCTTCTGGCCAGCTTCGCATCGATGGTGAACTGCAAAGCGAGAGCGATATACCGCCGTCGTTGCTAGTTGAGATCCCCGAAGAGTTGATCACGCCGAAGTTCGACTGCCCTTGGGTGCGTCAGAAGTCGTCTCGTACCGGTCGATCCCTTCTCCTGTTGACCCCTTTGCCGCAAGCAGACAGCATCTATCGATTCAACGGCGAACTCAGCTTACCTCCCGTCACCAGCGGCCGTTCCTCTCCGCCTGAGATTCGATGGATCGAAAGTGGTAAGCTGCTGCACTATGCGATGCTCCCGGAGAAGATCGAGCAGCGAAGGGCCATATGGAGCGGCGAAGGAGTGCGGCAACTGGCCAACGCGGAAGCGATCCCACTGCTTCCCCCGGGTCTTTCGCTAGATGGTGGCTTCCTTCCTCACGAAGTTGCCTCATCGGGTGGTACGCTGCAGTTGCAACTCCCAGAAACTCCCGATGACACCCCAAGAATTCCGCTAGCGATTCATCATCTGTCCAAAGCGGCTCGGCAAGCAGATCGCCCGACAGCCGATTGGCAGATCCGAAGCCAGTGGTTTCTCACCAGCAGCACTGCCGACTCCCTACAGATCGAGTTGCCACAAGGATGGCAGTGCAGACATGTCATTTTGGGCGATCGCGCCCTAGCGTTCACTGCAACAAGCCAATCCCAAACAGAACCTTCCGAATCGTCGGGTTCCGGAACCGGCTCTGTCATCACTCTCTCATTACCGAACTCCTCGCTGCCGACCATGGTGCAGATGATCGCAACTTGCGAGAGTTCGATTGCAGACGGGAAGTTGCTCGCCCCCAAGCCAAGGAATACCCCAGTCGATCGCGACCATTGGCAGCTGGATCGATCGGCCAGCATCATCGCCGACCAATTCAACCTTGAGGATCAGAGAGAGGAGATTCTTTCGACACAGATCGATGTGATCACGTCGTTGATCGAGGGAGCCGTGGCGGATCTGGTGGAACTTCCAAGGAACGAGCGATTGGCGTGGTACCAACGCTGGCGATCGATGGCGATGAAGAAAGTCAATCAAAAGCGATCGATCTTGCCCGTCCAACGTGATGCGATGGTGAATCTTCCAACCGATCCTTCTCTGGCCACCGACCCCGTCTCAGAGATCCTCGCCATCGACCGTCGACTGGAATCTCCACAGTCTTCAACCGAATCAACGATGGAATCTGAAGCCGAATTCGAGGGACTGGTCGACTCAATGATCGTTGCTGGGAAGGCTCTCCCTATTCTTGCCAAGCGGGAGGCTTCGGCGCTGGAAAGATGGAGGACCGAACTTCGCAGCCGGCCTCAAACAATTCTGGCCTGCATTGGCCTACTTGCAGTCCTCCTCGTCCTTTGGATGCTTCATGACTGGGGCTGGAGTCGTATCCGTCGCCAACCATGGATGGCGATGGCGATCTGGGGCATTGCCAGCCTGAGCCTGGGAGGCCTAGCCTGGGTCGGGGTCGTCGGGGCGACGGTTGCCATCTTAGGCATGCTTTTGGAACACCGTTTTTCCGACCGCACAACGGTCGATCGACTCGGCACGAAAAGCTAGCTACCCCTCGGCGGAACTCCCAGTTCGCTCTCGTACCCCAGACGGAAGAGGCGATTGTTGGCGATTGTTCCCTACAAATTTTCGGGAAACCGCTGGGCCTGAAATCTCCTCCTGACCGATACAGTTTACCAGTGGATGATAGATACCCCACAGTCGGCCAAAGTCGCCTGCGGTAGGTGATCTCCTGCATTCCCTCTGAGAGCACTTGCTATCAGGAAGATCGAGCAACTGCGAGGAAGGTTCGAACGATGAAGCGAGCAGGCACTTCCAACCTTTTCCGTCTTGCAGGGCTACTGGTTCTCGCGTCGACATGCACCGGTTGCCACCTGTGTGGCTGCGAGCACGATTGGGATTACGCTGGCGTCGGCGGGAAGCATCCTAGGTCCAGCCCAACTCACGGCCGCGTCGGTTCGCCGATGAGCGATCCTGCCATGGGGTCGTCCGCAGGAACAACCTCTTGGGAGATGGAAGACTCAGGGTCTCCACAGGCCGCGCCCTGACCGGAATTTCGACAGCCAATACAACTCCAAAATTGGAGGGTTGCTTCGCGCTTCCCCCGCTGCGGTATTGGAGTAGCTTAGCCCGCCCCCTTCAGGCCTCCCAGGTTGGCAATTCGCTAAACTAACCTTGGAGTTGTCTGTCCTTTTCCGCTGGATTTCTCATGCACCGACAGAAAGGGAGTTGATTCCCATGGCCCACCAGTCACGTCCCGGACAGGATCGTTCGAATCGGAAGAGAAGTGAACTGTCGATCGGCGAGTACTTGATCCAGCGCCTGGAGGATTATGGGATCTCCGATGTTTTCGGCATCCCAGGGGATTACGTCCTCTCGTTCTACAGCATGCTGGAAAAAAGCCCGATACGGGTGGTGGGTTGCACGCGGGAGGATTGCGCGGGGTTCGCAGCCGACGCCTACGCGCGAATCAAGGGAATGGGTGCCGTCTGCGTCACCTACTGCGTTGGCGGACTGAGCATCTGCAACAGTGTGGCAGGAGCCTTTGCCGAGAAATCCCCAGTCGTAGTCATCACCGGTTCTCCAGGATTGAACGAACGAGTCAACAATCCGCTGCTGCACCATAAGGTCCGAGACTTTTCGACGCAGTATGAAGTTTTTGAGAAACTTTGCATCGCGGTAACGGAACTGACCGATCCGTTGACGGCGTTTCGTGAAATCGATCGGGTCCTGGATGCATGCCATCGATTCAAGCGTCCCGTCTACATCGAGATTCCGCGCGATATGGTGCACGTTGTGCCACCTATCTCCCATCCCTATCGGCAGACGACTCAGTCTCCCGACCCACAGGCGCTCGAGGAAGCGGTTCGCGAAGCCCTTCAGATGTTGTCCAAGGCCAAACGGCCAATGGTCATCGCGGGGGTGGAAATCCATCGATTCGGCCTTCAATCGATGGTCATGGAACTGGCGGAAAAGGGGAATCTCCCGATCGCTACGACAATCCTTGGCAAGAGCGTGATCAGTGAGTCAGACCCCAGATTCATCGGCATCTACGAAGGTGCGATGGGGAAGGAGGAGGTGACGCGGTATGTCGAAGAGAGTGACTGTGTGCTGCTGCTGGGCACCTTCATGACCGATATCAATCTGGGGATCTACACGGCGAAACTGAACGTCAGCCAGTGCGTTTACGCCACTAGCGAGCAACTGCAGATTTCCCACCACCACTATCCCGCCGTACCCCTGGGGCTCTTTCTGGAAAAGCTGCTTGCTGGTGACCTCCCTCGCAGCCAACGGGAGATTCCGCCCGAACTCAGCAGCGGCGTACCGACCTTCCAGGTACAGCCAAATACCCCACTGCGGATCAGTCGGATCATTCAACGAATCAACCAGTCGATCGACGGAGAGACCATCGTCATTGCCGACATCGGTGATGCCCTGTTTTCCGCCAGCGAATTGGTGATGCGTGAGCCCTCCGATTTCCTCTCCCCTGCTTACTACACCTCGATGGGATTCTCCGTCCCGGCCGCTTTAGGAGCCAGTGTGGCGAGGCCGGACGAGCGGGTTCTGGTGCTCTGCGGGGATGGTGCGTTCCAGATGACCGGCAACGAACTGGCAACCTTGGTCCGGCGCAACTACACACCGATCGTGATCGTCCTGGACAATCATGGATACGGCACCGAACGATTCTTGCAGGATGGACACTGGGAGTACAACGAGATCGGCAGATGGAACTACTCCAAGCTGCCGGAGGTCTATGGAGGTGGAAAAGGCTACGTCGTCGAGGACGAGGCAGCATTCGATCAAGTTCTCACCGAATGCTGGAAAGACCGAAGTCAGCTCCACCTGATCCATGCCAAGCTGGCAGAAGGTGATGCCAGCCGTCCTCTGGAGCGTCTGGCGGAACGGCTGAAGAGGCGAGTTGATCGCGGTGCCGTCGACTGATTCATTCGGGTTTCCAGGTTTTCCAAAGCCATATCGAAGATGGTTCGTGCCGTCCGCCCCCGGGACTCAACGCACTCCATCCTCGCCCGTTACAAGGAATCTCTTTGCTGCGACACCTACCGGTCGCTGAATCGGCTTGCTCGTGCGCAACTGGAAACCACCATAGGGACCGCCACTTGAGAGCGGCTGGGATCGATTAAAATACGGAGGCTTTGTTTCACGGAGACCCGCGATCGAGAGTCCCATTGATGCCTCCTTTATTCCTTGTCGATGCCTTTTCAAAGAGCCCGTTTGGGGGCAACCCCGCTGTCGTGTGCCTTTTGGATCAGGCGGCTTCCGATTCCTGGATGCAGTCGCTGGCGATGGAGATGAATCAAGCGGAAACTGCGTTTGTTTATCCCGAACAGCGATGGATGGTCCTGCGCTGGTTTACGCCACGCTGTGAAGTCGATCTGTGTGGACATGCGACGCTTGCCGCTGCCTTCATCTTGTGGCAGCAGCAGCGGGTCGCACGCGATCAGGCGATCGTCTTGCAGACACGCAGCGGGGCGCTTCGCGCGACCTTGCTTGGGGATGGAAGAATTGAGCTCGACTTCCCACAGGAACCGGCATCGGTGGAAGAACCCCCGGCTGGTTATGAAGACGCCCTCGGGTTGACGCGACCTCCCATCTCCGTTCTCCGCAATCGGATGGATTGGCTGGTCCATGTCGATGGAGCTGAGGAGCTTCGGCAGCTGTCCCCGGATTTCCCAACACTGGCGAAGTTCCCTGGACGCGGCTGGATCATTACCTCGGGAAGCGATGACCAACGTTACGATTTCCTGAGCCGTTTCTTCGGGCCATCGGTCGGTATCGATGAAGACTCTGTCACCGGCTCAGCACACTGTTGCCTAGTGTCGTACTGGAGTGAAATTCTCTCGAAATCGAAGTTGGTTGGCTATCAGGCATCGCGACGTGGTGGGGTAGTGACGGTGGAATCTCGTGGACCCCGCGCGATCCTCAGCGGACATGCCGCACTTGTCTTCTCGGGTCATTGCCATGCCTCATGGAGATGATGGGACTTCAGCAGTCAGGTAGCTTTTAGCCTGTCCTGGGCGGAAGTTTCTAGCCGACCGGAAAAGGAAGGATCGCGTCAAAGGTCCTTTTTCCCAACCCCACCATCAGCTCGCCATCGGTCCAACAACTCAAGGTACCGATCGCTCAGGTGATCTCGGTCATAATGACGCCGGACCCATGCACAGCCATCATGGCCCATCTGATGCGATTGTTCCGGATGCACCATCATCCACCGCACCGCCTCAACCAACTCGTCGGCATTCTCCGGCTCGATTACCAAACCGCCTCCAGCCAGCTCAACTAGCTTCGCGGCTTCGCCTCGGACACCCAAGATAATTGGCTTGGACATCCCAAAGGCTTCGAAGATCTTCGAAGGCAAGACCGTCTCAAAAAGAGGCTGTGATTTGAGATGCACTAGGCATGCATCGCAGACCTGCAACCAATCGGGTATCTGTTCCTTGGAGACTCGGCCGATGAATTGAACGTTTGTCAATCCTTGTGTGACGGCCTGCTCCTGTAGCGATGCACGCACAGCGCCATCCCCGACAATCAGAAATAGCACGGAAGATAAAGCAGGATCCTTCTGGCAGCGCTTAGCGGCCTTCAGCACCACCTCCAGTCCGCAGGCCATCCCAATCGTTCCCAGATAGCCGCAGACGAATCGATTCGCCAGATCGTACTGCTTCCGGATGGCTTGTGCACCTTCATGCGTCGCGCCTGCAAGAATGTCCCAGTCGACCCCATTGGGTATGACCTCAATCTTCGACTCGGGAACCCCTCGTTCCATCAGTTGCCTTTTGTAACCTTCACCGACGGTGACGATCCAATCGGCCTGCTGATACATCGTCTTTTCCAACCATCTCAGCACAGCCAGAACCGCGCGGCCCCGCAGCGCCCCGACCGCCTGAATCGACTCTGGCCAGATGTCTCGTATCTCCAGCACCAGTGGAATCCTGCGTTGTGACCAGGGCCGAAGGATGCGGAAGACCCATTTCTGGATCACTCCTGCCCATCCGCAGAAGAATTGTGGCGAGGTGGCGATCAGAATGTCGGGGCGCGGCTGGAAGGGGGCAAGCACCCAAACGCTCCAAAGAAATGAAAGGTAGTTGGCGATGCGAAGCGACGTGCCACGATTGGCCGCCAGGAACGTCCAGACGCGCTGGACTTCCACTCGATTCCTCGTCTCCCGCTGGGGCCACCATCGATTGCGATACCCCGCGTAGACCTTGCCGTCGGGAACGTTGGGAACGCAAGTGATCACTCGGACCGAATGCCCCCTGTCGCTCCATCGCCTAGTCAACGCATCGACACGCGTCGCTGGAGCATTTCCTTCCGGTGCGTAATAATGAGTCAGAAAGAGGATTTTCATAGTGGACTTGCGTCTCCCGCTTGGCGACGGTGGGTTGGGGTGGTTGCCTCCACCTGCTGCCAACTCCAGTGGGCGATGCAGGGGACACCCTCGATAGGATTCCAGCGGACAATCAGGCTGGGACGCGAGATGCGGACTCCCATTTGCGGACTGTAAGGCGACTCAGTCAACTCCACCTGATTGGCCCCCTCCAGCATCAGTTCCGCTCGCCCTCCCGGTCCTTCGAAGACCCATCGATCGGCTAGAACTTGGCCGACCCATCCCGGCGCCAAATGCCAATGGCCGACTGCATTGCGTCCCGTCGCACCCTCCAGCCAGTCGTGTACCACTAGTTGCCCAGGGGTCCAATGCCACCGCCGGCGATGAATCGTCGGTGCATAGCCCGCGTGAGATGCCTCCAGGGTCATATGTCGGTCACTGAACTGAAAGTCCAGAACGATCGGTTTTACCCGCCTGCCCACCCGAAAGCTCGACCACACCTCGCATGAATTCTTTCCATCGATCGAGACGGTGTTGTGGGCAGCAGTCGATCGATCCCAATCGCGTTGCGGCCCGGCGGCATACTGAAAGACCCCCGTGTCGGTCAATAATGCTTCTGCCTGCCGCGACCACTCGAAGGTAAACAAATCGGCATGCGCATGGCCGGGTTGGTGATCCGGACCGATCGGTGCCGCATCGATCAACAGCGATTCACCCTCTTGGGAATGAAATCCATAATAGCCCGCGTTGGGCAAGGCCCAGGCGCCGGGACTTTTTCGATTGTGTACCGAATCAGGGATGCTGTAGACTCCCTGCACGCTGTCGTTCAACAATGCAGGTTGGTGGTTTGAATGCAACAGCAGCGCGGTCGCTTGCCGCATCCGCTCGACCGTCTCCTCGAGTTGCCGTCTGAGATCGCCCTGGCATCGCGGGGCCAGCACCTCGAGCAACCAGAGAATGCGAAGCTGATACATAGGGCTTCGTTCGTAATGGACACCATCCGGCAACACCTGTTGCTGGCATTCGAAAAGCAGCCACTTCTCGATCTGTCGCGCCCTGTCCTGCCAGCTGGCAGGGGGCTCCAGATAGAACAGTCCCAGCTGAAGCGCCGCTAGGTTTTCCAGCAGATGATTTGCCCCAAGATGCCATTCCACGTGGCACTCCAGCCAACGCCACTGATCCTCGTAACTGCGCAACAACAGCTGCCAGAACTCCGCGTCTCCCTGCAGGCTCTCCCGGTGATGCTCCAGCAACAACAGACTCCAATTGATCAGCCGCAGTGAGAGTGGATAGGGCTGCCAGCCGACCGCTTTCGTCGAGCAGCGATGCCCTTCAATCCAATGAGAAACTGACTGCTTGAGCTTCCCGATGTCGCATGTCGGCAACCACCAAAGCCAGTCATGGTAGTGGAGATGGTAGCGCCAAAGCAGGGGAGCCTCGATGGCTTCCCAGTCGATCGGCCAGCCAAGCGAACGCGTTTCCCGTTGGAAGCAAAAGGTGGCGGTATCCCAGTCGACTAGAGACTTCGTCCCCTCCGGACACTGGACGGGTGCCCCGGCAACGGTAAGCCCGACCGTTCGGGCGACCATCGGGCAGCTTCGACGCAGGCGAAGCATCGACGGCTCTAGAATCGGCACCAACCGACGCAGGCGGTGCTGGAGCAGTGCCCAACGTTGAGGCCACGGAATCGGCTGGATCGTCCTCCATAGCTGGCCGACCCGCATCACCAATATTCCTGGAATGCGAAGGGTGGCAATGGCGCAAGGGGAGCCATTGGCACGGAGGGGAGATTGCTCAGCCTGTGCAGGAGGTTTGCAGTGGACCATGAGGTTTCATCTCTGGTTCGCTGCCAACTGGAATGCCCCTGGAGGAATGGAATGGCCTGAGCGGTCTGGGATGGCAACCTCCGACGCAGCATCTTCTCCACTTCGCTCTTCGCATGATCCCGCGTTTCCAAAAAGCCCTGGTGCATGCGCTGCACTGTCTCATCGGAAAGTGGTTGATCGGCGAAAAGGACTACCTGGAACTGGTACGTGTTCGGGAGCCGTGCTTTCGCGACCTCCTTGAGTAGACCTGGAAGTGTTTGACGGGCGCGTTCCTGAATCGAATTGTCGCGCAAACGATGCCTCACTTCATCTGGCTGCGGGATGTAGTGCTGGCCAAGTTCGTCTAGGAAACAAAAGAGGACTCGGCCGTGCTGTCCATACTTGTTCTTCAGCTTCATCTCTACCCAAGGCCACCCCTGGTCTCCAGGGTCCGCCTCCATCAGGTCGTAGCCCGTCACCTCCCACCCAGTATTTTCGTAGCAAACGTAGAGCCGGTGCCACCCGGTGAATGGAAAATCGAGCGACGCGGTCAGGAGATGGCCCCCAGCCATTCGGTACGTCCACGTTCGGGAATACGATCCAAAGATGCTGGTTCGCTCCCTCTTTTCCTCCTGGAATCGCACCCTCCTTGCCTCCACCTTCAATTGCTGCGGCATCCCGTCCTCGCCCGGGAAAAACTTCTCGTCCTGCTCGGTGATGCGAGGGGCTCGGAGGTCGTTGAGCAAGGTTTGGAAGGTGAGCCATCCGGTGGGGATCGCGGCGGCCATCAGGCCAACGGCCAGCAGACCGATACTTCCCAAGGCAATCTGAAACACGGCCCCTGGCGGATCCCCTCTCCCTTCAGGAAGGGTGCGTGGCTTGCGATTGAACCAAGCGATCCACTGGTTTTCCTGCAAGTCGTTTCGATCGACCGGAATTGGCGCTTCAAAAATCTGCATCAACAGAGCGCTGAGCATCCAACCGAGGGCTGCGATCGCAAAGGTTGCTGCCCCAAGCACTGTATGCCAGATGCCATGGGTCAAATCGACCTGGAAGTAATGCCAGGCGACAACGATCGTCGCTAATCGAAGAAAATTGCCAAGGCCCGACCATAACGGAATAGTCAACAGCGACAGCAGGGTCACTTTCCCGCTGGACTGCTGGAGCAGAGAAACGCCCAGAGCAATGGCTGCCAAGCTGTACATGCTGGTGACGCCGCTGCATGCCTCCTCCACAAACAGCCTCTTATCCTGCAACTGCAAGATGGTTCCCTGGCGGGAGTACGGGACCCCAAGACCATCCATCAACGCGGCCGTAGCCCATGTGGAAAGCTGCTGGAGCCATAGAATCAGTTCGTTGTCGAGATTGAAAGGCAATGGCAGAGTGATGGCCAGCAATCCAATCATCGCAAGAATGCTTCCCATGGGCGCCCGCGCGCACTGAAGGAACACCAGGAAGGCGAACCAGAGTATGGCGGAAAGATGAGCCAACCAGGGAGAGAAATACCACGCGGCTGCCAGTCCTACCACCGCGCCAGCAGAGGCAGTTGCGAGCGCGACCACTCTTCGCAGACGCGTCGGTTGCTGCGACCCGCCGATCTGGGTCCAAAGAAAATAGACGGCCGCCGTCCATGCCAGTGGATAGAACTGAAGATGCTCTTGCTGCCAGAGATTCCGTCCCTCCAGGACCAACAGCGGACTTAGTCCCAGCAGCGCCAGAACGGCCAGAATCCAAGCTCTATGGTTCAAGGTCTGCATCCGAAGAGTCCTTTCCCAGCAAATGGGGCAAACCGTCCCGCAAACTCTCTACCGCCAGGATCGACGCCGCAGTTACCGCACGCAAATGCTCCCAAGGAATCAGCTCCACCGACTCCCCCCGCAGCGCCGCACTCCAGGCGGCAATCTCGGCACGATGCCCTTTATCGGGAGCTGCCCGAAGGCGTTTGGTCTTTCCTTTGAAGGTGACCTGCAACGTCCGGTAGTCCTCCATGGAGATCACCATCCCGCCGCCGATCACTTCCAAAGACTCCTTGCCGATGCTTCGGTCACCTCCTGCAAGGTAGCCGATGCTACAGACACTTCCATCCGACAATCGAAGCAGCAGGAAAGTTTGATCGTCGGTGATGGAACTGCCGGGATCGGCAATCGATTCGGCATAGATTCGCACCGGTAGCGCACCGGTCAGGAAGACAGCCAAATCGATGGCATGACATGCCTCCCCGATCAGTCGGCCTCCGCCTTCACCGATTTCCTGGACCCAGTGCCCTGCAGGGATGGTACCGACGTTCATCCGAAAGGAAATGGTCCATGGATGCGATCTTCCCGACATCGCCCGGCGAACCTGTTGAATCATCGGGGCATAGCGTCGATTGAAACCGACCTGCAATCGCCGGGGATCTCCAGCGACTCCATGCCGCTCCACCAGCCCTTCGATCCTTCGCAATTCCTCCATTGTCAGACAGAGCGGTTTTTCGACCAGGATCGGTTTGCCTAACTCCAAAGCCTTGCAGACCTGCTGGGCATGCAAGTCATGACGCGTTACCGCAACCAGGGCGTCGACATCAGGCGACTGAAGCAAATGGTCCGAATCGGTGGTGGCCAGAGAGGCGTGGCTATCGCGAGCGGCGTTCCAAGCGGTTACCCCTCGAGCACTGGAAACCGCCTCGATGGCGATCCCTGGCTGAGACTGGAGCATGGGAATGAGAACGGCATTGGCGTAGTTTCCCGCACCGAGAACCGCGAGTCGCACAGGATTTCCTGATCGAGCCGACTTGGTCGGGTTCAGGCAAATCGTTTGATCGGGAGGCTGGGTAGCGATTTGCGGACGCGAATACTGAAGCACCATGCCAAGATGACGGGATGCGGGGTCGTCCAGCAATGGATAGGCCTCCATCGCTCGATCGATCGGAAAACGATGCGTAATCAATGGCTCGACATCCAGAGCGCCCGTCGCGATCAGATCGACGACAGCCTGCAGGTTGCGCTGTTCGGTCCAACGGACATGCGCAGCTGGATAATCGCGGCCTCGCTCTTCATAATTGGGATCGTACCGTCCTGGTCCGTAGGAGCAGGAGACGACAAACTCTGCTTCCTTGAAGTACCAGGGCCGTCGATCCAATTCCAATGGGACCACTCCGATCAAGACGACGCGTCCTTTCGGGCGCACGGCCTGAATCGCAAGATCGATCGGTCCTGGGGCCGAAGTGCTGGCGGCGATCAGTACGGCATCAAAACCTAACCCACGCGCCCAATGCTCAAGCTCGGCGGGCTCCCACTGGGCGGCGGCATGCATCGCTCCCATCCGGATCGCCAGATCGTTCTTCCAGGACGCCGGATCGACACCGCAGACCCGGAGCCCTGCTGCTCGGGCCAGCCCCACCGTCAACTGACCGATCAGCCCCAGGCCGATGACAAGCACCGAGCTGCCGACTTCACAGCGGGCCAACCGAAGCCCTTGAAGCGCGATGCTTCCCAAAATGCCAAAGGCCGCATGATCAGCCGATACCTTAGCATCGACAGCAGCCACCAGATGCTTGGGTACTGAAACGACCTCCGCGTGGGGGCCGTTGGATGCCACCCTCTGCCCTGGCTTGAACTGCTCCACACCAGCCCCGCAGGCCAGGACGATTCCCGACGAGCTGTATCCAATTTTGTTCGGTTCCTGCAGTTTGCGCTGCACCTGCGTCCAGGTCGACTTCAACCCTTCTTGTCGGATTTTTTCTAGCACTCGGCGCACCTGGTCGGGCCGGTCCAGGGCCTTTCCCAGCAGCGACTTCTTGCCGATGTCGATTGCCATCTTCTCGGTCCCCGCCGAGACGACCGAAGATTCGTTGGCGATCAAGACCTCGCCCGGAAGAATACCTGGCGCAGGGATCTCTTCCAGTGCGATCCTTCCATTCTTCCAGTTCTGCAACAATTGTTTCATAGATGATGCCTTGTCAATGCCCTTTCGCCAGGCGGATTGGGGCGGTGGAATTCCCCTTATTCAGTCTAATTGAACACAGGAAGGAATCGGCCCCTCTCCCAACAGCCAGCGGTAGCAATCGGCCATCATCCCACCCAGTGTTTCCCAGGAGAACGAGTCATCGATCCATTTTCTGCCGCGCGCCCCCATCCAAAAACGCTCGGAAGAATCCAGCCGCATCGCTTCCTCCAGCGCCTGCGCCAAGGGGTCGACTCCCAATTCCACCCACCATCCGCAACGCTCGGTTTCCAGTCCCCGCCAGGGGGTCTGACGGCTGGCAATCACAGGCACTCCGCTCGCCAACGCCTCGGCGATCGTCAATCCGAAATTCTCGGTATGACTAGGCAAGACGTAGAGACTGGCGGTGCGGTAGAGCTCTTCCTTTTTTGCCCCATAGACTTCCGGATGCCAGACGACACGGTCGATGGAGGCTGCCTGATGCCTCAGTTGGCTGAGATACTCTGGGTCCCCTGGACCACAAAGATGCAACTGCCATAGAGGATGCCTTGCATGGATTCGTCGCCACGCCTCCAGCAACTCCGGAATTCCCTTGACCGGATGGATTCTCCCTAGAAACAGCAGTCGATAGGGTGGACCATGAGGTTCAGCTACCGACAGATCGGGCAGATCCACTCCATTAGGGACGATGGCGATTGGCTGGCGGAAGCCTCGGCGACGAATCGACGTCGCCTCGTCCTCGCTGGTCGCATGAAATAGATCGGCCTGATGGAGCGTCCTGGCCTGCCCCAAGCGCCACAGGACTGCTTTCTGGAGGCGGGAACGCTGCCACGCCCAGTCGGCCAAGGTTCCTCGGGGTGCCACCACCAGTTTGCATCCTTTCGGGAGGGTCACCTGCCCGCAGTACACATTTGGCATCATCCAGAGGCCATGATTATGGAGCACCGCAGTCTGGCCAACCGCAGCCTGCAGTCCTCGCTTCATGGAGGTGGAGACCCCCAAACGTCGCGGCCACAGTCGATCGTCGCGGTACCAGTGAATCGGTAGGCTCCATCGGTCGGGCGAAGGCCGATCTCCCCCAACATGCAAATGGGCCTGCCAACCGGATACCTGCAATGCCTCGCACAGCTTTGGGACCGAGTACGAAGGCCCCGACGCCTCGGTGGCGATCGACGCGATCACGTGGTCGCAGCGCAGTGGGGCAGGGGAGCTCATCGCACTCCCTTTACGGCTTGGCTGGCGTGGCTTGTCAGCCAATGGCCCAGGACCCCCAGCATCCAGTAGGCGGACCAGCGGTGCACGAGGCGACCGGCCCTAAGCGAAGCAGCCATCTCGCCGATGTAGAATCGATCCACCAACCCATCAAAGCTCCCCAACGACTCAATCCCTTCCAACACGCTTGGCCGCAACGGTCCCAGCAGCCACTCCCGATAAGGAAGCGAGAAACCCCGCTTGGGGCGCGATGCGGCCTCCATGGTCCGAGGGCCAGCAACCGACGCAAGCGATTGTTTCGATGGCTGGCCTTTGCCTCCTATCGGTTGCCCCATCGCCCATTCCCAGAGATCCTGATCGAGTAGCGGTAGGCGCAGTTCGAGGGAATGAGCCATGCTGGCCTGATCGGAAACGCGAAGAAGCGTATCGCGCATGTAGTAGTCTGCTTCCATCCGGCGTATCACCGTACCCCAGTCGGCATGATCCCAACCCAACGGTCGCGGCCGATCGGCTGGCAGACTGTTGACGTCCAATCCCGCCACCTCCAGTTGCATCCTCTCAAGATCGGCCTGTCGAAAGAGCCTTCTTTTCCAAAGCACCGCATCGGCCAGCCTCTTCGGCGATTCGCTCAACGCCTCCAGCTGCCGTCGATACCTCTGCAACCCACCACGATGGCCCGCCCATCGCAGCAACTTGCCCAGCCCTCCGCCGCTTAGGGCATCTCCCCGAGCGATCGCCTCAAGCCCCACCATCCATCGAGGCAGGGAACGAAAAACCTGATAGCCGCCGAAGGCTTCATCTCCACCAAGTCCACTCAAGGCCACCTTGATCCCTTCCCGACGGCAAGCTCCGGAGATCAGGAAGGTGTTCAGTCCATCCAGTGTGGGTTGATCAAGCGAGTCGAGCCACTGGTGGAACCATTCCAGCGGCTGTTCCTCCTGAAGGACCACCGATCGGTGTTCGATCCCCAGGGCTGCTGCCGTCTCGGCCGCCACGCTAGCTTCATCCAATCCTCGATCACCGGGAAATCCCACCGTCAGCGCTAGCAGCCCCTGGCGCCCGTCTCGGGCCGCCACCTCCGCCACGGCGGTGCTGTCGACTCCTGCCGACAGGAAGATGGCTACCGGTACATCGCTCTCCAAATGCCTGGACACCGCCTGCTGCAGTCGATCCCTTCCTTCGCTGGGATCGGATTGGAATCCAGGGGGAGGGTAGTCCCAATACCGCTGGATCGGCCCCAGCTCAATCCTCTCCGCCTCCATCGTTACTTCCATCCAGCTGGCAGGTGGAAGCATGCGAAAGCCCTGCCAAATCGTCAACGGTTCCGCCACGGCACCGTATGCCAGAAGGCTTGCCACCCCCGCACGATCCAAAACGGCCTCCCCGGGGAACGACCGCACCAGTGCCCTCAGATCGGAAGCCGCCGCAAAGCGATTGCCTGACAAGCGATAGTACAGCGGCTTCATGCCGATGAAATCGCGTGCCAGAAGAACTTTTCCACTTCGATCGTCCCAGATCGCCAAGGCGAACATGCCCCGCACACGCCGTAGTACATCGCGTCCCCAGTGCAGATAGCCGGCCAGCAGCACTTCGGTATCGCTGCGACCGCGAAAGACGTGCCCGGCCTCCAGCAACTGTTGCCTCAGTTCTCGGTAGTTGTAGATCTCACCATTGAAGCTGATCGCAGCTGGCCCACACTCCATCGGCTGATGGCCCAGGGGCGACAGATCGATGATCGCCAAGCGGCGATGCCCCAACTGCAGTTGATGCTCACCCAGATCACGCGAAAGCTGACCACTGCTGTCGGGGCCGCGATGGACCATCGACTGCAGCATGCTGGCGCAGACGGCTTCCGTGCCTGCCCCCTTGCGATCGATAATCACTGCTATCCCACACATGGTTCGGCTCTTCCCGCCGTCCACTCTGGCCGGCTCATCTCACACCGCCACCTGGCTTCACCGCACGGAGCTAGGTGCGCTAACAGGGGATACCCCGGTGCGCCAGCGGATGCCTGCCACAGGGCTCGCATGCACCATTTTTTCCCAAAAAATCATGAGCGGACAGGCCACCACGAAGAGCAGGAAAAACAGGTTGATGTTGCCCCCAAAACTGCTTTCAAAGTAGCGCAGCGTCTCGACGAACAGCAGGGTACACCCGGCAGCGGCAGCTGGATTGTGCTTCATTCTAGGCATGGCGATACGACAATAACTGGCCATCATCGCACCATTCAACAGCATGCCGATAATCACCGCCGGCCATCCCCAGTTGAAAAACAGAGCCCCCGCGATCCCCCCGGCATCGGTGGAAGTAGTCGCTTTCTCCTCGTACGATGCCAAGCCCAGGATCGCCGAACACTTGGCGCCAGGCCGATAGATCGGCTTGTCCGGCCATAAGATTCGAGGGACCAGCGAGACGATTTCATCTAGGAAAAATTGCCCTTCCAGCGTCCCGTAGATGATCGTTAGGCGATAAAAGCAAGCGGCAGTCGCACCGATGCAATGCCGCTGCACCAGCCCCCAAAAACCACGTCGCGGAAACTCATGAGTCTCGCGAAATGCCTCTGTCCCAGGAATCGCCCCTTCCAATGCCGCCACCAAGTCAGGTAACACCGGATACGATTCGACTCGCTGAGAATCACCGCGCGAACGCCGGATCTCATTGAAAGGGAAAAAAACAAGCGCCACTCCCAGCAGAGTGACAGCCAGCGGCACCATCCTTTTAAACGTCTGGAGCAGGTCGCCCCGCCCCCAATCAACTCGCAATTGATTCACTTTGTAAAACACAATCGGCAAGCCGGCAATCAACACACCGCTCTTCATGTACCCACCCAGGCTCAGAGCGCAATCGACTAGGACAAACCCATACGCACTCCAGCGGATCAACGTCTTGTAGCGCGTTTGCGTCTCACTGAAGACCAGCATCAAGTAGCTGGCAGCCACAGGCAGAACTGTCGCCAGCAGTTTCGGTAGGAAACTGGTGCGTACCATGGAAACGCCAAGGACCCCCAGCACCTTGAAGAACCATCCGAGGGCCAGACAAAGAGCGATGGAAAGAACCGTGGTCCGCAACGAAAGGTGTCTTTGCGGCAGCATCATACCAGCCGCTACGGAAAGATTCCTGTCAACTAGGCAGTAACTGGCGATCAAAAGCCAATCGGCTGCCATCAGAAGAAATTGTCCGTACAGCAGGTCGGCATCCACCGGAAATCGACCGACTCGCAATTCGTAAAAAAACCCCGAAGCATAGATCATCGCCAAATGAAACGCCCCGAAACCGATCCGCAGCAGACCGGCGATCAGGTAGGTCATGAAAGGGGTGAGTCCTGCCGGCGAGCAACGAAATTCGTTGAAGAGCAATCCACCGTAGGCGATGATGTTCAGCACCGCGCTGGCCATCAACGTCTCCAGCCGCATCGGTTCGACCATCAACCACAGCATCGCCAGATGATAGGCTTGAAACAGCAGAAACAGGACTCGGTTGCGATTGGCCTGTCGGACCAACATCGGCCATGGCAGATCGATTCCTGGACTCCCTGTCATCTCTGGCCCCTCACTCCTTGTACTGACCCACCACTGGACCAACAGCCACCCGCCCCAATTGCAGGCGTGCTGCCGAGCCCTGCCGGTCGCAAGTCCGACCAGAAACTGCTAATGCATTCGGCGATCGAGGGTTGGCAACCCAAGCAATTTCCAGGTCCGCTCCCGGAATCGGTCAAATCCGAACTCCGATTGCCAGCGACGATGTCCCTGTTCCCCTAAAGTTTGCCGCAAGCCACCATTTTCCAAAAGCCTGCTTAACAACAAGAACATTTTATCCCGGTCGCTCGGATCGACCAGGAACCCAGTTTCTCCATCCTGAACCACCTCGCCAGCGGCCCCCTGGTCTCCTGCAATGCAGGGAAGACCTGCGGCCATGGCGTCCAGATAAACCAACCCGAATCCCTCCCTCTGGCTGGGCATCGCAAAGACCGCTGCCTGGCGGTACTCCTCCCGCAACTGCTCGTCGGTCAACCTGCCAAGGAACTGGACTGCCTGCTGCAGCCCCAACCGGTTGGATTTCTCCTGAAGCCTCTCCAGATCGTCGCCTCCACCCACTAGACGCAACTGAGTCCCCGGAAATCGCTCCAGGATCGCCGGCCATAGGTCGATCAACTCATCGTGCCCCTTGTACCGCTCCTGGATGTTCATCCTTCCAACCAAAAGCACACGCAGCGGGCCGGAGCTTTGATGGGAGGGGCGCACCAGCAACGGATCGCGCAGCGCCAGTGGCCAGAGGTGATTCGGGGTTTTCCGGAAGCCCGGATTCGCCTCCGAGAATCGATCGATGGTGCACTGCGAAATCGACCAGAAGTCCGTGGCCCCACTTGCTCCCCAGCGCTGATGTCCCGCCAAAGGCATCCACGCATCAATTCCATAGAGCACCACATGCAGGGGAGTTCTTGGCAATGCCATCAACCTCCCCACGGAGGCAACAGCAAGGTGCATCGCTAAGACCCTGTCCCAGCGTCGCAACCAGGGGATGGATGCCACCAGTTGGCTCCGTCGCCCCCCCAGCAGCGCCGTCTGAACTCGAGGGTCATCCAAGGGCATGGGCAACTGATGATCGTTCAGCGAGAGCACAAATAGCTTCTCGACCTCTGGATGCTCCAGCAGACTGGCCAAGACCATGCGGTTGACCAATTCAATTCCGCCGTGCGTCCCGGCTTGTGTCATCAGCATCGCGATGCGCATCAAGTCATCCCTCTGGCAGCCCGCGTGGGCTCCTCGTGATCCGCCGATCCGGGCCTCTGGCCGATCCCCCCCAACTCCACATCGCCAGAACGAGCCCCCCACACGCGTTGCAACCTCGTGGTCCATTCGGTGGCCCAGGACCTCAGTACGGTCGATGCCACAGCGGCAAAAAGAAGGCCCACGACGAAGCAGGTTAGCAGCAGAGAAAGCAGCGGCGGCATGGACAGCATGCCCCGCATCGCACCGACCGGCAGCCAAAGAATACCGGCCAGCACACCCAACACCAAAGACTCCTGGATGGCGCCGCGCCATGCAGTTCTATCACGCTGCAAGGCGATAACCAGACAGGCCAGCGATCCTGCCGCCATCGACACCGCGTGAAGCGGCGCCAGCCATGAAGAGGGCATCCCCAGAAGCACCATTCCGGCTACCGCACCACCCAGCACCGCCTGGATCCCATAGACCACGATTGCCGCTGGCCAACGCCCCTGCGAATGCAGCAGACTCATCGAAAGATGCATGGCAGGCTGGTAGATAAACCCCAATGCCAAGGCGGAGATCACCGGTGCAGCTGGCAACCACCGCGCACTGAAAAATAGCTCGATCAGATCCCTGGCCCCCAGCGACAATCCCACGCAAGCGGGAACCAGCAGCATCCCCAGGGAACGCACCGATCGTCGCAGCGCCCAGCTTTGCCTTTTCCAGTCCCCCTCCATACTGGCGAATGCAGGAATGAAGATCGACGCCAGCGACGCACTCAAAAGGTAAGCTGCCTGACCCGCCAGTCCATGCCCCCAGGCATAGATCCCCAACCAGCTGGTCGAAACACCAAACGACAGGATCAAGAAGAAAACTTGCGGCGAAAACTGCGTCATGAAGGCGCTGAACATCCACCCCAGGGCACCGATCCAAAGACGGGGCCACCGAGACAGATCTGGAGCGACCCAGGGAATCGTTGGCGATAAACGTTTCAGCGCCAACACCTTCAAGCCGACCGAGATCGGATGGCAAAGCACCAGCGAGTACACCCCAGCCCCACAAAGAACCAGCAGGATCTGAAATCCAAAGCGGCTGAAGGATTGCACGCTGGACGCCAAGTTCAGGCTGCCAAACCGCATGTGCCTAGACAGCCAGACCGACTCCACCAATCCCAGCGAATCAAGAGGCAGCGTCAATGCCTGCAGGATCAGCAGCAGCGCCAACTTGGGCTCGCCATAGGCACTGGCAATCCATGGTGCTGCCAACATCATGGCCACCATGAGGACCAGCCCCTGGGCACACGAAAGATAAAACCCCTGTATTCCATCCCGCAGCAATCGCCCTTTACCACGTAGCAGTTGGAGGTAGATCCCACTGACGCTTTGAAACAACTGAGCTGCCGAATAAATCGAAAGGACGATCGATACCTGCCCAAAATCTTCAGGAATCAAATACCAAGCACATATCCACTGGGCCGCCAAAGACATCAACTTGCTGACCAGCGAAAGCCCGAGACCGACGACCGCTCCTTGAGTCACGCGGTCCCCAAGACTCCCTTTCGTCCGATGCTCAGCAGCGGAATTCGCAGTTCGGACCATCGCTCTGGGCCCCTTACGGAACAGTCCGATCCTGGATTCCATCAATTGGCCTTCGGCCCCATGCGATCCGCTGCACGCGGGAACCAGGGAGCAATCGTCGTGACCCTGGGCAAGAGATCAGGGCGAATCAGCAGAAAGTTATTCTCGACAAAGGTTTCCAAGTCGGGTCGCCACCGATCGTACAGTTCTAGACCCAGATAGGTCACTTTCCCAACGCGATAGCCCCACTTGTCCGCCATGTCGAAAACATCACGAAGAAACTTTCGATCGCCAACCCATCGCCAATTGTATTCAAACTGTGCTGCACCGATGCGATGGCTGGAGAACATCCGGTCGGCCCCGGCAAGGATTGCTGCATCATGACCTTCGGCGTCGATCTTCAGCCAATCGATCTGCTCGATGCCCTGTTCTTGGCAGTAGTGATCCAGCGTCTCCAAACGGACGCGATGAGGCGATCGGTCGGTGCCGTCGGCGACCGAAACCAAAGAGTTTGTCCCTTCGTTGGCCCCCAGCACCAGGAGTTGTCCGACCCCCGATTGATTGGACAGTGCCAGATCCTCGATCTGCGCTACCTTCCGATCCAGCCAGGGAGCGAGACGCTGCTGCAGCGTCTGCACCGTTTCCGGAAATGGCTCGAACGCAATCCAACGCAGCGGCCTTTGAACTCCCTCCGGAAGCAGGAACTCCAACAGCGCGGCGGAGTAGTCTCCGACATTGGCCCCGACGTCCATCACACAGATTGAATCGCTCCGGTCGATTCCACCGAGGAATTGCCTAGCGATCAGCAATTCGCCATTGCTCTCCATTGCATTGCAGCCATCGGCGCGACCGGCATTGAGCAGGAAACGCCCCAGGCGAACCGTCGCCTGGCGTCCCAGTAGCCAGGTGATCCACCGAGCCATTCGTTCCCGTATTCCGACCGATCGCCGCATGGATGGTCCCCAAATGTCGATACCCTTTTCCGTCGGCCGGTGATCGCTGCCAAGCCAGTCCCAGCGGCTCAGGCACCGGATACTGCCGCGCGAGCCCAGCGAAATCCCTGCCCGATTCGATACACAGAGAGCCCTGCAAGGTTCATCCGATCCGCGTCGATCACCCGCCTGCCATCGAAAATCAGTTTCGGGCCGACCATCAGCTTGGACAGTCTCTCCGAATCGATCGTACGGAATTGATCCCATTCGGTGAGGACTGCGACCGCCTGTGCCTGATCGGCTGCGACATAAGGATCATCAACGATCTGGACATGATCCCTCAGCCAATCCAGCTCCCCCTTCCTCCCCCGTTCGCCAAGCGCCTTGGTCAGATCGTGCACAATTGTCTGGGAATCGACCTGTGGATCGTAGATCGCCAATCTTGCCCGCTCCCCAATCAAATCGATGCAGACATCGATCGCCGGAGTTTCCCGCGTGTCGTTGGTATCTTTCTTGAAAGCGAATCCCCAGATGGCGATCTTCTTGTCGGAAAGGGTGTTGTTCATCGAACTGGCTATCTGCCGGCTGAAACGGCTCTTCTGATGCTGATTCATCAACACCACCTGCTCCCAGTAATGCGCCACCTCGGGGAGACCGAAGTGCTCGCACAGGTACACTAAGTTCAGGATGTCCTTTTGGAAACAAGAGCCTCCGAAGCCCACCGAAGCTTTCAGAAACTTCGGGCCAATTCGGGAATCGCTGCCGATGGCACGAGCCACCTCATCCACGTCGGCTCCGGTCGCTTCGCAAAGCGCCGAAATGGAGTTGATGGATGAGACGCGCTGCGCCAAAAAGGCATTGGCGGTCAACTTCGACAGCTCGCTGCTCCAAAGGTTGGTCGTCAGAATTCTCTCGCGAGGCACCCAACGGGCATAAATATTCGCCAGCTTCTCCACTGCCGCTGCTCCATCCCCTCCGATCAGGACGCGATCGGGTCGCAACAGGTCGGCGACAGCCGTTCCCTCAGCCAGAAACTCGGGATTGCTCAACACATCAAATGTGGCATTGTTCGCTTCCGACGCTAGGATTTGCCGCACGGCCGCAGCAGTGCGCACAGGGACCGTCGATTTTTCGACGATGATCTTATGTCCTTTGGAAACCCTCGCGATCTGCCGAGCGCACTTCTCGACAAACTCCAAGTTCGCGGCTCTCCCCGCCCCCTGACCAAACGCTTTGGTCGGTGTGTTCACCGAGATGAAGATGATGTCGGCCTCCGCGATGGCGGACTCCACCTTGCACGAGAAGAAAAGGTTGCGATCTCGAGCTTCCCGAACCACTTCGTCCAGGCCTGGTTCGTAAACGGGCAATTGCGAAGAATTCCAAGCGGCGATTCTCGATTCATTCAAGTCCACCACGTGGACTTGAATCTCCGGACACTGCTTCGCAATCATCGCCATAGTGGGCCCGCCCACGTAACCGGCACCAATACAACAGATTTTCATAACAGCTATCCAGCAGGTGCGGTGGATTCCAATTTCTGCCGTCGCGGACTGGTCAATTTTCCTTAGATCCACGGCAGAAGACAGATTTTTAATCGTAATCGTCCACTGCGGTTGACTCCACCCCTCAGAAAGAAGGTGCAATGAATTGGCCTCCCGCGCAGGCCTGGAGCGATCCCCTGCTGCTCCATCAGATCAGATTAGGGGTCCCGAGGCGACCACATCGGGTTGAGCAGGTTCTCCGGGTGACTCGGTCCGGACAGCGACACTACCCTCGTTGACCAAAGCTTCGATCTGCGGAGCTAAATTCTGAAGCAGCCCCCCAAGCATTCCCAGAGTCATCAGGTAACTGGAGTCATCGAGAGCTCCGGAAACATCCAGCCTGCCCACCAACCGGCCCTGGGCGATGATCGGAAAACGAGTCACCCACCGCTGGTCGGCAGGTAGCTCACTGGCTCTCTCCCAGTTGGCATGAAATCCTTCGTGCAGCCAGGGGACGTTCACGTCCATGCAGACCTTAAGCAGTTGCCGTTGAAGTGCCAACTCAACTAATGACTTCCAGATTCGCTCCCAGTTGCGATGCCCCTGCAAGATCACCGTCGCCTGATGCGGTGAGTTGGGAGAGATCCATCCCTGCGGAAGGAACCTTTCCAGAAGATGCTTGAGCTTATTGACCAAAAGCCGAAGCTCGACATAACCAAACCAACGGGCAAAGATGAGACAGGAAAGAATCGCCGCCATGGCGACGACCGGGATGAAATCATTGCCCAATACCACCCCCAGACAGGCTGCCATCGCTACAAGACCACCCATCAGCGTCACCAGCAAGATCATCGCACGGTTGCTGAACCCTACTCGCATCAAATTGTGATGGATGTGCCCACGATCTCCAGTGAAGATACTGCGACCTGTCAGCTTTCGACGGATGATCGCCATCGCAGAATCGAACAGTGGAAGGGAAAGAACAGCAACCGGCACCAGCACGCTGAAAGCCGTCGCCTCCTTCAGTGATGAACGCAGGCCGATGGCTCCCAAAAGCAGTCCCACCAACATGCTTCCGGAATCACCCAGGAATATTTTGGCTGGCGGGAAGTTGTGGATGAGAAATCCAAGCAATGCACCGGCCAGCGAGAAGCAGATCAGCGCATCGGCCGGCTTGCCGGTCATCAAAGCCATCGATCCAAGTGCTGCGGCGGCGATCCAGCCCACCGTCGATGCCAGACCATCTGCCCCATCGATTAAATTGATCGCGTTGATCGTCAATAGGATCCAAAGTATCGAAAGCGGAACGCTTAGCAGGCCTAGGTCGATGTCCCAACCCAGCACATTGACAACCGACATCTGAAAGCCTGCAGCGACCAGCAGCCCACTGATGCAGACCTGGCCCACCAGTTTCCGAGGACCGCTGAGAGCACGGAAGTCATCCTGAATTCCAAGAAGAACGATCAGCAGCGAACAGACAGCCAGTGCCCACATTGCCTCGGGTTGCTGCCGCACTTGGTCCGTCAGATCGCTTGAAGCACCCAGACCCCAGAGGACGGCCATGATCGTCGAAAGAAGAACTACGATTCCCCCAGCAACCGGAACCGGACCCCGGTGCAGTTTGCGATTGGGGTCAGGATGGTCCACCAAACCGATCTGAATCGCTAGCCGCAGTACAAGCGGTGTCGACAGCAACGCAATCGCAAAAGCGACAGGCAGTGCGAGAATCTGGATTGGAAGCTCCCAGGCCAACGTGCCGCCTCCTTCTGATACTCCCTACCAGGAGTCACTCAGGTTCCCAAGCACCCCGAGTCGTCCACTGCGATCGGCTTAAAATTTCATTCGATCCCCAGCCGGTGTTGGCAGACCGAAGATTTCCTTTCGGAATCGCCTTCTGCCCCAACGCGGCGTTCCCTGGATATCAAGG
>Ga0068872_10000301_pt1 | contig 41778 bp, 37 predicted proteins | sample NOAtaG_7_FD_66441 | JGI IMG/M metagenome (GOLD analysis project Ga0068872, IMG submission 66441) | Freshwater lake microbial communities from Lake Erie, under a cyanobacterial bloom - NOAA_Erie_Diel1S_2200h metaG | ecosystem: Environmental > Aquatic > Freshwater > Lake | place: USA: Ohio, Lake...
ACATACATCTAATAAAATAAAAGATGAATCGGGGACACCCAAAACAAACATAAAATCTTTGTTTTTATAGAAATTTAAAGGATTAGATTGCCAACACCTCTTTTTTGCGAAAGTCAGGATGACGGAGGAACAAGCCCGCGCCATGGCCCGCAACCAGGGCCAGGTGTATTTGTATTCGTCTGCGTGGCTGGGCATTCCGCTGTCGATGGAAAATGAGCGCACGAATTACAAGACACGGGTGTGGGGTACCATTTATGGAAACTTTTTATTTGCCCCGGTGATTCTATTGATCACCTCGTGCCTGGGCGTGTTTTGGCGGAAAGGTTTTGAGCTGCGTTTCAATATGGGGGCCGTGAATTTTTTCATGCTGCTGCTCACACTGGCTTTAATTGTGGTTAATTTTATCTGATACATGAGCAAGAAGAATGACTGGAAGAAGCGCGAAGGGGTGGTCTACTCCACCAACAGCGACTTCTCGTTTCAATACCAGCAGGAGAGCGAATCGGATACGCTGCCGCCCGGCAGCCAGCGGTTGATTGTGCAGTTGGACAAGAGTAACCGGGCGGGCAAACAGGTTACGTTGGTGAAGGGGTTTGTGGGCAAGGCCGATGACCTGGAGGCGCTGGGCAAACTCCTGAAATCGAAATGCGGCACGGGCGGCTCGGTGAAAGGCGGAGAGGTGATCATTCAGGGCGATGTGCGCGACAAGCTGGTGGTCATTCTGCAGAAAGAAGGGTATGGCGCGAAGCGGGGGAATTAATGTTGATTTTACCGATTGATGATTTTTTTTGCTGTCAGGTTTTTCGACCTGACAGAGGTGTAAGACAGTCACTTTCTGATTTTTTCTGGTCTAGTTTTGTTATGTAGAGCTCGTCAGGTCGGAAGACCTGACGGCATAAAAAGTGGGAATAAAAGTCGTAGTTTTGGGGCATGAAAACGATAACCATTAACATACCCGATACGGTAGACTTTGACGACAAAGAAGCCTTAATGGTAATAGCGTCAAGATTGTATGAAAAGGGTAAGTTGACACTTGGACAAGCTGCTGAACTAGTGGGTCTGTCAAAAAGAGCTTTTATGGAAGTGTTAGGGACCTACGGTGTTTCTGTTTTCAATCATCCATCTGCTGATCTTGATCGGGACGTTGACAATGCGAAGCGTCACAGTCTCTGACACCAGTTGTTTAATCCTTTTGGACAAAGTGGGAGAGCTGGAAATCTTACGTAGGCTCTTTGGACAAGTCCTGATTACACCTGAAATTGCTGACGAGTTCAGAAAGGAATTGCCTGACTGGTGTTCGATAGTAAGGCCGACCAACACGACCTATCAAAAAATTCTGGAGGCTTCTCTTGATAAGGGAGAAGCCAGCGCAATCGCATTTGCTATTGAACATTCCAACTGCTTGTTAATTATAGACGATTACAAGGGAAGAAGGTATGCAGAACAGTTGGGTGTGAGGATTACCGGAACACTGGGAGTGCTTATTTCAGCCAAACTCAACGGACACGTAGAATCAATAAAACCGATTCTACATAAAATAAAAAGCACTGACTTTAGACTAAACGCGGAACTTGAGAAACGAGTACTGCAAAAGGCGAATGAAATGTGATGGCCTCTGGAGAGTTAACACCGTTTGCGTAACGATAGGGTCGGATCTTGTTCAGACGTCCCCACCAAACGATAACTATTTCGGTTTTTTTTGCCGTCAGGTCGGAAGACCTGACGGCATTAGGAGAATCACTTCACCAGATGAATTACATTGAAAAAAGCTATTTTTGAGTGTTTAATGAATATGAAAGCCACAAGTCTGAATTTTGATTTGATCGACAGCTATCTCGAGCTTTTGAAAAGTTTAAGTCCAGATAACAGGCTTAATTTGATTTCAAAGCTTTCAAATTCACTAAAACGCCCTAAGAAATCAAGCGACAAGATGCTCAGCGATTTATTTGGAGCATTCAAAACAAAGAAGTCGGCTGATGAGATGATTGCTGAGCTAAAACGAAGTCGATATTTTGACCGGAATACGGAGCGGCTTTGAAAAGGTATTTACTAGATACCAATATTTCAGAAGCTGTCAGGTCTTTCGACCTGACAGCGGTGCAAGACAGTCACTTTCGTGAGTTTTTCTGGTTTATTTTTGTGGTTTGAAGCCTGTCAGGCCGGAAGACCTGACGGCATTACAAAGAATTTGAAATGATACAACGAAGAATTATTATTCTAATTCTGGCAGCTGGGACGTTCTGTTGCAAACCGACATCGAATCAGGAAGATGTTTTGACAACAGACAGTTTAAACAATGATACTACTAGCATTGTCAACAAAATTGAAAATGAAGTATCAAATCACAATAGCCAATTGGCTAAAGATTTTGACAAGTTTGAAATGATATTCGAATTTGAGAACACGGATCAACAACTCAAACAAAGGCTTGGTGTCACGTGGTTAACAAATGACTCAATTGAATTTCGACTCTTGTCTCAAGACGATATTTGCGATACTAACTACTGGGGTACAGCAAAAGACAACTACTCCGACATGGACCCTGAGTCAGACGAGGATGAAAACGGTGAATCCTACCCGGCTTCTGAATATGTGGCGGAAGAAGAAACCTATTCATTGCAAATCAGAATTTCGTTGGATAAGGACATAGCACGAATTGTATATACTCATAAAATAGAGGAGGCGACCGACTGCATACCTCAACCGAATTTAGTTCTAGTTAAGAAAAATGCACGCTAACAACGTGTACTGCAAGGTGGAACACCATGTTTTTTGAGAGAGTTACTCCAACCTCGCCAAATCTGCTTCGGCAGCAATGAAGCCGAATGCGGCAAAGTGGCGGCCCGCCAGCACCTGGCGAAAGATCTCTTTGGCTTTGATGGTGTCGCCCGCGCACAAATACCAATGGCCAACACCGTAGCCCTGCGTGGCCAGCGTGAGGTCGCGGTCCGCAGTAGAGTCCGACACATTCAAAATCTGCTCGGGCGCCAGTTCGCCCTTGTACAAAGCGATGCGTTTAAGGTACGAGTCATTTTCAATAATGACGGGCTCCTTTTTCAGCGAAGCCAGCAATTGCGAGGCCTCCTCATTTCGTTGTAGCCTTCGCAAGGTCATGTACAGCCAGTCGGCCGTGGCAATTACCGAGTCATCGTTTTCACAAACGGCCAGGCATTGACGGTACGCTTCCAACGCCATCTCAAATTCACCTTTCAGGTAGTGGGCCAGGCCGAGATGGTACCAAACGTTGAATTGCGTGGTCGACAGCGGAATGTTGAGTTTGTTGGGCTGGCCGTCTGGTTCAATTTCAAGCGGAGCGCCTTTCATCAACTCGCTCGCCCGCGTGAGGTCTTCAATGGCGAGGTCGAACTTGCGGATGGTGATGTAACGGTGCCCGCGGTGGCGCAGCAGCCGAAAGGAGTTGGGGTATTTTTCCAACGCAGTCGTGAACAAGGCAATAGCGCTGTCGTATTGGTAGAGGTAGGCGAGTCTTCGCCCCAGCCAGATGTAGGTATCTTCAGAAGGTGCCGCTTCAAAATTTTCAACGGCTACCCGCAGGTTGCTGTCGAGTTTGGCTTGCGTAGCGGCTGAAAAGTCCGGCACGGGGTACGTTATCCCGGTAAGCCCGGTGAGGGCAATGGACTTCTCAGTTTCGGATTTGGGCGAGCACGCGACCAGCGTCAGCGCGAGAAAAGCAAATGATCGATACATGGCCTACTCCATTCCGGGTTGCTTGATCACAAATCCGGTTTTGGCTTTTTCGGCCGCTACCAGTTTTTTCACATCGGCCAGCAGTTTTTTGGCATCGTACACAATGCCATCTTTCACCGTATAGTTCACCCCACCCACACGCTCGGGTTTATTATCGTCTGATAATTTGACCGCGCCCGTGCCGTAAAGCACTTGAAGGTTTTGCAACGGATTCTGGTCGATGATGATAAAGTCCGCCAGCTTGCCCACTTCCACCGAGCCGAGATCTTTTTCCACGCCCAGCGCTTGTGCGCCAAACAATGTGGCAGAGCGAATAATTTCCAGGGGATGGAATCCACATTCGCGCAGCAGTTCCAGTTCGCGGATGTAGGCGAACCCATATGTCTGAAAGATGAAACCTGAATCGGAGCCCGTTGTCACGCGACCCCCGCGGTTTTTGTATTCTTTTACGAATGCCATCCACAGTTGGTAATTCGTTTTCCATTCCACTTCTTGTTCGGTTCCCCAGTTGAACCAGTACGATCCATGGGCTCTGCGGTTGGGTTGGAAAAACGACCACAACTGGGGTAGCGTGTATTCTTCGTGCCACTCGGCTCTGCGGGCTTTGTGCAGATCACGGCTGGCTTCATAAATATTGAATGTGGGGTCCAGCGTGAAATCCAGGGCCAGCAACTTGTTCATCACTGCATTCCAGTGTTCGCTGAAGGGCGGGGCTGCCTGCTTCCACAACTTTCCCGCATTTTCGAAACGGTGCTGCTCGTTTTGGTAATTGTAGTCAAGCGGATAATCCTGAATGGTGCGATCGGCAAACAAGGCTTCGGGCAAGCCGTACCAATGTTCCATGGAGGTGAGCCCGGCCTCGGCTGATTTCACCACGTTCCACCGGGCAACATCAAGTTGGGCATGATGGCAGGCCGAGCGCAGACCGATGCGTTTGTTTTCGCGCAGGGCCGCGTCCATCACGGCCGGGGCGGCACCAAAAAACTTAATGCCGTCTGCGCCCTTCAGTTTGTTTTCGTTTACCCACGCACGGGCTTGTTCGGCAGTCGTAATTTTTTCTTTTGCGCCAGCTCCGAAAACATTATAGGCGTGAATGCGGGGCGCGGTGATCTGATTGGCGGCACTCTTTTTCTTCTGGTCCAGTACCCAATCCAGCCCGTTACCACAAGCGGGGTCGCGCACGGTGGTAATGCCGTGGGCCATCCATAGTTTAAATACGTATTCGGCATAAGGCGCCTGCGCAGAGCCGCCAATGTGTCCATGCATGTCCACAAAGCCCGGCATCAGGTACATGCCTTCGCAGTTCAGTTCTTTTCCTCCGGCTTCCAATTTGGGCCTGCGTTCCGGGTTGATGGGCACGCCCGGGTAGCCTACGGTCTCGATTTTAGTGATGCGGTTGCCGCGTACCTCAATATCGATGGGGCCTTGGGGCGGGGCTCCGGTGCCATCGATCAAGGTGATACCTCGAATGATCAGTTGCACGTGAGGCCCATCGCCTTCTTTTACTTCGGGAGCTTTCTGGATCTGGGCGTGAAGGGTAATGCTCGCCAGCAGCGAAAAAACCAGGATCGTACGCTTCATCAGGTTTAGGATTTTTTAAAGCTAAAAAAATTGCCGGGAATTGGAAACTGAAATGTGATGGCGTACGGATCACCCCATAACCTGGGGCTTTCCTATTTGATGCGCCACTCCAACGGTACCATCAGGCGAATGCTGATGTTGCGCCCCATGTTGAATACCCCGGGTCGGCCGGTGGCCGGATTGACATCCAGGTACTTCAGCCGGCTCTGGTGACTTTGAAAGGCAATATCGAACACATTGTTGGCGGTGACGTAAAGGGAGAACAACGTCTTTCGGCTGGTGTTGAGCACATCCAGCGCGAGGCCCGAGTTAATCAGGGAATAGCCCGGTGTGCGGGTTTCGGTGTTGAAGGCGGCCAGAAATCGCTCCTGATCAGCGTGATGTTCCCACTCCACAAACCACGAGGCATTCTGAATCCGGCTTCCCCAATTTGCTTTACTTAGTTTGAGCCGTGTAATCGTGCGGGCAGCCGGCATAAAGGGCAGGTATCGTTCGTCAGGCGTCCGCGCGCTGAGGTTTTCGGCCAGCACTACCGAGTATTGGGATGAAAGCTCCAGCCAGCGGGCTGCGGCCGGGTTGATGGTCAGCGATGCTTCCAGCCCCTGGAGGTTCGCGTTGCCCTGCGTGTAGCGAAACACCGGCACGCCATTGATCAGGCTATCGGCTCCGCGTGCGGTATTCACTTTTTCCGAATAGGTGTATTGATCAATCCGGTTGTTGAACAGGGTGACATCGGCAAAAAACTGGGGGCGCTCATACGTTATGCCCACGTCTGTTTGCAGCGAGGTTTCCGATTGTTGGTTGATGTTTCCGATTTCATAGCGGAAGGTACCGGCATGCTCGCCATTGCTGGATATCTCCGGCACGGAAGGCGCCCGAAATCCGCGGGCGACATTCGCTTTCAGGTACAGATGATCGCGGAGGTTATACACCGCTCCAAAGCTCCCGGTGAAATTGAGGTAGGTTTGATTGAAGCCGGGAAAGACAATCGTCACGGCATTGGCCGGTTGGGACTGGAAGCGGCCGTCCGCATCAAGGTATAGCTTATCGATGTGGAGTGAACGCACATCGTGGCGCAGGCCTCCGGACAATGAAAGGCGATCGATTTTTTTCTTGGCAAACAGGAATACTCCGTTGTCGAATAAATGGTAGTTGGGATACAGCACTTCATTGCCGCGGTTGGTCAACTGCTGCCGCATGCCGTTGGTGCCTATCGTAATCTCCCAGTGATTGCGTTCCGGAAAGTGATAGCGCAAGTCGTAAAACAAGGTTTGAAGGAAAAAATATAGGTCGGGCTGGCCGGGTTGCTCAAGGTTGGCAAACTCCCTCCGGTGATTTTCACTGTAGCCAACATTAAACGCCAGCGCACCCGCTCCGATATTCAACAGGTTATTCGAGGCGATTTTGTAGTTCGATAGATCCTGCGAGTTGGCGGGGTTAATCGAGCGCTGGGCGAGTTCATCGTTGGACACGGTGACCATTTCTTCCTGACCGTTAGTCAACTGCGTGCGGGTGAAAGCCCCGTTGCTGTCACGCGTGCCGTCAATGATGTTGATCTGCTGCTGCCATTTCAGGAAGGAAAGCTTGGAGTAGCCCCATTTTTTCTGAATTCCCAACATGCCGTTCAGGTTCAGGTTTTCCCGGAAGTTTGACCCGTACACGCGCCCATCGTAAGCGTTTCGGTAGTTACCGGAATTTTTCTGACTGGCCCTGAGCATGAAGAGCTTGCCGTTGGCATTGCCATTGACGAACCCCGAGAAGCCGTAGAGCCCGCTGTTGGTTTGATAGGTGGACAGCACGTTGCCACGCACAACACCGACTTCGGGTGAGCGGGGCGATAAGATTGACACCACGCCACCGAGACCGTCTGATCCATACATCAGACTGCCGGCACCGCGTATGATTTCATACCGATCGATCGAGTATTCATCGATTTGCAACGAGTGTTCTTCGCCCCACTGGTTGTCTTCCTGGCGAATGCCATCGTGCATGGTGATCACCCGGTTGAAGGCGAGCCCGCGAATCACCGGTTTGGCCAGCGCGGGGCCGGTTTGGATTTGCGACATGCCGGGCAGGCGCGATACGGCATCCACCAGGTTGGTACTGCCTGTCATCATCCATTGAGCCGCGTTCAGGGTTTGCACCGGTATCGGGCTTTCGCGAACCATCACGCGCTGTGCCGAACCGGACACAATCACTTCGTCCAGCGACATCACGGCATCTTCGAGCGTTACATTCAGCGTAGTATCTGCGGTAAGGTTGACCTGAATAATCTCGGTCTTGTGACCCACGTATTTATACTCCAGCGTGTGCACCCCGCGCGGGAGGTTGCCGAACCGGTATCGGCCTTCGCTATCGGAGGAGGTGCCATTTTGCTGGTCAACCAAAACGATGTTGGCCCCGGAAATAGGTAACCCGGTGTCGCGGTGGGTAATCACCCCCCGAATCTCCATTTGTGAAAATCCTACCGTTGCCCTCAGAACCCCAACCCAGATCAGCCAGCGCATAGGCTGCAAACTTAATCAAAAATTTAGATCAACCTAAAAAAAAATTCAGTTGACGTTAAAAACTGAAAGGAGACGTATCGGTGCGTATATTGGGGCTATGCGCAGCCCGGCCGTGGACAACTTTCTTTTTGATCAGCCCGAACCGAGGCGTCAGGCCATGGAAGCCCTGCGGGAGATCGTGTTCAGTTCGGTGCCCGGTGTGGAAGAATCATTCAAGTGGCGGGTGCCCTTCTACTCGAAAAATGGTTTGCTGTGCTACATCAACTACGACCGCCAGTACGGCAAGATTGCGCTCGGGTTAGTAGAAGGTTTCCTGATTGACGACAAATACGGGCTGTTTGTTCACGACACCACGAATGTCAAGAAGTTGCTCTTCGAAGAAGACAAGGAGTTTCCGCTCCGCAAGATTCAATACTACCTGCGCGAAGCCGTCAGGATTAACCTGACCAAAAAGAAAAACTTTGTGGGAATTCAAAAACCACGCACGCGGCCAGCCCGAAGCCGCAGGCGGTAGATCAGTCTTCTTCCTGGTTCTTCATTTTCGATAAAAGCGTGTAGGCACCGGCTACCACAATGTTGGCGGTGGCGGCATCAAACTTCTCCGGCAGGTACACCACGCGGCAACCGGCTTCGGCCGGGCCTGTTTCGACTTCTACGAGTTCAAACTCCAGGTCGGACAGGGCTACAAACAACACGTTCTTGTTTTCGTAACTGACTACTGCCTGCTCTGCGATGCAGGTGAGCTGGCGCGGTTCTGATTCGATGCGGGCGCGCACAAACATGCCGGGCACCAGGGCCGGGTCATCCTTTTTCTGGTGGCAGTGAATGCGCACGGTGCGATCGGGCATGATCTCGCGGCCGATCAGATACACTTCGGCCTCACGCTCGCGGGTTTCGTTGGCCAGGGTGAATTTCACCTGCTGCCCGGTGTGAACAAAGGGGAGATCTTTTTCAAAAACGGTTAGCTCCACGTGCAGGTGCTCAGTGTCGATCAACTCGAAAAGCGGTTCGCCTGCGGGAATAAACTTGCCGATGTTTCCGTTGATGTGCGTAACGAAGCCATTTAGTGGTGACCGCAGTTCAATTCTTCGCGTGATCACGCCTCGCTCCACCTCGGCAGGCGAGATATTGAGCAAGTGCAGTTTTTCGCGCAGCCCGGCTACCTTGGTTTCCCATAAATCGTTTTCTCGTTTAGCCTGCTGCAGCGTTTTTTGTGCGTTTACGTTTTCGCGGGCAAGCTCCGACTGCCGGAGAAAATCCGCGTGGGCATAGTCGTACTGGCTCACGGCTTCGCGGTAGTCCTGTTGCAACTGCACGTAGTCGAGGCTTTCTACGTTGGCGAGCACCTGACCTTTCTTCACCCGACTGCCTTGCAGCAAGTCAGTGGATTTCAAAAATCCCCCGATGGGCAACGATATGCTCACCATCTGCTGGGGGGGCACATCCAGTTTACCGTTGGCCACCAGGCTCTGGCTGATCGTGCGTGTCTCCAGCCGGCCTACCTCGATGGCAGCTTCTTGGCGCTGTGCGGCCGTGAGCGCAATTCGATTGGGTACATGGGCTACCACTTCAGGCTCTTGCCGGGTGTCGGGTGATTGACAGGAGAGGGCGACCAGTGCGATTGATATTATTTTTTTCATGATGTCAAATGCTTAGGGTTGTGTGTTACCGGCCAGGTAGTCAAGGTAAATGGCCGACTGATTGAATTGATTCAGGTCTTTCAAATAGGCTTCGCGAATCTGGAGACTTTGCCGCAGGGCCAGCAAGTATTCCAGATAACCCACTTCACCCGCTTTATAGGCCTTGTCGGCCTGTGAGCGAATGATGTCGGCATTGGGCAAGGCCGAGGATCGGTAATAGTTGACACTGCTCTTGTATTTTTCGTATTGCTGAACAGCGTGTTGCCATGCGCCCCGCAGCTGTTGCTGCTGCCAGCCGAGCAAGGCTTGCTGTCGTTCGCGGCCCACTTCGGCCGATTTGATCCGGGCCGTTTGCGGTACAAACCACAGCGGAATATGCAAGCCAACGGAGAAACCCTGAAACCGATCGGTCGTGGATGCCGTGCTTCCAGCCTCGGCCAGCGGTATACCAATCAGGGTTTGATTGAAATAGCCAATCGTCAGGTCGGGGAGGGCCTGGTTTTTCAACACGCGTTTTTCCTGATCGGCCACGGCAACCGCTTGTTGCTGAAGGGCCAATTGAGGGTTGTTGCCAAACGCATTGGTGGTATCGGTCTGGCGCGTGGGTAAGTTGCCGGAGAATACCGGGTTTGCACCCGGATCGTGAAGGAATGAGCGCAGCACAGCTAACCACGATTGTTCGTCATACTCCAGTTGGCGCAGTTGGTTTTGCACTTCAAGGGCCTGTGTGCTGGCGGTTGTTTTTTCCAGCATGCGCGTCTCGCCCGTCCGGTAACGAAGATCAGCTGCGCGGGCAAATTCGCTGTAAAGCGAATCCTGAAATCCAAGCAACGCCCGATACTCCCTCAGGTACCAGAGCTGGTAGTAGGCCTGTTTCACCTGGTAGGCCAGTTCATTTTCGCTCACCTGCTTTTGAAGCAGGCTACCCGAAATGCGCTCCTCGGCCAGTTTGCGTTGTGCACTCAGGGCTGTAGGGAAGGGCAGGGTTTGCATCACCGTCAGGTTGTTGTCGTTGCGGTAGAAGCTGTTGTACTGCCCGCGCATGTACATCACCGATGTCTTGCCGATGTCCGAGCTTGTTCGCTTCAGCTCTTTTTGAACATCAATTTCCAGTTGAGCGGCCTTGATCAGGTTGTTTTCTTGCCGGGCGCGCTCCAGCAGTGCGGGTAAGTCCTGGCCCTGGGCGGCCAAAGCAGTACCCAGCATGAGCAGACCTGCGAAGAGTGATGCGGAAGGTTTCATTCGGAGTTGGATTTTATCAAACAGGATATATAAGCACGGTAGTACTACCAGGGTAAGGAAGGTGGATGTAATCAAACCTCCGATCACCACGGTAGCCAATGGCCGCTGCACTTCAGCGCCTGCGCTTTGCGCCAGGGCCATGGGCAAAAAACCGAGCGAGGCCACGGCTGCCGTCATCAACACGGGGCGGAACCGGGTGGATGTGCCCTTCCACACGATGTCGGTCAGATCCGTAAGCCCTTCCTTCAGCCGCAGCCGGTTGAACTCACCGATTAACACGATACCATTCAGTACGGCCACACCAAACAACGCAATGAATCCAACACCCGCGGAGATGCTGAACGGCATGCCGCGCAGCAGCAACGCGAACACTCCGCCCACGGCAGCCAGCGGAATGGCCGAATAAATCAATAGCGCTTGCTTGATCGAATTGAACGCAAAAAACAACATGATAAAGATGAGGAGCAGGGCTGCCGGCACGGCTACAGCCAGGCGCTGCTGCGCTTCCTGTAAATTTTCGAATTGCCCGCCATAGGTAACGTAGTATCCGGCAGGGAAGTCGATCTTTTGATCGATCAACGTGTGGATTTCTTCTACGATGCTCTGCACATCGCGGCCGCGGACATTGAAACCTACAACGATCCTGCGCTTCGCGTCTTCGCGTTGAATCTGGTTGGGGCCCATCACGAGTTGAACGTCTGCCAACTGGCGCAACGGAATTTGTTCGCCCGCGGGGTTGGTGACAAACAAGTTGCCAATGTCGTCTACCTGTTTTCGGTTTTCTTGCCGCAGGCGAACGACCAGGCTAAACCGCTTTTCACCCTCAAACACCATCCCCGCTGTTTGCCCGGCAAATGCGGTATTGAGCGCTTCGTTTACATCCGAAACATTCAGTGCGTGGCGGGCCAGCGCATCGCGGTTAATTTTAACTACGACTTGCGGCCGGCCGCTGATCTGCTCTACATAAACATCCTGCGCGCCTTCTACTTGCTCGGTTAGTTTACCCACCGCCTCGGCCAGCCGGCTCAGTTCGTCCAGATTTTCGCCATAGATTTTGATGGCCACGTCCTGCCGCACACCGGTCATCAGTTCGTTAAAGCGCATTTGAATGGGCTGCTGAAATCCGAAGTTGGCATCCGGAATGACGTCCAGTGCCTCGCCCATTTTTTCCGCCAACTCTTCGCGGGTTTTCGCTTTTTTCCATTCCTTACGATCGCGTAAGATCACCATCATGTCAGACTCTTCCAGCGGCATCGGGTCGGTGGGGATTTCAGAGGATCCGGCTTTCGTTACCACTTTTATTACTTCGTCCGGGAATTCGCGGAGCAACACACCGGCTGCTTTCTGCGACACTTCCACCGTGTGGTTGAGGCTGCTGCCTAACAGCACCCGCGTTTGCACAGCAAAGTCACCTTCTTCCAAGGTGGGTAAAAACTCACCGCCCATGGAGAAGAAGATACCGCCCGCCAGGATCACAAATCCAAGTGAAACGGCCACAACCGTTTTCTTGAACCGCAGGCAGAACGCCAGCACCGGAGCATACGAGCTATAAAACAAAGCCATCAACTTGTCTGAAATTTTCAGGGACGTAATTTTTCCGCGGCCAAGGAAGAGGGAACTGGCCACCGGTACGTAGGTGAGTGATAACAGAAAGGCACCACCGATAGCAAACGCCACGGTCTCGGCCATGGGCCGAAACATTTTGCCTTCGATGCCTATGAGCGTCAGCAGCGGCAGGTAAACAATCAGGATAATCATTTCGCCAAATGCTGCCGAGGTGAGAATCTGCGACCCGGATTTGTAGACTTCGTCATCCATCTCAGCTTGCGTAAGTCGTTGCACGGACTTGCGCAGGCCAAGGTGATGCATGGTGGCCTCGACAATAATCACCGCGCCATCCACGATCAATCCGAAGTCGATGGCACCGAGGCTCATGAGATTACCTGACACCCCGAAGGTTTGCATCATACCGATGGCAAAGAGGAGGGATAACGGAATCACCGATGCCACAATCAGGCCCGCGCGGAGGTTGCCCAGAAACAGAACAAGAATGAAGATGACAATGAGCGCACCCTCGGTCAGGTTTTTTTCCACCGTGTTAATGGCACGCGTAACCAGCTCACTGCGATCCAGAAACGGTTCAATTGTTACGCCCTCCGGCAAGTTCTTTTCAATCTGTCGAATGCGCTCTTTCACCCGGTTCACCACCGCGCTGGAGTTGTCGCCTTTCAGCATCATCGTCACAGCCCCCACTACTTCCCCTTCCTGGTTGTAAGCCATCGCCCCGTAACGCACGGCATGGCCCCACTGCACTTCGGCAATGTCACGCAGCAGGATGGGCATGCCTTCCGAAGTGGATTTCACCAGAGTAGATTTCAGATCCTCCAGGGAGCCGACCAGGCCTTCACTGCGGATAAAGAAGGATTGCGGCATTCGCTCGATGTAAGCCCCTCCGGTATTCTGGTTGTTCTGGCGAAGCGCTTCCAACACTTCGGTCAGGCTGATGTTGTAGCTGCGCAATTTGTCGGGGTCAATGGCCACTTCGTATTCCTTCAGGTAGCCGCCAAAGCTTGCCACATCGGCTACACCCGGTGTGCCCAGCAGTTGCCTGCGCACAATCCAATCCTGAATGGTGCGCAGTTCCATGGCGGAGTACCGGTTTTCATATCCTTTTTTCGGGCGCAACACGTATTGATAGATTTCACCGAGGCCGGTGGTGACGGGTGCCAGCGAAGGATTTCCAATACCGGCCGGTATTGATTCTTTTGCAGTCACCAGCCGCTCGTTCACCTGCTGCCGGGCCCAGTACACATCCACGTGTTCCTGGAAAACGAGCGTGACCAGCGAAAGCCCGGAGCGCGAGAAACTGCGCATGTGGTCCAGCCCCGGTATGGTGGCCATCGTTTGTTCCACCGGAAACGTGACGAGCCGTTCGATGTCAAGAGCCGATTGGGAGCCGGCCACGGTAATAATTTGCACCTGGTTATCGGTGATGTCGGGCACGGCATCAATCGGCAGGCGGGTGAAGGAATACACACCCCAGACAATGAGCGCCAGCACGAGCAGCCCCACTACCAGCTTGTGACGTATAGAATAGAGAATGATCTGATTAATCATAAAAGCAAAGTCGTAGAATGAAAGAAAAAGCAGCCGGGCACAGTGTGCCGACCGAGTAAAAAAGAACTACGGCTTAAGCACGGGGCGGCTGCCAGATGTCAGCCCGGTAGAAATTGAGTGGCAGGTTTTGATCGAAATGCTGGTAGCCACCGGTGGTGGCCACGGGAGGATTTTGCGGTAACGGAAACGAAGGGAGCACGGCCATCACTACCGAAGCCAGGCAGGAATCGTGTTGCTTGAAGGGCAATTCCATATCCCGGTCGTCATGGGCTTCTGTTTCGAAATAATGGAGGGCAATGAACTGGCTGAAGGATGTTGAAAGGCCGTTACTGTTGTGTTCAAAATAGTGGGAAATCAAGATCGGCAGTCGCCATAACTCATGCAGTTCGGTGCCCGACAACAGATGCAGGCAGAGCAGGACAAGGGCGACTTGCTTTTTCACGGTATAAAGCTACAGGATAACTCTCAGAAAAGAAAAGCAATCGATCGCGCAAAACAATAGGGTTTAAATGGGTGTTGGTTGATATCAATCACGTTGTTTAGTTTTGCAGCCGAAAATGAGCCGCCTATTTTCACTTCTTCGACTTGTCAGCCGCCCGTTTTGTCTGGTGATGGCGGTGTATTTGTTCAACTTCAGTATCGACTCACGCGATGCCCAACCCGACTTTGTAGCAGAAGACCTGGCTTTTAACGATATTGAAAGCTTCTACGAATTTGCGCTGGAAGCCCTTGCCGGGATTGACAACGCGGTGGAAGAACATGAAGAACACGACCAGGAGGAAGGCGGGGCGTTGGACTTTAAAAAGTGTTACCTGGAACCGGCTACCGCATTAGTCATCAAACCGCAGGGCGATCCCCTTGATCAGCGATTTGCCGATTTCGTGACCACCAAAGCCCCGCGTGTACTGGTGGAAATAGACGGGCCCCCACCACGAGGCTGACCCGCTCTTGCCGCATGCCCTGCGCATGCGCATTCTTTTCTTTTCTATAATCAAACTGCTTATCTCATTTATGACAGTGAATTTTTCACGTGTCAGCAGCCATGGTATCATGGCGCTGACGTTGCTTTTATTCGGGCAACGCTGCACGCCCCGCCAGGAAAGCACAGCAAGTCCCGAAACCTTTCAGGTGATTCGACCCCTGATCAAAGACACGGTGTACCTGCGCGAGTACGTGGCCGACATCCAATCCGTGCAGAATACGGAGATACGCGCCAAGGCGGGCGGCTATCTGGAAACTATTCACGTAGATGAAGGTGAGTTTGTAGCTGCCGGTCAGCCGCTATTCACCATCAGCCGCAAGCAATATGAACAGGAAGTGCTGCAAGCCGAGGCAGCCGTGGCCAGCGCTGTGGCCGAAACCAAAGCGGCCGAAGTAGAATTAAAAAACACCCGCGCACTGGTGGAGAAAAACATTGTATCGCAGAGCGAACTGGAGCTGGCGCAGGCGAAAGTGGAGGCGCTGAAAGCCCGCACGGCAGAAGCCCGCGCCCACGAAGCTAACGCACGGCTGGAACTTTCGTTCGCCCAAATTCGCGCCCCGTTTGCGGGCTACATCAACCGCATTCCGAATAAAGCCGGTAGCCTCATTACTGAGGGTTCGCTGCTCACCACGATCTCCAACAACAACCAGATGTTGGCGTATTTCAATGTCTCTGAGCGCGAATACCTGGATTATTTATCCACCTCCAGCGAAGGCAAGCCGAAGGAAGTGCAATTGCTGCTGGCCAACGGTCAGGTTTATCCCTTTACGGGGCAGGTGGAAACGGCCGAAAGCGAATTTGACAGCAGTACCGGTAACATTGCTTTTCGGGCCAGGTTTCCTAACCCAACCCAGCTGTTAAAGCATGGTGGAAGTGGAAAAATCATATTTTCAAAAACACTCAAGAGTGCGATGCTCGTACCACAAAAGTCAACTTTTGAGGTGCAGGAAAATATTTATGTTTTCGTTGTCACGGAAGGGAATAAAGTTCAGCAACGAAAAATTGTCCCCTCGTTCAGATTGCCACAAGTATACGTCATCAGTTCTGGACTTAGTCCAAACGACCAATTTGTTTACGAAGGCATACAAAAACTGAAAGAGGGTGATCCCATTATCCCGCAGGTTATTTCATTTTCTACACGCATGAACACCCAAAAGTAAAAGAAAATGATAGCGCAGATTATTCATCGCCCCATACTTGCGGTTGTTATATCGCTGATTATTCTATTTCTGGGCATTTTGTCGTTGATGCAATTGCCCATGTCACTTTTCCCGAGTATCGCTCCCCCGGAGGTAAACGTAACAGTTGAATACACCGGAGCCAATGCGGAAACGGTAACCAAAGCAGCCATAGTTCCGCTGGAGCGTGCCATAAATGGTGTGCCCGGCATGAAGTACATGAGTAGCGATGCCGGAAATGATGGTGTGGGTGTAGTTCAGATTTTGTTTGAAACCGGAACTGATCCTGATGCGGCTGGGGTAAACGTGCAAAATCGCGTGAGTGCAGTTATGGGAGAATTGCCGCCCGAAGTTGTTAAGAATGGGGTAAAGATAGCGAAGGAGGAAAACGCCATGTTGATGTATCTAAATGTATACAGTTCCGATACATCACTGGATGAAAAGTTCGTCTACAACTTTACCGAGATGAATATCATCCCTCAGTTGCGAAGAATAAAAGGCGTTGGTTACTGCAATATGTTAGGCGCTAAGCAATATGCCATGCGTATTTGGCTGAAGCCCGACAAAATGTTAGCCTATGCCATTTCAACCGATGATGTATTGAATGCACTGGAAGAACAAAACATCGAAGCAGCCCCAGGAAAAATCGGTGAAAGCAGCGATAAAAAGGCACAGGCGCTGCAATACACTATCAAATACACCGGTAAGTTTAATACCGAAGAGGAGTATGAAAATATTCCACTGAAATCGACAGAAGATGGGCGAATTCTTCGAGTCCGGGACGTGGCCGATGTAGAGTTTGGAACTACGTATTTTGATGTAGAATCAAAATTCAATGGTAGTTCGGGCGCGGCAATTATGATTAAACAGCTACCAGGTTCAAATGCGAGAGCCGTTATTTATGATGTAAAATCCCGACTTGCAGAACTTAAAGAAACCATGTTCCTCAAAGGAATGGACTACGAAGTGAGTTATGATATTTCTCGCTTTATGGATGCTTCGGTACGCGAAGTAGTTAAAACATTTATCGAAGCTTTGATCCTGGTAACATTTGTGGTGTATATTTTTTTGCAAGATGGGCGCTCTACATTGATTCCTGCACTAGCCGTACCCGTTTCTCTAGTTGGTACGTTTTTCTTTATGCAATTTCTTGGATTCTCCCTCAACCTCATTACGCTTTTTGCTTTGGTGTTAGCCATTGGTATTGTGGTGGATAACGCTATTGTAGTAGTAGAAGCCGTGCATGCCAAGATGGAGCGTTCAAAAATTTCACCGCTAGAAGCGACTGAAGAGGCGATGAAAGAAATCACGGGAGCCATTGTTGCCATTACGTTGGTGATGTCGGCTGTGTTTGTTCCCGTAGCTTTTATGGGCGGGCCTTCCGGGATTTTTTACCGCCAGTTCTCGCTTACCATGGCCATCGCCATTGTGTTGTCGGGCGTGGTTGCCTTGACCCTAACGCCAGCGTTATGCGCGTTGCTTCTAAAAAATCATTATGGGGAGGAGAAGAAGACTGGCTTTTCAAAATTTTTTAACCGTTTCAATAGTTGGTACGAACGGGGAGAGAGTAGATACCAAAATCTGCTTTCGAAAATTGTGAGCCGTAGATTGGTAACATTTGGTGTCCTGTTTGCATTTTGTGCAGCGACTGGAATTTTAGCAAAGGTTTTGCCTACGGGCTTTATTCCCAATGAAGATCAGGGAACATTTTATGCCAGTGTCACAACACCTTCAGGCGCTACGCTTGAGCGTACCAAGGAAGTGGTGAATGCCATTCAGCGGGAGGCACAGAATCTCGAAGGCGTTGAAAGTGTTTCGACACTTGCCGGTACCAATATTCTTTCTGACGGAACTGGTGCTACGTATGGCACTGCGCTCATCAACCTAGAGCCGTGGCAAGACCGCGAGGTTTCTGTTGAAGATGTGATTGCTGCCTTGGAGGAAAAGACCTCTTATCTCAAAGATGCGCAGATTGAATTTTTTCCACCACCGGCTGTTCCCGGCTATGGAAATGCCAGCGGTTTTGAATTGCGGTTGCTGGACAAGACAGGAAGTGGTGATTTTAAGAAAATGGAAGAAGTGGTGAGACAGTTCATTTCGGACTTGAAAGCTCAACCTGAAATTGCCAGTGCCTTCACCATTTTTGATGCAAGTTTTCCACAGTACACCTTGCATATCGATATCGACAAAGCAGCCCAGAAAGGCGTTACGATTAACAATGCTATGGGATCGCTACAAACGCTTTTAGGAAGTGAGTACGCGACCAATTTTATCCGCTTCGGACAGATGTATAAAGTGATGGTGCAGGCTTCGCCCGAGTACAGGGCAAAGCCCGAAGATCTATTGAATCTGTACGCCAAGAACGACAAAGGCGAAATGGTTTCCCTTTCCGCTTTTGTAACGATGGAAAAGACCTATGGAGTTGATCAACTTACCCGCTACAATATGTTTCCGTCAGCCGAATTGAATGGAGAAGGGAAACCGGGTGTAAGCAGCGGAACCGTGCTGAATGTAGTGCAGCAAACAGCCAAAGAAAAACTGCCACGAGGTTACGATATCGATTGGGCCGGGATTTCGCGCGATGAAGCTACTGCCGGGAACGAAGGCATTATCATTTTTCTGGTTTGCCTTTTGTTTATCTATTTGATTTTGGCCGGCCAGTATGAAAGTTTTTTGCTGCCTTTGCCTGTAATCCTCTCTTTGCCCACCGGTATTTTCGGTGCGTTTTTCTTACTGAGTGTATTGGGTTTGGAGAACAATATCTATGCACAAATCGCGATGCTGATGCTCATTGGCATACTTGGAAAAAATGCCATTTTGATTGTTGAGTTTGCTGCGCAAAAACACAGCCAGGGAATAGGTGTGGTGGAGGCCGCCCTGGAGGGCTCCAAAATTCGTTTGCGCCCTATTCTGATGACATCTTTCGCATTTATTGGTGGGCTGTTGCCTCTCATGATGGCGACCGGTGCCGGATCTATCGGCAATCGAACGATCGGTACGGCTGCGGCCGGGGGAATGTTATTCGGAACGGTCTTCGGAGTAATTATTATTCCCGGATTATACGTTGTTTTTGCATCCTTGACTGACCGGATGAACAGATCCAGCCGCCTGCCTGAAACACCTTATACGGAAACGATCTGATAAAAATGAAACGCATTATCTTTTTCATCATCACGCTGTCGCTGGCCACTGGCTGCCGGGTTACACGCGATACAACCGCAGAAGAATCGCTGCCGTTACCGGATCGGTTCTCGCCCGCGTTGGCCGACACCACCAACCTCGCAAGCCTGCCGTGGCGCGCGCTGGTGACCGACTCATTGTTGATGGCTTTACTGGATGAAGCCCTCACGAACAACTTTGATGTGCGTATGGCAGCCCAACGCATCGAACAAGCGCGGGCGGGTGTGCTCGCAGCCCGGGGCCAACTGTTGCCGAACGTAACGGGCGGAGGCACGGCCGGCATCCGCAGGTTTGGGTTATACACGATGGACGGTGCGGGCAACGCCAGCACGGACATCCGTCCCGGAGAAGTGGTGCCCACCAACTTGCCGGATTATTTCGTTGGCCTGCAAAGCAGTTGGGAGGTGGATATCTCCGGCAAACTGCGTAATCAAAAGCGGGCGGCAGTGGCACGGGTGCTGGCGTCTACCGAGGCGCGGCAGTTTGTGATCACCAACCTCGTGGCGGAAGTGGCCGCTGCGTATTATGAGCTGTTGGCATTTGATCTCGAACTGGAGATTATCACGGCTACGGTAAAACTTCAGGAAGATGCGTTGCGTGTGGTTACCATTCAAAAAGAAAATGCGGTAGCCAACGAACTTGCCGTTAACCAATTTGAAGCGCAACTTCTCAACACGCGTGCGCTGGAGATTCAAACCCGCCAGTTCATCATTGAGAACGAAAGCCGGATTAACTTTTTATTGGGCCGGTTTCCGCAGCCCATCCCGCGGAGCACGGCCACACTCGAACAAGACCCACGCCCGACATTTGCTGCCGGCACACCCGTGCAGTTGCTGAGAAACCGCCCCGATCTCCGTTCGGCTGAACTGGAGTTACTTGCCGCCAAGGCCGATGTGCGGGCTGCGCGCGCAGCTTTCTATCCGCAACTGAATGTTTTGGCTGGTGTTGGTTTTCAATCCTACCGCACCGATTTGTTGTTTCAAACACCGGAGTCGTTTGCTTTCAATTTGCTGGGCGGGCTTTGGGCACCGCTGTTAAATCGAAACGCCATTAAGGCCCGGTTCAAGGGTGCGAGTGCGTATCAGCTGGAGGCTTTACTGAATTATCAGCGGAGCATCGTGGGGGCGTACACCGAAGTGTTTAACGAATTGAACCGCTATGAAAACTTAAATCGGATGTACACCCAAAAACGGCAGGAAGCCGAAGTATTGACCCGCGCAATTGCTACCGCCAACGAACTGTATCGCACCGGGCGGGCCAACTACCTGGAAGTACTGCTCACGCAGCAAAACGCACTGGATGCCCGGGTGGATTTAGTGGAGGCACGCAAAAAACAACACCAAAGCCTGATTCAGGTGTACCGGGCGCTGGGTGGCGGGTGGCGGTAAGTTGGCAGTAATAGCAACCAAAAAGACACCTGCGAAATGGCAATTTTAAAACACTACAGCTGTTTCGACTAGTTTGAAATGAGAAGATATGAGGAAATTGATTTTTATGCTTTGCCCTGTTAGTATTCAATGAAAATGGTACAGTCAGAGCAACTCAAACCAGTGAAATAGTAAATGGAACTTGCTTGGTTTTTCGTAACGATAACAGAACTGAATTACGAATGACATTTCCAACCAATAGTCTTCTTTTTGAACTTTTCAGACGACTGGTACTTCGTTTCTCAAAATGCTACCACAATTCGCTTTGAAGACGATGGCGACATAGTACAATTTCAAAAACAGTAATCACTTAAAGCAACAATAAAAATGAATAAGAAAGGCATCTCAGCATTTGTTTTCACTTGCTTGACCATGTTTCAAGTAAGCCTGTTTGCACAAGACAATAACGAAGCAGAAACACTTTTTGGAAGCGGAAACCCAATGAGCACAAAAAACTTAGGCTTTTTTATTGCCCCCTCATTCTCCATCGGCTTGCCCATATTCCCCGCACCGGTGAGAAAATTCAGTGGAAGGGACTACAGTTGGAAGTGCTGGATATGGATGGCGTGAAGATTGACAAAGTGATGGTAAGGCCGATCGGGTAGAATTCGTCACCTTTGTAATTGCAACAATGTTGCAATTAATGAATACAGGTCCTACATTTGACCTCATTAATCAAACAACGGATGCTGGAAGCGGTCAATCTCTCGAAGTCGTATAATGGAGTTTCCGCCCTTAAGGGTGTCAGCTTCAAGGTGAACAAAGGCGATATCTTTTGCCTTCTTGGCGCCAATGGTGCGGGCAAAACCACAACGATCAACTTGTTTCTCAATTTCATATCACCAACCTCCGGACAGGCCTTGATCAACCAGGTGGATACGGCTCAGCAACCGTTGGCCACCAAAAAAATGCTGGCGTACATTCCTGAAAACCTCATGCTGTACCCCAACCTCACCGGGGTTGAGAATCTTCACTATTTCTCTGCACTGGCTGGGCGAAAATATCCATCAGCCGAGTTGACGAACTACTTGAACGAAGCAGGGCTGCAGGAGGTGGCCCACCACCAGCGCGTGTCCACCTACTCCAAGGGTATGCGCCAAAAGGTAGGTGTAGCCATTGCGTTGGCAAAAAAGGCAGATGTTCTTTTGCTGGACGAACCGACCTCCGGTCTTGACCCAAAAGCCAGCAATGAGTTTGCTGCGCTGCTGAAGAAACTCAGTGAGTTGGGCGTTGCCACCCTTATGGCCACGCACGATTTATTTCGCGCCATCGAAACCGGTACCCACATTGGCATTATGAAGGAGGGCAACCTGGTGGAGTCTATGACCACCGACCAGATCAATCACCAGGACCTGGAGCGGTTGTATTTGAAACACATGAATTGACATTGCCTATGATCAGGGAAATCGTTCGAAAGGAATTGCTGGAAATTTTTCGTGAAGGAAGATTCAGGGTGGCCTTGCTTACGGTGGCGATTCTGGTGGTGACGGCCATCGGGGTCGGTCGTCAGTATTACCGGCAGGTAAACGAACAACACGAAGCAGCCCGCAGAAATGCGCGAAGTGAATGGGTCAGTCAGGGTTCGAAGAATCCGCATTCGGCTGCGCACTATGGCACCTATGCCTTTAAGCCGAAATACCCGATGTCGTTGCTCGATAATGGGGTAGACAAGTATTCGGGTGTGAGCATCTATCTGGAAGCCCATAAACGGAACGATGCCCAGTACATGGCTGCGCAGGATCAAACGGCCCTATCGCGCTTTGGCGATCTGTCGCCAGATTTCATTTTGATGTTCATGGTGCCGCTGTTTATCATTCTGATTGCGTTCAACTCGGTAAGTCGCGAACGCGAGAGCGGTACCTTGCGGGTGATGATGAGCCAGGGAATATCTCCCTGGAAACTGGCTTCAGGCAAATGGCTGGCCGTGTTTACACCGGTAGCGGTGCTCACAGGGCTGGTGTTTTTGGTCGGTGGTGTTCTGCTGGCAAACCTCGAAGACTTTGGGCTCTTTAGTTGGTGGCCGCTGATCCTGCTGGCGTTAGTCTATCTCCTGTATTATGGCGTATTTATCAATGTATCCATTTTAGTATCGGCATCGGTGCGCAAATCAAGCCTCGCTTTTGTTTTGCTTTTGGGTATATGGATTCTCTCGTGCCTCGGCATGCCTAAGGCGACATCGGTGGTGGCGGATGCACTCTATCCGTATCCGACTCAACTTGAATTTGAGGAACAAATAGCGGAAGACAAAACGAATGGGCTGAACGGTCATGATCCCTGGAATGCCGAGTCGAAAAAGTTGGAAGCCGAAACACTGCAGAAGTATGGTGTCGACAGCGTGAAGAAGTTGCCTTTCAATTGGGACGGTTACCTGATGCAGAAAGGAGAGGAGCATGAGGCCGAAATCTACTTCAAGCATTATCAGGTTTTGAAAGAAATTTATCAGAAGCAATCGAAGGTGTACCGCACGTCTGCTGCGCTTTCTCCTTTTTTGCCGGCCCGGTTTCTATCCATGGCCCTGTGCCGCACCGACTACCACGCACATTGGCACTTTGCCGATGAAGCTGAAAAGTACCGGCTTATGCTGGTGGGCAGGCTGAATGGCGATATGGTAGATAACTCGCGCACCGGCCAGTGGGACTACAGGGCCGATGAAAAGTTGTGGCGTGCCGTGCCGGATTTTGCCTATGAGCCCGTTCGGTACCAATCGATAGTAGAGGCGAATGCAGGCCATTTTTTGGTTTTGCTGGCGTGGTGGGTTTTGTCCGGAGTGGGCATGCTCGTTGCCGTTCGTCAAATGAAAGTCTTTTAATTCCCCCGTATGTTTCGCTTACACGTCAAGTACGAATGGGTCTCGGTCTGGCGCGACCGGTGGGTGGTCGTGCTCTCGCTGATCTTTTTTGGTTTACTGTTTTTTGCCATTCGCAATGGCCAGGAGAAAGTTTTGGAACGGCAGGCGTCAATCGCAAAGGCCCGTGGAGAGTTGCGGCAAGCCGAGTCGAAGCGAAGAGGAGAAATTGATTCGGTGGCACGGGGCCTTAGGCAATATGGCGAGGCCAGGCGTAATCCGCGCCTACTCAGCACGTACGGTCAGCGCATGGGTAAAGTGGTGGCCATGGATGCCCAGCCGTTGGCGTTTGTGGCAACCGGGCAGAGCGATTTGTTTACCCATTTTGCCAAACCGAAACTGTACGGAGAAGTCTATTCTCTTGGTTTTTCAGAACTGGCCAATCCGGTGCAATTGCTTTTCGGCTCATTTGATCTGGCATTTGTCTGCGTGTACCTGTTGCCGTTGTTGGTGCTGGCATTCAGCTATAATCTGCTGTCATCCGATAAGGAGTCGGGTTCTTTACGGCTTACCTTATCGCAGCCAGTTTCGTTGTTCAGTTGGCTTGTGGCCAAACTGGCGCTTCGCTATGCTGTTGTAGTCGGGCTCATCGCGGCCACACTACTCATCGTTCTGGCCTGGCACGGTATTGCCATGTCTACCGGGTTATTTTGGCTGCTGTTGTTGATCTGCGTTTATGTCTTGTTTTGGTTTGCCGTTTCCTTCCTGGTCAGTCTTTTTGGATGGTCTTCGGGGCAAAATGCGATTGTGCTGGTTTCCGTCTGGGTGGTGTTGGTGCTACTTGTGCCTTCCATCGTCAGTCAATTGGCGAATGCGGTTTACCCTGTTCCTTCCCGCATCAATATGATTCACAACTACCGGGTGGCTGAAGCGGATGCCGAAAAAAGGGCGAGCGAAATTCTGACCAGCTACTACCGCGATCATCCGGAACTCGGTCAACAGGACTCAACTGTAGCTAACCAGTATCAGTTCTGGCTGAAGTATTTTGCTTCGGTCGATGTTCTGAAGAAGGCGGTGCAACCAGTGCTGGACGAGTACGATGGTGCATTAGCCCAGCAACAGGAATGGGTAGATCGATTCAAAGTGTTGTCTCCGGCTATCTTGTTTCAGGACGGGTTAAATGATCTGGCGGGTACATCCACGGCCCACTACACGGATTTTCGCCATCAGGTGATTGAGTTCAATGAGACCTGGCGGAATTACTTCATTCCCCGCATGTTTGCCAATGAACTGCTGCAAGCCTCCGATTTAGATCAGCTTCCCGAGCCGCGCTATCAAAGCCGCGTTCAACCGGTTTGGGCCATCGATTTGCTGCTGATAGTCGTGTTTGCTGCGGTGGTTCTTGGCGTTAGTTTCCGTGTATACCAGACAAGTTCGGCCGAGCGATGGTTAGCCTCCTGAACAATTGGTTTGCGGTAGCGCAAAAGACAACGCATGGCCGGCAGTGTCAAGTGGGCGACTGGCAGGAGTGGCATTTGATTCATCAGCCGGACGTTAATCTGGTCTTCATGCCGCGTGCCGTGACAGCGGGTATCCGTTGGTTCTCCGAGCAACTGATCCAAATTGATTTTTCGGGTATTGATTACGTGGTTTCAGTTGGCACCGTTGAGGCTGTACTGGACGCCCAGCTAACCCGTGTCGGGGGAGATTCTGCCATCGCAAAAGAATTTGTGCTCGATCTGGCCACGATCACCCGGGCCTTCATCCAAATCACCTGCCGGTCGAAAGTCAAGTTGATTTTGAAAGTGGTTAGCGATGATGCCTGTGAGCGATTTCATACTGATCGATACGATCTGAGGCTGCTTTGTACGTATTACGGGCCAGGCACGGAATGGACACCGGACGACAACGTCAACCGGAAGAAACTGATGGGCGGCACCAACGATGAGATCATCCGCGAATGGAGCCGGGTAAACCGCCTGCGGCAATTCGATGTAGCCATTTTGAAAGGAGAAGCATCGGCTGCCAACTACGGCAAGGGAATCGTTCACCGTTCGCCACCGGTCTCCGCCCAAAAGGAAAAGCGACTGCTGCTGAGACTGGACGCATGAACCGTTTGGCAATAAAACTGCTCCCGCTGTTCGCGGTGATGTCGTTTTATTTTGTACAAGCTCAGGCAACGTTTAGTCCACCCATTCTTGCACCCGGTTTTAATCAATACACCACAGCCGCCAAACGAAATACATTGAACACGTGGGTGCAATGGGAGTACAAGCGGCTGTCGTTTCTATTTTTGGTGGTGAAAAATGATCGCCCGGATGTTTTGAATCGTGGAACGCAGCTCACCAGCCGTGTAGTGGATCAGCAGGGCGTGTTGAAAATTGCCTATTTAAAACAATTTTAACTTTTGTATGGAACCATCGCAATCCGGTTTATCGTGGAACACCCTGCTGTTCCGCTTTTTGTTTGCCTACATTTTGTTGTACGGCTTTGCTTTTCCGTTTTACTACATACCAGGCGCACCCACGCTCATCCATCCCATCGGCAGTGCGTTGCAAGACCTCGCCTTGTGGTACGGCAAAATCGCCTGGGGGGTAGACGCGGTGCCCACCGAGGAAACCGGCAGTGGCGATATGCTGTTGTATTGGCTGCTGTGGATCACCAAACTTACGCTGGCCATAATTGTTGCCATCATCTGGTCGGCCGTGGATCGCAAACGCGCAGACTACCCGTGGCTGAAAAAGCTACTGATTACGTATACCCGCTATTACCTGGCGTTGATTCTGCTTTCGTACGGATTGTTCAAAATCGTGCCCACGCAGTTCAATGAACCTTCTGCGCGCGTGCTGGTGCAAATGTATGGCGACAGCTCTCCGATGGGTTTGCTGTGGAACTTTATGGGCTACAGTACTGCGTATCAAATCTTCGGGGGAGTGGCTGAAGTACTGGGCGCGGTGTTGTTGTTGTTCAGGCGCACGACACTGCTGGGCGCGCTGGTGCTGGTGGGTGTGATGACCAACGTGGTGATGCTTAACTACTGCTTTGATGTGCCGGTGAAACTGGCATCCACCCACTACCTGTTGTTCTCAATCGGGCTGGCCGTGGTGTACGGAAAGCCGTTGGTTAATCTCTTCTTTCGCAATCGGCCCACCGAGCCGATGGATCAGCGTCCGTTGTTTGAAAAGAAAGCGTGGTTCTGGGGTGCGCAGGTCGTGAAGTTTTTGCTGGTAGGGTTTGTGTTCTACTCCATGTTATCGGCCGCGCTGGCACAAAAAGAATACACCGATAATCTCAAGCAAACGTCAGCGCTTGGCGGGGTGCACGATGTGGTGCAGTTTTCGCACCCGGCAAGTACGGATAGTATTGCGAGCGCCTATCGCACTTACTGGCGCAAGCTGGTGGTTGATGACTTCCGGCCGGAACGATTGTGGATTGAGCAGGTAAGCGGCACCCGGTTGCAGTACCAGATTGCGTGGGACACGCTGAACCGACAGGTAAGCGGCCATCTGGCAAACGACACGTTGCAGCGAATTACGCTAAGCTACGAGGTGAAGTCGCCCGAAGAGCTGCGGTGGCAGGGCACATGGAACACGGACACGGTACACCTCACCACCAAACGTTTTGCTACCGACAGCATGTTGTTGAAAACCCGAAAGTTCAGGTGGGTGAGCCCGTATCCGTTTAATCGTTAGGCGGTTACCCTTTAGATTTCTTTATGCAACAATGTTGCAATAATGTTTTTATGCGCTATCTTTGTACAGAATTCGGTCGAGGATACGGAGGAGCTGGGTTCGCTTCAGTTGGGTTTGGTAGATTCTCCTGAACGTACCGCGAAGTTGATCTGCACAGCTCCTCTTTCGCACTTCATTATGAGAATATTTCTTTTTCTATTGGTTGCCCTGGCGCTGGCGGGTTTTGACCAACAGCCTCCCGAAGACGGATGGGCTGCTTTTGCGCGGGTTGCATTTAAATCCACATTCTTCAAAGAGTATGATGAATACTATCTCGTGCCGAATTTCGACTCGTCTATTCGGGCCAAAGAAGGCAAGCAACTCATCATCCGGGGTCACTACATGCCCTTCGAGTTGCCTGACAATGCCTTGATCGTCTCGAAGTACCCCTACGCGGCCTGCTTTTTCTGCGGTGGGGCAGGGCCCGAATCGGTGGCCGAAGTCTACCTCACCAGCAAGCCGCCCAAATTGAAAGTCGACCAGGTGATTGTGGTAAAAGGCAAACTGCGTTTGAACAATACCGACATCAATCACATGAATTTCATTCTCGAAGAGGCTGAAATCATTAACTGATGATCATGAGATATTTCATCATGGCGGTTGCTCTATTGACCCTGGCCGGTTGCCGGGCCGATCAGGATAAAAAGACGCTGGACCGTGCCTTTGCCCTGCATCAGGAGGCAATGGCTGTGGCTGAGGAATTCGAACAACAGTTGAAGGCCTATGCGGATCAGGCCACCAGCGCACCGAGAGCGGACTCCGTTCGGGTTTGGCTGGCGGAACTGGAAGAATGGCACGAAGACGTAGTGGAGGTACCCGGTTACGAGGATGAGCATCATCATCACGATGGCGAACACCATCACCACACGCCTGCGCCCAACGTCAGTGCCGGTGAAATGCTGGACATTCAGCAAGAGCTCAAAAGAGAAATTGAGGCTTTACGCCTGCGCATTCAACGCCAACGATAAGTCATGGAAAATATCTTCAAACGGAAAACCAAGAAGCTCCCCGTTACCGTGCTTAGCGGATTTTTGGGAGCCGGCAAGACCACCCTGCTTAATCACGTACTTCACAACCGGGAAGGACTTCGGGTTGCACTCATTGTCAACGACATGAGTGAAGTCAACATTGATGCCCAATGGGTAAGGAATGAAGTAAAGCTAAGCCGTACCGAGGAAAAGCTGGTGGAGCTCAGCAACGGTTGCATTTGCTGCACGTTGCGCGAAGATCTGATCAACGAGGTGAAAAAGCTCGCTCACCAGAATAAGTTCGATTACCTGCTGATCGAAAGTACAGGAATTTCGGAACCGATTCCGGTAGCGCAGACCTTCAGTTTCGTGACAGGCGAGGATCTGTATGACCTCACACAGATTACCCGCCTCGATACTATGGTTACGGTAGTCGATGCCCTGAATTTCTTCAAAGATTTTGGAAGTGCCGATACTCTTCAGCGTAGGAAACTCACGGATGATGCCGAAGACAAAAGAACCATTGTCAATTTGTTAACCGATCAGGTTGAGTTTGCCAATGTTATTGTCCTCAACAAAACCGATTTGGTTTCCGAGACTGATTTGCAATTTCTGGAAGCTACGCTCCGCAAGCTGAATCCGGAAGCCCGGTTGATTAAATCAACATTTGGCCGCGTGTCCCCGCGTGAAATTCTCAACACCGGCACGTTCGACTACGGCAAGGCATCACAGTCGGCTGGTTGGATAAAAGAACTCAATGGCGTGCATACCCCGGAGACGGAGGAATACGGCATTAACTCGTTCGTTTTTCGCGATCATCGCCCGTTTCATCCGGAGCGGCTCTGGAACTTTATCCAGTCGGAATTTCCAACGAACATCATTCGCAGTAAAGGAATTTTCTGGCTGGCGTCCCGCCCCGATCATGCGCTGCTGTGGGGCCAGGCGGGCGGCTCCACCCAGGCGGAAGTGTACGGTAAATGGTGGGCATCGGTTCCGGAGGCCGACCGCAGAAAGAGCCGCGATTTTTTGGCCAACCAGAAAGAACTGCAAAAGAAGTGGAGCTCGGATTGGGGCGATCGGCTCAATGAATTGGTTTTCATCGGTCAAGCGCTGGACGAGGCTCTTGTTACGGCCCGGCTGCAGACCTGTTTACTCACCGAATCCGAAATTGTGGATTTCAAATCGGGCAGCCACTTTGCTGATCGTTGGCCACTATAATGTTCGACCAACAGAAGCTTTTCTGCGGTTAATCAGCATGTAGTTCTGCTTCCGGGTCTTCCAATGGTAGCCCAACGAAAAGGGAAGGGGTTGAGCAGTCTGTACGCGGTACAACGAGTCCAGTGCCGCCTGGTATACCTCCTCGCCAAATGACTGTACGGGTCGCGCATATTCACCAAACAACGAAAGTTCCTGATCCAAACGGTCGCGGAATGACCGATAGGGAATACCGGTATCATCCTGCAGCAGCGCTGCCGATGATTCCATCAACAGATCGCGAATGCGGGTGAAATCCTTCGTGTGCATGAGGTAGGAAGCTGATTTGATGAACGTATTGTACGACCCCCGGCTGTCCAGAAAGCGAACAAACTCCGGGCGGTCGCGCAAACCGGCATTCGACAAACTGATACTGAAGTAATACACGGTTTTGACTGCGCCTGTTGTCGGTTGATGCAAGACCAACCGCACGCCCGGGGTGGTATGCCAATGAAGCTGATGATGCGGAATGACTACCTCGCGGGGGCTGGAATCGAGGTAAAGGAAATCCTGTTGAATAACGTCAAACCCTTCGCGCACACTGAAGAAATACATCAGGGGTAAAACACCCTGAATTTGTTTCATATCCTTACGCATATGGCTGGTGATGAAATAGCTTTTGCCGAATACATCGCGCAACGAAACGGTGAGGCTGTCAAATAATTTCTCCCGCACGGAGGCCGACAGCGTATCGGGCTGCGGGAGTTCAACGATCGGTTCAAGTGCCGCCATGATGTATTCGCTCGCATCGGGAAACAGGCGGTGCATGTGCAGGAAGTCAGGTCCGGAGAACGGGTAAAAAACAACCTGCGAGTTGCCATAGGCGGGTGCGAGGGTTTCTTTTTGCCAGGCGCTCATTTTGCGCAGGCGCAGGCTGTCCATCAATTCCCAGTTGAGTTGCATGGCATAATGGAAATCCAGCCAGGCGTTCTCTCGTTCCAGTGGCGCGTAATGGTTCGAGTCGTACTGCGGGAGACCGGCATAGAAGCGACTCAGCCGCAGCAATGCCGTATCTACAACCGGAGTGGCGGGCGCAGGCGCAGGCTCAGGTTCAGCTACGGTAAGCGTGTCGGTGGCCACCGGGTGCGTCATCGTGTCGTAGGTGGCGCGGTTACCCTCCTCACGCACGGGCTGGCAGGCAAACCCCATCAACAGCAAACCGATGTACAGGAACGCTCTCATCTTTTGCGTGCGACAACCCAATAGATGAACAGTCCGGGCAGCAGGCTGCCCACTACGTACCATAGGATGAAGGATTGATTGGTGAATACGAAATACATCATCCAACCCGTGGCGATGGTAAACACGACAATCGGCAGCGGGAACCACGGCATGGAAAAGGCACGGTCAACCGGTTCATATTTTTTCCGAAGGCGAAAGGCAGTCCACGTGGCAAACATGGAAAACATCGACAACGAAACCGAAATGTAGCTGATGATTTCCGTGAATGAGCTGACGAGAATGAGAAAAATGGCCCACCCGGACTGCACGCCAATGGCAACCACCGGCATGTCGAATGTATTTCTCTTCGACAGTGTGCGTAACGCGGGGTAGTCGTTTCCCATTGCCTCCGTCACGCGGGGGCCTGCCACCGTCATGGCACTTAGTGTGGACAGCAGGGCGAAGCTGAAGAGCCCGGCAAATACTTTTCCAGCGGTCGATCCAAATAGCTTAAACGCCACTACGTTGCCGATGTCATTCCGACCTTTTAACTCTTCAAATCCGCCAACCGACAGAAACATAGCGTTGAGGGCAAGGTAGATGACAACCACCGCGAGCGTACCGATCAGAAGCGCCCGGGGCAGGTTGCGCCCGGGGTTCTCCAGGTTTCCGGCAATGTAAGAGGCTGCATTCCATCCGGTGTAGGCGTACACCACAAAGACGAGTGATGTGGCAAAACCAACCGAGAGGATGAGGTCAAGATCTCCGGCTTGAGGCACAAAGCGGACGTTTTCGGGTGCGGAGTATTCGATGAAAAAAGGGGCGAGGCAAAAAAAGCCGATGAGGGAAATCTTGAGGGATGTCAGCAGATTTTGAGCCATACCACCCGAGCGAACGCCAAACCAATGGATGATAGTGACGATGATGACCGCTGCGATCGCAATGACTTTGACCGGGAAGCCGGTCAGTTCCGTAGCGTATTCGCCAATGGCAATGGCCACGGCCGAGATGGCTCCGGCAAAACCCGCAATAAAGCTGGTCCAACCTGCCAAAAATCCGATTGAGGGATGAGCCAGCTCGGTCAGCATCGTGTATTCGCCTCCCGATTTTTTCAACGTAGAAGCAATCTCAGCATAGGCCAGGGCACCGCTTAATGCTACGACACCGCCCACAAACCACAATACCAGTATGACAAAACCCGAAGGCAAGGGACCCACCTGGTAGCCCAGCGAAGTGAAAACCCCGGTGCCCACCATGTTGGCCATAACCAACGCAGTGGCTACCGTGAGCGTGTAGTTTTTAGTATTCGGCAAATGAAATCAGTCGACTGAAATAGGAGCGTGTGCCGGCTTGTTGGACGCTACCCCGGTATCTGCGCCTTCGTATCCGAGCACTTTCATCATGCTATCGCTGCTTTGCTGCGATGCGAATAGTTCGGTAGTGATCTCTCCGTCTTCGTTGCGGTTGATGAGCACGTGTTTCGGTGCCGGGATCAGACAGTGTTGAATGCCACCGTAACCGCCCAACGACTCCTGGTAAGCACCGGTATGGAAAAAACCGATGTACAGGGGCTCGTCATCCGTGATCATGGGCAGGAACACCTCGCCCGTATGGGCCTCCGAATTGTAGTAATCGTGGCTGTCGCAGGTGAGCCCACCGATATTGACTTTGTGGTAGGGGTCGTCCCAGCGGTTGACCGAAAGCAGAATGTATTTCTGGTTGAGTCCCCACACATCCGGCAAGTGCGTGATGAATGATCCATCGATCATGTACCACAACTCTTTATCGTTTTGAAGTTTCTGATCAACTACCGAGTAGAGCGTGGCGCCACTTTCGCCCACCGTGAAGCTGCCAAACTCGGTGAAAATGTTGGGTACCGGCACGTTGTTCTTCTCACAAATCCACTTGATGTTTTCCACGATCTGTTCGATCATGTATTTATAGTCGTAGTGGAATGTAAGGGACGTTTTGATGGGAAAGCCGCCACCGATATCAATCGAATCCAGCGAGTCGCAGACTTTCTTCAGTTCGCAGTACTTAAAAATGAAACGGCTCAGTTCACTCCAATAGTAAGCCGTATCCTTAATACCCGTGTTAATGAAGAAGTGCAGCATCTTGAGCGTAGCCTTGCTGCTGGGTTGAATCTTCTCTTTATAAAGCGTGGTAATGTCGCTGTAGCGGATGCCCAGGCGTGAGGTGTAAAATTCAAACTTGGGTTCTTCATCGGCCGCTACGCGAATACCCACCTGGTACGGCACGTTTACGTTCTTTTCGTAGGTGTCAATCTCGCTCAGGTTGTCGAGAATCGGAACGCAATTGAAACCATCGTTGAGCAGCCCGGTGATATACTCGCGGTACTGCGGCATTTTGTAACCGTTGCAGAGGATAAACGTTTGTTTCGAAATTTTGCCCCGCTCGAAGAGCGTTCGTATGATCGGAATGTCGAAAGCCGATGATGTTTCGATATGCACATCGTTGCGCAGCGCTTCCTCCAGCACAAAGTCAAAATGGGACGATTTGGTGCAGTAGCAATAGGTGTAATTGCCGTTGTACTTGAAACGCTCCATCGCGTTTTTAAACGTGGCCTGGGCGAACCGTATGTTTTCACTGATCCGCGGCAGGTAGGTGACTTTCAAAGGCGTACCATACTGCTTAATGATATCCATTAATGGAACATCGTTGAACAGCAGTTCGTGATCGCGCACTTTGAATTCGCGCTGCGGAAACTCAAACGTCTGTTCGATTAGCTCGCGGTAGCTCTTCATTTCGGCAAAAGGTCAGTTAGTGGTTGTTTGTTGGGTCTGATAATAAACGGCAATATTCACATTATTTTGCCATCTTTGCAAAGAATTACCGCAGGGTGATGTTGAACCAACCTCCACATATTCAAGATGTTGTCAGCCAGGCCGGCATGGCCGGATGGCCCGACTTATAAGTAACCGTTCGCGGGGGTTTTTACGTTAGGTTCAATTCGTTTTTTTCATCCTAGATTAAGTTTCTGTTGTTTATGAAAGAGTTAAAAATCATCGAGGTAAAGTCGGAGATCGGGGCAGGTACCCGCGGGGCCAGCCTGGGCGTGGAGGCGATTAAAATTGCAAGCCTTGATTTGAAGTCGGACTTTTTTAAGCAGCACGACTCCATTGAAGTGGAGCATGTGAACGAACTCCTGTTCGATGGGGCCAAGCACGCGTACGCGAAGTTTATTGATGGCGTACTGATTATGGAAGAGCGGGTTTGCCTGGAGGTGTACGAGCAGTTGTTTGATGACTTTTTCCCGTTGATTATTTCAGGCGACCACAGCACGGCATTTGGCACCATCGCGGGCATTCGAAAGGCTTACCCCAAGAAGCGGCTGGGCGTGGTTTGGATTGACGCCCACGCGGATATCCATACGCCCTACACCACGCCCTCGGGCAATATGCACGGCATGCCGCTGGCGATGGCCTGCGGACTTGACAACCTCGAGTGCAAGGTGAACGATCCACGCGGTGAAACCATTGAGTACTGGGAAGAGCTGAAAATCGTGGGCGGTCCTAGCCCGAAACTTCAGCCGGAAGATATCGTGTACATCGCAGTGCGTGATTTCGAAAAGCCGGAGAACTACCTGATAAACAAGTACAACATCAACTTTGTGGAGACGGAGGATGTGAAGAAGGCCGGGCCTGAAGTTACCGCCTCGAAAGTGCTTCAGATGCTGGATCACTGCGAATTGATTTACGTGTCGTTTGATGTGGACAGCATCGACAGTCGCGTGTCCACCGGCACGGGTACACCGGTGCCCAATGGCCTCACGGTAGATGAAGCGAAGCGCCTCAGTGCCGAGCTGGCAAAAGATCCGAAAGTGTGCGCCTGGGAGATCGTTGAGGTGAACCCGACTCTGGATACCGAGAATCGCATGGCTGAAAGCGCATTCGAAATTCTGGAGGCCACGGCCAAGTCGATCATCGACCGGCCTGTACTGGCTGAGTAACAAGTTCTCTTTGCGGTATGGTCTTTTCTTTCTGCTGTCAGGTCTTTCGACCTGACAGAGATTCCCGGGATTTGTGTAATAAGTTTTACCTTCGTCCATGGGGTTACGCGGTCGCTTGCTTTTTCCTGAAGCAGATTGCTTTTTCGTCACTACCACTTGTTACAAATGGTATCTCGCCCTGGCAAGTGACCAATGCAAGAAAATAGTCTGCACCAGTATTGACTTTCTCAATGCGAAGTACAAAAGTCATGTTTTAGGGTACGTCATCATGCCCAACCATATTCATTTGATCTTATTTTTTCCTGAGACAAACCAACTGTCTGACTGGATGAGGGATTTAAAGAAATTCACGGCTGTCCGGATACGGCAGGAGATTGAACGACTGGGGCAAACTAGCTTTTTAGAGCGCTTGAGGGTTCCCGACAAAAAGCAAGTGTTTAAAGTTTGGGAAGACCGATTTGACGATGTAATCCTGAACAATAGCAGGATTTTGAAAGTGAAGTTGGACTATATCCACTACAATCCATTGCAAGAGCATTGGAAGCTTGCTGTGACGCCTGAGGACTATGAGTTTTCGAGCGCCAGATACTATGAGTCTGCGCGACAGGGCCCCTGCCAGGTGACCGATTTTCGCGAGTTCTTTTAGTTTATCACCGTCAGGTCGAAAGACCTGATGGCAACACTGAGAGTGCGTTCGAAATTCTCGAGGCCACGGCCAAGTCGATCATCGACCGGCCTGTACTGGCTGAGTAACAAGTTTCCTTTTTGCTGTCAGGTCTTTTCTTTTTGTGGTCAGGTCTTTCGACCTGACAGAACACTTGGTGCTTATTTCTTTTTGGCCTTTTGTTTTCCCTTTTCGTTCTTTTTTGATCCGGCTGAGGAGCGATGAAACGCGCACACGGTGTTCATCACGCATTCGTCACACTTCGGTTGGGTGGGCCGGCAGGTCTCGCGCCCCAGGAATGAAATGGCCATCCCGGCTTCACCCCAATCGGCTGGGGCAATGGCCTCCATCAGTTGCTTCTCCAGTTTCTTCGGGTCATTGCCACTGGCTATGCCGAGCCGGGGTGCCACCCGCACCACGTGCAGGTCAACGATGATGCCCTCGGCCGGTAATCCCATCTCGTGCAGAATGACATTCGCAGATTTTCGACCAATGCCGGGCAAGGCCGTGAGCGCGTTCAGCGCAGTGGGTATGCTATGGTTGTCTTTGACTGCGTTGGCCAAGGCGAGTAACCAACGTGTTTTATTAGCAAAGTTCCGCACCCCACGCAAGTACCTGTGGAGCATAGCTTCATCAGCTTTCGCTAGTGCCGGCATATCCTGGAAGGCTTCAAAAAAAGGAGGCACTACTTGATTTATGTGGCGGTCCGATTCCTGCGCACCCAACACCACCATGACCACGAGCTGGTAGAAATTCTGATAGTCTAACGGGTGTTTTTTACTTTTGTACTTTTTCAGCAGCGGTTGAATCGCTTTTTTCCAGTTGACCTCGGCCATGGCTTCGTGTTTGCAGGTAAGAAAGTTACTATATTTTACGGAAGCGTTCTTAATGTGAGTCTGTACAAAGGATTGGCATCCGCGAAATGCTGATTTCCCATTGGGCCCGGTTCAAACACCAGACCTTATTCTCAAATGTTGCCCGTGAGTCTTCGCCTTGCAACACCAAGCCTATTGCGTAATTTCGCACCCGTATTTTAACACACCACGTATGAGCCAGACCGGCCCTATCTCTGCCTTTATCGAAAAAAACTACCTCCATTTTAACGCAGCCGCCCTGGTGGATGCCGCCAAAGGCTACCGCAAACATCTGGCCGAAGGAAAAAAGATGCTCGTGTCATTGGCAGGCGCCATGAGCACCGGGGAACTCGGCATCAGCTTTGCCGAAATGATCCGCCAGAACAAAGTGCACATCATCAGCTGCACGGGTGCCAACCTGGAAGAAGATATCATGAACCTGGTGGCGCACTCACATTACAGACGCATACCCAACTACCGCAACCTGACACCCGAGCAGGAGTGGGATCTCCTGCAGAATCACCTCAACCGCGTGACCGATACCTGCATCCCCGAAGAAGAGGCGTTCCGCAGACTTCAGGCTCACTTATATAAGGTGTGGAAAGATGCCGAAGACAAAGGCGAGCGCCTGTTCCCGCACGAGTTTATGTACCGCATGATTCTGAGTGGCGATTTGAAGCAGTACTACGAAATTGACCCGAAGAATAGCTGGATGATTGCCGCGGCCGAAAAGAACTTGCCGATGGTTGTACCCGGCTGGGAAGACTCCACCATGGGCAACATCTTCGCCTCTTATTGCGTAACCGGTGAACTGAAAGCCTCCACCATGAAGAGCGGTATTGAATATATGGTGTGGCTGGCGGATTGGTATACTAAAAATTCAGGATCAGAAGGCATCGGCTTCTTTCAGATTGGCGGAGGTATTGCCGGTGACTTCCCGATTTGCGTAGTGCCCATGTTGCACCAGGACCTGGAACGCGACAACGTACCGTTCTGGAGCTACTTCTGCCAGATCAGCGACAGCACTACGAGCTATGGTTCGTACTCCGGTGCCGTACCCAACGAGAAAATCACCTGGGGCAAGTTGAGCATCGATACTCCGAAGTATATCGTGGAAAGCGATGCCACCATTGTGGCCCCGCTGATTTTTGCCTACGTGCTGGGGATGTAAGCCATGAACCGCTGGCTGACGTTGCTGTTGTGGTTTAGCGCCTGGAGCGGGTATGCGCAGCAACGCACGTGGGATACCATTCCTAACCAGCCCGAACACTATCAAAAGCGGGTGGCCGAATTTAAGTCTCAGCCGGTGGTGAAGGGCAAAACGGTTTTTTTAGGTAATTCGATTACCGAAAGCGGCAACTGGAAAAAACTGCTGGGCGACTCTTCGGTGATTAACCGCGGCATTTCGGGTGATATCACCTTTGGTGTGCAGCAACGGCTGCCCGACATCATCGCCCTGAAGCCGGCCAAACTCTTTCTCATGATCGGCATTAACGATTTGTCGAAGGGCATTCCCGATGAGATTGTCTTACAAAACATTTTGTCGATTGTGTATGCCGTGCACAAAGGTTCTCCCCAAACCAAAATCTATGTGCAAAGCCTGCTGCCGGTCAACCCGACTGTGGAGCAATTTCCCCAGCGGTTTAACAAGGCCGACCATATCCTGACGATTAACGCCCAACTGGCCAGGCACGTAACCGCATTGGGCGGCACGTATATCGATCTGCACAGCAAGTTTACCGATGACCAGGGTAACCTGAAGGCCGCCTATACCTATGATGGCCTGCACCTGACCGCGGCCGGCTACAAGCATTGGGTGGCCGTGTTGCGTAGCTTGAAATATTTGTAACGCTTGCCGTAATTCGCCACCGGTATGAAGAAGTTGATTGTATTGATGCTGTTCGCCCAATCATCATGGGCCCAATTCCGGAACATTACCATTGCGGTAGAGAAGGAGGGACTATACCCACCGCTGGAGCCCAGTATTGCGATTAACCCCCGCGACCCGAAAAACATTGTGGCCGGAGTGGCAGTCGACCGCGCCATTTATTCGCTGGATGGCGGCATTAGCTGGCGCGACACGCGGCTGACCTCCCCGTTTGGTGTAAAGGGCGACCCCGCCATCATTTTCGATGCCAAAGGCGATGTCTTCTTTTTTCACCTGAGCGACCCCAGTAACGAAGGTCGCCAGAATGAGGCCTGGCTCGATCGAATTGTCGTCAACCAGTCAACCGACAAAGGCAAAAGCTGGGATGAAGGCGAAAGCATTGGTCACAATCCGACCAAAGATCAAGACAAACCCTGGCCGGGCGTACATCCGAAAAAGCAGTTCATGGCTGTGAGCTGGACGGAGTTCGACAAATATGGTGCCACTGACACCACCTGCAAGTCCAACATCCTGATCAGCTTCTCCGACAATGGCGGGAAGAAATGGAGCAGGCCCAAACGCATCAATGGCGTATCGGGCAATTGCCTGGATGATGATGAAACGGTAGAAGGTGCCGTGCCGGTGATTAACCCGGACGGAAAGATTTTTGTGGCGTGGGCCTCCAAGGGCTACATCGTGTTTGATCGTTCCTATGATGGCGGTAACCGTTGGCTCAATAACGATCTGGCCATTGCCCATCAATATGGAGGGTGGAACATGACCATACCCGGACTGAAACGTGCCAATGGATTACCGGTGCTGGGTATTGATAACAGCCCTTCGCGGTTTGGCGGAAGTTTGTACATCTGCTATGCCGATCAGAAGAACGGAGCCGAGGATACGGACATCTGGCTCATCCGCTCTACCAATTATGGCGACAACTGGTCGCAACCCCTGCGAATCAATAAAGATGGTGTGGGCAAACATCAGTTCTTTCCCTGGATGACGGTCGACCAGGCTACCGGCTACATTTATATTGTGTACTACGACAGGCGCGACTACGATGACAACCGCACGGATGTCTACCTGGCCTACTCACGCGATGGCGGTTCCAGCTTTAAAGAAGTGAAGATCAGCGAGAGCCCGTTTGTGCCCGACCCCACCCGGTTTTTCGGTGACTACAATAACATTTCAGCGCACAAAGGCATCATCACACCCATCTGGACACGCATGGATAACGGCAAGACCAGCGTCCTGACGGCCGTGATTAAGGATGCGGATTTGAAGTAGAGCCATCTCAAAAAAAATCCTTTATTAAGAGACTTCATGCCGGGCTAGTCCCGGCATCTCATTCGGAGTACACCGGGGCAGATACTGGCAGGCCGCTTTTGCGGGACTGGAATGACGGTGAATTTTGATAAGGTTTTTAGAGATACCCTGATTCATCTCTACAGGCAAGGGAAGAATCCCCTTTTCGAAACACGCGAACGCCTAACGGGGGATTCTTCGCTTCTCTTTTGTTATGAGTTCCTTTGGTGAAGCATAACACGCGCGTGTGTTACCGATGATTGGGGTTCAACATCCGCTCAGAATACGGATGACTTTTTCGGGTTAGGCTTTCTGCGCACTAATCTCCCGGAACGCGCGCACAAAAACATCGGGAGTCTGGGCGCCCGAAATTCCCACGCGGTCATTGACGATATAAAACGGTACGGCCGTAATTCCCCTTTGCGGATGGATGGCTTCCAGGGCAGCTACCTCCCGTGCCCCTTCATCGGTGTTCAGGAAATTTTTCACGCGTTCCGCGGGTAACCCGGCACCCGTGGCAATGGCCGCCAGGTTTTCGGCCTGGCTCAGGTCAACTCCTTGTTCAAAGTAGGCCTTCATCAGCGCCTCCTTCACGCGTGCCTGTGCGCCTTCACGTCCGGCCAGCCAGATCAGGCGGTGGGCCTGGCGCGTGTTGGGCGCCACGTGTTGCCTCTCGAAATCAAAGGCCAGCCCTTCGCCCGCGGCTACGTCCGTTACGTGCCGGGTAATTTTTTCATACTGCGCGGGGCCCCCGAATTTGGCCGTGAGGTACTCCTTTTGGTTTACACCGGTAGCCGGAATGATCGGGTTGAGTTCAAACGGCAGGTAGCGCACTTCAAAATCAAATTCATCTGCCAGTTCGGCCATGGCTTTCTCCACGCGCCTCTTGCCGATGTAGCACCACGGGCACACCACATCCGATACGATATCCAGTTTAATCTTTGGTTTTTCCATCGCCCCTGAAATAAAATGGGCAACACCGGCCCGGTTGCCAAAGTTCGTTGTTTAAGGGCTATTTTCGCAGGGTTCACCGCCAATACCGCGCTTTATCGTACCTTTGCCAGCTGAAAAATCAAACATCACACTAATGGTTGCCGAGAAGCTCAAGTACAAGGTAAAAGACATTTCACTGGCCGAGTGGGGCCGCAAGGAAATCACATTAGCCGAGGCCGAGATGCCCGGTCTGATGGCCATCCGCGAAGAATTCGGAAAGCAAAAGCCGTTGAAGGGTGCCCGCATTGCCGGTTGCCTGCACATGACCATTCAAACCGCAGTATTGATCGAAACCCTGAAAGAACTGGGCGCTGAAGTAACGTGGTCGTCTTGCAATATTTTCTCCACGCAGGATCATGCCGCAGCGGCCATTGCCAAAGCCGGCATTCCCGTGTTTGCCTGGAAGGGCATGAACGAGCAGGAGTTTGATTGGTGTATTGAGCAGACCTTGCACGCGTTTGAAGGCGGCAAGCCGCTCAACATGATTTTGGATGATGGGGGTGACCTCACCAACATGGTGCTGGATCGTTTCCCGGAGTTGGTGCCCGCTATCAAAGGCATTTCGGAGGAAACCACCACGGGTGTACACCGCCTTATTGAACGCCAGCACAACGGCAAACTGCCGTTGCCGGCTATTAACATCAACGATTCAGTAACCAAATCGAAGTTCGATAACAAGTACGGCTGTAAGGAGTCGCTGGTAGATGCCATTCGCAGGGCTACCGATGTGATGATGGCCGGTAAAGTAGCCGTAGTGGCGGGTTATGGTGATGTGGGTAAAGGCTCGGCCGCTTCGCTGCGGGGCGCGGGTGCCCGCGTGATTGTAACGGAGATCGATCCGATTTGTGCGCTGCAGGCCGCCATGGATGGCTTTGCCGTGAAGCGCATGGACGATGCCGTAAAAGAAGCCGACATTGTGGTGACCGCCACCGGCAACTTCGGCATTGTACAGGCGAAGCATTTTGAAAAAATGAAAGACAAGACCATCGTATGTAACATTGGTCACTTTGATAATGAAATTGACGTAGCGTGGCTGCGCAGTAACGGCACGTGGGATACCATTAAGCCGCAGGTGGATTTGATTACGCTTAAGAATGGCAACCAGATTTTGTTGCTGGCCGAAGGCCGCCTGGTGAACCTCGGCTGTGCCACCGGTCACCCTTCGTTTGTGATGAGTAATTCGTTTACCAACCAGACGCTGGCGCAATTGGAACTATGGACGAACTCGGGCAAGTACGAGAATAAAGTGTACATGCTGCCCAAGCATTTGGATGAGAAGGTGGCGCGCCTGCACCTGAAGAAGATTGGGGTGGAGTTGGAAGAACTCTCGGGCGAGCAAGCCAAATACATTGGGGTGGAGGTAAAAGGGCCGTTCAAGCCCGACTACTACCGCTATTGATTTTCATATAGCTGGAAACAAAAAACCCGGGCGATGAGTCCGGGTTTTTTTTGTGCTGTCTGCTTGGAGGAGGTGACAATGTAGGAAAGCTCCACCTAATCGCGTCTCTTTCCTTGCCAATCAGAAATGGGTTTATCGTTGAGTAGATAGTCGTCCCTTAAAAACCTTATTTTAGTTTGTTTACGCATAAAACAGGCATTCTTGCGTTGAAGAAATCTGCAAGAAAGTAGATATTTATATCGAAAACCTTGCAGATTTTCCT
>Ga0068872_10000306_pt1 | contig 41525 bp, 33 predicted proteins | sample NOAtaG_7_FD_66441 | JGI IMG/M metagenome (GOLD analysis project Ga0068872, IMG submission 66441) | Freshwater lake microbial communities from Lake Erie, under a cyanobacterial bloom - NOAA_Erie_Diel1S_2200h metaG | ecosystem: Environmental > Aquatic > Freshwater > Lake | place: USA: Ohio, Lake...
TTCCTGAATGAGCGGCATTTTCCCAATCTTGATCCGCAAAATCAGTCAAATCACCGCTCCAATAAATAACATTTGACGGCATAAGCCGGCAAATGTCTTCCTGAATGAGCGGCATTTTCCTTGATTTTGCTTCGCAAAATCAAGGAAAATGCCGCTCAAAAAAAATCTTTCGCCGCCGAAGGCGGCAAAAATCTTTAGGGACTGCCTGCAACTACAGCAGTAGTTGCAGGCAGTCCCGCAAGCTATCCCGCCAATACGGTATAGGCAAAGCAAACACTTCTTTGAATTTTGACTTATCCAAAACACTAAAATAAGGCCGACTGGCCGGGGTAGGAAATTCCGCACTGGAGATAGGGACTACTGTACAGGGAAGTCCAGACAGGTCGAAAACTGCACGGGCAAAATCGAACCAACTACACACGCCCTCGTTCGAATAGTGAAATATCCCCTGCGGAAATCCTCCGGCCGGAAGGCCAAGTGCCACAAAATGCGCAACTAATGCCAGATCGCGTGCATAAGTCGGGCTGCCAATCTGATCGCTCACCACCCGCACCGCTCCCCTCTCCCGGCCGAGCCGCAACATTGTTTTCACAAAATTATGGCCAAAAGCAGAATACACCCAGGAAGTCCGCAGGATGAGCGTAAGGGGATTTATCTGGAGTGCCGCGAGATCCCCGGCAAGCTTAGTGCGGGCATATACCCCCCTGGGAAGCGTCGGGTCATCCTCCCGCAGCGGTCGGTTCAGCGAATTGTGGTAAACGTAATCCGAAGAGAAATGGATGAGTGCCGCACCCTTTCGGGCACAGGCCTCAGCGAGTTCAGCCACCGCATGGTGGTTGATACGCTCCGCCCGACCGGGTTCGGACTCCGCACGGTCAACCCCTGTGTAGGCCGCACAGTTGATACAGACCTCCACCTGATGTTGCCCAAAAAAGGCCTGTATTGCGCCGGGCACCTCAAGGTCAAGCCGTTCCCGGCCCGCGAAAATCCAGCGAAAGCCGTCGGTGGCCTGGGCAATAGCTTGTAATTCCCGCCCGAGCTGTCCATTTGCCCCTGTGACCAGGATATGCTTCATGTGCTGTTTTGCTTTATTCCGCCGGGCGATGTGCCCCCCAAAGCGGAAGGCTCCGGTCTTTTTCCGAACAGACCACCTCTTCCTCGGCAAGCCCCCAGTCTATCCGGAGTATGGGGTCATCGAAACAAATACCTCCTTCATGCCCGCGCGAGTAGTAATTATCGCATTTATAAAAAAATTCGGCGTAGGGGCTAAGGACTGCATAGCCATGGGCAAACCCCCTCGGGATGAACAATTGCTTCCTGTTGGCTGCACTGAGCCGAATCCCGAACCATTGGCCAAAAGTCGGAGAACCCCCGCGTATATCCAATGCAATATCCATCACTTCCCCTTCTAAGACCCGCACCAGCTTGGCCTGCGCATGAGCGCCAACCTGGTAATGCAGCCCCCGGATTACGCCATACGACGAACGTGCCTGATTATCCTGCACGAATTGTGCCTCAATCCCGGCTGCTGCGAAGGTTTTTGCATTGAAAGCCTCGTAAAAATATCCCCGCTCGTCTTCCCAAACCTGTGGTTCGAATACGAATAAGCCGGCAATTGGCGTCTCCAGAAATGGCATAACTCACTTTTTTCTGAAAAACAATAGAATTGTAACGCCGTGGAAATTGTACATCCTGCGCAACTGGTTCTCTAAAAAATTCTTGTAGTTTTCCTTCACGTGTTCCGGATAGTTACAGAAAAAAGCGAAAGCAGGATAAGCCAGCGGAAGCTGGGTCACGTATTTGATTTTAACGAATTTGCCCCTGTGCGCCGGTGGCGGGGTTTTTTCGATAATCGGCAGCAGGCGCTCATTGAGCTCCGAGGTCTTGATTTTTTGATTTCGGGCAGCATATACCCCCAGAGCTACCTCCACAGCTTTGAAAATGCGCGTTTTATCCAAAACCGAAATAAAAAGTACCGGCACATCCGTGAACGGTGCGATCCGCTCGTGGATGGCTTTTTCGAAATCCCTTGCCGTATTCGTCTCTTTCTCCACCAGGTCCCACTTGTTGACCAGCAAAACAATGCCCTTGTGCCGCTTTTGTGCCAGTCGGAATATACTCACATCCTGAGCTTCCATACCCGTCTGGGCATCTATTAAAAGCAGGCAGACGTCACACTCTTCGATGGCGTTGATTGCCCGCATGACCGAGTAAAACTCAAGGTTTTCGTGTACTTTGCCTTTCTTCCTTATCCCGGCAGTATCTACCAGGACAAACTCCATATCGAACTTCTTGTAATGGGAATGAATGGCATCCCGGGTGGTACCCGCAATTTCCGTTACAATGTGGCGCTCCTCCCCCAGTAACGCATTCGTCAGGGAAGATTTACCGACATTGGGCTGCCCAACAATCGCGAATTTGGGCAAACTATCGCTGTCAGATATTTCCTCCGCGATATTTTCCACTACAGCATCGAGTAACTCGCCCGTACCGCTGCCCGTAAGCGAAGAGAGAAAAAATGTCTGCTCGAAACCCAGGCCCCAGAATTCGTTCGCCTCGAAAAGCCGCTGGCTATTGTCCACTTTATTTACGACCAGCATGACCGGCTTCCTGGAACGACGCAGCAAATCTGCCACCTCCTCGTCCAGGTCGGTAATCCCGGTGGTCACATCCACCATAAAAATGAGCACCGCCGCTTCTTCCACCGCAATTCGGACCTGTGACCGGATGGCCGATTCAAAAACATCTTCTGAATGGAGCACGAACCCGCCCGTATCCACGACCGTGAAATTCTTTCCATTCCAATAGGAGCTGCCGTACTGCCTGTCGCGCGTCACCCCCGCCACATTGTCAATAATCGCCTGCCGCTCACCGATCAAACGGTTGAAAAGCGTTGATTTTCCTACGTTGGGCCGCCCAACGATCGCCACAATATTCCCCATTTCCTCTTTTTTTTCGTCACAAAGATAGGCAAAACTAAAGGGCTATGAAAAAAGACTTTTTCCGCCTTCACCGCTAAATGACAGGACAGGGGCTTTTTCCACAACCCAAAAAAATTATTTCGCCGCCGAAGGCAGCAGAATACGAGACACTCCCACTATTTTTGGAACGCCGATTTTGTTGATTCTGCTTCGCAAAAGCAACAGAATCGGCGTTTCAAAAAATGGCCTCTTTAATGCAGGTACCCCAGTCTTTTTAGCATTAATTCATCGTCCCGCCAGTTTTCTTTGACTTTGACAAAAAGCTCAAGAAAAACTTTCTTTTCGAGAAATTTTTCGATAGCGAGCCGCGCCTCGGTGCCCAGTTTTTTGATGCTTTCCCCATTTTTTCCGATCAGGATTGGTTTTTGTGTCTTGCGCGACACAAAAATCGTCGCACCGATCCGTACCAGGGGTAGCCCTTCCCTGGTCGTTTCCCCTTCTTGAAAAGACTCCACGATTACCTCTACAGCGTAGGGAATTTCCTGATGGTAGAGCAACAGAATTTTTTCCCGGATAATTTCGCTTACAAAAAAACGCTCGGGACGATCGGTCAACTGATCTTTAGGGAAATATACCGGACCTTCGGGAAGGTACTGCAAAATCAACTCCAGCAATTTGGCGGTATTGGTCGCATGCAATGCTGAAACAGGCACGATTTCCTCAAAAGGGCACTTTTCTTTCCAGGACAGGATCAGGTTAGCAAGAGCTTCTTCCCTGATCAGGTCGGTTTTATTGATAATCAAAAAACGGGGGACTTTAATCCTGCGCAGTGATTCCAGCAGGGGATCATCGGAGGAATAAGATTCTCCGGGCTCCGTGACCAGCAGCATCAGGTCTGCATCTTCGAATGTGGCACGTACAGATGCGTTCATTGCCTGCTGCATACGGTATGCCGGCTGGTCAATCATACCGGGCGTATCGGAGAAAACCATTTGAAAGTTATCGCCGCTCAGTATTCCCAATATGCGGTGTCGCGTTGTCTGAGGCTTTGCCGTGATGATGGACATCCGCTCTCCGACCAGGGCGTTCATCAAGGTAGATTTTCCAACATTTGGACGGCCGACGATGTTTATAAATCCGGATTTATGCATATTGTGATACGGGTGTTTGTATTTTAGAGCGGCGTTATCAGCGATTTTGCTTCGCAAAATCGCTGATAACGCCGCTCTAAAAAATATTATTTGGCGGCGAAGGCCACCAAATGACAACCCGGGGCTTTTTACGCAACCCCGAATTATTTTCCTTTGCGTTTCCGTTCTCAAAAATACGGCTTTTTTGAGGACTTAGCCTTATTTTTGACCATATATGCACGATAATACCCGTACGGCGTATTCTGATGAGGCTGGTATTCAAGATAAAGCGCCATCGGCCACCGAGGCCTTGCTAATAAATGACAATATGAACCAAAAGAATATCCCCTGGCTGTTTGCATTGGCCATGCTGGCCCTCACCTGCAGCACAGAGATTGACCTTGAAGCCCCGGCAGCAGATATCCCTGTGGTCTATGGCCTCATTTCCAAACAGGACACCGCTCATTATGTGCGGATTGAACGGGCTTTCCTCACAGGAGGAACCGATGCTGCTGCCATAGCCCAAAAAGCAGACGCCTTATATTATGACAATCTCCTCGTCCGCCTCGAAAAGCTGCCTGCCGGGCAAAGTTTTGCATTGGTGCGCGTGGACGGCAACCGCGAAGGCTATCCCCGGCAGGAAGGCCCTTTTGCAAAAGCCCCCAACTACCTGTATAAAATCCCTGCCCCGGCGATCAACCTGCGCGGGGGCGAACGCCTGCGCCTCCGCATTGAACGAGGCAACGGACTGCCTGCGGTGACCGCCGAAACTGAAATCCTGGGCGACCTCAGCCCAAGGGAAATCAGCCCGCCTAACCCCGTAAGCATGGGCTACGATCGCCAGGTGGCATTCAGTTGGTCCGCCCCGCTCACCGCAAAAGTCTTTGATCTCAGACTCGTCGTCCGCTATCGCGAAAATTCGGCACAATCCCCGAATACGTTTACCCCAAAAAAGGCCGAATGGGCCGTCAGCAAGGAAATCCTCAGGGAAGACGCCACTGCCGAACGCATTACCTACCAGATAGAAGGTATCGCGTTTTACCGGTTCCTTGCCGCTGCGATCACCCCCGATCCCACCCTCCGAAGGATATTCGATGGCCTGGATATCGTCGTAACCGGCGGTGGCCAGGAATTCTATGACTATCTCAAAATTGCCCGGGCAAACACCGGCCTCACGAGCAGTCAGCTCACACCTTTTTACGCTAACCTTTCCGAGGGAAGGGGTATTTTCTCCTCCCGTACTTCCGCCCTGCGTACCGGCCTTCAACTGAGCTCCGAATCCATGGACTCCCTTCGACGGGGTAGCATTACCAAAAATTTAAATTTCCAGTAACCCACCCGGTTATTTTGTCAGTCCGATTGCCCAAATCGAATGCCCACCTGAAGAAATGGCAGGAAAAAGCGAAAATACCTGCCAATGGCATATTGCTTGATAGTCAAAAAGAAGAATCATCTATTTAGATAAGCAAAATAAATTCGAATACACATGGGCAAAATTATCGGGATTGATCTCGGGACCACCAACTCTTGTGTTGCCGTGATGGAAGGCAACGAACCAGTGGTCATCCCAAATGACGAAGGTAAAAGGACGACGCCCTCCGTGGTTGGCTTCCTGGAAAGTGGCGAGCGGAAAATCGGCGACCCTGCAAAACGGCAGGCCATCACCAACCCCGTCCGTACGGTTTCCTCCATCAAACGCTTTATGGGGCAACGCTTTTCCGAAAGCCAGGCTGAGGCTTCCCGTATGGCCTACAAAGTCGCAAAAGGCGATAACGACACTGTACGGGTAGATATCGGCGGCCAGTTTTACAGCCCACAGGAAATCTCCGCCATGATCCTTCAGAAAATGAAAAAGGTAGCAGAGGATTTCCTCGGTCAGGAAGTGACGGAGGCCGTAGTTACCGTCCCGGCCTACTTCAACGACTCCCAGCGCCAGGCCACTAAAGAGGCTGGACAAATTGCCGGCCTCAACATCCGCCGTATCATCAACGAACCTACGGCAGCAGCCCTGGCCTATGGCCTTGACAAGCGCAATAAAGATATGGTTATTGCCGTCTATGACCTCGGTGGAGGTACTTTCGATATCTCTATCCTCGAGATGGGTGGCGGCGTCACCGAAGTCAAGTCCACCAATGGGGATACTCACCTGGGGGGCGATGACTTCGACCGCGTAATCATTGACTGGCTGGCAGATACGTTCAAAGCACAGGAAAGCACAGATCTCCGGAAAGACCCCATGGCGCTCCAACGCCTGAAGGAAGCAGCGGAAAAAGCTAAAATCGAACTTTCCTCCGGTATGGAAACGGAAATTAACCTCCCTTACATCACAGCGGTAGATGGGGTGCCCAAACACCTGGTGACCAAACTCTCCAGGTCAAAGTTCGAGCAACTCATCGACAACCTCGTCGCCAGGACCCTCGAGCCTTGCCGCAAAGCACTCTCCGATGCAGGCCTCAATACCGCTCAGATTGACGAAGTCATCCTGGTCGGTGGCTCCACCCGCATCCCCCGCATCCAACAGGCCGTGGAGGAATTTTTCGGTAAAAAACCCAACAGAGGGGTCAACCCCGACGAAGTTGTGGCAGTCGGCGCAGCCATCCAGGGCGGCGTGATTACCGGGGAAGTGAAAGATATGCTGCTGCTCGATGTAACCCCCCTCTCCCTCGGGATCGAAACAATGGGCGGCGTCTATGATGTAGTCATCGAAGCAAATTCCACAATCCCGACTAAAAAGACCAAAACCTACTCCACCGCAGCCGATAACCAGCCTTCCGTGGAAATCCACGTCCTCCAGGGCGAACGCCCAATGGCCCGCGACAACCGCACCGTCGGCAAATTTATCCTCGACGGGATACCCCCAGCCCCACGGGGCGTCCCAATGATCGAGGTAACCTTCGATATTGATGTCAACGGCATCCTCAACGTATCGGCAAAGGATAAGGGTACCGGCAAAGAACAACGCGTCCGTATAGAAGCATCCACAGGGTTGACCGAAGCAGAAATCGCCCGCATGCGCGCCGAAGCCCAGCAGTTTGCCGACCAGGACCGCGAAGCCCGCGAAAAAGTGGATAAACTCAATAATGCAGACTCCATGGTATTCCAAACAGAAAAACAACTTAAGGAATACGGCGATAAAATCCCCGCCGATAAAAAATCGGCCATCGAATCCGCACTCGACAGCCTCCGCAACGCACATAAGGCTCAGGACCTCACCGCGATTGATCACGCGATGACAGCACTCAATACCGCATGGCAGGCAGCCAGCCAGGAGATGTATCAGGCTACCTCCGGTGCCAACGCCGATCCAGATACCGAAAATACCGCCGGTGCAGGAGATAAATCCGGCAGCGGCCGCTCTGCCGATGATGCGACTGATGTCGAATACGAGGAAGTGGACGACAAAAAATAATGCACCGGCAGAATACTGTTTTTTCGGAGCGTCGTTTTCATTGATTTTGCTTCGCAAAATCAATGAAAACGACGCTCCGAAAAATATTCTAGACCACCTCACGCTCTACACAACCCCATACTTTTTGCTCAGCCTCATAATATTTTTTTTGGGCACCTGTCAACAGCACCAAATTCCCATCGTTCTTGAAAATCCTGCAACTCTGTAAAAAATTCCCCTGGCCGGTCAAAGATGGCGAAACGCTGGCCGTGCAGGCACTTGCGAGTGCGCTAGCGGGGCAAGGTGCAGAAATCAGCCTGTTAGCCATGAATACCTCCCGGCATTATTACCAGGGGGGGGCTGAAGCCCCATGGCCAACGGAAATGGGCTATTATCGTGAAATCCGTGCAGTCCCTGTGGACAACCGGATTAGCCTCAAAGGGGCATTTTCCAATTTATTTTCCAGGGACTCCTATCATATTGCCCGGTTCCGGTCAATAGCTTTCGAAAACGCACTGAAGGAGTTTCTTCAGCAACAGGCTTTCGACGTTTGTATCCTGGAAACCCTGTATCTGGCCCCCTATATCCCGGTCATCAGAAAATACAGCACGGCAAAAATCGTCATGCGGGCGCACAATGCAGAACACGAGATATGGGAACGCATTGCCCAAAACCTAAGGCCGGGATTGAAGCGCTACTATTTGCGTTATCTGGTAAAAAAACTTGGGCGCTATGAATCGGAGATGCTCGCACATTATGACCTGCTTGCCGCAATAACCGGGCGCGACCTCGAAAAATTCAGGGCTATGGGGTTCATGGGCAAAGGAATCGTCCTACCGGCAGGGTTAAACCTCGACCATTATCCTTTTGCCGGGAAGTTAGCGGAGGGGCCTTTTTCTCTAGGATTTATCGGCTCGCTGGATTGGGCACCGAACATCGAAGGGCTACGACGGTTTTTAAAAGAATCCTGGCCGCTGGTACATACGCATTTCCCATCGCTCACCCTTGAAATCGCAGGCCGCAACGCACCTGCCTGGCTCAAAGCCCTCAATATTGCCGGCGTGCGCATAGTGGGGGAAGTGGACGATGCCAAGACCTTCATCCGCAGGCACCACCTCATGATAGCCCCTCTTTATGCAGGCGGTGGGATCCGGATCAAAATCCTTGAAGCCATGGCCCTCGGCACTGTCACCCTGAATACCACGCTTGCCTTAGAAGGTATCCCCGCTACTGACCGTTGCGAGGCACTCATCGCCGATACGCCTGAAGCCCTGCTCCAACAACTACGGTTTGCCTTCCAACACCCCGAAGTCCTCAGTGCCATCGCCACCCGCGCCCGCCGGCTGATGGAGACCGAGTTTGACCAGCAACTGCTTGCAAAGCGGCTTCTCGCCGGAATATGAGGGAAAGTTATCCCCCTGCCATATAAATTAAGCCCCTGCCGCTTATATTTGTATATGGATTTTTTACTTCAAACACTCTTTTGGGCCAGCCTTCTCGGGATTGTCCACAGTTACCTGTTCTATCCAGTGTTGCTGCATGTCCTGGCAAAAAGGAATAGCGGCGATAACGCCCGGGCGGAAAACCAGGATGCCAGGCCACGGGTAACTATCCTGATGTCCGCACACAACGAAGAGCAGGTGCTGGCACAAAAACTCGACAGCATCGCCTTTTCAGGCTATCCAATGGATAATGTAGAGGTGTACCTGGGGTCGGATGGAAGTACCGATGGTACCAATGCGATCGCCGCGGCGTATTCGGCGAAATATCCTTGGCTGTGCTTTTTCCCTTTCCAACAGCGACGGGGCAAACCCGAACTGATCAATCAACTGGCCAAGGCAGCGATTGAAAATAAAGGCCAGGATCCTGACCACGTCCTTGTCATCACCGATGCGAACGTCCTCTTTACCCCGTCCACCCTCTCCCAAATGCTCCGGCATTTTACCAATCCCGATATCGCTGTAGTAGATAGCCAGATTATACCCGAGGGCCTGCAGAAAGAAGGGATATCGCGGGCAGAACACCGGTACATCTCCCTCGAAGCCCTGCTCAAATACCAGGAAGGGCAAATCTGGGGCGCTATGGTTGGCCCTTTTGGCGGGTGCTATGCCGTCAGGGCCGCATACTTCTCTCCCGTACCCCCCAATTTTCTGGTGGACGACTTTTATATCGTCCTAAAGGCCCTGGAAAAAGGCGGCAAGGCAATCAGCGACCCAGAAGCAATATGTATCGAAGGGGCAACGCACTCCATGGGTACAGAGTTCCGGCGCAAACAGCGCATCGGCGCCGGCAACTTTCAGAATATGTCCATCTTTATGCATTTATGGTTTCCGCCCTGGAAGAGTGGCCTGCATTTCGCCTTCTTTTCCCATAAAGTATTGCGTTGGCTTGGTCCGCAGCTAATCCTGCTCGCACTTTTTTCCACCCTGATTTTATCGGTCAGCGGAAACCGTTTGTACGGCTTTTTGTTGTTGATTGCAGCAATTGGCATGATTGGTGCGCCTATCCTGGACTGGATGTTCAAACACCTGGGCATACAACTCCTTCCATTGCGTGGAATACGCTATTTTTTATGGATGAACGCGGCCCTGTTCATGGGCTGGATACAATTTCTAAAAGGAATCAAAACCAATGTCTGGCAACCAACTCAACGAAGCTGAACAACTCCGTCTCGATAATATCGAAGGAGCCATCGAAGATATCCGAAACGGCAAAATCGTCATCGTCGTAGATGATGAGGATCGGGAAAACGAAGGCGATTTTATCTGTGCCGCCGAGTGTGTAACGCCCGAAATCATCAATTTCATGGCCACCCATGGCCGGGGCTTGATATGTGCGCCCCTCGACGAGCGGAAAGCCGATGCGCTGGACCTTCAGATGATGGTCTCATCCAATACCGCTCTCCACGAAACGGCTTTCACCGTAACGATTGATTTGATCGGGCACGGATGCACCACGGGAATATCCGCATACGACCGTGCCATAGGGATCAGGCATCTGGTACACCCGGATGCCAGGCCCTCCGATTATGCCCGGCCAGGGCATATTTTCCCCCTGCGTGCCAAACAAGGCGGAGTTTTGCGGCGTACCGGCCATACGGAAGCGGCGATTGACCTCGCAAGGCTCGCCGGCTTCTACCCGGCAGGCGTCCTCGTCGAAATCCTCAACGAAGACGGCAGTATGGCCCGCCTACCCCAGCTCTTCGAGATTGCCGCCCGGTTCGATATGAAAATTATTGCCATTAAAGATCTGGTCGCTTACCGTATGCGCACCGAACGCCTGGTGAAAAGGGAACTTTCCGTATCGCTGCCTACCCGGTTTGGCGAAATAGAGGTCATCGCCTATTCCCAAATTACATCGGGCGATGTCCACCTCGCCATCCGAAAAGGTGTCTGGCAGGAAAATGAAGCCGTACCCGTCAGGGTCCACTCCTCTTCGGAAGGGGCAGAGCTGCTGGAGCTGCTCCTTCAGGAACACAACAATTCCTTTGGAAAGGCACTCGAGCGTATCGCAGGCGAAGGTAAAGGGTTGCTCCTGATGATGTTTCACGGGGGAAGGGAAGAAAATACCCTGCTGGATAAGCTGCGCCACCTGGAAAAATCCCTTAAAACCTCCGAACTGCCTTTCAGGACGGAAATGTCGCAGCGCGACTTTGGCATCGGGGCACAAATCCTAAGGGACCTCGGTATCAAACGCATGCGCCTGATTACCAACAGCCCGAAAAAACGGGTCGGCCTGGAAGGATATGGTCTCGAGGTGGTGGATCATATCCCATTCTAACAGCAGAGGCGTGAGGATGTGTAAAAAGACGGGGGCTATTTTTTGTTCAAAACTTTGGGCACAGGATCGTCTCATTATTGTAATTGCCCAGGAAAGCGAGGGAGAATTCTATCGCCCCCTGCCGTCGGCCGGTTGTATTCAATCCGCTGAGGTTGGCATCGTAACTGAGGCCGAACAGGAAATTTGAATGTTCCAGGCCCACCATAAGTACTGCGGCATCGAGGCCCAGGTTCTTATCGAGGTTGCGCACTGGGCGGACCCAGCTGCCGAGATGCAAAGCGGCGCCCTTTGTTTCGTTCATCAGGAAGCGGAAATTCCCCCCAGCATTAGCTGCAAAGTGCGGACCCTGTAAATAGGCCAATGCGCGTGGGGAAAACTGGAGCGCACGCCCCAGGGGCAAGATCAGGCTGATATGGGCTGATACCTTTCGCATCAGCCTGTCGCTATCCCTGACCGTTTCGAGGGTTTCGTTCGCAAAAAAGCTTACTTGTGGTTCGTTGATATGGAACATGGAAATCCCGGCAAAAATCCCGGGTTTGCGAAAAGGCGCATAAGCATAGTGGATACCCGCCCCAAAATCAAAAAAAGCAAAATTATTTTCGGGCAGGAACTCCCCTGTAGGGTCCGTATAACCATCTTTACCATTAAACTGGTCGTTGAAAGTCAGGTTATTATAGTTGAGGTTGCGCTGTGCCACGCCAATCTGGAAGCCCGCAGAGAGGAAGTGATTGCCCTCACGGCTCAATGCCTTGTGATAAGCACCAGTAATCGCCATTTGATTGGTAAAAAAATTAGCCGCGGAGGCTCGGTCGGAATAGAAGACAACTCCGGTTCCAAAAGCGTCCTTATTATTTTTTTTGTAGGTACCTGCGTTGAAGCGTAGGTCGGCTGCTACCCCATACGTTGCGTAAGGCTCATCCAGAAAACTCCTGCCCTGATCGCGGTAGATCATTGCCAGGCGATAACCACCGTCAAAAACACCTGACAAAGCAGGGTTAAGGGAGAGCGGAGAAGCATAAAACTGAGTAAAGTGCTGATCCTGCCCCTGAGCCCCAAATGCTGCCAGGAGCGATAAGGAACAGACAAAGCCTATTGTTCTGATGCGCATTGTTGCGTTACTAATGTTTGATATAATAAATAACCAGCGGAGAAAGTGCCCTAATTTAACAAAGTTGACATTTCCCATCTGAATCGTCACCTAAATTTCACTAATTCTCAACGGATTTTAATGATTCTTATTACTTTTGAGCAAAGCATCTGACGAACATCCGCATGAATTTTATGCAATACGGGATTTGCCCTTACAGTGTCGTTCCCTTGCGCAGCGCCCCTGCCCATAGCAGCGAGATGCTTTCCCAACTTTTGTTTGGCGAACTGGCAGAAATCCTGGAAACCCGGGGCAAGCAATGGTTGAGGATCCGTATGTTCACCGACGGCTGTGAGGGTTGGGTAGAGACCTCACAGCTTCAGGGAATCCTGCCGGAAGACTTTGCCCGGTACTCCTTCAATTTTGCCTATTCGCTTGAGCTTGTGTATGCTGCCATGGGCCCGGATCAATTCATCCCGATAACCATTGGTGCCCGGCTGCCCAACTTTGACGGCCTGCACTTCCGGCTTGGCAGAGACCTTTTCACCTTCAGCGGGCAGACCTTGTCGGCAGGGGATATCCGACCAGGCGCTGATTTCCTGGTCAAAATGGCCAAACGTTACCTGAATACCCCTTTTTTATGGGGCGGCCGGTCGCCTTTCGGCATAGACTCGACAGGTTTTGTCCAGATGATCTATGGCTTCATCGGGATTTCGCTCCCCCGGACAGCCCTTGCCCAGATCGAACAGGGGAGCAGCGTTGATTTCCCTGAGCAGGCTTTGCCCGGAGATATCGCTTTTTTTGAAAATAAGGCCGGTAAAATCACCCACGCCGGCATCATCCTCCCCGATAACAGGATTATCCATGCCTACGGCTGCGTCCGGACCGATCTGCTCGACCACTACGGCATTTATGACGAATCGCGAAAGGTTTATACCCGCCGTCTCCGGCTGATCAAACGCCTGTTGCCGCAAATGCCCACGACGGAGCAAGCAGCTAGTGGTGTCCCTGCGCTCCTCCAATCCTGAAACACAGCTTTGGTCCTGAACCCTATTTTGGCAGCGGCCCCAGGACATCTTCGACCTTCAGATAATTGATCTTCCCAAGCTTCAGGGCCCTGAGCCCTGGCTCTATCTTAGCCTGATCGCCGACGACCACTAAAACCATATTTTTAGGTTCTATATATGCCTTTGCAACGCGCTCGATATCCCCTTTACCCACTTTCAATACCTCACCGATATAGGCATTCAGGTAGTTTTCCGGTAAATTGAAAAAAAGGACGTCTGCCACCTGCGCAGCAATGCTTTCAATGGATTCGAACTCGCCCGGAAATCCCAGGGCGAGATAGTTCCGCGCTTTTTCCGCCTCTTGTTCCTCAACGGTACGAATAGCGTTGAACTCCTTCACGAATTCGGCAACCGCTTTGTCGGTCGCATCGCTCTGAACCGCAGAGGCGCCAAGAAAAGCCCCTTTGCCCTTAGGCATGTTGAAAGAGGAACTCGCGCCATACGCATAACCATGAACCTCCCGGATATTGGTGTTCAGGCGGGAAGTAAAAGAAGCCCCGAGAATCGTATTCATTACCTGAACAGGAAAGAAGTCGGGCGTATTCCGGGGCAGGCCAGGGTGTCCGAAACGTAGCTCGGACTGTGCTGCACCAGGTTTATCAATCAGGAAGATCTGGAAGCCTCTGGTCTGGGGCGGGTCGGGTACCACGAACGGTTTTAAGGCCCCGGCCTTCCAGTCGCGCAACAGCGTACCCAGTGTACGCTCTGCCTGTGCCCGGTCCATATCGCCTGCAATAACCAGGAAGCCATTGGCGGGGTGGATAAAGGTATTGTGGAAATTGTGTAAATCAGCAGGTTGTATTGATTTAAGGGAAGCTTCGGTGCCATTCGCAGGCCGGGCATATGGATGATCTTTCCCAAAAACGACCTGGTTGAAGGCAGTTGAGGCAATTATCCGGGCCTCGTCGTAGGATTGTTTGATCCTTACCAGACCTTCCGTGCGCTTGCGCTCCAGCTCCCCGGTATCGAAACGCGGCCGGAGCAGCATATCGCCCAGAAGGGGGAGGGCCTGCTCCAAACGGGCACTTGGGCTGAACAAGCTCAACGACAGACGGTCCCTGCCGGCCACAGCCCCCAGGCTGATCCCAAGGAAATCAATTTCTTCGCTGAACGCCAGGGCATTTTTATCCCCGGCACCTTCGTCAAGCAGATCAGCAGCCATAGCAGCGAGCCCGGGCAGCGCTGCCGGGTCATAGATACTCCCTGCGTTGAATACGAAAGTCATTTGTACGATCGGGAGGTCCCGCTTTTCTACCAGATACACCGGCAGGCCATTACCCAGGCGGAACTCCTGAATTTTTGGCAACGTAAGGGGCCGTACCGGCCCCGGGGACGGATATGTCCCGCGTGCAGCTTTCTGAGCCTCTACCCTGGCCGCCGTGGCCATTGCACAAAGAAAGCATAAGACGAATATATTTTTCATTGGTATTTGATATTTGACACAATCGGGCGTGGTGAAAGAATGCGTTTTACTACTCCCCCTTTATCGCAAGTGTTGTTTTTCCTTTAGGTACCACACTCAGCAGCAGTCGGTTCTTTTCGGTGAGGAACGACCGGCATGCCGTAGAAATATCTTTTGGCGAGAGTGCTTTGTACCTCCCGAGGTCTTCGTTCGCCCAGTCGGGATTGCCGGTATAGTAATAGTAATTTTGCAGTGCCTCCGCTTTGCCCAGCAGCGATTGTGATTCAGCAAGGAAATTCGCCTCGCGCTGGTTGACTACCCGCTGGAGTTCCCTTTCTGTGGGCGGTTCCTGTGCGAGCGCAGCAAGTTCTGCATCAACCACTTCGGCGACCTCCTTCAAGGTATGGCCGGGGCGGGCGGTTATAACGATCATAAACATAGAACCCAGCGCTTGTGAGCTTTGGTAAGCGCTCACCGATTGTGCGATCCCCATTTCGTACACCAGTTTTTTGTACAGCCGGGATGTTTTTCCTCCTGTGAGTACATTGGCGACAACATCCAGCTCTGCATCGCCCGGTGCGAAAAAAGCGGGGGAAGGGTAAACCATATAAAGACGTGGAAGCTGTACGTTATCTTCGAGTGTAAGATACTTCGGTGCTTCCAGGATATAATTCGGCGCCACAGGCCGGAGTACCGCCTGCCCGGAAGGGATTTCATCAAACCAGTATTTTACCCGCTGCAGCGTTGCTGCCGGGTCAATATCCCCGGCAATGACCAATACAGCGTTATTCGGCACATAATACTTCTTGAAAAACTCGACGACATCTTCATAGGAAGCCGCCGTGAGGTCGTCCATGTAGCCAATAGTCGGCCAGTGGTAAGGATGGTGTGTCGGAAAAAGGTTTTGGACAACCGCCTCAAACGCCAGGCCATACGGTCGGTTTTCATAGCTCTGGCGACGTTCGTTTTTCACCACGTCGCGTTGTCCATCCACTTTACCCGGCGACATGGCGTCCAGCAGATATCCCATCCGGTCAGATTCCAGAAAGAGGGCAACATCCAATGCGTTGGAAGGGAGCGTTTCGTAATAATTCGTCCGGTCGGTAGTCGTAGAGCCGTTATTCGACCCTCCTACCTGCTCCAGCAGGTTGTCGAAATCCCCTTCCGCAACATTACCCGACCCCTCGAACATGATATGCTCAAAAAGATGGGCGAACCCCGTCCTGCCCTGCTTTTCATACCCGGAGCCCACATGATACCAAACGTCCACTGCGACCATCGGAATAGTATGGTCTTCGTGTAAGATGACCGTCAGCCCGTTCGCCAGCCGGTGCATCTGATACGGTATCCCTACCCTGCCCTGTGAAAAGGCGCTGACAGACAAAAGTGATGCCCACCATGCCAGAAATACGAATTTGATTGACCCTTTCATGAATAATAGTTTTTTTCGCTATCGGAATACGTTCGCAATAAACCCTTCCCCTGTCGGGGCTGTGTACAAAGTATTTTACCGCTGGCCGGGAAGTAGTTGTTCAAAATACCTCAGCATTGATCACAGGAACCCTTTTTCCCGCATCCAATCGTCATTGAAAAGTTTACCTACATAACGGCTGCCGTGGTCATGGATTACTACCACGACCAGATCGCCGGGGCTTAAGCGGTCTTTTAACTGGAGTAAGCCAGCTACAGCGGAGCCGGCGGAGTACCCCAGTAAGAGTCCTTCTTCCCTGGCCAGCCGGCGCGCCATTATTGCCCCATCGCGGTCGGTCACTTTTTCAAAGTGATCAATGATATCGAAATCAATATTTGCAGGGATGATATCTTCCCCGATACCCTCTGTGATATAGGGGTAGATTTCCGTATGATCAAAGATACCTGTTTCGTGAAATTTTTTGAGGGCCGACCCATACGTATCCACGCCCCAGACCTTTACTTCCGGATTTTTTTCTTTCAGGAACCTTCCCGTACCGGAAATCGTACCTCCGGTGCCGACACCTGTGATCAGGTGGGAGACCAGCCCATCGGTTTGCTTCCAGATTTCGGGGCCGGTCGTTTCGTAGTGCGCCTGGCGATTAGAGAGGTTGTCATACTGGTTGCACCAGTAACTGTTGGGGATTTCTCCACTCAGGCGGCGGGCAACCGAATAATACGACCGGGGGTCGTCTGCCGGCACATTGGTAGGGCATACGATTACTTCTGCACCAAACGCCCTCAGGACATCCAGTTTTTCTTTGGACTGTTTATCGGTAGTCGTAAAAATACAATGATATCCCTTTACGGCGGCGGCGAGTGCCAGGCCCATACCGGTATTGCCCGAAGTACACTCGATGATTGTGCCCCCTGGCCGCAAATCGCCCCTCGCCTCTGCATCTTCGACCATCTTCAGGGCCATACGGTCTTTAATCGAATGCCCTGGGTTGAAGGTCTCCACCTTCATCAGGACCTTTGCGGGGATCCCGGCACAGACCCGGTGAAGTTCTACCAGTGGGGTATTGCCAATGGTTTCGAGAATATTTGAATAATACTGCATGAGCAACAATAATAGATTTATTTATAGTACCGGATTTTGACAAAAAATTGCGGATCCCGGGCACCCAGCATTTTCGCAGCAGCAGGGGAAAGCACTACGATTACCCTGGGGTCGTAAATCGTTGGCGGTATGGGGCCGAGTACCTCTGCGAATATTTTTCCCTGGTTCATCGGGTTTACGATTTCAATTACTGCGTGCTTTGCCGCATCATTGAAGCGTGCGAAGAAAGCGGAACCTTCTTCGGGCCCACCTTGTTGCCAGTATGCAGGGCCCTGCAGCTTTTGCAGCGTCCTGCCTTTTGCGACCGACTCAAATTTCTGCCGCAGGGGAAGGTTGCGCTTTAACATGGGGTGGGCTGGTTCCGGGCGGTCTTCTTCCGGTATGCCCCGGGTACTTATCCACCCTATCGGAATCAGCGTGCCCGGTTTCAAAGTGTTGCCGCCGACCCCACCACGCGTTCCTACCTCGTTTGCAGAGAGCTTGAAGTACTGGCCGATCCGGAATAAAGTATCGCCTTTTTTTACCACATATACTACCGGCGCAAACAGCCGGCGCGATACCTTTGCCGGCAAATAGCGGATAATCGCCCGGTTAGGGATAGGAATACGCACCTGCTGCCCAACAGATACCCGCTCCCCAAGTCCGCTATTGAAATACTGCAGCTCCTGGTAATGCAGCCCGTAAAAACGCGCCAGAGAAAACAACGTCTGCCCCTGCCTAATGGTATGCAGATAAATCTTTTCCCCGTTTTCAATACGCAGATAAACCGTGTCCGAAAAGGACAGGTAACCAATCGTATCGAAACACATGCCGTTTACCTTCAAAGCAGAAAGGGCGAGTAGCACGTAGAATATTGCGCGCTTCATAAATTCAGGGGTTTTGAGCCACGAAATTTGGACAAATAATTCAAGATGCCTATCACATAAAGAATTAACGCCGCCTCAAAAATAGTCATTTTCCCCTAATGGTATTATTTTTGAAAAGGTATCGGATTTCTATGCTAAAGTAGTTCAGACCGACGTTGCCAACAACTACGGGGAGCGTATTTCAAATTTGAAAGGGTACACATATCTAATTTCTTTTCCGAATTGTCAAACAACTTTCATGAGGTTATCTCCTGATAAAATGTGTACCCTTGTCAAATCTTACACCACTTAGCATTATTTTGTCTTCGGCACAGCGATCGGATTTTTTGCATAACCATAAATAATTTTTAATTGAGCCTCATGAAAGCGAATAAAAAAGTCCTGGGAGTTATCCCCGCGCGATATGATTCCAGTCGTTTTCCGGGAAAGCCATTGACAGATATCGGCGGCAAGTCCATGATCCAGCGGGTTTATGAGCAAGCGGCTGCGGGCGGCATACTCGACCATATCGTCATCGCAACCGATGATGTGCGGATATACGACCATGCAAAAGGTTTTGGGGCAGAAGCCTTGTTTACCCGCGCAGAGCACCTGAGCGGCACAGACCGCTGCGCAGAAGTTGCCGCCCTACTTCCCGAATATGCCATCTGTATCAATATCCAGGGCGATGAGCCTTTTCTCGATCCCGTGCAGATCGAGCGGGTTACCCGCCCCCTACTGGAGGGCCGTGCTCAAATCAGCACCCTTGCCATACCCATTCAGGACCAGGAATCGCTATTCAATCCGAACGTGGTGAAAGTTGTCTTTAATAAAAACGGGCATGCCCTGTACTTCAGCCGAAGCCCGATTCCCTTTCTAAGGGGCGTTACAGCGGCCGAATGGGCCGGCAAGGAAGCCCATTTCAGGCATCTCGGGCTATATGGCTTCCAGCGGGAAACTTTGCTCGAAGTAGCGGGACTTCCTCCATCCATACTCGAACGCTCGGAATCCCTGGAACAGCTCCGTTGGCTGGAAAATGGCTACTCCATCTTTATCGCTATTACCGACAAAGACACCATCGGCGTGGATACCCCCGAAGATGCCCAAAAAGCGAATGAATGGCTGCGCAGCAAAACCTGAGCCAGCCCTGTATGCGCTACAACAGGTTTTCAGGTCCAAAAGGAAAAGGCAGTAGTGCTGTGGCCGAGGGAAACTCCAGCCACTGTCCTTCATTTCCCTGCATCAATACCCGGACCGGGCTTTTCTGCCGTGCTTCTGTCTCGCTGATTACCTGCCGGCACGCCCCACAAGGCGATACCATCTGCTGTGCTGCGGAGGCGCTGATGCAAATAGTGCCCACAGACATCCCGGGGAACATTACGGCTGCGGCGGCCAACGCCGAGCGCTCCGCACATAAGCATAGACTATAAGAAGCATTTTCCAGGTTGCCATGACCGATCAAACTTCCATCGGCCATACGAAGGGAAACCCCCACCTGAAAACCACTGTAGGGGGCATAAGAATGTTGCTGCGCCTCTTGGGCGCACCTGATCAATTCCTTATCTTTGTGGTCAAATTCCGAACTGCCGGTATAAACCCGGTAATTTACCGTGAAAGTTTTTTCCTCCATCTTCCTGATTTTTGCGGATAAAACCATTTTTCGCCCTAACTGCAATGATACCAACAAAAACATTCTTTTGTATAATTGTTCAACAGACTTATTGCGGGGCCGCCTTAAAACGCTTTTGGTTGTATTAAAATACTCATCCTCGCCGCAGGCGGGAAATTTTATTTGTCGGGCACGCATCGGATACAATTTTATGCCTGGTGCGGCGACATGCCTTTTTTCGCAACAAGTCTGATGAAATATTAGCCCCAAACGACTTTAAGACAGCCTCCATCGGAGCGCTCCTTCAAAACACAGCGCCACCGGGGCAGTATTGCCGCGTTCACAAAATAAATGCTAAATATGAACAACGTTCTGATTATTGGAGCGGGTCTATCTTCTGGTGCCCTGATAGATTATGTGTTGTCCATGGCAGCGGAAAAAGGATGGTTTATTACCGTTGCGGATGCCGACCCCTATAAGGCAGAAAAAAAAATCGACGGACACCCCAATGGCCGCGCTGCCTGGCTGGACGTACACAAGGCCAACGACCGCAGAGACCTGATCGGCAGAGCCGATGTAGTCGTCTCCCTGCTCCCGGCGCATTTACACCTGGAAGTAGCCTACGACTGCATCAAACTCAAAAAGCACCTCATTACAGCTTCTTATGTTTCCCGTGAAATGTACAGCCTTGGCGACCAGGTCCGGGAGCGGGAGCTCATCTTTATGGGAGAAATGGGGCTCGACCCCGGCATTGACCACATGTCGGCCATGCGTATTATTGATGAGATCAAGGCAAAAGGGGGCAAAATCAATGCGTTCCGTTCATTTACCGGTGGCCTGGTAGCACCGGAGAGCGATGATAACCCCTGGCATTACAAGATTTCCTGGAACCCCAGGAACGTCGTGCTGGCCGGGCAGGGAACGGCGCAATACCTCGAAGACGGCAAACTGCGCTACATCCCCTATCACCGCTTATTCCGGGAGACGAGGATCATGGATATACCGGGTACCGGGCGCTGGGAGGCTTATGCCAACAGGGATTCCCTGCTGTACCGGGAAATGTATGGTTTGTCGGATATCCCGAATATCCTCAGGGGTACACTCCGCTACCCAGGTTTTGGAAAAGCCTGGGATGCCCTTGTCCAAATCGGCCTTACCGATGGCGACTTTCCACTTTTCCAGTCCGGCGAGCTCAGTTATTACGAGCTGCTGGACGCGTACGTCGGTAAATATGAAGGGGGATCGCTGAAGGAGAGGGTCTGTCAGATGCTGGGGGAAGACCCCAACGGCGAAGTCATCCAAAAGCTGGAATGGCTGGGGCTTTTCCGTAAAAAAAAGATCAAGCTGCACAATGCCACCCCTGCCCTGATCCTCGAGCACCTCATCCGCGACAAGTGGCAACTGAAAGAAACAGATAAGGATATGGTCATCATGCACCATGAAGTCGAATATCTGCTTGAAGGGAAGCATTTTCTCCACAAATCCACGATGCAACTAAAAGGCAATAACGCCCAGGATACCGCAATGGCCCGGACAGTAGGTCTGCCAATGGGTATCTTTGTACGGCTGGTGATCGAGGGGGCCATAAAATCACGGGGTGTACAGATCCCGGTGACCCCGGAAGTGTATTTACCCGTGCTGAAAGAGTTGGAGCAATACCACATCGTTTTTGATGAAACCGTCACCCCACTCAACGCGCATTGAACCGTTTATGGGCCATATCACCTGAAGGGGCATTCCAGGGGTTTCAGTTGATGAGACAAGCCAGCCTGCTTTTATCGTCCGTACTCCTGACAAAGAGTGCATTATCGGCAAGTGAGATCGGTGTATATGAGCAATTATTTTTCGTTCAGTACGCGTTGAGTTTTTTTTGGGTGAGCGGCCTTGTCCAGGCGCTGCTTTCGATGTATCCCCGGCTTGACCCTCCCCGCCAGGAGCAGTTTATGGTTACGGCTTATCTGGTAATGCTGGCCATCAGCGTTCTATTGACGGTGCTGATGTATGGCGGCAGTAAACCGCTTTTGTACTTTCTGGCAGGCCAGGGCCGATTACCTTATTACACACTTTTCTTATTCCAGCAATTGCTGCACCTGCCGACATTTTTACTGGAATACCTGTTACTCCTGCAGGGACGTGCGCAGGCGATTACCTGGTTTGGTGCGCTGTCGTTTGGCGGTGCATTGCTCGCCATTGGTATCCCCATCCTGTTCGGCTGGGGCCTGGAAGGCATATTTCTGGGCTTTACATTACTCGGATTCGCCAAACATAGCTGGCTCCTTTATGAAATTTCACAACTCGGGGGGACCTGGAAAGCAGGCTGGCCACTGGTTGGGCCCTGGCTCGCACTTGCGGTGCCCCTTATTGCTTACGCCTTCTTAGGCGGTCTGATCCAGGCGTACGGTGGGTGGTCCGTAAACCGGTATTATGCGGGGGACAGCGCCCAGTTTGCCCTTTTCCGCTATGGCGCAAGGGAATTTCCGTTGATTATCGCACTCAGCGAAGCCCTGAACGCAGCGCTCGTACCGATTGTAGCAGGCCGAGGGGAAGCATCGTTTTCCGAGATCAGACACAAGACCCTGCGCCTCATGCACCTTGTATTCCCGGTCAGTATCCTGTTGCTCGCCAGCAGTCAGTATTGGTTCACCTGGATATTCAGTGCAGGGTTTAAAGGCAGCGTTCCTGTGCTGAACGCTTTTTTTCTCCTGGCCATCAGCAGGGTAGTCTTTCCAAGAGCTATACTGATCGGCCTCAAAGATAATCGTGCGGTACTCGCCTTTTCCATACTCGAATTCGCCCTGCTCGCCATTGCTACCGTATATTTACTGCCGGCCAGAGGTATTCAGGGAGTGGCGATCGCTATCGTGATTGCATTCTGGGTCGAAAAAGCCCTGCAAATCGCACGCCTGAAATACCGGTTTGGCATTGACCCGGGTTCTTATATCCCTATGGCATGGTGGATCGGGTATTCAGTCCTGATGTTGGCGGTGTACTCCGCAACTTTGTAAAGGGCAAAGCGTTATTCGAAAGGTAGGTTTTTGTAATTACGACAACTATTTCCACATGCAGAACCTTGCGGCGAACAAAATACCCTTTCTATGCTTAATCGGGGCAATGCTCTGGGTATTGCCGGCCCATGCTACCCACAACCGTGCAGGGGAAATCTCGATCAAGCAAGTAGGGGATTGCGCAAGCAGCCTTAGGGTTCAGGCGACCATTATCACTTATACAAAAGCCAGCAGCACTCAGGCAGACCGGGATACGCTTACGATTTGCTGGGGGGACGGACGTTGCGAACAAGTCGCCCGGGCCAATGGACAAGGCTCGCCAAGAAAAGGGGAGCTACTGGAAAACGATACCAAAAAAAATATTTACATCGCTTTCCATACCTACCCCGCACGGGGCACTTATGTCATCTCCATGACAGACCCCAACCGCAACGGTGGTATCCTGAATGTCAATTACCCTAACTCCGAACAGATCAAATTCCATATCCAAACCACCTATACCTTCCCCAATCCTCAGTTTCAGGGTTGTAACGATACGCCCGTACTGCTGCAACCTCCCATTGACTTCGGTTGTGTCGGTAAACCTTTTATCCATAACCCCAACGCATACGATACCGATGGCGACAGCCTGAGCTTTCACCTTATCGTCCCGCTCCAGGACGCCGGTCAAAAAGTCCCGAATTTTCAGTTCCCCAATAATATCAATCCGGGCCCCCGAAACAACCTCACGATCAACGGACGTACCGGCGATATCCTCTGGGATGCCCCACAGCGGGCAGGCGAGTATAACCTCGCGATGATTATCGTGGAATACCGCAACGGTTCCCCGATTGATACCATCATGCGGGATATGCAAATCCTGATCCTGGAATGCGATAACCTGCCGCCGGTAATCGAAGTGCCCTTCGAAGAAATCTGCGTAGTCGCCGGGCAGGTGCTCGAGTTCAAAGTCACGGCTACTGCCCCACAGAGCGAACTCCTGCAAAAAGTAAAACTCACCGCTTTGGGTGGTCCTTTCGAAACGACCATCAAACCCGCAACGCTCAGCCCCCCCTCTACGACCTTCCAAAATCAACCCCTGGTCAAAACTTTCCGCTGGGAAACATCCTGCGAACATATCAGCGATCAGTTTTACGCAGTCGTATTCCGCGCCGTGGATAACTTTTTCAACCGGGACTCCACAGGGCTGAGTACCCTCAAAACGGTACGTATCAAGGTCGTTGGACCCCCACCTGAAGGCCTCCGTGCCGAATCCGCAGGCAGCACCATAGAAGTGTCGTGGAATAAGCCATACATCTGTGATAATGCCCTCAACAATTATTTCCTCGGCTTCACCGTTTGGCGCAGGGAAAACAGCAATAGCTTTCCACAGGATACCTGTACACCGGGACTTTCCGGAAAAGGGTATGAGAAACTGACAGAGTTCGCCGTCCGGGAAGTTAAAAATAACCGCTACGCCTATACTGACCGCAACGTGGACCCTGGGCGGACCTATTGCTACCGTATCGTCGCGGAATTTGCAAAGCTCACCCCGGGAGGGCGGTATGCCTACAACCTTGTAGAAGGCCTGCCTTCTCGTGAAATATGCCTGCAACAAAACCGCGACCTGCCTATACTCATCCGGGCAGATGTCGTCCAGACGGGTACCCAAAATGGCGCAGTACGCGTATGCTGGACCAAACCTACCGATCTGGACACCCTGGCACATCCGGGGCCTTATGCCTATGCCCTCCACCGGGCAGCGGGACTAAACCCCGCGGCAAATACCTTCCAGCAAACCGGCCCCTTATTTTCAGCACCTTCTTTCGCAACTGCCAACGACACCTGCTTCCTGGATGCCGGTATTAATACGGTAGCAAACCCCTACAGTTATAAAGTCCTCCTTTTCACTAAAGGCAATACGACTGTTCCTTTCGGTACAACAAAAGCCTCCTCAACAGTTTTTCTGGGTGCCGACCCAACAGATAAAGCCATCAACCTAAGCTGGCAGGAAAATACAGCATGGGATAACTTCCGCTATGTCATAGAGCGGCAAAATAGTGCAGGCGGCTTCGATTCTGTCGGCGTAACCGATGCCAGCAGCTTCCAGGATAAAAATCTCCTCAATGGAAGCCAATACTGTTATCGTATTAAATCACTCGGCACCTATGGTATTCCCGACCTCCCAAGCCCGTTGATCAATTTTTCACAAGTTGTCTGCGCCGTACCTCAGGATGACATACCTCCCTGTCCGCCTACCCTTAATATTGATAATCTTTGCAACACCCCAACGGATTGCGCAGCTACTGCTTCGCCCTCAAATACCCTTACCTGGACCAACCCGGCCGTCAAATGCCCCACGAGCGGCGATATCGCCGGATACCGGGTATATTACGCGGCCCGCCCCGGAGAAAAACCAGCTCCCATCGCGACTATCAACGGAGTGGGCAACAGGACCTTCCAACATCGCCCACAGGCAGGCCTGACTGGTTGTTATGCCGTCACCGCATTTGATTTCCTGGGCAACGAAAGCCCGGCTGCCGACACCCTGTGCGTAGATAACTGCCCTGCCTACCAGTTGCCCAATGCATTTACCCCAAACGAAGACGGTACCAATGATCTGTTTACCCCCTCCCAAGCCTGTTTCATTGCAGAAATTGACTTCAAGGTATTCAACCGGTGGGGGCAGCTCGTTTTTCAAACCAAAGATCCTGCAATCAATTGGGATGGCAGGAACTTTAACGGACAGTCGCTCCCTGACGGCACCTATTATTATGTGTGCAGGGTCTTTGAGCAGCGCCTGGAAGGAGCCCGGGAATTTTCCGCGCCTCTTTCGGGCTATATCCAATTAATCAGCGGAAATTAACCTATGTTCACCGGAATTATCGAAGCCATCGGATATGTGCAGCATATCCGGACAGAAGGGACAAACGTGCATATTACCGTCGCATCGCCAATTTCTGATGGCTTGCGCATTGATCAAAGCGTCGCCCATAATGGGGTTTGCCTCACTGTTGTAGCACTCGGGCCTGGTACGCATACCGTTACGGCAATTGAAGAAACCCTGATCCGGTCTAACCTCGGGCTCCTGCAGGAAGGCGACCGGGTCAACCTCGAACGCTCGATGCGCAGCGACGGCAGACTGGACGGACATATCGTTCAGGGCCATGTAGATACGACGGGTATTTGCACCGGCATCGAAACACGCGATGGGAGCTGGTACTTTCACTTCTCCTACCTTCCCTCTCCTGAACATCTCCTGGTGGATAAAGGCTCCATCTGCATCAACGGCGTGAGTCTGACCGTAGTAAACCCTATCGAAGATAAATTTTCCGTCGCCATTATCCCCTACACCTTCGGGCATACCAATTTTGAACAGTTGCAGACAGGTGCAAAAGTTAACCTCGAATTCGATGTAATCGGAAAGTATATCGCCAGATATGCGGCTCTTTATATGCCCCTGCTAACGCAAAAAGGCGGGTGATACCAGCGTTGGAATGGCTGTCTCACAGATTTTTTGGTGGCGTCAGCCGCCAAATGAAGGCCTGCGGCCTTTTTACACAACCCGATAATATTTTTTCAGCGCTGCATTTTCAACGATTTTGCTTCGCAAAACCGTTGAAAACGCAGCTCATACTTTTTACACAACCTCATACTTATGAGACAGTCTCATTTAAAATATTCGTTCGCCGTTCTGGTGACCAGGAGCGGCAAGTCCATCTAAAAGTCTTCTTCGATTCCCTCTTCCTCTTCCAGATAAGCAAAGCGGTTTTCCAGATCTGCGGCCTGACTACGATGCGTCACGATCATGTGATCAAACTTTCGCTGACCGGTACCGGCGGGAATACGCTTTCCGACGATAACGTTCTCTTTCAGGCCGGACAGGGTATCCGTCTTTGCGCCGATTGCTGCCGTACTCAGCACCTTGGTCGTTTCCTGGAATGAAGCTGCGGAGATCCAGCTGTACGTTCCCAGCGAGGACTTGGTAATCCCGAGGAGGAGCGGGCTGGATGTTGCTGCAACAGCATCGCGATACGTGACCAGTACTTTGTCATTGCGCTTGAGATAAGAATTTTCTTCCCTGATCTGGCGCAACGTCACCAATTGACCTGGCTTGAGGCGGTTGGAATCTCCGGCCTCTGTAATCACCTTTTTATCGAAAATCCAATCGTTTTGTTCCAGAAAATCGTAACGGTCCACCGCTTCGCCCTCGAGGAAATTGGTATCTCCGGAGTCTTCGATTTGTACCCTGCGCATCATCTGGCGGACGATCACCTCGATATGTTTATTGTTGATCGTAATCCCCTGGGAGCGATAGACTTCCTGTACACCGTTTACCAGGTACTGCTGTACGGCGAAAGGGCCTTTGATATTCAGGATATCCCTTGGTGCGACAGAGCCATCTGACAGCGGGGTACCAGCACGGACGAAATCGCCGTCCTGGACCAGGATGTGTTTGGACAGGCCGATCAGGTATTTGCGGATCTGTCCGTCTTTGGCCGTAGTGGAGATTTCGCGGTTACCCCTTTTGATTTTGCCGAAGTTTACTACCCCATCAATTTCAGAAACGATTGCAGGGTTAGAAGGATTCCGGGCTTCGAATAACTCTGTGACCCGGGGCAAACCACCGGTGATATCCTGGATTTTCCCAAGGCTACGCGGAATTTTCGCAATCTTATCCCCTGCAGCCAGATCCTGACCATCTTCGATAGAAAGGTAAGAACCCACAGGCAACGTATAGTTTTTCAGTTCCTCGCCGTCCTTTGAGACGATGGAAATCACCGGGATTTTGCGCTTGTTCTTACTTTCGATGATGACCTTTTCGGCAAAGCCGGTCTGGTCGTCGAGTTCGCGACGATAAGTGACCCCTTCATCAATGCTATCGAAACGCGCAATTCCGCTGAATTCTGAAATAATTACTGCATTGAACGGATCCCAATCGCAAATACGCTGACCCTTCTGGATTTTTTGGTTGTTCTCTACATAGAGGGTAGCGCCATAGGGGATGTGATGTGAAACGAACTGTTTTCCGGTATCCTGGTCAACAATACGGATTTCGCCGGTTCGGGAGAGTACGATAGCAGCGCTATCGTTTCCATCTTTGGAAGCGTTTGTCACCTTCATACTATCGAATTCCACGATTCCGTCGAACTTGGAGAGGATTTCCGACTCCGTCTTCGACAAGGAAGCGACCCCACCGACGTGGAACGTACGCAGCGTCAACTGGGTACCTGGTTCGCCGATAGACTGGGCTGCAATAATCCCTACGGCATCCCCCATTTCAGCGATACGCCCTGTAGCCAGGTTTTTGCCATAACATTTTGCACAGACACCGCGCTTCGTCTCACAAGTGAGTACCGAGCGGATTGTCACGGTTTCAATCCCCACCTCTTCGATATAATTGGCTGCACGCGTATCGATATATTCACCGGCGTGCAGGATGATTTCATCTGTAAGCGGGTGGTAAATATCGTGCAACGTATAGCGGCCATCAATACGGGAGGCGAGTGGCTCGATAATTTTTTCCGTTTCTTTCAGCGCAGAAGTTTCAAGACCTCTCAGGGCATTGCAGTCATCTTCCACAATCACCACATCCTGTGCCACGTCCACCAAACGGCGTGTAAGATAACCTGCATCTGCCGTTTTGAGGGCTGTATCTGCAAGACCCTTGCGGGCGCCGTGCGTGGAGATAAAATATTCCTGGACCGAAAGGCCGTCAACGAAATTGGAGAGGATGGGGTTTTCGATAACCGCACCACCCGTATCCCCTGACTTACGGGGCTTGGCCATCAGGCCACGCAGCCCACAGAGCTGTTTGATCTGTTGTTTGGATCCACGGGCACCTGAGTCCAGCATCATGAACACCGAGTTGAAGCCTTGCTTATGCGAAGCGAGCTCGCGCATCAGCGTATCGGTGATCTTGTTATCGGCGTATGTCCATTTATCTATAATCTGGTTATAGCGCTCATTATTCGTGATAAGCCCCATATTGTAGTTGTCCCAGACCTCTTCGACTTCATCATGTGCGCTATTCAGAGTTTTTTCTTTGATGGAAGGCGTGATCAGATCCCCGAGGTTAAAGGAGAGGCCTCCTCTGAAAGCCCAGGTAAAGCCGAGATCTTTGATATCATCGAGGAAGCTGGCCGTGACGGCGAAGTTTGTACGCTCGATGACCTCACCAATCACCTTCTTCAGGTTTTTCTTGGTAAGCAATTCATTGACGTATGGAACATCCTGCGGCACTACCTGATTAAAGATTACCCGCCCGGTGGTTGTATCTACCAGTCGCGTGACGAGTTGTCCGGGGGTTTCTTCCACCTTTGCACGGACCTTGATTTTCGCGTGAAGGTCCAGTTTACCCTCATTGAAGGCGATGATTACCTCCTCGGGCGAGTAGAACTTCATGTTTTCCCCTTTCACCTTGAAGGTATCCGTAGAGCGGCGTTCTTTTGTGATATAATAGAGGCCGAGTACCATATCCTGGGAGGGCAGGGTAATCGGGGTACCGTTCTGCGGGTTGAGCATATTATGCGAAGAGAGCATCAGCACCTGGGCTTCAAGGATAGAGGCCTGGCTGAGCGGTACGTGCACTGCCATTTGGTCGCCGTCGAAATCTGCGTTAAAAGCTCCACAGACCAACGGGTGTAGCTGGATCGCCTTACCCTCGATCAGGCGTGGTTGGAAAGCCTGGATAGAGAGGCGGTGCAGCGTTGGTGCCCGGTTGAGCAGAACCGGATGGCCTTTGAGGATATTTTCGAGAATTTCCCAAATGACCGGGTCTTTACGATCCACCAACTTCTTAGCCGACTTGACCGTTTTCACGATTCCGCGTTCGATCAGTTTGCGGATAATAAAGGGTTTGAAAAGCTCGGCGGCCATATTTTTGGGGATACCGCATTCGTGCAATTTGAGCGTAGGCCCCACCACAATAACCGAACGGCCGGAGTAGTCCACCCGCTTACCCAGAAGGTTTTGACGGAACCTCCCCTGCTTACCTTTAAGGATATCGCTAAGCGATTTGAGCGGCCGGCCACCTTCTGCCTTGACGGCATTCGACTTGCGCGAGTTGTCGAAGAGCGAGTCCACCGCTTCCTGAAGCATACGCTTTTCGTTGCGGAGGATTACCTCAGGCGCTTTGATTTCGAGGAGGCGCTTGAGGCGGTTATTGCGGATAATGACCCTGCGGTAGAGGTCGTTCAGATCTGAGCTTGCAAAACGGCCGCCATCCAGGGGCACAAGTGGGCGAAGCTCTGGGGGTATCACAGGCAGGTACTGGATGACCGTCCATTCCGGGCGGTTTTCCATACGCGTCATACCATCCCGGAAAGCCTCTACTACACGTAGCCGCTTCAGCGCTTCGGATTTGCGCTGCTGCGAAGTCTCGCTGGCAGCCTGATGGCGCAGATCGTAGGAAAGCTGATCCAGATCCAGTCGGATCAGCAGTTCACGGACTGCATCGGCACCCATTTTGGCAATAAACTTTTTGGGATCCGATTCATCCAGCAGTTGGTTGTCCTGAGGGAGCGTCTCCATGATATCCAGGTACTCCTCTTCGGAGAGCAGATCCATGGCGCTGGTACCTTCTTGCGCTTTGATCCCTGGCTGGATAACGATATAACGCTCATAATAGACTACGGACTCCAGTTTCTTGGAAGAAAGCCCGAGCAGATACCCGATTTTATTCGGAAGGGATTTGAAAAACCAGATATGTACGACGGGAACTACGAGCTTGATATGGCCCATACGTTCGCGGCGCACTTTTTTTTCTGTCACCTCTACCCCACATCTGTCGCAGACAATCCCTTTGTAGCGGATGCGCTTATATTTACCGCAATAGCATTCATAATCCTTTACAGGACCGAAAATCCTTTCGCAGAAAAGACCGTCGCGTTCCGGTTTATAGGAACGGTAGTTGATCGTTTCTGGTTTGAGCACCTCGCCGAAGGACCGCTCCAGGATATCATCAGGAGAAGCCAGGCTAATCGTGATGCTGTCGAAATCCTGCTTTTGAAGGTTGGTCTTTTTCTTTAAAGACATATAATGCTTGGTTTAATACAGGTTATTCAAACTTAACGTCGAGGGCAAGGCCGCGCAATTCGTGCACCAATACATTGAAGGACTCGGGGATATTGGGTTCTGGCAGGTTATCTCCTTTCACGATAGACTCGTAGGCTTTTGCCCTACCCACGATATCATCTGATTTGATGGTTAACAACTCCTGCAGGATATTGGAAGCACCGAAGGCCTCCAATGCCCACACTTCCATTTCCCCGAAGCGCTGGCCACCGAACTGCGCTTTACCGCCGAGTGGTTGCTGGGTAATGAGTGAATATGGGCCAATCGAACGCGAATGCATCTTGTCGTCCACCATGTGGGAGAGTTTGAGCATATAGATTACCCCTACCGTAGCCTGCTGGTGAAAGCGGTCTCCGGTTTCCCCATCGTGGAGGTAGGTCTGTCCCAGCGAAGGGAGCCCGGCCTGTTGTATCCATTCCTCGATTTCTTCCCGGCTTGCCCCATCGAAAATAGGCGTGGCAAATTTCACTCCGAGCTTCTCCCCGGCCCAACCGAGTACCGTTTCGAAGATTTGGCCCAGGTTCATCCTGGAAGGTACCCCGAGTGGGTTCAACACGATATCCACCGGAGTTCCGTCTTCGAGGAAAGGCATATCTTCGATACGGACAATTCTGGAAACGATACCTTTATTACCATGGCGGCCGGCAAGTTTATCCCCCACTTTCAGCTTGCGCTTCTTGGCCATATAGACCTTGGCGAGTTTGAGCACCCCAGCCGGAAGTTCATCACCAATACTGATATTGAACTTTTCGCGCTTATAGCGGCCAATTTCTTCGTTAACTTTGATCGTATAGTTGTGCAGGAGGCGGGCTACCAGTTCGTTCACCTTGGCATCGCTGGTCCAGTTGCTGTAATCCACTGACGAATAGTCCACGGCGCGGAGTACATCCGGGGAGAATTTTGCTCCTTTAGAGATGATTTCCTCGCTGTAAATAGAACGCACACCATTCGAGTTCTTTCCTTTAAGCAGGATTTGCAGTTTATCCACCAATTTCGTGAGCAGCTCGTTGAGCTCGATCTTATGCTGATCATCCAGGCGGGTAAGCTGGTCTTTTTCGGCGGTTTTCTGTACTTTATCTTTTTTCGCACGCGAAAAGAGCTGCTTGTCAATGACCACACCATTCATAGAAGGCGGTGCTTTGAGCGAGGCATCCTTCACATCGCCTGCCTTATCGCCAAAGATCGCGCGGAGTAATTTTTCTTCAGGCGTAGGATCGGACTCTCCTTTCGGGGTAATCTTCCCGATAAGGATATCGCCTTCCCTGACCCATGCGCCAACGCGTATGATCCCATTCTCATCGAGGTCCCTGGTTGCTTCTTCGCTCACATTGGGAATATCGTTGGTGAGTTCCTCTTCGCCCAGCTTGGTATCGCGTACATCCAGCTCGAAATGTTCGATATGGACGGAAGTGAAAATATCTTCCCGGACTACACGCTCGGAGATTACGATCGCATCCTCGAAGTTGTACCCTTTCCAGGGCATAAAGGCCACTCTGAGGTTTTGCCCGAGTGCGAGCTCGCCATTTTCGGTAGCATAACCATCACACAGGATCTGCCCTTTAGTAACCCTATCCCCTTTCCGCACGATTGGTCGGAGGTTGATACAAGTCCCCTGGTTGGTACGGCGGAATTTCACCAGGTCATAGACTTTGAGGTTATCTTCGAAGAAAACCAGTTGTTCCTCTTCCGAGCGGTCATAGCGGACTTCGATACGGTTGGCATCTACATATTCGACGATGCCGTCTCCCTCTGCATTGAAGAGCATCCTGGAATCCCTGGCCACTTTTCCTTCCAGGCCTGTGCCCACCACCGGGGATTTAGGCCGGAGGAGCGGAACTGCCTGGCGTTGCATATTGGAGCCCATGAGGGCGCGGTTGGCATCATCGTTTTCCAGGAAGGGGATCATAGAAGCGGAAACCCCGACGATCTGGTTGGGTGCCACGTCCATGAATTCGATTTCGTCCGGGCTAAGGACCGGGAAATCCCCGGAATCCCGGCACTTGATTTTATCCGAAAGGAAGTTACCTACTTCGTCCAGTGGTGCATTTGCCTGTGCGATGCGATAAAAATCCTCACCCTCTGCCGAGAGGTAGAGGGGTTCGCCCAATCTTTCCACCCTGCCTTCGGTCACTTTGCGGTAAGGCGTTTCCAGGAAGCCCATTTTATTGATCTTCGCATGGACACAGAGGGTAGAGATTAGCCCGATATTTGGTCCTTCCGGAGTTTCGATCGTACAAAGACGGCCATAGTGGGAATAGTGGACGTCGCGCACCTCGAAACCTGCGCGTTCGCGGGACAACCCCCCGGGGCCCAGCGCGGAAATCCTGCGCTTGTGGGTAATCTCCGAAAGTGGGTTAGTCTGGTCGAGGAACTGCGAGAGTTGGCTTGTACCAAAGAAAGAGTTGATCACGGAGGACAACGTCCTGGCATTGATCAGATCCACAGGAGTAAACACCTCGTTGTCCCGCACGTTCATTCGTTCGCGGATGGTACGTGCCATGCGCGCGAGGCCTACGCCAAACTGGGCAAACAATTGTTCGCCAACGGTACGGACACGGCGGTTGCTGAGGTGATCAATATCGTCAATATCTGCCTTTTGGTTCATCAGGCTAACGAGATATTTGACGATAGCGATGATATCTTCTTTCGTAAGCACCAGGATATTCTCATCAATCTGCTGCTCGAGCTTGCGGTTGATTTTATAGCGTCCGACTTCTCCGAGGTTGTAGCGTTTATCGGAGAAAAAGAGTTTTTCGATAATCCCGCGGGCCGTTTCTTCATCCGGCGGATCGGTGCCCCTCAATTGTTTGTAGATATACTGGACTGCTTCCAGTTCTGAACTCGTCGAATCCTTTTGAAGGGTATTGTAGATAATCGAGTAATCCTGGTCAATATCTTCCTTTTGCAGGATCACCGTTTCGGCACCTGAATCGAGGATAAGCTCGATATTATCTTCGTCGAGGACGATATCGCGCTCCAGGATAATTTCGTTGCGTTCGATCGTAACGACTTCGCCGGTATCTTCATCCACGAAGTCTTCTACCCAGGAGCGGAGTACACGGGCCGCGAGTTTGCGCCCCATGGATTTATTCAGGTTATCCTGGCTGACCGTCACCTCATCTGCGAGGTCGAAAATATCCAGAATCGCCTTATCGGTATCATAGCCGATAGCACGCAGCAATGTTGTTACAGGAAATTTCTTTTTCCGGTCAATGTAGGCGTACATGACCGTATTGATATCTGTGGCGAATTCCATCCAGGCACCTTTGAAAGGGATGACCCGCGCAGAATAAATCTTTGTCCCGTTCGGATGGACGCTTTGCCCGAAAAATACCCCTGGCGAGCGGTGGAGCTGGGAGACGATTACACGTTCTGCCCCGTTGATCAGGAAAGTCCCCTTTGGTGTCATATAGGGGATATTTCCGAGGAAGACATCCTGTACGATCGTTTCGAAATCCACATGCTCCTCGTCATTACAAGAGAGGCGGAGCTTTGCCTTCAGCGGAACGCTGTAAGTGAGTCCGCGCTGCATACACTCCTCAATCGAATAGCGAGGTGGGTCAATAAAATAGTCCAGGAATTCCAGGACGAAGATATTTCGTGCATCAGTGATGGGGAAGTTCTCCTGGAACACTTTATAAAGGCCCTCGTTGATGCGGTTCTCCGGGGTGGTTTCCAATTGGAAGAACTCCTGGAAAGACTTGAGCTGGATTTCGAGGAAATCCGGATAATCGGAGGAGAATTTTGTTTTGCCAAAGCGGATGCGCCGTTCCTCGGCAGAAATAAACTTTCCGTTGGAAGTCATTTGCGATTCTTTTATATTGTTTCACGCCCCGTATCTGGCCAGGGTCAGCCTGACGGGGGCATGTGAATGCCTCTTTACAGCGTTAACAGGGTTTACCCTATTAGACAGAGATAGGCTTAGCAGGTTGCGTACAACCTGCTAAGCCTTAGTAGCGGTAAAAAAGTAAGGACCAATTGCTTTAACAACATGTTTTTTGCCAAAGACCGTCGTTTAGCAAGCTTACTTAAGTTCAACCTGTGCGCCTTGTTCCTCAAGTTTTGCCTTAAGCGACTCAGCCTCTTCTTTAGAAACCCCCTGCTTGAGTGGGCTCGGCGCACCGTCCACCAGATCCTTTGCCTCTTTCAGGCCAAGGTTCAACAGGTTCTTCACTTCTTTAACTACGTTGAGTTTCTGAGCACCTGCAGAAGTCAGGATAACGTCAAATTCTGTTTGTTCCACAACTGCTGCTGCGCCGCCATCGCCGCCTGCTGCAGGAGCCGCAACCGCAACTGCCGCTGCCGCCGGTTCGATTCCGTATTCTGATTTAAGAATGTCCGCCAGGTCTTTGACTTGTTTGACCGTCAGGTTTACCAGCGTTTCTGCGAGAGCATTCAAATCCGCCATTGTCGTTTCTTTTAAGATAGTAAGAAAAAATTATATGTGCGGTGAGCTTGGAAGCCAAAAGGAAGTTTTGCCACAGGACTGACCGCTTGCATAGCCCCTGGCAATGGACACTATGCCCCGCGCTCTTCAAGCGTTTTGAGCAGCCCGCCAATCGTCTGGCCGCCCGATTGAAGTGCACCGAGGACGTTGCTCATCGGAGATTGCAACATCCCGATTACTTCGCCGATCAATTCTTCCTTCGTCTTGAGCTTAACCAAGACTTCGAGTTGATCGTCGCCTGCAAATACAGCGGAGTCAATATATGCACCTTTGAGTACGGGCCTGTCACCCGAACCCCTGAATTCTTTTAAGGTCTTGGCTGGAAGGTTGGCCACGTCCGCGAACATCACCACCGTCGGGCCGTGCAACAGTCCGAGCACCTGGTCGTAATTCTTTTCTGCCGGGGCACCTTCGAAAGCCTTCTTGATCAGTGTATTCTTGATCATTTCGACTTTGATGCCCTTTTGGAAGCACAGCCTTCTGAAGTTATTGACCTGGGCTACCGTCATAGACGTTGCGTCCGTGAGATAGAAGAATGAGGTACTGGAGAACCTGTCCTTCAACGCTTCGATAGTAGCCGTCTTTTCTGCTTTGTTCATTTTTTCTCTCTTTTAGTAATTAACGAACTACTTTACTACTTTAGGATCAACTTTGATGCCAGGACTCATCGTAGAAGCGATCGAAATAGACTTCACGTATATACCTTTGGCGGTAGAGGGCTTCATTTTCTGAAGCGTAGTGAGGACTTCATTAGCGTTTTCGATCAATTTCTCGGGTGAAAAAGACACCCTGCCGATAGAAGCATGGATTATCCCATACTTATCCACCCGGAAGGAGATTTTCCCTTTCTTAACCTCGGATACTGCCCCTGCCACATCTGCCGTGACCGTTCCCGTCTTAGGGTTAGGCATCAGGTTGCGTGGGCCTAAGATTTTACCAAGACGACCGACCTGCGCCATGACCTGGGGCATTGCGATGACAACATCAACATCTGTCCATCCACCGAGGACTTTCTGCACCAGGTCGTCGAGTCCGACATAATCGGCACCGGCAGCTTTAGCCTCTTCCACTTTGTCAGGTGTACAAAACACGGCTACCCGCTTGGTTTTACCCGTACCGTGCGGCAGCGCTACCGTTCCACGGAGCGCCTGGTCTGGTTTACGCGGATCAACACCGAGGCGCACGTGGATATCCACGGATGCATCGAATTTGGTCAAGCTGACCGACTTGACCAGAGGCATCGCCTCTTCGAGTGTGTGGAGCTTAAGGGCATCTACCTTAGAAGCCACGGCAGCCCGCTTTTTGCTCAACTTTTTTGACATATTCTGAAATGTTTGAGGTGAATAACATCCGCCCTGAAGTAGGGCAGACTCCCTGCATGACTAATAATTAACCGTCTGATTTTTGGCTCCCGCCCCACGGTGGAGTACCTTCTACGGTGAGCCCCATACTCCGTGCTGTACCTGCGACCATTTTCATAGCCGACTCAATCGTGAAACAGTTCAGGTCCGGCATCTTATCCTCAGCGATCGCCTGTACCTGGTCCCAGGTCACCTTACCAACCTTTTTCCGGTTTGGCTCGGCAGAACCCGTTTTGATTTTAGCTGCTTCAAGTAGCTGAATAGAAGCAGGAGGCGTTTTGACAACGAACTCGAAGGATTTATCCTTATAGACCGAGATGAGTACAGGCAGGATTTTGCCCGGCTTATCCTGAGTAGCAGCGTTGAAACGCTTACAGAATTCCATGATGTTTACCCCTTTCGAACCTAAGGCAGGACCGATGGGGGGCGCTGGGTTTGCCTGGGCGCCTTTCACCTGGAGCTTGATATAGATATCTACTTCCTTTGCCATGATGTTGTTTGCGTTACTTGGTTTGATGGCTTATGGCTGGGCATACTTCAGGGAAGCGTAGCCGGAAGAAAATGATTTTCCGGAACAAAAGCTGCCAGGCCAAAAATTGCCCGATTGAAAATATATTTTTTCAGGACGTTTTCTCCACCTGCATGAAGTTTAGCTCCACTTCGGTGCCCCGTCCAAAAATTTTAACGATTACCTTGAGTTTTTTCTTTTCTTCATTGACTTCCTGGACATCGCCCACGAACTCCGTGAAGGGGCCGTCAATGATCTTGACCGTTTCACCTACGATAAATGGCTCGATCAACGATTCGACTGCATCCTGGGTCTCATCTACTTTGCCCAGCAGGCGGTTGGCATCCGATTCCTTCATGGGCGTTGGCGTATTCTTACCCAGGAAATGGATGACATTAGGAATATTGGCAATTTGCTGGATGACCTCTCCCGATAGCTTGGAGGGCAGTGCCTCCAACAGGATATAGCCAGGAAGGATATTCCTTTCCGAGATAACTTTTTTGCCGGCCCGGATTTTATATACCTTTTCTGTAGGTACCAGTACCTGAAAAATGAAATCGGCCCAGCTATTGAGTTCGATCTCTTTTTCGATACGCTCCTTTATTTTGCGTTCCTTGCCACTGATGACCCTTAAGGAATACCATTTTTTTTGTTCAGACATTAGCCCGTTCCCTCGCTTTAGATGCCATAAATCAAATTCAGGCCGGTTTTAGAAACCACGTCCATCAAGAAAACCAAGAGCGCGAAAATAATCGAAGCTACAATGACCACGATCGTGCTGCTTTGCAGGTTAGCCCAGTTTGGCCAGGTCACCTTATTAATCAGTTCGTTGTAACTTTCCGCAACGTATTTTTTTATTGTCTCCATAACTTTGACAAATCTTTGCAACTTAGCAAATAGCACGGGCAGAAGGACTTGAACCCTCAGCCTACGGTTTTGGAGACCGTCGCTCTACCACTTGAGCTATGCCCGTTTGAATTAAGGCGCAGAAAAAAAAGTTCCTGTCAGGGGTAAAAGCGGTAGCCTTATCCCCTGACAGGTAAGTCAAGCGCTGAAAAGCGCGTATTAATCGAGAATTTCCGTTACCTGACCTGCACCTACGGTGCGGCCACCTTCGCGGATTGCGAAACGAAGACCCTTTTCCATAGCAATCGGGCTGAGCAGGCTGACCTCGAGGGAAACGTTATCACCTGGCATCACCATCTCGACACTACCCGGAAGGATACAATCCCCGGTAACGTCCGTCGTACGGAAATAGAATTGCGGGCGGTATCCGTTGAAGAATGGCGTATGACGGCCACCTTCTTCTTTGCTCAGGACATAAACCTCGCACTTGAATTTCATGTGCGGCTTTACAGAACCAGGCGCACAGATTACCATACCGCGGCGGATTTGCGTCTTTTCAATACCGCGCAGCAGAAGGCCTGCATTATCCCCTGCCTCACCGCGGTCGAGGAGTTTGCGGAACATTTCCACCCCGGTAACCGTAGAAGTCAGTGGCTTTTCCTCTTTCTTCATCATCCCGACAATTTCCACCCCTTCACCGACTTTGATTACGCCGCGCTCGATACGTCCCGTAGCAACTGTACCACGACCCGTGATGGAGAACACGTCTTCGATCGGCATGAGGAATGGTTGGTCAACCAGACGGACAGGCTCGGGGATTTCGTTATCCACCGCGTCCATCAGGTCCTTGATCCGCTGAACATAAACCGGATCACCTTCCAATGCTTTGAGGGCAGAGCCCTTGATCACACTGGAGTTATCACCGTCGAACTGATAAGAATCCAGCAACTCGCGGACTTCCATTTCTACGAGTTCGAGCATTTCCTCATCGTCCACCAGATCAACCTTGTTCATGAAAACCACAATACGTGGAACGCCTACCTGACGTGCGAGCAGGATATGTTCCCGGGTTTGTGGCATTGGGCCGTCTGTAGCCGCAACCACAAGAATAGCACCGTCCATCTGGGCTGCACCCGTAACCATGTTCTTCACATAGTCGGCGTGACCCGGGCAATCCACGTGCGCATAGTGACGCTTGGTGGTCTCGTATTCGACGTGGGCAGTATTAATGGTAATACCTCTTTCCTTTTCTTCAGGAGCCGCGTCAATTGAATCGTAATCGCGCTTCTCGGCGAGACCCGCATCTGCGAGTACCGTAGTAATAGCTGCAGTCAACGTAGTCTTACCGTGGTCAACGTGACCGATGGTACCGATGTTTACGTGAGGTTTGTTGCGTGCGAATGTTCCCTTAGCCATCAGTATAGAATTTTGGATATAAAGTTAATGATCAAAAAACACCCCGAAAACCTGGAGCCAATGAGGGGGATTGAACCCCTGACCCCTTCCTTACCATGGAAGTGCTCTACCCCTGAGCTACATTGGCGAAGAAAGGCCTCTGCCATGGCCTTAATTTTGAGCGGGCGACGAGACTCGAACCCGCGACCCTCAGCTTGGAAGGCTGATGCTCTACCAACTGAGCTACACCCGCAATCAGGAAAATAACGACGGGCCTCCGTATCTGTTTTATACAGAAGCCTGTTATCCACCTTATTATATGGTGGGGGTTGTTGGATTCGAACCCACTCAGCTAAAAGCACCAGATTTACAGTCTGGCCCGGCTCTCCCACTCCGGCGAACCCCCCTATTTCAAGGAACGAAACGTATTATCTATGAGCCAGCAGAGGGACTCGAACCCCCGACCAGCTGATTACAAATCAGCTGCTCTACCAACTGAGCTATGCTGGCTTGCAACGATTTATCACAACGACTTGCTATGTTTTGCTCACTACAGGCCGTAAAGTGCTCATTTACCGATAAATGTCCGCTAATTTTAACTCTTGCTATGGACTTTTCCCAAAGCGAATGCAAAGATATAGTCTTTATTTTGAACTACAAAAAAAATTCGCAATAAAACATATTTTTAAAGCAGCGACCCCTCCATCGAAGTATTCGTGGATACATGCCTCACTCTTCCTGCTTTGCCTTTGGATGTGCCTGTTCGTAAATTTTGCGCAAACGCCCCATCGTATGGTGGGTATAAATTTCGGTGGCGGAAAGATTGGCATGGCCAAGAAGGGTTTTAATGGCATTCAGATCCGCCCCATGATCGGCCAGGTGGGTGGCAAAGGAATGCCTCAATACGTGCGGGCTGCGTTTTTCGAGACCGGGCACTGAAGCCAGGCGCCTGTGCACAAGATTATACACCCATTTTGGGTATAATGGCTCTCCTTTGTCGGTCAGGAGTAATTCCACACAGACCGCCGACGGGAATACCCGCGTACGTTCTGCGAGGTACTTACCGATTAGATCGGCCAGCCCCTGGCCAATGGGGATAATCCGAACTTTACTGCCTTTGCCCACTACGCGAATCTCCATACGCCCAAGGTCTGTATGGGCAAGGGTAAGCTGTATGAGCTCCGTACGGCGCATCCCTGTTTGATACAAAAGCTCCATCACAAGGGCATCGCGCAAATCTGAAAAGGTCACCGCATGTATAGTATATGCGGCCAATGTCTGTAATAATGGTTTTTCAGGCGCTACGGATGGCAGGCGCTTCCCGACTTTAGGCGAAAACAGGTATTGCATCGGGTTGCGGGAAATCTCGCCACAACGCATCAGATACCTGAAATAAGCTTTTGCCGCCGAAACTTTGCGCCGGATACTGGAAGCCCTTAGCCCATCCCCCACCATTTGAACAATCCACGAACGGATATGAAAGTGTTGCAATTCTCCGACCCCAGACCCGGAATATTGCGTCTCCATGTAATCTCTGAACTGCTCAAGGTCCTTGCGATAGGCACATTGCGTGTGGGTAGAAAAACGCTTTTCGTATTGAAGGTGCTGCAGAAAACGCTCAATGTCCATACTAATCGGTTATTGTTCGATGGCACGGCCCGACAAAAGTTGACGGCTGTTGCGGGTCATAAACAGATTTTACAGAAGCATATTATCCAATAAATATGGGGTTGTGTAAAAAGTTTTCCAACGCCTTCGGCGCCAAATGACTTTTGAGGCAGCACCAGCTACCTTTGATGGCAAAAGCAACTTTTCACACAACCCCATACCTGTTGGCGGCAACTTCTATACCGGCTTACCGCAGCAAGTCTGGGTACCAGTAAAAACCTTACGGATTTTGCTGGATCAGCTTATTCACGTTCAGCTCCCCTTGTGGGATTGGCCAGATATACTCCGATTGCGAAGGGTTTACCGCTGCTACGTTCGCTTTGCCTGGGATAGGCAGCAGCAGACGAACCAAATCACGCGTGCGGAAGCCCTCCCCGAGCAATTCAATGCGACGCTCGGTCAGGATTTGATTAGCCAGTGCGGTGCCATTGGCAAAATCGGCTGCAGCATAGACCTTAGAAGCATCGGAACGGCCGTGAAC
>Ga0068872_10000307_pt1 | contig 41521 bp, 36 predicted proteins | sample NOAtaG_7_FD_66441 | JGI IMG/M metagenome (GOLD analysis project Ga0068872, IMG submission 66441) | Freshwater lake microbial communities from Lake Erie, under a cyanobacterial bloom - NOAA_Erie_Diel1S_2200h metaG | ecosystem: Environmental > Aquatic > Freshwater > Lake | place: USA: Ohio, Lake...
TTCACGAGACCTTACCTCGGCATCGGCTTCGTGCTGGTGCACAACGGCAAGGTCCCGCGGGCGCGCACCCTCGAAGAGCTCAAGGGCACCGGCATCAAGGTGGGCGTGCCAGCCTACACCCCCATGCAGGAGAACGCCGAGAAGCTCGGCATCCCCGTGGTCACCTACTTCCAGAACCAGCGCGTGATCGACGGTCTGCTGCGCAAGGAGGTGGACGCCATTATGGTGTGGGGGCCGTCCATTCCCGTTGCCAACCGCGAGAAGAACGTGGAGCTGGCCATGTCGAGGGGTTTCCAGCCCATGCCCGGCCAGCGCTTCAACGGTGCCTGGGCGGTTAAGTCGAAGGAAGACGGCTTCCTTGAACTCATCAACAAGGAATTCGGCGAGATGCTCGCCAGCGGCGAGATGCAGGCCATCGTCGAGAGATACGGCGTGCCCTGGTTCCCGCCCTTCGATGACTGACCCCGCGCCGGGGCGCCCGGCGCACCCTCCAACCCCTGGAAGCCTCGCCCGATGATCGAAAAATTCCTCGAACTCTCCCGCCTCTCCATGGGGGTCATCCCCACTCTCGTGATCCTGTTCACCATCGCGCTCGCGGTGGTGGTGGAGCGGCTCTGGTTCTTTCATCGGGTCCTCAACCAGGGGGCGGCCATGGAGCGCGACCTGAAGACGGTGGCCTATCGTGACACCGAGGCGCTCGGGGCGGTGGCGCGGCGTTTCGGCGGCGCCCTCCAGACGGGCCTGGTGAACACGGCGCTCGGATCGAGCGGCGAGAACGCCGAGGCCATGGAGCGCCATGTGGACGAGGCGATTCTCGATCTGGTTCCCGCCATGGATCGTAACCTCTGGGTGCTCGACACCGCCGTCACCCTCGGCCCGCTGCTGGGGCTGCTGGGCACCATCTTCGGCATGGTGAAGACCTTCAACGTGCTCGGCGCCGAGGGCGCGGCCGCGGGCGCCCAGGCGGTGACGGGCGGTATCGGCGAGGCGCTGGTGGCCACGGGCGTGGGCCTGTTCATCGCCATCGTGGGCCTGGTGTTCCTGAACTACTTCAACAAGCGGGTGCGCCTGGGCGTGCAGCAGATGGAACTCATCAAGATCACCGTGGTTAACCGCCTCATCGGCGGCGGCCTCAAGGCGGGGGCCTGAGGCCATGCGATCGCGCACCGCCGCCTACTTCCAGACCGAAAAGGCGCGCATCGAGGTGATCCCGATGATCGACATCATGATGTTCCTGCTGGTGTTCTTCATCATGATCACCATTAACGCCATCGTGGGTTCGGGGATTGCGCTCGAATTGCCCAAGTCCAAGACGCCTCAGCCGCTGCGCGACACCACCATCACTGTGGGCGTGAAGAAGGAAGGGGCGCTGTACGTGAACTCCAAGGCCCTCTCCCCCGATGAGTTCACTGCACGGCTGCGCGAGGCCAAGGAGAAGGGCGGCAAGGTGGAGGTGGTAATCGCGGGAGACCGCGAGGTGCCTCTGCAGAAGCTGCTCGACGTGATGGACCTGGTGCGCGCGGAGGACATCAACTCCGTGGGCATCGCCGCCTCGAAGAACCCCGAGACCGCCGGGGCTGCCGCACCCGCGCAGAAGCCGAGGTGATCCCCATCTGTATCCGCGCACGGCGCCTGGCAGGCTGCTGATGCCCTTCGACGCTCCCTCGCCCGCTGGTGGCGGCGCAGCGCCGGATGCGCCCGTGCGCGCGCCGGCGCTCATGCCCTTTTCGCGCGCGCTGCTGGTGGCGGTAGTGCTCGAGATACTCGCCGTGCTGTCGCTGGTGGTGAATTGGCGCGGCTTGTTGCCGGAACCCGAGCCCGAGCCCATGAAAGTGGAGTTCGTGAAGCTGCCCGAACCGCCGCCGCCTCCGCCGCCGCCCGAGCCCGCGCCGCCCAAGACCAAGCCGCCGCCGCCCAAGCCAAAGCCGCCCGAGGAGCCGCCCAAGCCGGACGAGCCGCCCAAGCTCCCCGAGCCGAAACCGCCCGAGCCCGAGCCGCCCGCGCCACCGCCCAAGCCGGAACCGCCGCCCCCTGACCTGCCGCCGCCCGACAAGAAGGCGCCGCCGGTGAAGAAGGTGCCGGCGGTGTATCCCAAGGATGCGCTCGCGCAGGGGCAGGAGGGTGAGGTGCGCGTGCGCCTGACGGTGAGCCCCGCCGGCAAGGTAATCCGCCAGGAGGTGATGGCATCCACCCCGCCGGGCATCTTCGACTACTCGGCGCTCAAGGCCACCAAGCAGTATGTCTTTCCGCCGGGTGAGGAGGAGTTCGAGATCGACCAGGTAATCCGCTACCGCATCGAGGACGACCGCTTCGGCCCGGAGATGCAGGCCCGCTAGCGATCGTCCTGGGACGCTAGGCGGCGCGGCTTGCGGGCGGCGCCACGGCCGTGCCGCGCAGTTGCTCCTCCAGGGCGTTCCACTTGGGCAGGACTTTCTCGAGGTGCGCGGCCTTCACGTGCCCGAAGCCGCGGATGTGCTCGGGCAGGCTCGCCAGTTCCACGGCGGCGGCCAGGGTTTCCTCCGAGAGCGTTTGCAGGGCCCGTCCGATGCTGTCCTGGTATCGGGCGATGAGCGCCCGTTCCTCGCGCCGCTCGGCGGTAAAGCCGAAGGGGTCGAAGGGCGTGCCGCGCAGGCGCTTGAATCGGGCCAGCACCTTGAAGGCGGACATCACCCAGGGGCCGTAGCTCGCCTTCTGCAGCCTGCCATCGGCGCCGCGCCGGGCCAGCAGGGGCGGGGCCAAGTGGAAGCGTAGCCTGGGCGTACCCTCGAAGGTATCGGCAAGACGCTTTGTGAAGGCGGTATCGGAGTACAGCCGGGCCACTTCGTATTCGTCCTTGTAGCTCATGAGCTTGGCGAGGTTACGTGCCACGGCCCGGGTGAGGGTGTCGCGGCGGTGCAGGCGCGACTCGGCCTCGCGCACGCGGGCCACGAAGTCGGTGTAGCGCTTCGCCCACGCGGCATCCTGGTAGTCGGTGAGGAAGGCCCCATGGCGGCGCACCAGTGCATCGACGGATTCGGGAAAGCTCACCGCCACTGGTTGCGCCGGCGTGGCGACGCGTTCCACCCGTCCCGTGTCCACGGCCGCGTGGCGGCCCCACAGGAAGGCGGTCTTGTTGGCTTCCACGGCAACGCCGTTCAACTCGATGGCTCGCAGCAGCGCCGCCTCCGTGAGCGGCACCAGCCCGTTCTGCCAGGCAAAGCCCAGCAGGAACAGGTTCGCGCCGATGGCATCGCCGAGCAGCCGGGTGGCCAGGTGCGTGGCATCCACCATGCGCACGTTGCCGCCCGTGGCCTCCTGCAGCAGGCCGCGGATCTCGCTGTGGGGGAACTGCCAGTCCGGTTCGCGCGTGAAGTTGCCCGGTGGCTGTTCGTGGCTGTTGATGATGGCGGCGGTGCGGCCGGGCCGCGCCTTGGCCACCGAGTCCGCCGACCCCGCGGTGAGCATGTCGCAGCCCAGCAGCAGGTCGGCTTCACCGGTGGCGATGCGCTGGGCGCGCAGTGATGCGGGCGAGGCCGCCAGCTTCACGTGGGAGGTGACCGCGCCGTTTTTCTGCGACATGCCGGTCATGTCCAGCACCGACACGCCCTTGCCTTCCAGATGGGCGGCCATGCCCATGAGCGCGCCCACGGTGATCACGCCCGTGCCGCCGATGCCCGTGACCAGCACGTTCCAGGTGCCGCTGGTGAGGGGCGGCAGGACCGGCTGCGGCAGGGCCGGCAAATCGCCGAGTGCGGATTTCGCCGCCTTCGCGCGCCGCGGTGCCACGCCTTCCACGGTGACGAAACTCGGACAGAAGCCCTGGATGCAGGCGAGGTCCTGATTGCAGGCCGACTGGTCGATGACACGCTTGCGGCCCAGAGGGGTTTCGAGGGGTACCACGGCCGTGCAGTTGGAGGCCACGCCGCAATCACCGCAGCCCTCGCACACCGCCTCGTTGATGAAGGCTCGCGCGGGCGCGGCCGGGAACTCGCCCTTCTTGCGGCGGCGGCGCTTCTCGGCGGCGCACACCTGGTCGTGGATTAGCACCGAGCAGCCCTTCACGCCGCGCAGTTCGCGCTGCACGGCTTCAAGTTCGGAGCGCGCGTGCAGGGTGACCTCGGCGGGCAGCCCGCTGCGGTCTGCGTAGCGCGACAGGTCCTCGGTGACCAGGGCAATGCGCCTGACACCCTCGGCGGCCACTTGCTGGGCGATGCCGCGCACGGTCACCTGACCGTCCACGGGCTGGCCGCCGGTCATGGCCACCGCGTCGTTGTAGAGAATCTTGTAGGTGATGTTGACATCCGAGGCCACGGCAGCGCGCAGCGCCAGGTGCCCGGAGTGGAAGAAGGTGCCGTCGCCGAGATTGGCGAAGACGTGCTCGCGCTCGCAGAAGGGCGCCGCGCCGATCCAGGTGGCGCCCTCGCCGCCCATCTGGGTGGTGGTGATGTTCTGGCCGGGAAAGATGGCGGTGGCCATCACATGGCAGCCGATGCCTGCCAGGGCGACGCTGCCGTCGGGCACTCGCGTGGAGCGGCTGTGGGGGCAGCCGGCGCAGTACCAGGCGGGGCGGGCTGGGACCCCTGCGGCCGCCTGCACCTGTGCGGACTTGGCCTCCAGCAGGGCGAGCCGCTCGCGCATGGCGGCGCTGTCGTGGAAGCGGCCGATGCGCCCGGCCAGCACGCGGGCGATCTGGGCAATGGAGAAGTCGCCCTTGGCGGGCAGCAGCCACTCGCCGGGGCCGGCATTCCATTCGCCGCGCTCGTCGAACTTGCCGATCACGCGCGGGCGCACATCCGGGTCCCAGTTGTAGAGGTGCTCCTTGAGCTGGTACTCCACCACCTGGCGCTTCTCCTCCACCACCAGGATTTCCTCCAGGCCACGGGCGAACTGGCGCACGCCTTCGGGTTCGAGGGGCCATGGCATGGCCACCTTGAAGACGCGGATGCCGATGTGGGCGGCGGCCTGCTCGTCGATGCCCAGTTCCTCCAGCGCTTCCATCACGTCCATGTAGGCCTTGCCCGAGGCCACGATCCCCAGCCGCGCGCGCGGCGAATCCACGGTGATGCGGTTCAGGCGGTTGGCGCGGGCATAGGCGATGGCGGCGTAGATCTTGTAGTCCTGCATGAGCGCTTCCTGGTTGCGCGCCTGGGTGCCCAGCGTCTCGGCGGACAGCCGGGCATGCACGCCCGCGGGCGGAAGGGGGAAGTCCTCGGGCAGCAGGATGCGGGGGGCGTCGATCTGCGCCTCGATGGATGCCGAGGATTCCACCGTGTCGGCAAGCGCCTTGAAGGCCACGGCGCACCCCGAGAAGCGCGACATGGCGAAGCCATGCAGTCCCAGTTCCACGTATTCCTGCACGTTGCAGGGGTAGAGCACGGGAATCATCGAGGCGGCGAACAGGTGGTCGCTCTGGTGGGGCAGGGTGGAGGAATAGGCGTTGTGGTCATCGCCAGCCACCAGCAGCACTCCGCCGCGCTTGGCCGTGCCGGCGAAGTTCATGTGCTTGAACACGTCGCCGCAACGGTCCACGCCCGGGCCCTTGCCGTACCAGAGGGCGAAAACGCCGTCGAAGCGCGAGCCGCCCACCAGGCTCACCTGCTGCGAACCCCAGACGGCAGTGGCTGCCAGTTCCTCGTTCACGCCCGGCTGGAACTTCACGTCGTGGGCGGCCAAGTGCTTCTCGGCTTTCCAGAGCGCCTCGTCGAGCCCGCCCAGCGGTGAGCCGCGGTAGCCCGACACGAAGCCGGCGGTGTTGAGCCCGGCGAGCCGGTCGCGGCGCTTCTGCACCAGCATCAGCCGCACCAGGGCCTGGATGCCGGAGAGGTAGATGCGGCCGGAATCGGCCAGGTACTTGTCTTCGAGAGTCACGGTCTGCATGTCGGTCTCCTGTGGGATCCGCGGAGAGGGGCACATCGCCATGGGTGGGCGATTCCCCTGCGATTCGCCGCTGGTCCGGTGGGGCCGGCGGCGAGCTTGTCAATGAACGAGAACCCTGGCCTCCTCGGTCACGGGCGGCCCCGGGGCGCGAGCAGCACCTCGTGGTGACCGGCGCCAGCGGGAATCATGGGAAAGCAGTCCTCAACGGGCGCCACGGCCACGTCGAGGAAGAATGGGCCGTCGTGGGCCAGGCAGCAGGCCAGGGCGGCATCCAGCCCGGCGGGGTCTTCCACCCGCGCGGCGCCCCAGCCAAAACCCTTGGCCACGGCGACGAAATCGGGCAAGGCCTCGGTGTAGCTGTGCGACAGGCGCCCGCCGTGATGCATGGACTGCCACTGGCGCACCATGCCCATGTGGGCGTTGTTGCACAACACCACCTTCACCGGCGTGCGGTGCTGCATGGCGGTGGACAGCTCCTGCAGGTTCATCAGGATGGAGGCGTCGCCCGACACGCACACCACCGTGCGGCCGGGATGGGCGATCTGCGCGCCGATGGCCGCCGGCAGACCGTAGCCCATGGTGCCCGCGCCGCCTGAAGTGAGCCAGCGGTTCGGATGGTCGAAGCGCAGGTACTGGGCCGCCCACATCTGGTGCTGGCCCACGTCGGTGGAGACGATGGCATCACGCCCCTCGAGAGCCGCGCCCAGCGTCACCATCAGCCGCTGCGGCAGGATGGCGCCCGGTGGATCGTCGAAACCCAGGCTGTCGCGGCAACGCCACTCGGCGATGCGTTGCCACCAGGGCGCGAGCCGGGCTGGCTGCAGGAGTTCGCCCGCCAGCGCCGCTTCGAGGCCCACCAGCATGGCACCACAGTCGCCCGCCAGGGGCACATCCACCTTGACGATCTTGTTGATGGAGGCGGCATCGATGTCCAGGTGGATCTTGCGGGCCCCCGGCGCGAAGTCCGACAGCCGCCCGGTGACGCGGTCGTCAAAGCGCGCGCCCACGCACACGATGAGATCGGCGTGGTGCATGGCGAGGTTTGCTTCCAGGGTGCCGTGCATGCCGAGCATGCCCAGGAACTGCCCGTCGCCACCGGGAAAGGCGCCCAGCCCCATGAGGGTGAGGGTGCAGGGCGCGCCGCTGCGGCGGACGATGCGGGTGAAAGCTTCGCAGGCCGCGGGTCCGGAGTTGATGAGTCCGCCGCCACCGTAGAACACAGGGCGCTCGGCGTTGGCGATGAGGGCAGCGGCCTCCTCCAGGCGGGCGCGTGGCAGCGGCCGGGCAGTGCGGCGCGGCAGCGGCCGCAGCGTGGCGGGTTCGGGCGGACAGGGCGCCAGTTGATGATCCTTGGGAAAGTCCAGCAGCACCGGTCCGGGCCGGCCTTCCGTGGCCACGGCAAAGGCCTTGCGCACCAACGGCTCCACCTCGGCCGCCGCGCGCACCTGGGCATTCCACTTGGTGACCGGGCGGGAGATGCCCAGGGCATCGCATTCCTGGAAGGCATCGGTGCCGATCAGGGCCGAGGATACCTGTCCGCTGATGCACACCAGGGGGATGGAATCGCACAGCGCATCGAGAAGCCCGGTGGTGGCGTTGCTCATGCCCGGCCCGGAGGTGACCAGCACCACGCCTGGCCGGCCGGTGCTGCGGGCATAGCCCTCGGCGGCGTGGACGGCGGCCTGTTCGTGGCGCACCAGCACGTGGCGGATGCGCCGCTCGCCGTGCAAGGCATCGTAAATGGGGAGTACGGCGCCGCCGGGGTAGCCAAAAATCACCTCCACACCCAGGTCTGCCAGGGTGTCCAGCAGCCGGCGCGCGCCGTTTGCGGCGGGCGCCTGACCGGGTGCCGCGCCGGGCGACAGGGCCGGTGAGGACCGGGTGCGCAGCGGTGGGGGGAGCAGGGGTTCCATGGGCCAAGATACTAGCCGTCCACCCGCGGAAAAAGTCTCCGATTATTCTGAGAATAAGGCTAGTATTTGGGATAAATTTCCTCAATACAGGCGTTCCAAAGAATGGAACTCGACAAATTCGATCATGCTATCCTGGCTGCGTTGCAGCGCGACGCGCGCGCCAGCATCCAGGCCATCAGCGAGCAGGTAGGCCTGTCCTCCACGCCCTGCTGGAACCGCATCAAGCGCATGGAGCGCGAGGGCGTGATCCAGGGCTACACCGTGAGGGTGGATCCCCATGCGGTGGGGTTCGCGGAACAGGTGATCGTGCAAGTGACTCTGGAGAGCCACACCGAGGACACGTTGGATGCCTTTGCCCGCGAACTGGCCGCCATCCCGGAGGTGCTGGAGGCGGAGCTCATCTCCGGCGACTACGATTACCTGCTGCGCATCGCTGTGCGAGACACCCGCGACTACGAGCGCCTGTTGCGCGAGAAGCTCTACCGCATCCCCGGCATTCGCCACAGCAAGTCGAGCTTCGTGCTGCGCACCCTCAAGGACGAGCAGCTTCCGCTGGCGCCACCCGCGCCGCCGCGCAAGGCGCGGGCACGGCGGACTTGACGGGAGGCGAGGCGGAGCAGGGGTCTGGCCGGGTACGGTAATGGCGGCAATACGCCATCACCGCCTGGGAGCGACCGCCCGTAATACTTCCCGCGCGGCGCGCAGCCCGCTTTCCACCGCGCCGTTCAGGAAGCCCTGCCATTGTAGGGAGGTGTGCTCGCCTGCGAAGTGGCAGTGGCCTTCAGGCTCGGGCTCGATGCCCAGCACCGAGGTGGCGTAGCCCACCGGGTAGTAGGCATAGGAGCCGCGGCTCCAGGGGTTGTCGCTCCAGGCGTCGCGGATCGCGCGCCCGTTCCAGGCCTCGGTTGCGCCGGGGAGCGCTTGGGCCAACGCATCCGCCGCACGGGGGGCGAGAGACCTCGCCGGGCCCGTGCCGGCCGCGAAGGCCAGGCTACCGCCGCTCCAGAAGTTGAGGATGCCTGCCTCACCCGGTTGCGCGCGGGTGGGCTCCCAGGTGCTGTGGAAGGGTGCGGCGTCCATCACCACCACGCCGTTGTTGCCCCGGGCGTTCCAGAAGCGATGGCGAAACTGCAATTGCAGCTTGGTGCTGGCGCCCATGGGCAGTTCGCGGATGGCTCGCAGTTTGAGCGGCCGGAAGCCCGCCCGTGACAGATTTAGGTCCTGCAGCGTCGAGAAGGGCAGCGCCAGGATGACCCGGTCGAATGCCTCGGCGCGCTCGCCGCCGGCATCGCGCAGCGTGAGCCGCAGGCGCGCGCCGCCGATCCGTTCAAGCCCCATGAGCCGGGTGCCGGTGGTCACGGGGCTGCCCAGTTCGGCCACCAGCCGCGCCACCATGTGGTCGTTCCCGCCGCGCACGTGATAGCGCTGGTCGGAACCGGCATAGGGCTCGAAGCGGTCGGCCTCGGAGACGGCCAGCGTTGCCACGATGCTCACGGCCGAGATCCAGGTGGTGTCTGCCGCGAATTCCTCGGTATAGGCATTGTCCAGCGCACGCCCCAGGCGTGAGGCGCGTCCGCCGGGCACGTGGCGATCGATCCACTGAGCCACGCTGATGCCATCGAGGGCGCGCGCAGCCTTGCTCGCGCCGCGGTAGCCGTAGTCCTCGCCCAGGGCCCTGGCCTGGCGCTGGACCACGCGATGCACCGGCTGGAAATCCCGCGTCGCCTCCTCCGGGGTGTAGGCGGCACCGTCAAGCCAGGTTAGCGGCGCGGTGCCGGGCGCCTCGGCGGCGAGCACGTCATCCAGTTGCAGGCCCAGCGCGCGGCACAGCGCGATGATCTCCTCGTGCACCGAGTCGATGAACTCGCCGCCGCGCTCGGCCACCTGCTGCTGGTCGAAGGCCGAGCGCTCAGAGTAGCAGCGGCCGCCCACCCGCTGCGCCCCCTCGTAGACGGTGCAGTCGAGGCCGGCACGGCGCAGGGCCCACGCCGCCGTGAGGCCCGCCAGCCCGGCGCCCACCACGGCAATGCGCGGTGCGGCAGCCTTCGCCGCGGCGGCTGCCCAACCGGGCGCGGCCGCCATGGCGCCGAGGGCTGCCCCGCCCGCCAGGAAGCGGCGCCGGGCGGGCACGAGTTGTCCGGGCGATGCGTCCCGGGCCCACGCGCGGGCGATGCGCTGCAGGGCGTACAGCAGAGGGGTTCTGGCCATGGGGTGCGCGTCCTCGAAATGAATCGCTTCAGGCGATGATCCAGGATTCCGTCAACCGGCCGCCGCACAGGCCGGTGGTGAGATCCACCCAGCGCGCCAGCGCTGCCTCGATCATGGCGCGGTCCGTTCCCGCATGCCCCTGTAGGATGCAGAACACTGCTCGGGTAGTGGATGTGACGCGGGTGCGCTCGCACTGGCGGTGCTCAAGGCGGCAGAGGATCTCGCCGTCGTGGTCCACGTAGGCGTATTCTCCGGCGGGCACGGGTTCTGGCGCGGTGGCGCCCAGGGGCACGAAGCACTCGGTGCCATTGGTGAGCCTCAGGTCGATGTTGCCGCGTACCTCGTGCAGGTCGTGGGCGCCCAGCGACAGGCGCGTCTCAAGAGACACGGTGTTGTAGATGTCCACCACCGGGCTGATCTCGGGAATGATGCCCTTGCGCAGATAAAGGCTCACAAGAGCCTCGGCCGAGGCGGGAAAGCGGCGGTTGGAGCGGCCCACGGCATCGTGCAGGGCGCGAAAGCCGGCCAGCACCGGATCGGTTTCGATGAATCCTGGCAACAGTTCGCGCGCCAGGCGCTGCCGCAAGTGCGCCCGCAGCCCGGGCAGGCCCGTGGGCTGCACGTGGTTGCGCACGCCCTCCACCACGGCAAAGGCGCCTCGCACGCCCAGGGCGCGCACCGAAGGGTGGATGGAGAAATTCAAGGCGGACATGGCAAGGCGGCTCGATGGGCGTTCGCGCGGCGGGCCGGTGCTATTCTGGGCAGCAAGGGTACGCAGGGCGAAGCGCCGGCGGCGCCCAATTGGGAGGAGAATCTACCAGATGTTGCAAAGCGTTCGCGGTTGCGCGCTGCCGTGACGCAGGGGCCGCTTGCCGATGGGGAGGCGGAACTCGCGGTGGTTCACGACGAGGCCCGGCGTCGTTACGAGGCGTGCTTGCATTGTGAACTGATCGGGCACGCCGCCTACGCGCTGTCGGCGGGTGTGCTGACCATCGGTCACACGGAGGTGGATCGCCGTTACGAGGGACGCGGCGCGGGCGCGGCCCTGATCAAGGCGGCGCTGGAGGATGTGCGGGCCCGAGGCCTCCAGGTGCTGCCGCTGTGCAGCTTCGCGGCTGCCTACGTGCGCAGGCACCGCGATTATGCGGATTTGGTGCCGCGGGAGCGCCGGGCGCAGTTCCGGCTCTAGCCCCACCGTGCCGTCTTGCCCGTCATGGCAGCGGCGGCGTCAGGTGCCGTCATGCATCGAGACCGCGGGCCGCTGGTCGCTACACCACACCCTGGGCGCGCAGCCGTGCGATCTGCTCGGCGTCGTACCCCAGCGCCGCCAGGATGGCATCGGTGTGCTGGCCGATGGCCGGAATGGGGTCCATGCGGGCCTCGAACTCCGCCGGCACACCTGGTGGCAGCAGGGCCTTGACGGGTCCTGCCGGGGTGTCCACCGCCACCCAGCGCTGCCGGGCGGCCAGCTGGGCGTGCTGCCAAACCTCGGCCATGTGGTTCAGCCGGGCGTTACCGATCTGTGCGGCATCCAGGCGCGCCACCACCTCCCCAGCGCCAAGCCCGGCGAGTGCTGCCACGATGATGGGATACAGGTCAGCCCGGGCGGCCGATCGCTTGGGATTGGAGTCGAAGCGCGGGTCGGTCTTGAGCTCGGGTTTCAAGAGCACCTTGTCGCAGAACGCAGCCCACTCGCGTTCATTCTGGAGGCCCAGCATCACCAGCTTGCCGTCGCCGGCCGGGAACGGGCCATAGGGGTAGATGGTGGCGTGGGAGGCGCCCGCGCGCGGCGGCGGTTCGGCGCCGTCGTAGGCGTAGTAGAGCGGGAAGCTCATCCATTCGGTCATGCTCTCCAGCATGGAGATGTCGATGCGGCAGCCTTTGCCCGTGCGGCCGCGGGCGATGAGTGCCGCGAGGATGTTGCTGAAGGCATACATGCCCGAGGCGATATCCACGATGGAACAGCCGGCCTTGGAGGGCGTTTCGGGCGTGCCGGTCACCGACAGCAGCCCCGCCTCGCTCTGGATGAGCAGGTCGTAGGCCTTCTTGTCCCGATAGGGGCCGTCGGCGCCGTAGCCGGAGATGTCGCACACGATGAGGCGCGGATGGCGCGGCGCCAACTGCTCGTGGGAGAAGCCCATGCGCGCTGCCGCTCCCGGCGCAAGGTTCTGCACCAGCACGTCGGCATCGGCGAGCAACTGGTGAACGATCTGGAGGGCTTCGGGCCGCTTCAGGTCCAGCGTGATGCTTTCCTTGGAGCGGTTGGTCCAAACGAAGTGGGAGGACAGACCGCACACGCGCTGGTCGTAGGCGCGCGCGGGGTCGCCTACGCCGGGGCGTTCGATCTTGATGACGCGCGCCCCGAGCTCCGCCAGTTGCCGGGTGCAGAACGGTCCGGCGATGACGTGCTCGAGCGCCACCACGGTGATGCCTTCCAGGGGACGCATGGCCGCTTCGTTCGTAAAAAAGGCGCATGCTACCGCGTCTGGCGACGGGCGCTGCCGCGGGTCGCTGCGCTGCTGTTATGGCTGTCGGCGCCAGTGGTGCTGGCGCAGGATGGACCCAGCAGCCTTGAAGAAGCTGCGCGGGTGATCGAGGGTCCGCGTGACGCCGCCTCGCGCTTTCTGGAGACCCTCATCCAGCGCACCGACAGCCTGTTCGGTGGTGACTAAGTGTACGACGCCCCCACCGGCAGTTACCTGCAGCTGGGCGGCGGCACCACCCTGCAGCGCAGCCAGGATGGCGGCACGGACTCTTTTCCCCTCACGCGCGCCAAGGTCAACCTGCCCCACACCAGCGAGCGGGTGCAATTGCTGGTGGATCGCAACATCGAAAGCGTTACCCGCAGCCTCAGCGATCGGGCCGCTGCCACGGCGGCAGGCCAGGGCGGGGCCGACGCGGGCACCTTTGTCGGCCTGCGCGGTGTGGCCGTGGAGCAGGCCTGGGTACGGATCACGGCCGATGCGGGCGTGCGGCCCCGGGGGTTGACCCCGGACCCCTACGCGCGCATGCGTGCCGAGAAGGTCTTCCATATCGGCGCCTGGAAGGTGCCGCTGTCCGAGACGCTGCTGTGGCGGCGTAGCGATGAGGCCTCGGCCGCCACCCAGGTTGGCCTGTACCGGGCGCTGCGCGATGACCTGGCGCTGGCCTTGTTCAGCAACGCCACTTGGCGCAGTCGCACCCAGGCCTTCGACCTGAGCGAAGTGGCCACGCTCACGCGGCGTCTGGGCACTCAAGCCATCGTGTCGGCGGAGCTCGGCGTGTACGGCAGCACGGAGACCTCCACGCAGGTGAATGCCTGGTCGATGGCCCTTCGCTACCGCCGCAAACTGGGTCGCGACTGGTTGCTGGGTGAGGTGCGGCCGCAACTGATCTATCCCCGTAGCAATGGCTTCCAGCCGGTACCCTCGTTGACGGTGTCGCTCGAAGTGTTCTTCGGCCAGGGGCGTCTGCCCGGGCTGTAACGCACGCTCCTCGACCGCTGGCGACCGGCAGGCTGCTGGCGCCATGGCGTGGGACGGTATCCCGGAGAGCGGACTACGCCCCTGCTGAGTGTAGCGTTTAAGTTACGGCCGATTTCTCGCAGAGTATTTGAAGTTAATTTGACAACCTATTGATTTTGTTATATACAAAACAAACTTTTACACCTTGAAAAAACTCGACCCGGCAGTCGTTGCGGCATGGCCAAAATCGCGGTGTTCAATCAGAAGGGCGGCGTGGGCAAGACCACCACGTCGTTGAACTTGTCCGCGGCGCTCGCGCGTCGGGGTCGTCGCCCCTTGAGCATCGATCTCGATCCGCAAGCCCACTTGTCCTCGATCTGCGGGACCGATGTGAACAGCGCCGATGACAGCATCCTGGCGTTCTACGAAAAGGCCCGTCCGCTTGCCAACCTGATTCGTATCGGCAATGGCGGCTGGGAAGTGATCCCTGCGCACGTTGAGCTGTCCAAGGTCGACTCGGTTTTTGGCAAGGGGCCGGCGGCGTTGAACCGGCTCAACTCGGGGATCGTCAGGGAGAACCTCAACACGGGGCGGCCTATCGTCATCGATTGCTGTCCCTTGCTGGGGGTGCTGTCGCTTAATGCTATTTTTGCCTGCGACCGCTTGATCGTGCCGGTGTCGGCCGATTATCTGGCGGTGAAGGGTGTGGCGCAGGTGGACAAGACCCTCAAGGCGCTCGAATTGGTGCTCAAGAAGCGCCTGCCCCGTCGTTTCGTCATCACGCGTTTCGATTCGCGCCGCAAGATGTCCTGGCAAATCTTCGATTCCATCCGGGAACGCCACGGCGCCGAGGTGTGTGAGGCGCGCATTTCCGAGAGCGTGAGTGTTGCCGAAAGCCCGGCGGTCAATCGGGACGTATTCTCCTATTCGCCATCGAGCCGCGGCGCCCAGGAGTACGACGCCCTCGCGGAGGAATTGGACGCAAGCGGCTTCCTTGCCTGAGGGTGTCGTGGGAAGCGGATGTGTTGGCGGCGTTCACGGGGCCGCGGCCCGGGCGTCGGGGATCTTCGCTTCAGTGCTTGCCGTCGTCGTGCTGGCGTGAAATGAGCGACAGCACGCCTGACAGGTCCACGCCCTCCTGGCGTTCGGGGATCGCAACCACCTCAAGACATTCCAGCACTTCGGCGTTCGGGTACATCTGAAAGAGCTTGCGTTCGGCATCCGCACGGTCGCGGCCCTGGATGTTGAGTTGCTCCAGTACCAGCCCGTTGCGGGTTCGAATGCGAAAGCGGTACTTGGTCACGGTGGCCTCGGGCTGGAGATTGAGTCAGTCGCGCGTGCGAAGGCCACCACTGTAGCGCTTGATCTTGCCGACGTAGTTGTCTGCACTGGCCATCAGGAAGGCCACCTCCGCATCAGTCAAGGGGCGCACCACCTTCCCGGGCACGCCAAGCACCAACGAGCGCTCCGGAATCTCCTTGCCTTCGGGGATGAGCGAGCCCGCGCCGATGAGGCAGTGACGCCCGATGCGCGCTCGATTCATGACGACGCTCTTGATACCCACCAGGGTTCCGTCCTCAATGGTGCAGCCATGCAGCATGGCCATGTGGCCCACGGTTACATCGCGACCAATCAGCAGTTGAATGCCGGGATCGGTGTGCAGCACTGCGCCGTCCTGCACGTTGGACCTGCTGCCCACCACGATCTGGTCGTTGTCCCCGCGGAGGACGGCGTTGAACCAGACGCTTGCATGGTGCCCGAGGGTGACCGCGCCCACCACCGTGGCGTTATGGGCCACATAGACTTCGCCATGGATTACCACGCGGCTTTCGTCGAGGTCGAAAAGCATGTCGGAGCCCAGGGAAGAGGATCAGGTTCGGTGGTGATTATAGGTGCCGCGTTGTCCAGTTGCGCCCGCGGCAGGATAATGTCAGGCGGTTTCGTTCCGTTTTCACCAGGAGAGTCCACCAATGACCGATATCGAGGGCATCCTCGGCGCCGAGGCAGCCGGCCTGCTGGGCCACGTTTGCAAGGGCATCCCCAAGGAAACGCTGCACCTGCCGGGGCCAGACTTCGTGGACCGCGTGGTGGCGCCCAGCGACCGCTCGCCCGCCGTGCTGCGCAGCCTGCAGCAGATGTTCGACCAGGGCCGCCTGGGTGGCAGCGGGTATCTGTCGATCCTGCCGGTGGATCAAGGGATAGAACACAGCGCCGGGGCTTCCTTCGCCAAGAATCCTGCCTATTTCGACCCGGAAAATATCGTCAAGCTCGCCATGGAGGGCGGTTGTAATGCCGTGGCCTCCACGCTGGGCGTGCTGGGCTCGGTGTCGCGCAAGTACGCCCACCGCATCCCCTTCCTGCTCAAGTTCAACCATAACGAGTTCCTTACCTACCCCAACAGATTCGACCAGATCTTCTTCGCGCGCATCAAGCAGGCCAAGGACATGGGGGCGGTGGCGGTGGGGGCCACTATTTACTTCGGTTCTGATGCCTCGGGGAGGCAGATCGTGGAAGTGAGCGATGCCTTCCAGATGGCCCACGAGTTGGGCCTCGCCACGGTGCTTTGGTGCTACCTGCGCAACCCGGAGTTCAAGAAGGACAAGGACTACCACGTGTCCGCCGACCTCACGGGCCAGGCCAACCACCTGGGTGTCACCATTGAAGCGGACATCATCAAGCAGAAGCTGCCCGAGAACAACGGCGGTTACTTGGCCCTCAACACCAAGGACAACCCCTACGGCAAGAATGATAAGCGGATGTATTCGGAACTCACTACCGAGCACCCCATCGACTGGACCCGCTACCAGGTGGCCAACTGCTACCTCGGCCGTGCCGGGCTCATCAACTCCGGTGGCGCCTCGGGCGAGAACGACCTGCACGATGCAGTGAAGACCGCTGTCATCAACAAGCGCGCCGGCGGCATGGGCCTGATCTCCGGCCGCAAGGCCTTCCAGAAGCCCATGAGGGATGGCGTGGCGCTGCTGCACGCTATCCAGGACGTGTACCTGTCGCCGCAAGTCACCATCGCCTGATGGCCGCCGCCACCCTTGCCGGGACGGCGCGCATGGTCGCTGCGCTGTGCGCTGCGTTGGTGTTGTGTGCGCCGGTGCCGGCGCGCCCGGAAAGCGATGAGCAGGCCCTGGCGCGGCTGGCGGGCGAGATGGAAGCGTTGGCCGCGGGCGCTCCCTGCGGCGGCCCGGTGATGTGCATGGCGGTTTCCATGGGGTACGACGCGTGCGGCAATCCCACCCGTCACATCCCCTACAACCGCGCGCAGCAGATCTCCGACATCATGCAGACCAAGGCTGCGGAGTACACCTTCATCGAGGAAGACCGCTTGCGCGGTAAACCGCGTCCAGCGCACTGCCGTGCCCTCCAGCCACCGCGGGTGGCCTGCGTGAACGGCCGTTGCGTGGTGGGCGATACGAGCTACTGAGCTCCCCATGACCCGATCTTCCGCGAAGCCGCGCCTGCGTGCGCTGGTACCCAGCCTGGGCGTTTCGGACCTTCATCGTTCCATTGCCTTCTATCGGCAATTTTTCGGTTTCGAATTGGTGGACAGTGCCGAAGACGCCGAGGGAGCGCCCCTTTGGGCGTGGCTGCGCTCCGGCAAGGCCGAGTTGATGCTCCAGCAACTCGACCCGGAGGCCCAGATCACCCTGGACCCGGCCCTCGGCCATAGCTGGGTGCTGTACCTGCAGCCGAATAACCTGGGGCGCACGCGCGGACTGCTGGCGGCCGCGGGGGTGGAGGTCAGCCCCGTAGCCGCCACGACCTACGGCGCGCGCGAGTGCTTCGCTCGAGATCCGGATGGTTACTCTCTGTGGCTTTCGGTTCCCGGTACGGGGCACGGGCCCGAGGACGAACATGAAGAGGGGGATGGGGACGAATTCCACGAGGATGACGATGACGAACCCGATAGCCCCGACGCAGGCACTGTCGACGACTCCGACGAGGATAGTTTCGATGATCCCGACGAGGGCGTCATCGACGATCTGGAGGGCGACGACGCCGACGACCCCGACGAGGGCGCCACGGACGCCCCTCGGGGCGGCGGCCGCGACGGGCCTGGGCCTGACGACCGCATTCACTAAGAACGGCGATCAACGTGCAAGCAGTTCTCTGATCGCGGCGTCCAGGAAAGCCATTTCCCCGGGAAAGCGCCCTGGTGCGCCTGCGCAGTGTCCATACACCGATACGAAGGGGCGTAGCTCAGAACCCCGAACCAATGCAGCTTCCGTGGCGTTGTCTTCGAGGGTGAAATAGAGATCGCGATCGCAGGGCATCACCAGGGTTCGCGCCTGGATGGATGCGAGCGCTGCCTCGAAATCGCCGTTCCAGGCTTCGTTGTCCGAAGGATCAGCCTGCTGCCAGGTGTGCAGCATGGCGAGCAGGTCATTGGCGTCCCAGGCGAGGTGATCCTCTTCCCAGAAACCCAGCAGTGTTTCGAGCGAATCGAAGCCCAGGTCGCGCCAACGGGACTCGCGGAAAAACGCCTGGGAATAGGCCCAGCCGGCGTAAACCCGTCCGAAGGCGCGCAGTCCCGCTGACGGCTGCTCCGTGTAACGGCCGCCCTTGAAGTTGGCGTCGGCCGCCAGCGTTGCCTTCAGGCCCTCGAGAAAGACGAAGTTGTGGGGCGAGCAGCGCGCCGCCCCGCAGAAGGGCAACAGGCGTTGCACCAACTCGGGAAAGCGCACCGCCCACTCCCAGGCCTGCAGCGCGCCCATGGACCAGCCCGTGGCCAGCGCCACGCGCCGTGCGCCCAGGTGTTCCACCACCAGCCGGTGCTGCGCCGAGACGTTGTCATGCACGGTGATGGGGGGAAAGCCGGGACCCCCTGCTGCGCCCTGGGTATTGCTCGGCGACGAGGACACGCCGTTACCGAACAGGTTCGGCACCACGATGAACCATCGTGCCGGATCCAGGGCGAGCCCTGGGCCGATCATGCGGGCGTTGGAGTCGTGGTTGCCGGTGTAGTAGGTGGGAAAGACGATGCAATTATCCCGCGCGGCGTTCAAGCGGCCCCAAGTGGCATAGGCGAGCCGCGCATCAGGCAGGACTCCGCCACGCTGCAGTGGCAGATCACCCAGTGCGAAGCTTTGCAGCTGCCCTGTCAAGGCCATTGCCGGGTCAGAAGAACTTCAGGTACCGGTTCTTCTCCCAGTCCGAGACGTGGTTGAGGTAACGAAGCCATTCGTCGCGCTTGTAGTCGATCCAGGTTCGATACATGTCGTTGCCGAATACCTCGCGGGAAAGCGGATCCGCAGCGAAGGCCTCGGTGGCTTCTTCCAGCGTGCGCGGTAGAGTAGTTACGCCAAGCGCAGTCAATTCCTCGGGCGACTTGCGGTACATGTTCTCGGTGCGCGGTTCGCCAGGGTCTAGCTCGGCGGCAATGCCCTCGAGGCCCGCGGCGAGCACCATGGCTGCGCCCAGATAGGGATTGCAGGCGCTGTCCGCGGCCCGCAGCTCCATGCGCCCGCCCGCCAGCGGGATGCGGATGGTGTTGGTGCGATTGTTGTTGCCGTAGCAGCAAAACACCGGTGCCCACGTGAAGCCTGACATGGAGCCCTGCTTCACGAGCCGCTTGTAGCTGTTCACCGTGGGCGCCACCACGGCGCAGATGGCCGGCAGATGCTGCAACACGCCGGCCACGAACTGGTACCCCAGGCGCGAGAGCTTGCAGCCGCGCGCGTCGTCCGGATCGTGGAACAGGTTGCGGCCCGAGGCGCGTTGCGCCAGCGAGATGTTGAAGTGCGCGCCGCTTCCCGCTCGGTCGGCGTAGGGCTTGGGCATGAAGGTGGCAAAGCCGCCATGCCGTCGCGCGATCTCGTGGGCCATCATTCGAAAGAACACGAAGTTGTCCGCCATGGTGAGGGCGTCGAAGTACCGGAAGTCGATCTCGAACTGGCCGATACCGTCCTCGTGGTCAAAGGAGTACACCCCCCAGCCCAGTTCGTTCATGGCGGCCACCAGCTCGCCGATCCAGGGCTTGTTGTCCAGCAGGCGCTGGGCGTCGTAGGCGGGTTTCTCCAGGTGCGGCCGGTCCGACAAAGGCGCGAAGCCTCCGCCAGGGGTGTCCCGGAGCACGAAGAACTCCGCCTCCATGCCCAGGTTCATGGTCCAGCCCTGGGGCTCCAGACGCGCGAGCTGGCGTTTCAGGATGTTGCGTGCTCCCGCTTCGAAGGGGCGTCCACGGGACCAGAGGTCGGAGGCAAACCATGCCACTTCGCGGTCCCAGGGAAGAATCAGGCAGGAGTCCGGGTCCGGGTGGGCCGACACCTCTTCCTCGCTCACGTCCTGCGGCACACCATCCAGGGCTGCACCTGTGAACAGCTCGGAACCCGACATCATCTGGGCGTAATGATCCACAGGGACCATCTTGCACTTGGAAACACCGTGCAGGTCCACGTAGCTGGCCATGAGCAGCTTGACGCCGCGGCGGGCAAGTTCGGCGGGGTCAGACCCGAGGTGTGTACTGGTGTTGGTGCTGGTGGTCATGGGCAGTCTCCGCGGCTCATCACGGAGCCTTGGCCAGCGCTTCCACGAAGCGCGGGTCGAAGGTGTCCTCGATACGCGGGGTGGCCTTGATCTGCCCGCGATGCACCAGGATATCTCCGATGCCGGCGCCCACCTTGTGGAGCGACTTTGAATCGTCGCGCTTCTGGAAGTAGCCCATCATTTCCGCGGCGGGAATGTTGTAGACGCCTTTTTGCTGCTGTTTCACCTCCTCGGGGGTGACGCCTATGTACTTGGCCACGATCTTTCTTGCTTCCTCGGGTTTGTTGCGAAGTAGCGCCAGACCATCGAGATAACCGCGCATCACCCCCTCCACCGCTTTGGGGTTGCGGGCTATGAAGCCCTCGTCGAAAAACAGCACGTCGGTGATCAGGCCTGGCGCTGCGCTGGAGTCGAGCAGCACCTTGTATTTGCCGCCGCCCCCGAGCTTGAGGATCTGGGTGATGTTCGGTTCGTAGGTGGCGCCAGCAACGGCGCCCGCGGCCAGAGCGGCGGCCACGTTCTCCGGTGTGGTGTCGATACCCAGGATGTCCGATTCCTTGAGACCCGCCTTTTCGAGGGCAAACACCACCAGCAGGTTGTCGCAGGTGGAAAAGGGATAGGCTACTTTCCTGCCCTTCAAGTCGGCGATGGAGGCAAGCGATTTCTCGGCCACGATGGCATCCGCGCCATTGGAGTAGTCGATGGGCAGCACCACGCGCAGCTTCTGGGCCTGGGCGACGGCGGTGATGATCAGATCATAGGTATACATGCCCCCTTGCAGCCCTCCGCTCCTCACGGCTGCGGGCATGGTGGCGGGGTCAGGAAAATCCTGCAGTTCCACCTTGAGTCCGTATCGGGCGAAGAGATTCTTGGCCACTGCCACGTAGAAGGGCGCATAACCGATCCAGGCCACGGTTCCCAAGCGTACCTTGACCAGTGGTTCGGCGGCCAAGGAGGCGGTTGCGCCGAGGGAAAGCGCTACTGCGGCCATTGCTGCACAAACGACTCGGCGCAGTGGCGATAAGGCGGGCGTTGGGAGGTTTCGCATGGCGGGCCGCAGCTCCGAATTGGATTGAAAGAGCCTCATTGTTTGCAGAGCTCGTACCACCGCGGCGCCAGCCTTTAACTTTTTGATTTTGCGAGCTCGACATGCATACCCTTGCCGAAAGCCGCACCAGCAAGGTGCGCCTCAGGGTGGGGGGGCCGCGCCGTGGTGCGATGGTGCTGGGGTGTGCGCACCGCCGGGGTGTCGGATTGCAGAGGGCTCGCCCGCCTGCGATTGTCGGGTTGGGTGGAGCGGGTGCGGATACCGGCCCACGATGACGGGCTTTCGAGCAAGCGGTGGTGAATCCCTGCGAAGGCCATGAGCCCCCACCCGTACAAGGCTTTTTCTGTCGCGCCCCCGTTTCGCTGCCGTCATCGGTGTTCCCGGGCCAGAGGCAGTCCTGCTGCTGGAGGCCTTCGACGGGGTCGGGAGTCGTGCCCAGGCCGTGTTCAGCGGTCAACGGCAAACACGACTGGATCCGTGTCCGGAAAGCCCAGCGCCGGTCGGGTAACCTTGGTGCTACTCCCGGGTTTTCCTTGGCGTTCCGGCTGCCCGCTGGCCCCTCTCCACCAGGGTGTCGACACCCCGGATCACGGGCAATCCCCAATCGGCGTCGAAAGGCCGAGGGCGTGCCAAGCCGAATCCTTGTGCGTAGTCCACACCGATTTCGCGCAAGGCCATCAGGGTATCCTTGTCTTCGACGAATTCGGCAATCGTGCGCTTGCCCATCACATGACCGATATTGTTGATGGCTTCCACCATGGCCCGGTCGATCGGATCCCCGAGCATGTCCTTGATGAAACCGCCATCGATCTTCACGTAATCCACCGGCAGGTGCTTGAGGTAGGAGAAGGAGGACATGCCCGTCCCGAAGTCATCCAGGGAAAAATGACACCCGAGGCCGCGTAGCTGTTCGATGAAGCGCACCGCCCGGGTCAGGTTGAGCACTGCCGCTGTTTCAGTGATTTCGAAACACACGTTGTGGAACGGAACAGCGTGGCGTTCGAACAGCGCCTGGATCCACCCGAGGAAGCGCTCGTCGCCGATGGACACGCCCGAGAGGTTGATGGAGTACAGCCGCAGGGGATTGCCTTCGGGGCGGCGGTTGAGTTGCTCAATGACGCGAAAGGCTTCTTCAATCACCCATTGTTCCACCACGGACATCACGTTGTAGCGCTCCGCCGCCGGCAGGAAGGCGCCAGGCGGAATCAATCGGCCCTCTTCGTCCACCATGCGCACCAGCAGTTCCACGTGAGAGGCCACGCGGCGCGGCATGTGAACCGGAAAGATCTCCTGGCCGAACAGCCGGAAGCGGTTCTGCTCACTGGCGCGGTGGATGCGTTCGACCCACTCCATCTCCCCCTGCCGCTGCGATAGTTCGCTGTCGCTCTTGCTGAAGACCTGAACCCGGTTGCGCCCCCGGTCCTTGGCCATGTAGCAGGCCGTGTCCGCTGCACTCATGAGTTCCGCCAGGGTGAGCGACTCGTCGGTCACGTGCACCACGCCGATGCTCACGCTGATGCGAAACGACCGGTCCTGCCAGGAGAAGGGGTGCTCGGCCACGGCCTGACGCAGAAGCTCCGCGATACGCTCTGCCGGACCGGGCGGGCAATTCATCAGCAACACCCCGAACTCGTCGCCGCCAAGCCGCCCGAGCGTATCGCCCTCGCGCAGATACCGCCGCAAGGCGGCCGCGACTCGCCGCATGAGTTCGTCGCCGGCTGCGTGGCCGCAGGTATCGTTAACCACCTTGAATTGGTCCAGGTCGAGGAACATCACGCTGTGATGGCGCTCGGACTCGCGGGCGCTTTGCAAGGCGCCCTCCAGGCGGCGCTCGAACTCTCGCCGGTTGATGAGACCGGTCAGCTCGTCGTGGGTGGCTTGGTAGGAAAGGCTCGCGGCGAACTGGCGCTCGCGAGTCATGTCGTGGAACACGAGCACGGTACCGATCATGCGTCCCTCGCCGTCGCGAATCGGCGCTGCCGAGCCGTCCACCGCAATCTCGCGCCCGTCGCGACCCAGCAGCACGAGCTGCTGCAGTCGCTGGGGCAAGCCTTGTCCCGATACCACGGGGCCCACGGGATCGGGCGCGCGTTCCCGGGAGGACTCCTGCAGCAGGGGAAACACCTCGCGGAAGGGTTGTCCCACCGCGTCTTCCAACCCCAGCCCCGTGAGCGATTGGGCAACGGGATTGAAGTAACGCACCGCACCGGCCACATCGGTGGTGATGACCGCGTCCGCGATGGATTGCAGAGTTACCTGGGCACGTTCCATTTCCGCGTGCAGTTGTGCCTCCGCGCGCTTGCGCGCGGAGATATCGCCCAGCGAACCCGCAACCCTGATGGGACGGCCGTGAGCATCGCGGACCGATTCGCCCCTCAGGCGGAACCAATGCTGCTGTCCGTCCACCTGCGCCGGGAATTCCATGTCCAGGGGCTCTCCCAGGCGCAGATGCCGCCGCAACGCGGTGGCCACCATCTGGCGCTGCTGGCGGCCGATACGTCGCAGTGAAGTCCAGCCAACGGCAGCTTGATGCTGCCCAATGCCCAGCAGCTCCCGGCATTGCGGTGAAAGGTACAGACTGTGGGTGATGAGGTTCCAATCCCAGAGGCCGTCATGGCTACCCACCACCGCGAGCTGGTAGCGCTCTTCCGAAAGCCGGAGGGCATCCTGGAAGGCGTGGCTGCGCTCCACCATCCGGCGTGACAGGAACATGCCAAGGGGCAGCAGTGTCAAGGCGAGGGCCACATTTGCGAGAAGCAGCACGATGCTCGCCTCGCGACTCGCATCGCCCAGAGTGGCGGAAAAGGCGCGATTGAGCTGGACGTATTGCTCGTCGATCTCCTGAATTCTGGCAAGTCGCCTGGCTGCGTCGTCGATCGATGGATCGCTGCCCGCCCGCTGGCGGATTTCCTCCGCCTGTGCTTCGAGCAGCGTCACCAACTCGTCGCCTCTCGACCACATGGCGATCGAGGCGCGCAGAAACTCAAAGTCCTTGAAGCGCTGGTAGAGCCGTTTGATGCCGGGCACGTCACCCTGGTGGGTGCCAGCCGCCACCAAGGGTGTGGAAAGGGCCTGCAGATCCGGGGAAGCTTTCTGGAGTTCCGCGCGACCCTGTCTGTACAGTTCGATCACTTTGACGGCATCACGAAAGGCGCGATAGCTGACTTCATCGCGGTCTACGGCATATTGCTTGAGGCGAGCGACACTGTCCTTGGCGGATTTCGACCAGAGGCTCTCGCCCTCCACATAGGCGCGCAGGGCGGACAGGGTGTCCACGCTGATGACCGCCACCACCGCCTGGAGCAAGGCGATGGCAAGGAAGGGCCAGACGATCGAAAGGGTCCTATACCCATGTGGCGGGGGCGCAGGCCGCTCCCCTTCCCCGCGTCCGGCTTGCGCAGGCGCTTGGGCGGTGTCGGCATTGGGCTCGGGAGGAGGCATTACGCGTTCATCGACGGATCAAAACCCTATCACGGTCACGCAAGCCACAACTTAAGCGGGCGACCCCATGAACGCGGGACAGTAACCGCAATTTACTCCCGCTTTGGAAAAGTTTTGTTGTTGTCGACTATGCAAACCAGCATTGCAGGGTGCACGGTGTCCGGCGTTGCCGGGAAAAAAACGGCTCCCGAAGGAGCCGTCGTGCGTGCGATGGAGGCCTTGCGGGGCCCGAATGGCAGGTCTCTATTTTCCGGGTTCCGCGGGTTTGCTTTCAGCGGAGGGGGCCTCTGGCGTCGCAGCCGGTTGAGCCGCAGGCATGCTCAGCGCAGGGGGTTGCGCATGCTTCGCCTCGTTCGCGACCGCGGGGGTGCCGGCGGGCAAGAGCGGCACCAGCAACAGCGCCACCAGATTGATGATTTTGATGAGAGGATTGACGGCGGGGCCGGCTGTGTCCTTGTAGGGGTCCCCCACCGTGTCGCCGGTCACGGCCGCCTTGTGGGCGTCGGAACCCTTTCCGCCGTAGTGGCCGTCCTCGATGTACTTCTTCGCGTTGTCCCAGGCCCCGCCACCAGTGGTCATGGAGATGGCCACGAAAAGCCCGGTCACGATGGTGCCGATGAGAAGCCCCCCCAGCGCACGGGTGCCCGCTCCCGGGCCCATGAGCAGGTTCATGAGCACCACCAGAACGATGGGAACGAGCACCGGAAGGATCGAGGGAACGATCATTTCCTTGATCGCCGCCTTGGTGAGCATGTCCACCGCCTTGTCGTATTGCGGCTTGGCGGTGCCTTCCATGATGCCCTTGATCTCGCGGAACTGGCGGCGCACCTCGTTCACCACGGCGCTCGCAGCACGACCAACCGCTTCCATGGCCATGGCGCCGAAAAGGTAGGGCACGAGCCCGCCGATGAACAGGCCGATGATCACTGCGGGGTCGGACAACTCGAAGGGCACCAGCTTTCCGAGGGCTTCGAGGTTGTGGGTGTAGTCGGCGAACAGCACCAGGGCCGCAAGGCCGGCAGAGCCGATGGCGTATCCCTTCGTCACCGCCTTGGTGGTGTTGCCTACCGCATCCAGGGGATCGGTGATGTCGCGGATCTTCGAGGGCAACTCGGCCATTTCGGCGATGCCGCCGGCGTTGTCGGTGATGGGGCCGTAGGCGTCAAGGGCGACCACCATACCGGTCATGGACAGCATGGCGGTGGCCGCCACGGCGATGCCGAACAAACCGGCCAACGCGTAGGCGGCCCAGATGGACGCGCATACCGCCAGCACCGGTAGGGCCGTGGATTTCATGGAAACGCCAAGGCCGGCGATGATGTTGGTGGCGTGACCGGTCTGGGAAGCAGCGGCCACGTGGCGCACTGGCGCGTACTCGGTGGCGGTGTAGTACTCGGTGATCACCACCATGGCGGCCGTCAGGACCAGGCCCACCAGCGAGGCTCCATACAACCTGCCCACCGACAGCGACGGGTCGACGGAGGCCACGTCGGCCATGAGCCAGGAGGTGATGGGGTAGAAGGCGATCGCCGCGAGCACCCCGGAGATGCCCACGCCCACGTAGAGGGCGTTCATGATCTTGCCCCCTTCCTTTGCCTTGACGAAGAAGGTGCCCACGATGGAGGCGATGATGGAGACCCCGCCCAGCACCAGCGGGTAAACCACCGCCTTGTCGCCCAGGCCCTTGAGCATGAGCGAGGCAAGCACCATGGTGGCCACGATGGTCACGGCATAGGTCTCGAACAGGTCGGCGGCCATGCCGGCGCAATCGCCCACGTTGTCGCCCACGTTGTCGGCGATCACGGCGGGGTTGCGCGGGTCGTCTTCGGGAATGCCGGCCTCCACCTTGCCCACCAGATCGGCGCCCACATCGGCGCCCTTGGTGAAGATGCCGCCGCCCAGGCGCGCGAAGATCGAGATCAGGGAGGAGCCAAAGGCCAGGCCCACCAGCGAATGGGTGGCTTCTTCAACGCCCGTGCCCATGCCGGTGAGGATGCCGTAGTAGCCCGCCACGCCGAACAGCCCGAGGCCCACCACCAGCATGCCGGTGATGGCGCCGCCGCGAAAGGCCACGGCGAGGGCTGCGTTCATGCCGTTATTGGCGGCCTGCGCAGTGCGCACGTTGGCGCGCACGGACACGTTCATGCCGATGTAGCCCGCCAGCCCCGAGAGAATGGCGCCCACCGCGAATCCCACGGCCGTGCCGGTGCCCAGGGCTCTCCAGAGCACAATAAGCAGAATCACGCCCACCACCGCGATGGTGGCGTACTGGCGGTTGAGATAGGCCTTGGCGCCCTGTTGAATGGCGGCGGCGATTTCCTGCATGCGGGCATTGCCGGCCGGCTGTCGCATGATCCACTGGGTCGAGATGATCCCGTAGATCACGGCCGCGACGGAGCAGGCGAGCGCGATGATCAGTGCTGAAGACATGGAATTCCCCTGAAGCCTCTGGAGGCTGTTCTTCGTTTCGAACGGAAATAGCCCGGACAAGATCCGGACCGTGCTCGACGGGCCGACGAATACCTCAGCGACCCATGCTGCCGACGTCCTGCCCCTGTTTGGCGAGGCTCGTGGACGCCAACCCGACCCGCTTCCCGCTGAAACCCTCGCGGGGACTCCGCTGGAAGCGCCCAAGCAACCCCGGATTCTAGCGTCTTGAACCCGTCCGGGGAACCCGGACCTGGGCAAAACGTTGGTTCAAGGAACGTAATCGGAGGACAGACACCGTTGCACGGCCATGTTTTTCAGCCGCCCGTAGCGCGGCAAACCGTCGCGATAGGGGGGCGGGTCTTCGCCGCGGATCAGGGGGCGCAAGTAGGTGCGGCATGCCTCGGTGATGTGGAAGCCGTCGCGGGTGATGTAATCGCGCGGCATCTTCTTCTCGACGTTTGCCACCTCGTTCAGATCAGCCACCCCGATGCTCCAGCGGTAAGGCTTGTCGCTGCGTCGCACGATGGTGGGCATGACCGCATTGCGCCCCTTCAAGGCCAGTTCCACGGCAGCCTTTCCCACTGCGTAGGCATGCACCAGGTCGGTCCTGGAGGCCAAATGCCGGGCAGCGCGTTGCAGGTAGTCGGCTACTGCCCAGTGGTACTTGAGCTTCAGCCGCTCCTTCACCAGACTTGCCAGAAGCGGCGCGACCCCGCCAAGTTGCGCGTGCCCAAAGGCGTCGCGCAGGCCGGTCTCCGAGAGGAATCCGCCGTCTGCTCCGCGCAGCCCCTCGGAAACGCCCACCACGCAGTGACCATGACGCCTGACCGTCTCGTCCACCCTGGCAAGGAAGGCATCGGCGTCGAAGACAATTTCCGGAAACAGCAGTACCTGGGGCGCCTCCCCCTCGGCCTCGGCAGCAAGGCCCATGGCAGCCACGGTCCACCCGGCATGCCGCCCCATGGCTTCGAGTACGAACACGCGAGTGGAGGTGCGCGCCATGGACGCCACGTCGAATCCCACCTCGCGGGCGCTCACAGCCAGATACTTGGCCACCGAGCCGAAACCAGGCGAGCAATCGGTGACCGGGAGGTCGTTGTCCATGGTCTTGGGCACGTGAATCGCCTGGATGGGGTAGCCCACGGCCGAGGCGAGCTGGGAGACCTTGAGGCAGGTGTCCGCGGAGTCCCCCCCGCCGTTGAAAAAGAAATAGCCGATATCGTGCGCTTGAAACACCTCGAGAAGGCGTTCGTAGGGACGGCGGTCTTCCTGGAAGGGTTTGAGCTTGTAGCGTGCCGAGCCAAAGGCGCCGCCGGGAGTATGGCGCAGTGCCGCGATGGCCGCCGCGCTTTCCCTTCCGGTGTCGATGAGGTCTTCGGTGAGAGCGCCCAGAATGCCATCGCGTCCGGCGAACACCTTGCCGATGCGGGTGCGGTTAGCTCTGGCGGTTTGTATGACTCCCGCGGCCGAGGCATTGATCACGGCAGTTACGCCGCCGGACTGGGCGTAGAACGCGTTGCGTTTCGCTGGCGCTGCCATCGGTGCTCCCCTGGGAGTCGTTACCGGGAGCACATTTGACACCAGCCTGCCGGCGTTAGGAAAGCGCTGCGAGGACCTTGGCCTTGATGTCCGCCACCGACCCCACGCCGGTGACGCAGCTATAGCGCGGCGCGCCCGGCTGGCCGCTGCGCGCCCAGTTGAGGTAGTAATCCACCAGCGGCCTGGTCTGGGCGTGATAGACCTCGAGCCGCTTGCGAACCACGTCTTCGCGGTCATCGGCACGCTGTACCAGGTCTTCGCCGGTGACGTCGTCCTTGCCGGTGACCCGGGGCGGATTGAACAGCAGGTGGTAAGTGCGTCCCGAGCCCGGGTGGACACGCCGACCGGACATGCGTTGGATGATCTCGGCATCCTCCACGTCGATTTCTACCACGTGGTCCAGGGTTACGCCGGCAGCCTTCATGGCCTCGGCCTGGGGGATGGTGCGCGGGAAGCCATCGAACAGAAAACCCTTGGCGCAATCAGGCTGGCGCACGCGCTCCGAAACCATGCCGATGATCACCGCGTCAGGCACGAGACCGCCGCTGTCCATGTGCTTCTTGGCCTCCAATCCGAGCGCCGTGCCTGCTTTCACGGCGGCGCGCAGCATGTCGCCCGTGGAAATCTGGGGGATGCCGAACTTTTCGACGATGAAGCCGGCCTGCGTGCCCTTGCCCGCGCCGGGTGCTCCCAGAAGGATCACTCGCATTTGGAGTCCGTGAGGATGTCGATGGTGGTGCGCGTGGCTCCTGATCAACGAGTCTGCGCAAGCCGGATTATAGGTGAGTGATGGACCCCAAACCCGCACCGCTCCGGCAAAGCCGTCAAGCCTGTGCCGCGAACAGGCCGCGCACCCGCTCGAGATCCTCCGGCGTATCCACTCCCGCCTTCGGCGCGTGCGCCGCAACAGCCACGGTGATCCGGTATCCATGCCAGAGGGCGCGCAACTGTTCGAGCGCCTCGAAGGCTTCCACAGGAGCCAGGTCGAGCCCGGCATAGGCGCGTAAGAACTCGCCGCGGTAGGCGTAAATGCCGATGTGCCTGTAGGCGGGCAGCCCCCTGGGCAGGGCGCTCTGCTCGCGAAAGGCGTCCCGCGCCCAGGGGATGGGGGCACGGGAGAAGTACAAGGCGTACCCGGCTGCGTCCGTCACGACCTTGACCACGTTTGGATCGAAGAAATCCGCGTCTCGCTCGATCACATGGCAGGCCGTGGCGATGGCGGCCTCGGCATGGGCGTCGAGATCGCGGGCCACCGCACGAATGAGCGCAGGGTCGATGAGCGGTTCGTCCCCCTGCACGTTCACCACCAGCGTGTCCTCGCTCCAACCGACTTGTGCCGCCACTTCGGCGATACGGTCTGTTCCGCTGGGATGATCGGTGCGCGTCATGGCCACGTCGAATCCATGCGCGGCCACGGCCTCGGCGATACCCTCGTGATCGGTGGCTACCCAGACTTCGCGTGCGCCGCTTCGTGCGGCCTGTTCGGCCACGCGCACCACCATGGGCTTGCCGGCAATGTCCGCGAGCGGTTTCCCGGGCAGGCGCGACGAGGCAAAGCGAGCGGGGATGACCGCTACGAATTCCGTCACGGCGCTACCGCCGCCGCCGCCATGTTTCCACTTCCTCGGAGGACAGGTGCCGCGCCTGCTCCTCGAGCATCACGGGAATATCCTCTCTAACCGGGTACGCGAGGGCGCTTTCCACGGAAACCAGTTCTTGGCGCTCGCGGTCGTACAGCAATGGCGCCTTGGTGAGGGGATCAACCAGAATCTCAAGCAGTTTTGGATCGAGGGCCATGGGGAATGGCGGCGAGCAACGCCGCGGCGAAGTGAGGGTCGAGCCGCGCTGTGACCGGAAGCTCCCAGAAGATGGGCTCGGCAAACGCGTGGCATTTTACGGCGTCCTTGACGGTCATCAGCACTGCCTGCGCCCCCGGGAATCGCAGGTCTCGTGCTTTCCAAATGTGGTGATCGGGGAAGGGATGGGCTTCGAAGGTGATGCCAAGAGAGCGCAAGGTGTCGAAAAAATGGTCCGGATTGCCGATGCCAGCCACGGCGTGCACCCGCAACCCGGCAAGCGCGCCGAGTGGCAAGGTGCGCTCGGGGTCCGTTAGCGAGCGCAGTGCGCCGGGTTCAAGCTGCATTGCGCCGCGAGCTGGATGTGGCGGTAAAGCGGCGCGTACTGGCGCCTTCACCACCACAAAGCGGCAGCGCGCCAGCCGCGCCGTTGGCTCCCGCAACGGCCCCGACGGTAGCGGCAGGCCATTGCCGAGGCCCCGCATGCCATCGACCACGGCAATTTCCAGGTCGCGCCCCAAGCGGTAGTGTTGCAGCCCGTCGTCGCTTAGCAGCACGTCGGTGTCGGGATGGGCCGCGAGCAATGCGCGTGCCGCCGCCACGCGGTCGGCGCCGCGAAACACGGGACAGTGACACTGCCGGGCGAGCAATACCGCCTCGTCACCCACGAGCGCCGGGTCCGAATCCGGCTCCACGCGTTCAGGGCCCCGCGTACGGGCGCCGTATCCGCGCGTGACGATTCCCGGCCTGCGGTTGCGTGCCAGGAGTTCGCCGGCGAGCCAAGCCACGAGCGGAGTCTTGCCAGTACCGCCGACCGTGATGTTGCCCACCACCACCACTGGCACGGGCAGCCGGACGCTGCGCAACACGCCAAGAGCGAAGAGGGCGCGGCGCACCGCGGCCACCAGCGCGAATACTGCCGCCAGCGGTGACAGCACGAGAGCGACCGCGCCGGTGCGTTGCCAGTGCGTCTCGATACCCATGAATACGGGGGGGGGCAGCGCCGGAAGTCAGCGCGGCTACTGCTCGTTTTGCGCAGCGAAGGTCACGCGCCCAAAGCCGGCCATCTGGGCCGCGTTAAGGACACGAATGACAGCCTGGTGGGGTGCCTTGGCGTCGGCGTTGATCACCACCACTGGATCCTCGTTGCCAGAGGCGGCCCGTTGCAGTTCGGTGGTCAGGGCGCGAAGTGAACTGAAGGTGATGGGCGTACGTTCCACCACATAACCTCCTGCTGCAGTGACTGCAACGCTGATTTGCCCCGGTTTTTCCTTGGCCTTGGCAGCATCAGCAGAAGGCAGATCGATCTGCAATTCGGAGAAACGAGAGTAGGTGGTGGTTACGGCCAGGAAGATCACCACGACCAGCAGAACGTCGATGAAGGGGACGAGGTTGATTTCGGGTTCGTCCTGGCCGCCCGTACGGCGAAAGTTCATCGTGCGATTTCCTCCGCCATCAAGGCGACCGATCCCCGTGAACCACCTCCACGAGCTTCACCGCTTGTTGCTCCAAGTCTCCCACGAGTTCATCGGCCCTGGCCCGGAAGTGCCGATGGAAGATCAGGCTCGGCACGGCGACGATGATGCCAAACGCCGCGTTGTACAACGCCACTGAAATACCCCGTGCGAGTTGGGCTGGGTTTGCCATCCCGGTGGGAGACTGGGCGCCGAAGATTTCAATCATGCCGATGATGGTGCCCAGCAGACCCAGCAGCGGCGCCATGGTGGCGATGGTGCCCAGGGTGGTCAGAAAGCGGCCCAGATCCCGCGCAGCGGCTCGCCCGGCTTCCTCGATGGCATCTCGCATGACCTCGCGGGGGCTGCGAACATGCCTTAGCCCCGCGGCGAAAATCCGCCCCAATGGCGAGCCTTGTGCAAGTCGAGACAACAACTCCGGGGTCACGCCCTGGGACCGGTAGTCGCGGATCGTTTCGGAAAACAGCCCTGGGGGAGCGACCATCTTGCCGCGCAGGGTCCAGGCACGCTCTCCGATGATGCCAAGAGAAACGATAGAGGCCGCGATAATCGGCCAGATCGGCCATCCGGCCGCATCGATGATTGCCAGCACGACTGCTGATTCCTTGCAGGTGAAGGGTCCACACTTTAGCGACACCTGCAGGTTGCCGCAATGGAGCGAAGATTCCCGCGCGGAGGCTCTTGGCTGTCCACAAAGTCTGTGGATAAGGCTGTGAACAGCCTGTCGATAGCGGCGATAAGTCGAGCACGTGCAATGGATTTCCGTGCCATGCCTTTTTCATGGGCAACGCGCATGGGGCATGAGGGTTGCTCCGCCACGCCATCTAGCCCGTTTCGTGCCTACAATTGATTCAGCATGGAACATGTCCCCGACGGTGTCGCCTCGCAGGGAAGGGGCGTCCTTAGCGTCACAGAGCTCAATGCCCGCGTGCGCGTCCTGGTGGAAGGCGGGCTCGGGCTCACATGGGTTGGGGGCGAGATTTCCAACTTCACGCGTGCAGCCTCGGGGCACTGCTATTTTTCGCTCAAGGATGAAGCCGCGCAGGTGCGGTGCGTCATGTTTCGCGGCCGGGCCCAACTGCTCGACTGGCAGCCGGCAAATGGCGCCCAGGTGGAAGTCCGTGCCAGCGCTTCCTTCTACGAACCACGTGGCGAATTTCAGCTCAGCGTGGACTTCATGCGCCGGGCTGGCCTGGGGGCGCTTTACGAGGCGTTCGAGCGTCTCAAGCGCAAGCTGGCCATGGAGGGCTTGTTCGACGCCGCCCGCAAGCGCCCGATTCCAACGTTCGCACGGGTGGTTGGGGTGATTACCTCCCCACGGGCGGCCGCGCTGCGCGATGTCCTCAGCACGCTGCGCAGGCGCATGCCGTCCCAGCGCGTGATCCTGTATCCCACTCCGGTGCAAGGGGAGGGTGCGGCGGCGCGGATCGCTGCGGCGCTCGCCGCGGCGGCCTCCCATGGGGAGGCGGACGTACTGATACTGTGCCGCGGCGGCGGCAGCATCGAGGACTTGTGGGCATTCAACGACGAGGCGTTGGCGCGCGCGGTCGCCGCCTCATCGGTTCCTGTGGTCTCTGGCATCGGACACGAGACCGACTTCACCATCGTGGACTTCGTCGCCGACGCGCGCGCGCCTACCCCCACTGCCGCCGCCGAGCTTGCCAGCCCAGACGGCGCTGCCCTGCGTCGCCGCCTGGATGCTCTGGCCCGTTCTCTGGTTGGTCGCTGGAGAGAGGGTCAGGACCGGCGTCTGCAGAGGCTGGACCTGGCGCAGCGTCGGCTGCGCCATCCGGCTGAGCGCCTCGCGCGTCAGCGAGAGCAGATCGGGCACGTTAAGCGGCGGTTGTTGATGGCTGCGACGCGCGATATCCGGTCTCGCGGGGTGCGGCTCTCCCATGCAGCCCATCGTTTGTCCCTGGCGCGGCCTCGAAGTGCCCCGCTTGCTTCCAGGCTGGCTGCGCTTGGCGAGGCGCTGCGTCGCGGGGCGGGCGACGCGGTGCGTGAACGGGCGCTGCGCGTGGCGGCCCTCGGTGCGCAGCTTGGCCAACTCAATCCTGAGGCGGTCCTCAGGCGCGGTTACGCCCTGGTGCGGGATGGTGCGGGCGCCATCGTCACCGAGGCCGGGGCGTTGCGACCGGGTGAACCCATCGTGGTGACAGTGGCGGTGGGGCAGATCGCCGCACGGGTGGAGTCGGTGCGCGAAGATTGATGCACGCAGCCCCGGAGGCGTATCGTCGACCCTCAGGACTTAACCCCGTCAATCTTGAAGCAATCGAGGAGATGCCCTTGAAAAACCTTCTTGGTTTCGTCGCTGGTTCGCTGCTGACCTGTGTCTGGTTGAGCGGTCAGGCCCAAATGCTCGACAAGAAAGCCCTTTCGCTGGAAGCGGCAAAGCAGGTGGTTGCGGCAGCAGAGGCGGAGGCGCGCAAGAATGGCTGGAACGTGTCGATCGCCGTCGTCGACGAGGGAGGGCATCTCATCATGTTGCAGAAGCTCGACGGAACCCAGTACGGCAGCGTAGATGTGTCGATTCAAAAGGCCTGGACCGCCGCGGGCTTCAAGCGTCCCACCAAGGTGTTCGAGGACGCCATTGCCGGGGGGCGCACTGCCATCCTGGGCATCGAGCAGGCGCTGCCCCTGGAGGGCGGCGTGCCGCTTCTCTATCGCGGACAGGTGGTTGGCGCGATCGGCGTATCCGGAGTGACGTCGCAACAGGATGGAGTGGTGGCCAAGGCTGGCGCCGACTGGCTGGCTGGCGCGCCCTGAGGATCAGGCCGCGGCCCTAGAGGGTCGTGGCCACGTGGTCGAGCACGCTTGCCTCCACGTCTTGAGCGAGGCAGTCGAAGCGTTCCACGCCGGGGGTGGTGCGCAGCCACGTCAACTGCCGTTTGGCGAGTTGCCGCGTGGCTGCCACGGCGTTCGCTCGCAGATTGTTCAGGCCGTAGAGGCCATCGAGGTATTCCCATACCTGGCGATAGCCTACGCAACGCATGGACGGCATGCCCGCATGGAGCGGGTGTTCGCCACGCAACCGGTCAACTTCCCCGATCAATCCCAGTTCAAGCATTTCCTCGAAGCGCGACTCGATGCGCCGGTGAAGTTCCAGGCGGTCCGATGGCTCGAGGCTGATTTGAAGCATGCGCCAGGGAGGCGGGCGCCGTCGTCCTTCGGCAAGCAGTTCCGACATGGGGCGTCCCGTGAGCCAGCAAACCTCCAGAGCGCGCTGGATGCGCTGCGCATCGGCGGGGTCGAGGCGCGCGCCGGTTGCAGGATCCAGCGCGGTGAGCGAGGCGTGCAGGGCCGGCCAGCCCAGCTCGGCGGCCATGGCATCGATCACCAGCCGGATGTCTTGGTCGGCTGGCGGGAGCGCCGACAGGCCTTCGCGCAGGGCCTTGAAATACAGCATGGTTCCACCGGTGAGCAGCGGGATGCAGCCACGGGCGCGGATGTCGGCCACGAGAGCGCCGGCGTCGTCGGCGAAGCGCGCCGCCGAGTAAGCCTCGGTGGGCTCCACCACGTCAATCAGGTGGTGTTGCGCAGCACGACGTTCGAGAGGGCTTGGCTTGGCTGTCCCGATGTCCATCCCGCGATACACGAGCGCCGAATCGACGCTCACGATCTCAACCGGAAAGCGCGCTGCTAGTGCCAGCGCCACGCGGGTTTTGCCACTGGCGGTCGGGCCCATCAGGCATAGGACCGGCGGTTCGCCGGACCAGTCGGGCCGCATCAGCGTCCCCGCAGGAACAGCCGGTCCAGATCCGCCAAGGTGAATTGGTACCAGGTGGGACGTCCATGGTTGCATTGCCCGCCGCGCTCCGTTGCCTCCATGTCGCGCAACAGGGCGTTCATCTCGGCAAGAGTGAGCGCGCGGTGGGCGCGAACCGCGCCGTGACAGGCAAGGGTGCCGAGAATGTGGTCACGTCGATCGGCGATGGCGCGGCTTGCCCCGACCTCGGCGATTTCGCGTAGGAGGTCGTGCGCGAGCGCGGCGATGTCGGTATCGCGAAGGAGCGTCGGGACGGCGCGTACCACAACACTGGTGGGCGAGGAGACAGCCATCTCGAAGCCCATGGCGGCGATTTCCTCGCGATGCTCTTGTACCGTTGCCACCTCGAGGGGCGTGGCAACAAAGGTGGCCGGAATCAGCAGAGTCTGGGTGGGCACGCCGCTGCCCGCCAACGCGGTTTTGAGCCGTTCGTAAACGACTCGCTCGTGGGCCGCGTGCATGTCTACTACCACCAGGCCGTTGCGGTTCTGGGCGAGGATGTAGATGCCCGCGAATTGCGCAAGGGCATGTCCCAGGGGAAGTTCGCCCTCCGGCGGCGCCTCCTCGGATGAGCGTTCGGCAAGCGTAGTGCCGCCCGAATCGGCTTGCGGAGCGCTGGCGCGTTGACCGAACAGCCTGTCGTAAAAGCCAATTGGCTCCGCCGCGGGAAAGTGCAGCGGGCTCTGCTGGGTTTCGGGCCGACCCGTGGACGCCAGCCGCCCTGGCCATTGGGGAGGCGCCAACGGTGCTGGTGCAGTTTCTCCCGGGCGGCTGCGGGCGAGCGTCCGCTCCACCGCGTGCAACACAAACTGATGAACGGAGCGCGATTCCCTGAACCGGACCTCACTCTTTGTGGGGTGGACATTCACGTCCACGAGGTTCGGCGGAATGTCCAGGAACAGCGCGTAGACGGGATGGCGGTCGCCGTGCAGCACGTCGCGGTAGGCTTCCCGGACTGCATGGGTGAGGAGTTTGTCTCGAACGAACCGGCCGTTCACGAAAAGGTACTGGGAATCGCGGCTGCCGCGGGCAACGGCGGGCAGGCCAGCGGCACCATGAAGCCGCAGCGGGCCTGCTGTTTCGTCCACCGCCAGGCATGCCGCCGAAAACTCAGCACCGAGCAAAGCCGCGCAACGCGCAGCTTCGCTCTGCGTTGGCAGTCTCAGGCGTGTGCGGCCGTCTTGACTGAGCGCGAATGCCACCGCGGGCCTCGACAGGGCGATACGACGAAAGGCTTCTTCGGCGTGGGCGAATTCGGTTGCCTCGGTCCTGAGAAACTTGCGGCGTGCTGGAATGTTGTAGAAAAGGTCCAACACCTCCACGACCGTACCCCGGTCCAGGCCGGCAGGCTGCGGGGCGCCGCAATGGGCCGCTTCGGCTTGCACTTGCCAGGCGTGGCGTTCTCCCGCGCGACGGCTCGTGAGGGAGAGCCGCGATACGGAGGCGATGCTGGCGAGCGCCTCGCCACGAAAGCCAAGGCTTGCCACGGACTCCAGATCACCCAGGCTGGCGATCTTGCTCGTGGCGTGCCGGGCGAGGGCAAGAGGCAACTCGGCCGGCGGGATACCCGCCCCGTCGTCCTGAACACGAATGCGCTCGATGCCGCCGCCATCGATGGCGACCAGGATTTCACTAGCCCCGGCGTCGAGGCTGTTTTCCAACAGTTCTTTAAGGGCGGCCGCCGGGCGTTCCACCACCTCGCCCGCGGCGATCTGGTCTACTAGCGCATCGGGAAGCAAGCGAATCGAGGCCATGCTCAATTATAGGCGGCGCTCCTGGGTGGTGCATGAATTGCTTGCCAGCACATATAATGCACGGCTTGCGTTCGGCTTCCCGGCGGCGTCTTGTCGGGCACGCAAGCGCAGTGAATGTGAACTGCGCAGCGCGATCATGGAGGTGGTGACAGGATGCAAATCGGGATACCAGCGGAGTCGTTGTCGGGTGAGACCCGGGTGGCAGCCACCCCGGAGACGGTGAAGAAGCTCCTGGCTGGGGGGCACCATCGGGTGTTGGTCCAGGCAGGCGCGGGGCTGTCGTCTTCTATCTCGGATGGCGATTTTGCCGCCGCAGGCGCCACCGTGGTGGCCGGCGCGGTCGAGGCCTGGGCCGCAGACATTGTCCTCAAGGTCCGTGGGCCGCAGGATGGCGAGCTGTCTTTGCTTCGCAGGGACCAGGTTCTGGTGGCGCTGCTTGCGCCGTACAAGACCGAGGCCCTTCGGGCACTGGCGGCCACCGGTGCGACGGGTTTCGCCATGGAATGGCTGCCGCGCATTTCGCGAGCCCAGAGCATGGACGTACTATCCTCGCAGGCCAACATTGCAGGCTACAAGGCTGTTTTGATGGCGGCCAACGCCTATGGCCGGCTGATGCCGATGCTCATGACGGCCGCCGGCACCATCAAGGCCGCGCGAGTGGTGGTGATGGGCGTGGGTGTCGCGGGCTTGCAGGCCATCGCCACCGCGAAGCGGCTGGGCGCCGTTGTTGAGGCTACCGATGTCCGCCCTGAGACCAAGGAGCAGGTGGAATCCCTTGGAGCGAAGTTCATCGAGGTTCCACTTACGGAGGCGGAGAAAGAACTGGCCAAGGGGCAGGGCGGTTATGCGCGCGACATGGGCGAAGACTACAAGAAGCGTCAGGCACAGCTCGTTGCCGAGCGGATCCGGCAAGCGGACATTGTCATCACGACGGCACTGATCCCCGGGCGCCCTGCGCCCGTGCTGGTCACCGAGGACATGGTGAAGACCATGCGCCCCGGTTCGGTGATCGTGGACATGGCGGTGGAACAGGGTGGCAATTGTCCGCTTTCCGAACTCGACACCACCGTGGTCAGGCACGGTGTGAACATCCTGGGTGTCGCCAACATCCCTGCGCTGGTGGCCGCCGACGCTAGTGCGCTCTACGCCCGAAACCTCTTCAACTTCCTTGCCCTGATGCTGGACGTCAAGAGTGGCGCTTTCAATCTCAACCGAGAAGATGAGATCGTCGCCGGAACGCTCGCCTGCATGGGCGGCGAGCTCGCACGCAAGGTCTAGCCAGGAGAAGCGCCGTGGAAGTCGTCAGCCACACCGTCATCAATCTCACCATTTTCGTGCTCGCCATCTACGTCGGGTACCACGTGGTCTGGAATGTCACCCCTGCTCTCCATACCCCGTTGATGGCCGTGACTAATGCGATCTCGGCCATCGTCATCGTTGGTGCCATGCTGGCTGCGGCGCTTACGGAAACCGGCCTCGGGAAGACCATGGGCGTGCTCGCCGTGGCGCTCGCGGCGGTCAATGTGTTTGGCGGATTCCTGGTGACTCGCCGCATGCTGGAGATGTTCAAGAAGAAGGAGCGTAAGGGCGGGGAGGGCGGCAAATGAGCATGAACGTCGTAACGCTTCTCTACCTGGTGGCGTCGGTATTGTTCATCCAGGCGCTCAAGGGTCTTTCCCATCCCACCACGTCGCGCCGCGGCAATGCCTTCGGCATGGCCGGCATGGCCATTGCCGTGCTGACGACCGCGGCACTCATCGCCTCGCACAGCAATGCCGGAGCCGGGCTGGGCTATGTGCTCGCCGGCCTGGTGGTTGGTGGCGGCGCGGGTGCGGTGATGGCCAGGCGGGTGGAGATGACCAAGATGCCCGAGCTGGTGGCTTTCATGCACAGCATGATCGGCCTGGCTGCGGTGTTCATCGCGGTGGCGGCGGTGGCGGAGCCGTACGCCTTTGGAATCACGAGAGGGCACGAGGAATCAATCCCCGTTGGAAATCGCCTGGAACTGTTCCTCGGGGCGGCCATTGGCGCCATCACCTTCAGCGGGTCGGTGATCGCTTTCGGCAAGCTGTCGGGCAAGTACAAATTCCGTCTTTTCCAGGGTGCGCCAGTGGTTTTTTCCGATCAGCACCTGCTGAATCTCTTGATTGGGACGGCTTCGGTGGTGCTCGGTCTCGCCTTCATGTTCACGGAGAACTGGGCGGCCTTCTTCTTCATGCTCGCTCTGGCCTTCGTGCTCGGTGTCCTCATCATCATTCCCATTGGCGGGGCGGACATGCCGGTCGTGGTGTCCATGTTGAATTCCTACTCTGGCTGGGCTGCTGCGGGTATCGGGTTTTCGCTCAACAACTCCATGCTGATCATTGCAGGCTCCCTGGTGGGTTCTTCCGGGGCAATTCTCTCGTACATCATGTGCAAGGCGATGAATCGCTCCTTCTTTAGCGTCATCCTGGGAGGGTTCGGCGGAGAAACGTCCACGGTGGCCAGTGGAGCAGAGCAAAAAACCGTCAAGTCGGGCAGTTCGGACGACGCAGCCTTCGTCATGTCAAACGCCGATTCTGTGATCATCGTTCCGGGTTACGGACTCGCAGTTGCACGGGCCCAGCATGCGGTCAAGGAGATGGCTGCGAAGCTCACGGAAAAGGGTGTCACCGTTCGCTACGCCATTCACCCGGTTGCGGGCCGCATGCCCGGGCACATGAACGTGTTGCTTGCGGAAGCCGAGATTCCCTACGACCAGGTGCTGGAAATGGAGCACATAAACAGCGATTTCGGCACTACCGACGTGGTCATGGTGCTGGGCGCCAACGATGTGGTGAATCCGCTTGCCGAGGTCAAAGGCAGCCCTATCTATGGCATGCCTATCCTGGAGGCCCACAAGGCGCGCACGGTGATTGTCAACAAGCGATCCATGGCCTCAGGCTACGCCGGGTTGGACAACCCGCTGTTCTACCTCGACAAGACCATGATGGTGTTTGGCGATGCCAAGAAAGTGGTGGAAGATATCGTAAAAGCGCTTGATTAGAGTAGTCGGCTCAATCCTGCGGCGGAGGTTATCGGCTTCGGAAGGCGCTGGTTTATAGGCCATATTCGGTGGTATCCCAGATTTTGACTGGCATTTGCGGGTCAAATCAGGAGAGCCGGCGGTTCATGTTCCCCGGGATCGGTTGTGCGTAACTGACCTAAAGGGCAATGGATAAATCGACAGTTTTTGCCAGGACTGCCAAGGGGCTCTTCGAGTTCAGGGACCGGTCCGCGACGCTTTCTAAGGAGCTTCATAAAGTCCTCGGTCTCATTGATGGAAAGCTGTCTCTGGGCGACCTCAGCGAGCAACTCGGGCCCGGCGCTGTCAAGGCTCTTTTGCTCCAGGTCCGCTTGCTTTCCGAGCGGGGGCTCATCAAGGAAGTATCGCGTTCAGCTGGGTCTGGCGAACCTCTCCGGCGGCCCCCTTCAGAGCAATCCGTCGACGATAACGACCTCGACTTCACCAAGGTCCTCGTTTCCCCTGGCCTCCCGTCGGCCTCTCACTCCAGTTCGGGCGCAGACAAAGATAAGCTGCCCCCAGTTTCTTCCCGAGCGCCTGAGCCGCCCCCAGCCAATCCTAAGCGCCCCGAGGCGGGGCTTCGTGTGGCAGACGACCTTCGGGAACGCGCGAATGGCAAGGTCGCAAGGCGTGCTCAGGAAGAATCTGTGGTGCACGTCAGGGAACCTGCCGAAGCGCGTGCTGAACTCGTGACGCATGCCACGGTTCAGAGTGCGGCCGCGCATCGGGCCCAAGAGGGTGCCGCACTCCTGGTCAAGTCCGACGAACAATTTCGGGCTCGTTTTGCCGAGGAGGCCAAGGCACGTATCGCGGAGGACAAGTGGGCGCGCGAGCAGGCGGAGCGTGCGTTGATCGCCCGCGAGCACGCCGAGCTTGTGGCCAAGCAGGAGGCAGACCTGCGCGCCCGCCTCGCCGAAGAAGTCAAGGTGCGTGTTGCAGCGGAGAAAAGGGCGCGTGAGAGAGCGGAGCGCGCCTTGACGGTGGAACTCAAGCGTCGTCAAAGGGAAGAGGTGCGCAGGCAGCGCGAGGAGCAGGAGGCGCAGCGGCGTCGCGAGGAAGAGGCGGCGGCGGCGCGCAAGCGGGAGGAAGAGGAGCAGGCCCGCCGGCGCGAAGAGGAGGAAGCAGCCCGCCGGCGCGAGGAGCAAGAGGCGCAGCGGCGTCGCGAGGAAGAGGCGGCGGCGGCGCGCAAGCGGGAGGAAGCGGAGCAGGCCCGCCGGCGCGAAGAGGAGGAAGCAGCCCGCCGGCGCGAGGAGCAAGAGGCGCAGCAGCGTCGCGAGGAAGAGGCGGCAGCGGCGCGCAAGCGGGAGGAAG
>Ga0068872_10000308_pt1 | contig 41484 bp, 33 predicted proteins | sample NOAtaG_7_FD_66441 | JGI IMG/M metagenome (GOLD analysis project Ga0068872, IMG submission 66441) | Freshwater lake microbial communities from Lake Erie, under a cyanobacterial bloom - NOAA_Erie_Diel1S_2200h metaG | ecosystem: Environmental > Aquatic > Freshwater > Lake | place: USA: Ohio, Lake...
ATCTGCCCGAGTTCAAAGGGTTCAGACACATCTTGGTCCCCCAGGCCGAAGGATTTGCCGCCAACGCCATCTACGTCAACGGCAAAGTGGTCACAGCGTCCGGACATCCCCGCACCCAATCCGCGCTGCAAGCCGCAGGGTATGAAACCATCGCCCTCGACATGAGCGAATTCCAAAAACTCGACGGTGGATTGAGTTGTCTTTCCTTGCGGTTTTGATGCGGCCTCGTTTTTGCAACGGCATGTTGCGTAATTTTACCGGTCAACCGATTTCACCATGAAGCGCAACCACCTCCTGATTTTGCTCCTCTGCTTGCCCGCCTTTCTTTGGGCGCAAAAAACCTGCACCCTCCAAGGAAATGTGGGCGCTCTGGCCCCAGAGGTTTTTTTGACGGTCGACCCCTACGGATTGGGCATCCCGAATACACTCAGTTCCAAGGTGGAAGAAGGCAAGTTTTCCATCGAATTCGCCATCCCACGTCCTGGCAAGGTGATGTTCCGCGTGGGTGAAGATCGCTATCCGCTGTTTTTCCATCCGGGGGAGACCCAACAGCTCAGCATCGAAGGCGGTCAACCCAAGCTGGAAGGGACCGGAAGCATGAATTCCAACGCCCTGTTGGCATTTTGGGCGGAGCATCGTGGCATTCTTGATTCGGCTGTTTTGCATTCACGGATTTTGAGTTACGCCATAGATGCCTTGGAGGTGGATTTGTTTGAGGGCAGGAACAAGGCCAAAAAAACCTGGGCAGCTTGGGTGGGCAAACCTGGCATCAGCGAGGAATTCAAACAGATGATGGAGGGCGACGTCTTGAACAACTACGATCGATGGTTGTTGGCCTACCCGGTGCTTCGCGCCAATGCCAAGCTTTCAGACCTCGAGATGCGCAATTTACCAGGAACCTATGAGGAGCCCTTGTCTGCCGAAGGTCCTAAATTGAGCCAAGACCGAATGTTGGTCAGCGAAGCCTTCCGCGAGCACATTTGGTATTACGTGACCTATTTTTCCATCAAGGCCAACAACTACCAGAAATTCAAGGATGCCACGGCGGCGTTGAACGGCAAATGTTTGTTTGCGCAATCCAAATTGGAAGGGGAAGCCTTGCCGTGGATGATTGCCTACAGCATCGCCCGTTACCGAAATTTGGCAGACCCTATGGCTTTGGACAGATGGATGGCGACCTTGGAACAGACCAAATCCGGAATGGAGTATTTCAAGTACCTGAAACCGATCCTGGCGCAAGAGAAGCCTGTCGTAGCCACTGTCGACAAACCAAAGGGGAAAAACAAGCCGAAAGAGAATCCAAAAACAGCGGACAAATACAAATTTAAGTTGGTGGGATTGGACGGCAACCCCTTCAGCCTGGATGACTACATAGGCAAAGTCGTCTATGTGGACTTTTGGGCGAGTTGGTGCGGTCCGTGCCGTTCGCAATTTCCTTTCAGCAAAACCTTGCACGCAGAACTCCAAGCCGCTTTGCCCAAAAAACAACGCAAGAATTTGGTATTCCTTTACATTTCCATCGACCAAGACGAAGCAGCCTGGAAAAAGGCCATCGAGACCTTGGGCATCGAAGGGGAGCATGGGTACAGCAACGCCAAATGGCAAGACGGCGCCGGAGCCTATTTTGGAGTCACCTCCATCCCTCGGTACATGATCATCGACAAGAAGGGCCAAATCGTGGAGAAAAATGCCAAGCGCCCAAGTGCCCCGGAAATCAAGGACGACCTGTTGAAATACCTGCAGGCCCCCTGAAAGAAAAGAGGGCACCCTGCGACCTGCAGAATGCCCTCCATCCCGTGAGGTGCTGAGACAATCAGCGAACCATCAACTTTCCGGTTTTTTCGGTTTTACCCATCAGGTGGTACACGTACACGCCTTTTGGCAAAGCTCCCTTTTCGATGGTGATCTGCGTGCCGGTGATTTGACCGTAGTCACGTACCACATGGCCAGCCAAATCGGTGATGTAAAGGTTGTATTGTTCACCTGTGCGGCGTGAAAACTCCAACGTGGTGCTGCCCTCAAATGGATTCGGGTAGACATGAACAAAGGTTGGACCTTGCGCTTCCCAAGTTCCGACGCTTCCCACGCAGGCATTTTCAATCCGGGTGATCACGTCCTCGTAATTGTCGTTGACGATGTCCACGATTTGGTCGAGGCAAATTTGGGAGCTTGTCACATTGCTGAATCCAAGACGGACGAGCGGCTTCCAACCATTTGAACGGAAGATGGCTGAATCTTGATCAGAAACACAAACCACCATGCCTGCCGCATTGAAAGATGGGGTTTCGGGGTAATCCGCCGCTGAAATCAGATTGGTGGCTGACACCAGGGTCACCCCACTCATGGTGAATTGATACCCTACAACGCGGTCGTAGCGGTTGTTGATTTCGATGTCGATGGTCTGATTCACATAATCCACGTTCCCGATGCGGAGGGAAACGGTATCGTTCACATTGAGGATGCCTTCCGGGAAATCGCAATAGTCACCGAACCCACCGCCGGGCAAGGGATAGTTGCTTCCCCTGAGTGCGCAAGCATGGATGAGGGCGGCGTCGGATACGGTGATGTCCCCGTCGGCGTTGAGGTCGTTGCAATCGGTCACCGATGCTCCGCTTCCGACAATGGCCTGAACGTAAAGATTGCCGTCGGCAGTCTCCTGTACCAAATTCAGGTTGAGGTCACCATGGAGGGCAGATCCCCCGCAGTCCCCGGCGCAGTCGCGGGTGGCATTGCCGTATGGAGTGCCGTTGCAATCTGTCACGATGGGGCAATTGGGATCCAAAACGAAAGAATTGCCGTTCACCGAGTCCTTCACCAAGGTAAAACAGACTTGTGCCCAGTTGTTGAGGAAGTCTAGCTCCACCCGCCCAAGTGCATCGGGACTTTGGTCCCAGTTGGTTTTGGCCACGAAGGTGTAGCGACCTGAAGGCACGGTGGTGATGTCGATCCATTGGCAGTCGAGGCTACGGTCGTAGATGTCCCCACAGCCATGTGATATACCCATGTTGCCGCAGGAATAAGTGGCCGTGCCGCCGCCGCTGCATTCGAGGTCCAACACACAGAATCCATTTTTGAAACCAATGGGCAGGGCATTGTTCAATGAATCGTAAAGAATGTATTCCGCATATCCGTCCATGTGGTAGTGTCCATGGCAATTGTCGTAGGTGAACATCTGCGGATTGTTGGTCGGGTCCCCGATGAAATAATCCTGGCTGCCGATGTTTTGGATATGGGTGGTGAAACGCATGATGTCACGCTGCCCGTAGCCCGTTACGCAGCCTTCCGCCACGTAACAGCCGTTGACGGTGGGCAGATAGTCGATCATGAGAGAGGTCTCGATGGCTGATTGTACCAGGAACAAGTCCGGACCATCGGGGCAGTTTGGGTCGCCAGGATAAATGCAGGTATCGGAAACCGTGGCGAGCGGGTTGTAGTTGCAGGCCGTGGGATCGGTGCAACCCACCACAGGTCCGGTGTAGTTGAGGGACCAGTTGATTGGGCCGGGACAATTGTAACCACCGATTCGGATGTAATAGTCACCCCCACCGGCAAAATAGCCTGTCACTCGGGCCTGCAGACCACAATCGTCGTCGTTGTAAAAGATGGTACCGATGTTGGTCATGTCGAACACCAACCCTTGGCAGTAGTCATACACCCAAATGACGGTGTTGCACGTATTGCCGCAGGTGGAAATCTCATAGGTGCCCGTGCTGTCGGGACTAAAATAGTACCAATGGTCATCAAATGGGGCCACATGGTTGCCTGCGGAAATTGTGTCCGCGAACGCACAGCTCGACCCGGGCGGACAGCTACCGAAATTGGTTGCCTCGCTAAAGGCAAAGCTGCCCCCACTTGCAATGAGGTTTCCGCCAAACCTCACCGTGTAGGAACCATTGCCGTAGCCGCAGCAAATCCCGTCTCCGTATGAGTCGCGGATGGTGAACACATAGCATCCTGAGGCGGGGATGCATACCGTGTCACCTTGGGCATTTGAGCCCGAAGCAACGGTACTTCCTCCCCCGTCTTTTACATCCCAAGTGGTTTCACCGGGGTATTGGTCCGGAATGATTTCCACTTGTAATTCGACCAGCCCAGACCCACATTGAGCCAACAAGTCGGAACCTGACAATCCAAACACGACCAAGAGGCCGATTGCCCATTGTTTTAGAGACATCATGATGTTGTTCATTTGATGCTTTGAATTTACATGTTTTCATGGACAATTCATGTGGACAAACAGCAAGGTAGAACCAGGTCCGCCTTGGTTGATTTCCTGAACGTGAACTTATCCCTACATTTTTCCACGGCCCACATTACCATGCATCGACGTATTATCTTTGCATCGGAATGGCGGAATCAGAAATGGAAACTTTCTTTTTTATTCAGCAACGGATTGAAAATCAATTTTTCTTACCTTTGAGAAGCTATTTCTTTCAAACCTGTTTTTCTTGTGAAGCATACACACCTTTCTAGCAACGCTTTTTATTGGCTGCTATTGGCGTCCATGACGGCGGCTTTCCTACCTACAAAGGCCCAAGGATTGCTTCTGAATGAATTCTCCAATGGTGCTGCAGGCCTTCAGGAATATTACGAATATGTTGTAATCGGACCTGATGGCAGTGAAAATTGCGGACCAGTGGATTTGCGTGGCTGGATCATCGACGACAACAACGGTGATTTTTCCTGCGGCCCCATTCAGGGGGCTGGCATCGCGCAAGGCCATGTCAGATTCTCGAATTCCATTTCTTGGTCAGCAATTCCAACGGGTTCTTTGATTTTGGTCTACAACAATTTGGACCGAAACACATCCATCACTGTGGCTGATGACCTGAATGACTCCAACGGCGATTTGGTGTATGTGGTGCCTATCACCAACACGACCCTGTTTGAACGCACATCCGGCGACTTGAATTGTCCCTTGGTTTCAGGTGACCAAATTCCGATGGCGTGTGATCCTGCCTGTCCTGCCAATGCATCCTCAAGTGCCTATGCTCCTGTGACCTATGTTGCCGGTGGAAGTTGGACCCAAATTTCACTTGCCAATTCTTTGGATGCAGGTCAAACACGCAGGCCTGGCGGGGCCTACTTCCATGGTGTTGCCTACGGCTCGTCTACCTTCATGAATGGTGGTCCAGATGGTCTGTATTTTGCGGGCACAGGCACAGGAAGGTGTTATTCCTTCACCAATACCTTGGGAAACAACTATCGCAGCATCTCAAACTGGACACGTGGCTCTGTACCCACCAATGAGACACCCGGAATCGCCAACAATGCTGCCAATGCCGCTTGGATTGCCTCCCTTCAGGGCGGCTGCACCCTTCCCGTGACTTATTCCAAACCCCTACAGGCCTACGCATTGCCCGATCGCAACAACTTGAAATGGTCCACCACTACCGAAATCAATTCCGACCATTTCAGAATCCTGAGGTCCACTGATGTCCGCGGACCTTTTACCGAAATCGGACAGATACCATCTGCTCAAAACTCCAATCAGCAGTCCTCCTACCAATTCGATGACATGAACCCTCCGGTGCATTGTTTTTATCGCCTTGCTCAGGTGGATGCCTCCGGCACCCTTACCTACAGCAACACCGTGGAGGTCTATCTCGGACAAATCGAAAACGGAGAATTGAGGTATTGGCCGCAACCAGCCCAAGATATTCTGAACTTCGAAGTGAGGGGCCGTGATTTGCGCAACATCAGTCTGACCGATGCATTGGGCCGATCCGTCCAACTCATGAACATTCCTGATGGCGTTACGGTCTACAATGGCTCTTTCGACATCCAGTCCTTGAACGGAGGTGTATATTTCTTGCAGGCCACCTCCAGCAATGGGGCCCTCAGGGAAAAAGTGGTTCTCCTCAAATGACATTCGGGATTCGTCTACAAAAACAATAACCTGAACTACCCATGGAATTCCTCCGGAAAATAGGTTCCTACCTGTTGCTCAAAAAACAGCATCCCGGTGAGAATTATGTGCCCTTCAACCTGAAGGCCATGCACATCATCAATAAAATCTCGATTTTCATGTTCCTCATCGCCCTCGTTCTGTTGGCGATTAGGTTCATGGCAAGATGATTAAGCCCTTGTTTCCGCCCAACTTTTTTGGAGGGCGCTTAGGAATATCTCTAGGGGTTGGGCACCCGAAACGGCGTATTTCCCTGCCACCAATGTGAAAGGGACTCCCCTGATGCCTAGATGCCGAGCACGATGGCAATCTTCCAACACTTGGTCCGAGAAAGCATCGCTCCTCATCACCTTTTCCGCTTCAACCTTGTCGAGTCCGGCTTGAATTGCAAGTGCGACCAAAACTTCGGGGTCGGCAACATTGAGCCCTGAGCAGAAATAGGCCTCGAACAAGGCTTCCACCACTCGACTCGAATCGCCTCGAGATTGGGCAAATTGAATCAAACGATGGGCATCGAAAGTATTGGCCACGACCCCGTTTTCGAAATTCATGCCTAAGCCCACTTCATGACCCATCAAGACAACCTTTGCTTGAAGCCCACGGGTGTAGTCGAGCGACCAGCCTTTGAGGGAGGCCAAATGCTGCACCGGATTGAGGGTGGGGTCGGTTTCCAAATCAGGATTCAATTGAAAGCTCCTGAAGGCAACCTTCACCTCGCTTTTGTACTCAAATTGTGCCAAAGCCTTATCTAAAACCCTCTTGCCGATGTAGCAAAACGGACAGGCGATGTCGCTCCAAACCTCGATTTCCATGATTCAATTTTGAGATTTAAACAACCTGATTGGATGCTTGTTCAGGCCCGTGCACTTTTTTGTAGCCAAAAACCCAAACTAGCCATCCGGAACAATTGCGATTCGTTCATCCTTATGGGTTCTGATGGCTTGATAGGTGACAAAATCCCGTGTTGCCTTACCACATCGGCCAAGGCAAGAAATTCTTTTTTATGAAGTTGAATCCACTCTTCGTGCGGGGTGGTGAAGCCCTTTTTGTCCTTGCGCCAACGGATGGCCTCAGGAAGTTCGGGCATGGCCAATCGAAGGATATACTTTTGCCAACCCTCATGGATTTTGTAATGGTCGGGGAGCTGCATGGCAAACTCCACAATCCTGTAATCCAAGAAAGGCAACCTCGCCTCAACAGAAAATGCCATCGAGTTTCGGTCTTCATATCGCAATAACATCGGCATCACCCACGACTTGAGGTCTTGGATCAAAACCGATTGAAGGCTGAGCGCCTTGTTCCACGCAGTGGCTTCAGGAGGGCCCGGCAACTGATATCCGGCCTTCATCCGCAGGTACAACTTCACATCGTCCCAAACATACTTGCGTACCGTTGCCGCAGGGATTCCCTTAAGGGAACTGAACTCCTCCACCAAGCGGTTGAAAGCCCTGATTTTTCCGGACAACAACAATGCCCTTCCCAATTTGTAGGCGTGGTGGTGATAGCCTCCGAATAATTCATCTCCACCCTGACCATCCAACAACACTTTCACCTCCGATGCCCCCACCAATTTCATCACACTCCATTGTGCATACATGGAGGTACTTACCACCGGCAAGTCTTGATGGTCCAAAAACCGTTCAAAGTCGGCCATGGAAAATTCATTCAGGGGATTGACATAGCGGGCATGGGTACCAATGTCCCCTTCGATGAGTTTCACGAAGGAGGATTCATCGCCTTTTTGCCCGGGGAAAACCGCCGTAAAGGTATGAATGGGTGAATGGACTCCCTCTTTGTTTCGGATGGATTTGGCTGCGTAGATGATGCTGCTGCTGTCCAAACCACCCGACAAGGTGGTGCCCCAGGGCACATCTGAGCGCATCCTCAACCTGATGGAGTCATCCAAAAGGCTTCGGAGCGTATCGGCCGCTTCCTGAACGGAGTGGTAACGTTTGACTTCAAGGGGAATTTGCCAGTAGGGAAGGATGGGGTCGGAGGCAAACTCAGCAGGATGGGCACAAGCAAAATGACCGGCCGGGAACCTCCGTATTTCGTTCCAAAGGGTGGCCTCTGAAACGTCGATGCTGCCAAAGGCCAAGAAGTTTTGTAAGGAGGACTGGTTGAGGGTGAGTTGGTCGCCCACCACCTTTTCGATGGCCTTTATTTCGGATGCAAACACCAACAAGTCACCGGATTGGCACACGTAGAGTTGCTTTTCCCCGATTCGGTCCACTGATACCAAGAGCCTCTTGTCGGCGGCATCGTAGAGCAGGATTGCCCACATGCCATTGAACTTTTGCAAACAATCCGGGCCCCAAGTGCGGTAGGCCGCGAGCAGCACTTCCGTGTCGGTACCCGTGTGGAACTTTTCCCCCTTTTCCTGAAGCTCATTCCGGATTTCCAGGAAGTTATAGATCTCCCCGTTGAAAGAAACCTGGTTTCCCTGACTGTCGGACATGGGTTGATGACCGTTGCTGCTGAGGTCGAAAATGCTCAGGCGGCGATGCCCCAACAAAAGGTCTTCCCCGCAAGGCTCAAAATCTGAAAGGGGAACATCGGTCGGCACCTCTTGGGGGGTATCCTTCAACCTCACACGCCTCTGATCCCCTGTTTCCACATTCACCAAGGACATTCCGGCACCATCGGGGCCTCTATGGCGCATGCGATCCAATGCCGAAGCACCCATCCGGATGTCATCGGGTCTGAGACCGCCTTTTCTGTAAATCCCGAGGATTCCACACATGGGCCAAATCTCGCATGGATTATCAGCAATTCAAAGTCCATCAACCCTTCAGGCCGAATCTTGTTGCCGTCCCATTCTGCTACCATCATGCCAAGCAAGCCCATCCGAATCCCGAACGTGGAGGATATCTTTTGCCGAAAATTCACCTTCCCTTGATTAAATTTGCGCTTATATCTTTTTCCACCTGCACCATGAGCGCCAAAACCGCCGAAACACCCGCCACCTTGGAGCAAGCCCAAAAGTTGGGCCTCCGTCCGGAAGAGTTTGACAAGATTTGCGAATATCTGGGAGGCCGCAAGCCCAATTTCACCGAGTTGAGCGTTTATTCGGTGATGTGGAGCGAGCATTGCTCCTACAAGAACTCCATCTTGCAATTGAAAAAATTGCCCAAAACAGGGGCTAGGGTGATGGCGGCAGCGGGCGAGGAAAATGCAGGCCTGATGGATATTGGCGACGGCTTGGCAGTAGCATTCAAAATCGAAAGCCACAACCACCCTTCGGCCATCGAGCCTTTTCAAGGAGCGGCCACCGGTGTGGGCGGCATCCACCGTGACATTTTCACCATGGGAGCGAGACCCATTTGCAGTCTGAATTCCCTCAGGTTCGGTGATTTGAGCCTCGCCAAAACAAAACACATCCTCAAGGGAGTGGTGCATGGCATCGGTCATTATGGAAATGCGTTCGGAGTGCCCACTGTGGCCGGCGAAGTCTATTTCGATCCTTGCTACAACACCAACCCGCTTGTGAACGCCATGAGTGTGGGCATCGTGGAACATGGTAAAACCGCATCTGCCATCGCCAAAGGAGCAGGCAATCCTGTTTTCATCGTGGGTTCAAGAACAGGCAAAGACGGCATTCATGGGGCCACATTCGCATCTGGTGATTTGAATGAGGACAGCGCCAAAGACCTTCCGAGCGTACAGGTGGGCGATCCTTTCCAAGAAAAACTGTTGCTCGAAGCCAGTTTGGAGGTCATTGCTTCCGGAGCTGTCGTGGGCATGCAAGACATGGGAGCTGCCGGCATCACTTGCTCTACGAGCGAAATGAGTGCGAAGGGTGGATGTGGTATGGATGTTTGGTTGGACCGTGTGCCGACACGTCAGGCCAACATGAAGGATTGGGAGATTCTCCTTTCGGAGTCACAAGAACGCATGTTGGTGGTCATCGAAAAGGGCAAAGAACAAGTGGTGAAGGACATATTCGCAAAATGGGACTTGGAATGCGTGGAGATCGGGGTGGTGACAGACGGCAACATGTTGAAGTACTACATGAACGGGGAGTTAAGGGCGGAAGTCCCTGCCGAGTCCTTGGTTTTAGGCGGTGGTGCCCCTGTTTACAAGCGTGAGCAGAGCCTGCCTCCTTATGTGTTGGATATCGAGCAATACCACATCGACAACATTCCCGAGGCGGAAGAACATTGGAAGGTGATGGAGTTTTTGTGTGGTCTGCCCACGATTGCGTCCAAACGTTGGATCACCAGGCAATACGACTCCATGGTGGGAGCTGCCAACATGAGCACCAACCGTCCGAGCGATGCTGCGGTGGTACGTGTTTTAGGCACCAAAAAAGGCCTTGCTGTAACCACGGATTGCAACAGCCGGTACGTGAAGGCGGACCCCCTTGCAGGTTGTGCCATGGCCGTGGCTGAAGCAGCCCGTAATATTGCCGTTACAGGAGGCAATCCATTGGGCGTAACCAACTGCCTGAATTTCGGCAATCCTTACAACCCCTTCGTGTATTGGCAATTTGCCCAGGCATTGGAAGGGATGAAACTTGCTTGTCAGGCATTCGACATTCCCGTGACAGGCGGCAACGTGAGTTTTTACAACCAAAGCACGGACGACGGACCGGTAGACCCCACCCCCACCATTGGGATGGTCGGCTTGCTGGAAGATGCGGACACCATGATGAGCATGGATTTCAAACAATCGGGTGATTTGATTTACCTATTGGGCCATGTGGTGGAAGACATCAGCTGCTCCGAATACTTGTATCATTACCATCAGGTGAAGCTCAGTCCGGCACCCTACGTGAATTTGGAGGAGGAGGTCTTGTTGTGCAACACCATGCAGCAAGTCATTGCCAAAGGCTTGGTGAAAAGTGCCCACGATGTGAGTGAAGGTGGTTTGGCGATTGCCTTGTTGGAGTCGGGATTCAACCGCAACTTGGGATTCAACATCCTCCTTGACGACAGCATTCGAGCTGATGCCTTCTTGTTCGGTGAAGCTGGCGGCCGCGTGATTGTGACGGTCAGTCCGAAAAAACAGGATGATTTCGAGGACCTCATGGATGCTTCCGGCGTGCCCGTGCTCGTGTTGGGTGAAGTCACTTCCGGCAACATCGATGTGGACGACGAGGACTACGGACACATCGACGACTACAAGAAAATTTACCTCACCGCTTTGGAAAACATGCTTGCTTGATCGCAGGCAATCGAAAAGGCCATTTTAATTCGGGTTCAAGATGCTCGGACTACAATTGGAAACAGACCCGGTTTGGGTGAAAAACGCTGTTGAGGGCAACATTTCCGAAATCCTCACCGACCATGCCTATTGCGAACAAAAGGCTGCATCCCATGCCATTTCGCTGATTGTGCTATTCCCGGACCTAACAGAGCTCGTAGACGCGATGACCGATTTGGCCAGGGAGGAAATGGCGCACTTCAAACTTGTCCATGAGCTCATCCAAGCACGTGGATTCACTTTAGGGAAGGAGCGAAAAGACGATTATGTGAACGAACTTCTGAAATTTGTGCGCAAAGGGCATGGCCGTGACATCCTGTTGATGGACAAACTGTTGTTTGCGGCAATGATTGAAGCCAGAAGTTGCGAGCGTTTCAAAGTGCTTCACGATCACATCGAAGACCGGTCATTGGCGGAGTTTTATTATGGATTGATGGCCTCCGAAGCCAGGCACTATACCACCTTCCTGAAATTGGCCAAGCAGTATTTGGATGCGGAATCGGTGGAGAAAAGGTGGCAGGAATGGTTGCGATACGAGGCGGAGGTCATCTCACGCTACGGCACGCAAGACAGAATCCACGGCTAAGCGGACGTTTCTCAAACAAACATTGGGAGAGAAATCAGCCCTCAACGGGCACGAAACGATATTCCCAAACCACGCTGTCTTGATCTTCTTGGATCCAAAGTTCGTCCTCTTTCAGGCGCAAAATTTGGTACGTAACGCGGTCCGGATTCACGGGAGGGTTGGCGTACAGCAAACGGAGATCTTTGTTGTCGTTGACAAGGTCCCAAAATCCATCGATGGTGTACAAAGAATCCAATGCGTCCCGATTGGTCAAGGTCATGCGTCCGTCCTCGCGCATGTCGATTTGGTAATCTTCATACCATGCGGTCACGTCGACCAACCCGCGCATCACGGTTTTGGTTTTCCAATTGTTGACTACCCTGCTGTACTTGGACCGGAAGCTGAGGCCTGGACCGTCCTCGTAAGTGTTGCAACTGGGTAAAACCGCTACGGCAGCACAGGCAAAAAGCAGGATTGCAAGAGATTTCTTCATATCGTTTGAGCGGGATTTTCACCCCGGTTGGTCCACGAATCTAATAAGTTTTTTTGGAGGGAGGAAAAAATTTGGCCGATTCAGAGCCCGTAAATGACTTCCGACCGGCTCATTGGTCCATGCTAAGCTTTTTGCTTTCGATTGGACTGGACTTTTTGTTTTGGGATTTGGCCAACTGACGCTCCATTTTGGCTGACATCAATCCATCTTCCCGTTTGTTTTTCACTTTGGGCTTGTAATTGCCAGTGCTGGTGTTGCCGGGACAAGTTCCTTTGCGTGTACCTACAAACCGCGCGCCCTTTTGAGTGGCGCTATTGCCTGTACCCGCGATGGCAGGGCAATGTTTGGAGGACGTGCAGGAGGTGAGTGGTGCGAGCAAGACCATGACGGAAAAAATCAACAAAAATCCACGGAAAATCACTCGTGTCATACAATCAGGAATTTAATAATAAAGTTACGGATTTATTCTGCAAACCAATACCTTACTGGTGCATTGGAATGTACCTCCCTCCTTCAAACTTCATTCGTACCCAATCCACGCTAGTCTCCAATTCCTCGGTGGACCGACAAATGGGCATTTTGCATACGCTGCGTTCTCGACGGACAAACATGACCGGCTTTAGGTTCACCTGATATCCACCTGAACTCAGCAGTTTGAATCTCAGCGAGCAAGTCATCAGCTTGGGCCGGATGTGTCGAAATCGGTGTGGGGCCTGCGGTCCTCACCCATCGACTCCCAAAGAGTGTTCCAAGTGCCGCCGGCATAGGAGAGTAGGCTTTGAATCTGACTGCCTGCTTCAAGGCCTTCCCGCGTGAGGTGCACCCATAGCTCTTGGATACCATCAGCATCCACATCTTGCATGTTTAAATTGTGGCACCATGTTTCCACTTTGGTCAAATTCCACGATCCGCGCACGCAGGTGTAGTGGGCGAGCAGGGAGGTTGGCTTGCCCCATTCAGGGCCGACAGGCTGACCATCTTGAAAAAGCGCCATGGCCTCCAAATTCTCAGAGGAACTGAAGAACCCTTCCTCAATCCGTATATTGCCCGACCGGATGAGCGGACCAAAATCAATTTCACTTTCTTCCTCAGTCAATTTCATCGCATTGTGCTCACCCTGCCTGTAAGCCCTGTAGCATTGAGCTACATCTGCACGCACTTGGGATTCTTTTAGTTGGCCTACCGTTTGTGCTGTTAGGGATAACTCTGACGACAAAAAAATCGTCACAATAAAAGGAAAAATCAAACTGACGGGAGCCTTCATTTCTTCTAAGAGTCTTGAACGAGGAATTCGCCCACGCTTTTTGCAGAGGGCGTCACGATCCGAAATTTCACACCACTGCCTTCAACAGGCAGTAAACATACATCCCGCAGGTACGTGTTGGTACCCTTCAGATACGCTTTCCGGTCACTTTTCTCCCCCTTGAATTCAATTTCCTTTTCGTAACTATCTTTTGGGTAATCCTTGTCAAAGGCCGTCTTAGCAGAGCCCTTAGGTTGCCCGTAATGGGCAAGTTTGTCATACACTGGGAGAGAGCTTTTCCAAATATAGACACCACCCGAAATCTGGGAACCAACCGCTGAAGAGCGCGCTATGGCCTTGAAAATAAACCGTTCTGCCACGGAAACAATTTTACCTTTCGTATCCGAATAGTCTACAATATTCCAGGAGCCCGAAGGTAACCAATGCGATAAATGCGCAATCATAGTTACAGAGCCGTCAGTCCAGGAGTCCTGATAAGCCGTTTTATCGGCATTCATAATGTAATTTGGGTATTTCCCGGCCTTGTTCATCAAGACTTTATATTGTGCTTTAGCTACATCGTTGCGGTAGCTTTTCTTTTCCGCAAGTTCGATGAAAAAACTTTGGATAACGGTACTTCTCTTGATGAATTGGGATGCGGTCATGCCTTTGGACTTGTTTACATCTTGGAGCCGATTCCCTTGATCATCAATAACGCAAAGCATGCCACCGACCAAGTCTAACCCCACATTGTTGAACATCGTTTTGTACTTCGGGTCCAAGCGAAACAATTCCTGCAAGACGAGACCAAGTTGCCCAGTCGCCGAGAACCCCTTACCCCAAGTGAAGATTTCGCCGTCCCATGTGTTAATGGAGCTAAAACTGCCTTCCTTGCTTAGCTCCTCAAATAAGGCTGCATTCACCTTCTTCTCAAAATTAGTTACCCCTGTCGGTTCCACCTTGACATCCTTGCTGAGGTCGCTATACATATAACCGTCGTACTTAGTCTTGGTGTTGCTGTTTGTCGGGCGGTAAAGGCGCTTGCTGTAGGTGTCGCCATCGGTTCGGTCATTGATGCCAGAACGGTTCCTTTGGATTTTCAACAACTCATCGGTGGATACCTTTTCGTCACCTGCCGTCCATTGCCCAACTGATTGCATCCAAGCAAAATCATCAGACATATCCTTTGGCAGTTTCCTGATAATCGACGATGGCACCCACCCGAGGTTCGCACTCATGGTCTCATCGAAAATTTGCACCATATCGCCGTGTTTGGCATGGGATACGCCGCGAACAGCCAAAACTTTGGTGTTGGCATCTAGTTTGGCACATTTGACCTCTGGATTGTACGCGAATGAATACGACTCAACTGCAGTTAGAAGGTAGTCAAGGCCTCGGTCAACTATGTCTGCCTCTATGGCTACGTTTACGAAAGATGTCCAGACCTTCGTTCCAACACCAAAGGAACCACCGGCTGCTTCCAACACCTCAAACTGACTAAATTTACCCAAATTACTGATGCGTTTGAGCTTCAAGCCCCTAGGTAATAATCTTGAAAGTGCCCTCTGGGGATCATTATCATCCCTTTGATTTGCTTTCGAATCGGCAACGTAGTATGTGGAGGTATCGTTAATAGGTTCACCAATCCGCGTTACGGTTGTGGCATCCTTCTGTAGCTGTGTTGTAAACGATTGGTTGGCCCTCAACTGAAATGCAGGTGGGCAAATCGTTCTGCCTTCAACAATAGTTTGATTTTCAGACTTAGTTGGCTCCGGAACTAGGCTTTCTTTCATTCAAACTGAGCTCTGTTTGATACTACAATATCGGTATTTGTTTATTTATAAAGACTGAATCTTGGGAAGAAATATTCACTGAATGAATTGTAAATGATTCAGTTTTGGGTGTGAATAACCATGAGGGCAATTCGACCAATGGAAATGCGCCCCTACTTCCTCCTTGCCTGCAACAACCTCACTGCATCCGGATAATTCCACTCTATCTCTCCACGCCCAAACGCACCCGGATCATGCTCCAAGTAATGCCTTGCCAATGCCAACGGGTCCTTTGCTCGTGCCCTGCCCGGCCAAAAAACATGAGTCACACCGCCTTTGTATGCTTTTTCAGAATCGTACCTCTTCCCGAAAGCTGTTTGCCGAACCGCCCAAGTAGTCATCCCGTACAGGAAAAACGGAAAAGCGAAAGCGAAAACCGATGAACCGACCTTCATAATGCTATTTTTTGCCAACAAGTTCACCACCACCAAACACAGCGGTAAGATGAGGGCCATGTAGGGGACCAAATAAAAAACATGGTTGTCCGAAACCCCGTATTTGGAAGCAAATGCCCAAAATGGAAATACAAACAACACCAAAGGCCACCTCAAAGTCCACTTTTCCCGAAACATCCTCCACCAGCTCCAAAGAACGAGGACAGCAAAAACATGGAAATTGTAAAGGAAATAGGCAAAACCCTTGAGCAAACCTTTCGCGAGGTCAAACCATTGAAATCCAAGCACATCATCTTGGAAACGATTGTCGAAAAACACCGCAGAAACAGAATTGTTGCCCGTAGCAAGAGGCACAATCAACAGCACTGAAACCACTGACCCTGCCAAGACTCCTGCAACAACCCTCTGAAAGACATACAGATTGGCTTTAAAGAAGAGATAATAGCCAAAAAACGGCAAAGCCAATATCCATTGAATGTGGGTGAGGAATCCCAGACCGAGCAAAATTGAAACCCAAACCCAATTGGAGCGTTCACACCGAACCAAATCTTGCAAGGACAGGAGCAAAAACTGCGATGCCAAAAGACAATTGAAGGCATAAACTTCCACGCTTTCGGACTGTTGCCAAAAAGTGAAAGACAAAGCCCAAACTACCATCAACAACCGTGCCCCCCCATCAGTGGCACCCACCGCAGACGCGATTCTTTTCATTTGCCAAGCTGTTGCCAACCCACACAGAACGGAAAAAGTGGTGGCCACGAATGCTCCATCCAAAAAATAAAAAACGCTCAGCAACATGTGAAGCAGGTTCGTGTATAGGAAATGACTGGTCGCATTGGTGTACAAGCTCCAACCCCATACTGCGTCAGCTCCAAAACCTAGGGCATCGTTCCATCCCCAATACGGATTCCGATTGAGAAAAAAAACCAAAGCGAGCAGGGCCCAGACTGCCCCGTCCCTTTGCATCTTCGACAATTTGTCCCAATGTTTCACTGTCCTTGGGGAATCCCGTTTCAAGGTAGCCGGCAATCGCATTCAACTGTAGAGAAGAGCGGCCTACACGCATGCAAAAAACGCATAAATCCGTATCTTTCCCGCCCTTAGAAAAATTTAGGTCAGGCAATGAGCAAGATTAAGTTCGGAACCGACGGATGGCGTGCCATCATCGACCAAGAGTTCACCTTCGAAAACTTGACCCGGGTCACGGAAGGCATGGCGGCTTGGATGAAAGCTAACTTCTCGGAGCCTAGCGTGATGATCGGTTACGATTGCCGCAAAAACGGTCCGGAATATTGCCTTCATGCAGCCAATGTCATGGCCCACCACGGCATCAAAGTGTTCATCCCGCCACATTTCGTAAGCACACCCATGGTTTCCCTTGCCGTACACAAACGGCAAATCGATGCAGCCATCGTGTTGACCGCATCTCACAATCCACCTGAATACAACGGCTTCAAAATCAAGGGTTCTTTTGGCGGACCTGCATTTCCCGCAACCATCGAGGAGGTGGAATCACGCATTCCCGACGTTGCCGGCGTCTACCATGACCAACTTGAGGAATTTAGGAAGCAAGGGTTGGTTCAGTATTTCGACATGGAGTCCGTTTATCTCAACCATGTACGCGACACCTTCGACATTGACCTGATCCAAAACTCAGGGATGAAAATCGGCTACGACGCCATGTTTGGTGCAGGACAGCGAGCTTTCCGCAAACTCATGCCCGCAGCCACCTTTCTCCATGCGGATTACGACACCAGCTTCCAAGGCACCGCCCCTGAACCGATTGAACGCAATTTGGGTGAATTCCAAGCCTTGATCCGTTCAAAAGGGCTCGACATCGGCCTTGCCACAGACGGTGATGCCGACCGGATTGGGCTTTTCGACGAGGACGGAAACTTCGTGGACTCCCACCATATCTTGTTGTTATTGATCCATTATCTGCACAAGGTGAAAGGACTACAAGGCAAGGTGGTTTACACCTTCAGCGTGACGCCCAAGGTGGGGAAACTGTGTCGTCTTTACGGTTTGGATTCCGAGGTAACAAAGGTCGGTTTCAAATACATCTGCGAAATCATGATGAACACCAACGTATTGGTGGGTGGTGAAGAAAGCGGAGGCATTGCCGTCACGGGGCACGTACCTGAGCGGGATGGTATTTATATCGGCTTGACCATCATGGAAATGATGGCCCGAAGCGGGAAAAAACTGACGGAGCTGGTGCAGGAAATTTATAGCATCGTAGGAGCCTTCTCTTTTCAACGCCGGGATTTGCACCTTGAAAACAGTCAAAAGGACCGCATCGTGGAGGGCATGAAAACAGGCAAGTGGAAACAATTCGAAGGATATCAGGTTCAGCGCATGGAGGATTTGGATGGCTTCAAATTCTTCTTGGACAGCGAGCAGTGGGTGATGATACGGCCCTCGGGAACAGAACCGGTTTTACGGATTTACGCGGAAAGTGCCACACGTGAGGGCGCCGAAGCCATTTTGGACGCCACCATTGCCACCATCCTTTCATGAGGCTGACCAAGGTTATCATCTGCCTTTTTTTCTTGGCTGCCGGGATTCCTGAAAGCTGGTCGCAAGCGGGACTTCCTTATAATTGGATGCCACGCAAACCGGCCTACAGCAAAGGAGATTCGGCTTTTATGCTCCCCGATACCCTTCCGAACCGAAAAAAAATCCTTTGGGTGAACGCAACCACGTTGGGTGGCTACGGCTTGGCCTACGCAGGCATGTCCTACACTTGGTACCGCGATTACCCCCGAACAAGTTTCCACTTTTTCGACGACAACCATGAATGGGCACAGGTAGACAAAACCGGTCATTTCATGGGTGGCTACCAAGGCTCACGTGGCATGATTGGTTTGTTCAAATGGGCGGGGCTTCCGAGATGGAAGGCAGCATTGTACGGCAGCCTCATCGGTTTTGGCACCATGGCACCATTGGAAATCCTGGACGGATTTGCTGAAAAATGGGGAGCATCATGGGGTGATTTGGTGGCTGATTTTGGAGGAGCCGCACTTGCTTTTGGCAATGAAATGGCATGGAGCGAGCAAAGGATTCAAGCCAAGGTATCCTACCATCCCACCCCTTATGCCAATGCTCGACCCGATTTGTTTGGGGATACCTATACCAAATACCTCAAGGACTACAATGGCCATACCGCATGGCTCACCTGCAGGATACACCCTTTTTTGCCGGAGAGTAAATTGAAGGACAAATATCCCCGTTGGCTCGGAGTTGCAGTGGGATACGGCGCCAATGGCTTACTGGGCGGGTATGAAAATGGCATCACCCCGGCAATCCGCGAACGGGAGTTCAGGCAATATTACTTGGCATTGGATTACGACTTGGGTGCCATCAAAACCCGCTCGGGTGCATTGCATTTGTTGCTTGAGGTGTTGAACGTCATCAAATTACCCTCACCCACCCTAGAATTCAACAGCAAATCCGGCTTGGTCTGGCACTGGCTTTACATGTGATTTCGGGAAACAAAAAAGGGACCCGCCGAGGTCCCTTCCGTATTTTGTATTTCAGATCAGATAACTGAAACGCGTTTGATTCTGGATTTTTCTCCGTCAGAAACCTCAATCATGTAGATTCCTTTAGGCAATTTGCCCAAATCCAAGGTCATGCGCTTGACACCAGAAAAGGGAGAAATAGTTTCAGACAACATTTCTTGACCAATGAGGCTGAAAACTTTGATTTTCATTTCTGGTGCGTCGCCATTCAGTGTTTCCAGGGTCACGGTGAGTGCTCCGGAGGTGGGATTGGGATACACAGCAAATTCTTTGAGGAAAGGCGAACCCATGTCGGCAGCGAATCCGCTTGGGCGAGCAATGGTGCTGACCGCAATCAGGATGAACAGAATGATGGGTAAGAATTTCTTCATGATGTTGGAAGCTTTACACTCCAATACGTAAAGATAACAATCGGGTTTGGAAAACAAAATCCAGCGGGCATTTTTTTGCCTATTTTTGCAGGGCAGGCAAGGTCATCGTCAGGTTGCTGGCTGAGGCAATTTGGAGGAAAGTCCGGACAGCAAAGGGCATCCCGCTACCTAACGGGTAGGGGCCGTAAGCGGAAGCAAACGGTCACGGCAAGTGCAACAGAAAGCAAACCGCCGATCCGTCCCGCCGAAAGACGGGAGCAGGAGGTAAGGGTGAAAGGGTGGGGTAAGAGCCCACCGGAGTCTCAGGCGACTGAGGGTGCCGGGTAAACCCCGGGAGTTGAAAGGCCATGTATACCGGCGACGCCTGTCATTGAAGTGTCCATCCGATCAGCGGGTGTCAGTGGCATGAGGCAGGAGAAAGGGCGGCTCGTCCGAGCCGGAGGGTAGGCCGATGGACCCCGTGAGTGATTGCGGGGCTAGATAAATGATGACCACGGACCGAAAGGTCTTGGACAGAATCCGGCTTAGCAGCTTGCACCGGGGGCCTTCGGGTCCCCGGTTTTTTTTGAGGGGTGGATTGAATGCCGTGAAGGCAATGGCTAACTTCATCCCATGAAGGCGATCGAATCCATCCGCGGCTTTTATTCCTACACGCCTCCGCCTCGAAATCCGGCAGTTGACCGATTCTTGTTTCTCATCGGCATGGTGGGTACGCCTTTGGAGATGCTCCATGCCTACCACAACCACGAGCAAGATCCCGCTGGGTTTGCCTTGAGGGTTTTCACCTTGACCTACTCCGTATCGGCGCTCATCCTCACTTTTCGGTCCGATTGGGGACGCAAACAAAGTTCGGTTTTGACTTTTGGATGGCTGATGCTCATCCTCCTTCAGCAAACTCTGCAAAATTACCGCGAAGGATTTTCGTTGGACCATTCCATCATCCTGTTCATGGGATTTCCCACAGGAGCCTTATTCATCACCTCCCCCAGGTATTTTTTGGCCTACATATCCCTTACAATCCTGATGGTTACCAGCGCTTCCATTGGCATCGAACAACCATGGGAGTTCAAAGGCCGGATATTGTTGATTTTTTCGTACACTACTTTGGCCGCAGTTGCAGTGTTTTTCATCAACTACAGGCTTGCCCAACAACTGAGGAAGGCAAACGAGAGATTCAGGATTTTGGCTGAAAATGCCAACGACATCATCGCCCTGCATGACCTTAAAGGCCATATCACCTACATCAGTCCCTCTGCACATCGACAATTTGGGTATGAGGATGAGGAAATCTTGGGCACTTCGGCCTTTTCCTTGATTTATAAGCCCGACCGCGAACAGGCCATTGAAAGCTACCATAAACTCTTCTTGCCACCCTACCCTCCCGTCCAACTCAGTTACAGGGTCATGAAGAAGGACGGCACACCCATATGGGTGGAAGCGGTCGGTTCGGCGGTTTTCGACGAAAATGGCAAAATCAGTCAAATCGTGACCACCAACCGCGATATCTCTGCCCGAAAATCGGCAGAATTGGAGCTCGAGGCCCAAAACACCGAACTGATTCGCGCCAACCGGGAGTTGGACCAATTTGCCTACATCGTTTCCCACGACCTCAAAGCTCCACTGAGGGGAATAGCCACCCTCACTACCCTCATCGAAGAGGATTTCGGCAATCAGGTGTTGCCCGAAGGAATTTCCAAGCACTTGCAAATGATGCGCGACCGGACCTCCCGCTTGGAAAGATTGATCGAGGATATTTTGGCCTACTCCCGTGCTGGCAAAACACAAACACAGGCCCAAAAAATCAACACGCAGGATTGCCTGCTGGAATTGGTGGAAATCTTGTCCCTGCCTCCAACGTTTCAAATCACTTTTCAGGGAGAATTCCCCATTTTGACTGCCAAAAGGGTGTTTTTTGACCAAGTCTTCGGCAACTTGTTGGTGAATGCCCACAAGCACCATGACCGCGAAGGTGGCCAAATCATATTGGATTGCAACAAGACAGAGGGTGGCTGGAATTTCAGTGTATCGGACGACGGACCCGGTATTCCAGAGAATCAACATGAGCGAATTTTTGAGGTATTCACCCAAGTGGAAAGCCTGGACAAAACCCAGGGAACTGGTATCGGCCTTGCGGTAATCAGAAGAATCCTGAATCAAGTCGGTGGAAACATCCAAGTCCAGAACATCAAACCCCGTGGTTGCCGATTCACGGTTTTTTGGCCCGAGTCTAACGACACACAATCCTGAACCGATTCATCACGACTCATCACCGTCGCCTGACCGTTGAGGGTCCAGAAACGAATATTGGTCGAAAAAGTGAGGAATACTTAGAGTTAAATGGTAAATTCCTTTTTGCCTCGGGGAATGCAACCTAATCCTTCCATCCGCATCTTGGACATCATGCTCGTTGAGGACGACGAAGTCGACGTCATGCATGTGCAGCGGTGTTTTAAAAAAATGGGAGTCAAGCATCGATTGCACGTTTTTGAAGACAGCACCCGTGCCTTCCAACAATTGATGGACGAGGCCTATCCCCTACCCCAAGTAATTTTGCTCGACATCAACATGCCCAAAATGAACGGGCTAGAACTTTTGGCACGCCTCCGCAACAATCCACGGACTGCCCACCTGATGGTTTTCATGATGTCCACCTCAGCCAACCAAGCCGACAGGACTGCCGCCTATCAAAATCAAGTTGCCGGTTATATCATCAAACCGTTGTCCGCAACCGACTTTGCAGATTCTTTGCAGAAGCTGATGCGATTCATCGACCTGTGCGCATTCCCCTGAATTGAATCCATGGGCGAATCTGCCCTTCGCTTCTTTTTTGTAACTTCACGGGAAGAACCTGCAACATGACCACCCTACCTACAGAAGTGATTTTGTTAGCCCCGGACATCGGCACTTTTTCAGTCGTGATTTCCGCTTTCCAATTGCGGCAACCTCCTTTGAAATACCGCTGGGTACACCCGGGTGAACGAAATGCGTGGGGAGAAGCCATGTCGCAATCCAATGGCAAAAACAAGGTGGTACTTTGGGATGCATCCGCGGATTGGGCGGAAACCGTGACGGAATTGAAGTCCATGCCGGAGGCTTTGGGAGCTGTTTGGATCTGTCTGATTGGAACGGAAGAAAATTCCATGTCCGAGCCTTGGTGGGAAAGTCCTATTGCCAAAATAACCTTGCCCCAAAACCCACAGGACGCATCTTGCCTCGTTGACTTTTTGGAAATTTGTCAATTCGCATGAGTGACCAATCTCCAACCCCATTGCGTATCCTCGTTTTGGAAGACGATGAGCTGGACAGGATTGTCATCCGCAGAAACCTGACCAAACTGTTTCCGGGATGTCAGGTCCAAGAACACGGTATGTTGGAGCCGGTCTGGGCTTCCTTGGCCAAACAGGATTTCGATTGTTTGTTGGTGGACTACCGGCTGCCGGGAGGCGATGGTCTTAACTTTCTCAAAGGACTTAGGGAAAAAGGCATCGATACACCAGTCATCGTGGTCACCTCCCAAGGAGACCAGAAAATTGCCGTGGAGGTGATGAAAGCAGGAGGCCAGGATTACATCCAAAAAGACATCCTCAACACCGAAATCCTCGGACAAGTAATTCGGAATGCTTTGCGGTCGCACGCGCTTGAGCTGGAGAGAAAATCTACCGCCAAAAAGTTGGAGGAGAGCCAACAACGGCTATATGAAGCGCAACGCATCGCCAACATCGGTTCATGGGAAATCGATTTGGAAAACAACACCTATTATTGGAGCGATCAGACTTATCGGATTTTGGGCTACGCGGAGCCAAACAACAACCATCCCGACCCGAATTTGATGCGGTGGCACGTTCACCCCGATGATGTGGAGCGGGCCCAAAAGGCACTGAAGGACTGTATCGTCGACGGACAATTGATCCACTTCGACCTCATGCTCCGAACCGCCAACGGCTCCAAAAGATTTGGCGAAATACACGGAAGACCCATCCGCAATGAAGCCGGATGGACATTGAAGGTCATGGGGACCTTGCAGGATGTGACCCATCGCAAAGAGACCGAGTCCGCTCTAATTGCCGCTCGCGATGAGGCCCAGCGTCTTGCCAAAACCAAAGAAGACTTCTTGGCCAACATGAGCCATGAAATCCGGACGCCCATGAATGCCATCATCGGGTACACCAACCTCCTTCACTCAACCTTTTTGCAAACAGACCAATTGGAATATTTGGGTGCCATCGAACACGCTGGGCAGGCGCTCATCGTGGTCATCAATGACATCCTGGATTTGTCTCGGATTGAGTCCGGCAAAATGGAATTTGAGTCCAAGCCTTTTGCATGGGCAGAACTGTTGCAAAATTTGGCCCGGATGTTTGCGGTTAAATCCAAAGAAAAGAATGTCCCCATCGCCCTTCATACCGATTCCACTATCCCTGCCCGAATTGTGGGGGACGCAACACGCCTGAATCAGGTGCTGATCAACTTGATTGGAAATGCCTTGAAATTCACTGAATCGGGTAAAATCGACCTATATGCCCACAGCCTAAGACAATCCGAAGACAAAATCCGCATCAGGTTTGAGGTGAAAGACACGGGAATCGGCATCGACCCAGCCAAGCAAGCCTCCATTTTTGACAGTTTCACACAAGCCAGCAGTGAAACAACCCGGCGATTTGGAGGAAGCGGATTGGGCCTCACCATATCCAAGAGAATCGTGGAATTGCAAGGTGGATCCATCGGGCTCATCAGCACACCGGGTGTGGGTTCCACTTTCTTTTTCGACCTTGATTTTGGCCTACAATCCGAGACAGCCAGTCCACCCATCCCGGCCATGGAAACCCATGCAGAAACCGTTTCAAAGCCCTTGCGCATCTTGGTCGTGGACGACATCGAGCTCAATCAGAAACTTGCCAAAAGCGTTTTGGAATTGGCGGGACACAAGACAGATTTGGCTTCCACCGGCAAGGAAGCGATTGAGATGATTTCCAGCGGTGATTACGACTTGGTGCTCATGGACATCCAAATGCCCGACATGGACGGGTATACTGCCACCCAAGCCATCCGATCTTCCAGCAATCCCCGCATCCGTCAAACCCCGGTGGTGGCACTCACCGCACATGCACTTCCGGGCCAAATCGCCAAAATCCTCGATGCGGGTGTCAATGAGGTTATTTCCAAACCCTTCCACCCCAAACACCTCAAGGAGGTGGTCCAAAAGCTTTGTGGGGGCAAATCCGTGGATTTGTCGGAAGTGGAATCCCTGACCGGAAACAACCCCGAGATGTTGGCCGAATTGATCGAGATTTTCATCCGCGAGGTGCCGATGCTGTTGGAGAAAATCCAAACGGCCTCCCAAAACAACAACATCTCCGAAATCAAGCGTGTGTTGCACATGCTGAAACCATCCTTGCTGCTGTTCCAGGTACGGGATGCCAAATCCCTTGTCTCAAATTTGGAAGATGCCTGTCAAAAGGAAGGGCATGAGGTCATTCACGATGCGGTTTCCCTTATTTCAAAGGCAGCAATGGAGGCCGTGGACCACCTCAAGGTTTCTGTAAAGCCCAACCTTGATCAAGGCTGACGCTTCAACAAATCCCTGATTTCGGTTAACAACAACTCAGATTGAGTGGGTTCGGGGGTGGCGGCAGGAGCTTCGGCCTCTTTCTTTTGGAGTTTGTTCATGGCTTTGATGACCAAGAATATCACAAAAGCCACAATCAAAAAGTCGATCAATACCGTGATGAAACTGCCATAGGCCCAAACTGCACCCAGCTTTTTGGCTTCGTCCAAGGGAAGCGTGGGATTGGCCTTGACGGCATCTGCCACTTTGGCGCCCAGGGGGATGAACTTGTTGTTGAAATCTACCCCACCGGTGAGGGTACCTACCAAGGGCATGATCAAACCGTCGATGAAGGCAGTGACCACCTTCCCGAAGGCTCCACCTATGACCACACCGATGGCCAAATCAACCAAATTGCCCCGAAGGGCAAACGTTTTGAATTCTTTTGCGATGCTCATTTGATTTTTGATTCAAGTTTCTGAATAACAGGCCGTGAAGCGGATGTAAGCCCCCACCTTCAGGCCGAAAGGAATGCCGAAACTCGATATTTTTATTCAAAATACATATTGTGTTCAACCCCTTTGGACCGACCAAAACTTGCAATATTGGCCCGTGTTGGCGAAGTTCGGGATACTTAACGGATGAATCTAGCCAATGGGCAAAACCCTCAAATGCATTGTCGTCGATGACGACCCGATGACACAACGCATCATGGAAGGACTGATTGACCGGACAGAGGGCCTCGAGCGCTTGTCCTCCTTCAACAATGCCATCGATGCTTCCAACTTCCTTCACCACGAGCAAGTGGATTTGATTTTCCTAGATGTTGAAATGCCGGAAATGACGGGATTGGACTTTGTGGAAACCTTGCAACGCAAGCCTGCGGTGGTTTTGGTGACGGGTCAGGAGAAGTATGCCGTTCCTGCATTTGACTTGGATGTCACCGATTACATCATTAAACCGGTGGACTACACACGGTTCCTGAGGGCGGTGAATAGGGTCAAGGACCTGGAGGCTCCGGTGGAGATGTCGAAAGAGGCCAACCTGAATGCCAAGCTTTTCGTGAAAGTGGACGCCCAATTGGTGGGTATTCGCATCAGCGACATCGTATTGGTAGAGGCCTTGGCCGACTACGTGAGGATTTTGGCAGGCGACAAAAAATACACGGTTTATTCCTCCATGAAAGGTATCTCGGCCAAATTGCCCGACCGTCACTTCATGCGGGTGCACCGGTCCTACATCGTGAATTTGGACAGGATTGACTCCATCGACGACAACACGTTGATGGTGAATGGGAACATGGTGCCTGTGGGCGTGACTTACCAAAAAGACTTGATGGGCAGATTGAATATCCTGTAAATCAAAAAGCCACACCGGCGGGCGTGGCTTGATGAATTCGGATGGGTAGCCTTATTTGATTTTTGGCATTTTCTTCCAACTGACATAGGTCTCAGAATCGATGTCGAACAGCATGTAAAACCTATTTTTGGATTTCAGTTTGTGCGTACCGGTCCACAAACAGTCGATGGAATATGCGTTTTCGATGGTGTGCTCTTCCCATTGACCTTCGTAGAAGGCTAGGTTCACAATTCGAATCTCATGCTCTCCCGAAGGGACAGGAACAGTGAAGGTGGAACCAGCAGATTCCTTGACCTCTTTCGACTCACCCACAAACTCACCGTCGATGTAGACTTTGGTCTTGCAGAGGTGATCATAGCCCTCCACAATGTTGGCGAACTTGAAGGTGACGGTGAGGGATGCATCTTGGGCCATGGCGATGGTCATGGCAGACAGCAAGGCGAAAAACAAAAAGATCTTTTTCATCTCAGATGTGTTAAGGTTGGGGACCCGAACCGGAAATCCCATTGGGCAAAGGTAGACAATATATCTCCCTTATGGGCCAAAATCGCGGCAATTTGGGCATAAGATGCATCTGCCATCCGCCGCTCATGGATGTAAGATGTTGATGGATGGAACATGAAAACACCGTAGATTGGACATTATTTCAACCAAGGCATGAAACTCAAAGAAGTAACCCTGCAAGACCAAGCTGCACGCCGCGCGTTTTTAGAGCTTACCAATCGGATTTATGCCGGTGACCCCAACTTCATTCGGCCATTGGATCAAGACATCGAAAACGTCTTCGACCCCCAAAAAAACAAGTTTTGGAGGCATGGAAAGGCAATCCGCTGGATCCTTGAGGACGAAAAAGGAAAGGTAATCGGTCGTGTGGCTGCCTTCATCAACGAACGTACCGCCCGGACCGATAGGCAACAGCCCACGGGCGGCATGGGTTTTTTTGAGTGCATCGACAATCAAGACGCGGCAAACTTGTTGTTCGATACCTGCCGGGATTGGTTGAAAGGCCAAGGCATGGAGGCCATGGACGGACCCATCAATTTTGGAGAGCGTGAGGCTTGGTGGGGATTGTTGGCAGAGGGGAGACATGCCCCGGTGTACCAAATGAATTACCAACCGGCCTACTACCTTATTTTGTTCGAGAACTACGGATTCAAGGTTTACTACAAACAATATGTGCTTTACCGCAGGATCATGGACCCCGTGCAGGAGAAATTCGAGCGTGGCTATGACGCTTTGATGCGCGACCCGAATTACAGTTTCAGACACATCGATAAAAGTCAGCTAAGAAAGTATGCCTCCGACTTCATGAAGATTTACAATGCGGCTTGGGGAGGACATGACAACTTCAAGCTCATGAAAGAAGAACAGGCCTACAGCCTCATGAAGAAACTGAAACCGATTTTGGCTCCTGAATTGGCCTGGTTTGGCTACCACAAGGACGAGCCTGTTGGGTTTTTCATCATGATTCCGGACCTGAACCAAGTCATCAAGGGATTTAACGGCAAATTCGGCCTCCTTCAAAAGTTGAAAGTGTGGTGGACGCTGAAAAGAAAGAAAACCACCGTTTGCTACGGGATTGTGTTCGGAGTGGTGCCCGCACATCAAGGCAAAGGGGTGGACGCAGGACTCATCAAAGGCGCTTCATTTGTGCTTCATCCCATGAACCATTGGAACCACATGGAGATGACTTGGATCGGCGATTTCAATCCCAAAATGCTCAAGGTGGCCATGGATGTGGGAGGTGAGATTTACAAGACCTATTACACGATGCGATACCTGTTTGACCGGAACAAACCATTTGAGCGCCTGCCCTTGATGGGTAGCCATGCCAGCAAGGAATCCCAAGCTTGAACAGGGGTCAGTCCGACCAATACATCAAGTTGCATCCCCGCATCTCGGCGTGGTCCAATCGACCCAAAACCTCGAAGCTCCCGTCCGGGTGCAACCTTCCCAAATCGTCGGTACGGAGGAATGAACAGCTGTGCAGGTTGGCCAAATCGATAATGTTGATGCGGCCGGTTTGACCCATGCCCACCCGCTTGCCGGGTAAAAACAAGTCCGTGACCACCACCTTCATCCATGGCGGACATCTGAATCTGTTGCCTCCGTCGGTATAAGCTTGGCTCAACATTTCCGACATCCCGTATTCCGAATAAATTCGATCCAACTTGAAAGCCGTTTTCAAACGACCATGCAGGTCATCCCGGACCAATTCCTCACGTTGCCCCTTCATCCCTCCTGTCTCCATCACGATGGTATCGGCAGGCAACCCAACTGGAAATCGTTCTGAAAAGTCCAACAAGGCATAACTCAACCCGATGAGTAAAATCCGCTCCCCCCGTATGGTGGCATCTTCCAAAGCGTCCTTCAACCCATGGAAATCATGCATGAAAAAACCACTGCCACCCAATCCAAAACTCTCCATCCAAGTCTTAACCATCCAAACAAGCGAGGAGTTCAGTGCATGCTCAGGTGAAGGCATCAATCCCAAAACTCGGTAGGGCCCTTCGGGAAAATGATGGTGGAATCCTTTGAGCAAAGATTGTTGGTAGACCGACAGGTATCTAACATGATGTTTGGAGCGGGCTTGCCCGGTGGTGCCGCTACTGAAAAACACCGCATCAGGATTCCAATCCGTCCCACAACGCATTTCAAAATCCTTGAAAAAGGAAACCGGCATGAACTCCATCCCCTCCAACGCCATCAATTTGACAAACTCCGCCATTGGAGCATTTGCCAAAGCTTGAACCTGCCAAATGCGCTCGGCCAACCGGTCGAAATCAATCGAATACTGAAAAATCTCCTTTGGGTTTGGAAGTTCAAAAGGCATGTGGCGAATATCCAAACTCCCCACAGCACCTGCAAGCCATCCATCCTCGACCCTTTTGGCCAGAATTCATTTTGCCAACCGAAAAAGCTACCTTTGGCAGACGCCATCCTACCCATCCATGATCTCTTACAATCCTAAAAACTGGCTCAAGCTCGTTTTCGGCCTCCATCGGTCGCAACTCATGCGCTACTTGGCACCAACCATTCTCCTCGTCGGTGCATTTACCTTCGGATTGGTTTTCACGGTCCATAAATGGGAAATCCCCATCCCAGCTGATTTTGCCATCCATACCATCGTGGGCATCGTGTTGGGTTTGGTCTTGGTGTTCAGGACCAATACCGCTTATGACCGTTGGTGGGAAGGAAGAAAATTGTTCGGAAGCCTCACCAATTCAAGCCGCAATTTGGCGCTGAAATTGCATGGAATCCTGCCCCTGGAGGACCAAGCAAGGAGGGATTACTATTTTAAAACCATCTACAATTTCTACTTCGCCCTCAAAGAGCATCTGCGGGGCACCTGCGAACCGGATGATTTGGACTTGGAAAACATGCCTTATGCAAGCAGCATCCGAGAGGCACAACACAAACCGGCACACATCGTGGCCCACCTCCAACAACAGGTTCAAAATGACCTAAAAGCAGGCATCATCACGCCCGAACAAATGCTCGCCTTGGCCAAGGACCTCGACAATTGCATGGAGGTTGGCGGCGCTTGCGAACGAATTCGAAATACACCCATTCCGTTTTCATACAGCACCTACATCAAAAAAGTCATCATTCTGTATCTGGCTACCCTGCCCCTCAGCATGGTAACGAAATTAGGATATTGGTCAGTCCCCATGATCATGTTTGCCACCTATGTCATCGCAGGCATTGAAGTATTGGCGGAAGAAATCGAAGACCCTTTTGGTACCGATGCCAATGACCTTGACACGGATGGCATGGCACGCAACATCCGGAAAAACGTGAAAGAAATCCTGATGGTGGAGCCCACGACCCAGCAAAATTGATGGGGAAAAAAGGTCTTTCACATGTTGCGTTTGAGTTGTTGGCCGCCGCAACCCTGACCATCGGAACGGCTACCCATACATGGTTTTCTTGGCCGAATTGGGTGCTAATGTTGGCCTGTGTCCCGTCATTGGCCCTCTGTGTCGAGTATTGGTTCAGACAGCCTGAATCTTTAATGCCCCTTGCCGCTTGGATGGTTATTTTGGCACCCAAAAACACTAGCATTGCCCTCTTAGACTTGATGGGCTTTTTCCCGGTTGTTTTGGCAATGTTGCATACCCTTTCAAGTCGCAAGAAACCCCTGCATGTTTCACTATCGGGTTGGGTTTTACTGGCTTGGATTCTATGGTGCCTGATTTCAGCGGTTTTTTCGTTGAGTCCAGCTGTTTCATTGAAATGGACCTCGATGTGGGCGATAGGGACACTTGGTTGGTCGTTGGTGGGTGACCCTGAAACCTATCGGTCATTTTGGAATCGTTTTGGCTGGGCGACGGCAACGGTTTTGGTTTATTCTGTCATTTTTTCACCGTTTGAGCCAAAATTGAGCACCGTACCTTTTTTTACCCAAGACAACGTGGCTGCCGGAACCTTATTGGCGGCGATTTTGACATGGCCTTTGTCGGTCAGGGGCTCGGTCCAAAAAAGGATGGCCTGGTTGTGGTCAATTTTGGCCGGCATTTGGATTTTTTGGATTTCAAGAGGGGCCATGTTGGGAATTGCAGCGGGAGGACTGACATTGGGTTTGATGGTGGGGGAATGGAAAAAATTGAGGCCCATTGTGACCATCATCGGATTGGTCGGAACGGTGTTTTTGCTTTGGCCGAAAGGAATGGATGGGGGGCTCGGCAACAGGACCGTTTTTTCCAAAGTGAACTCATTTTCCAACGAGGAGCGCATGTTGAGGTGGGAACTTGCATTTCGCATGGCAGAACAAAGGCCTTGGCTGGGTACGGGTCCAGGGTGCTTTGCACCCGACTTCAAACATTTCCTGCGGACGGATGAAGAGGTCGCAAAAATTTCCTACTGGCCTGGATGGACAGGCGGCGCCCACCAATTGTGGTTGGGTTCGATAGCGGAAACAGGATGGATTGGGGCCTTTTTGTTGGCAGGATTGGCAGCCATGATTTCCTTTGGCTTGTTTGGGGAGGCAGGCAGCGGAAACGCAGGAACTGTGGGCTATTTTTCAGCTTGGGTAGCCTTGATGGTTCATTTGCAGGTGGAAGACCTGTTGTTGGAGCCAGGGTGTTTCCTTGCCATTTGTGCCCTTGGAGGGGCTGCGTTCTTGAGCAAACAAAACGAATCGGGACAAGCTGAGACTTCATGAGGGGTTAGAACGAGACTCTTGTCCCAACCTTCAACATCGAAAATTCACACTCCCTCATCGCGCAAAAACTCCAACCAACTGTCCAAAACTTGGCCCTTCAGCACCCGAGGAAATTTACTTTGACCTCCGGCCCTACCTTGGGATGCCAAAAAATCAATGAACAGATTCCCCGGCATCAAGGTCACCTCCAAATGGGAAAGGGCATGCTGACGCTCCACGGCATAGTCGTCGTTCAATGACTTCAATGCCTCGTCCAAACGGATTTTCACCTTTTCCGGGTCCACACCCGACGTATCGCAGGCGACATACCAATGATGACCGAATGACTTGCCTTTCGTGATGCCAGCCACACCGAATTCCTGTAAATGAAGCCCCAACTCAGAGCCTACCTGAGCCAAGGCATGGTTCATGTTGTCGACGGAAAGGTGTTCACCGCAAAGGCTCAAAAAATGCTTGGTCCGTCCGTCTATGATGATCTCGGGTGGGTCCAAACTAACGAATCGAACCACATCCCCGATGAGGTATCTCCATGCACCCGCACAGGTGGAAATCACCAAGGCATAAGGCTTGTCAAGTTCCACCTTGGACAAATCGAAGGATTCCGGAAATGGGTTGAGCAGACCTCCATCTTCATCGAAGTGGCTCTCAGTGAAGGGGATGAACTCGAAATAAATCCCTGCCTTCCGCACAAGCTCCATGCCGGTGGAATCCGGGTTGCTTTGGTAGGCAAAAAACCCTTCAGAGGCTAGGTACGTTTCTGCAAACACCACAGGCTTCCCGAAATGGGACTCCAATTTGCTGCGATAAGGGGTGATGGAAACCCCACCATGGATGAAGGCATTGAAATGCGGCCAAAGTTGATGGATATGGTCCAAATCGTAAGTTTCACGGATTCGGGTGAGCAAAATGTCCAACCATGCTGGAACACCTGCCACGATACCGATGTCCCAAGAAGGTGCTTTTTCCACCATCATGGCCAACCTGCTTTCCCAATCCGGCGCTGCAGCTATTTTTTGGCCGGGTTTGTGGAGGGTCCTGGCAAACCAAGGCAAATTTTTTACATTGATTCCACTGACGTCTCCTTTTTGGTGAATCCCGAAATCCTGCAAGGAGGTCGACCCTGATAAAGTCAAAACCTTCGTGCGAAGTGATACCGGTTGTATGCCAAAGTTTCGCAAGGCCACCAATTGCCTCATTGAGGTTTTTCGGGTGGAACGAAGCAGGGCTTTGGTGACCGGAATGTGCTTTGAAGGGGCTCCAGAGGTACCCGAACTCAACGCGAAGTATTTCACTTTGCCTGGCCAAGCCACATCGGCATGACCTTGTTCTGCGCGACGCCACCAAATGTGCATGCCATCGTAGTCCACCACAGGCACACGCTTGGCAAAAGCATCCTGAAGATTGGGATCGGACAAAATTTCAGCAAATCCGAAACTGCGACCAAATTCCGTTTCAGATGCCTTGACTAACAATTTTCTGAGCGTACCAACCTGGCTGAGGTGCCGAATGCGCTTTTTCCTTAAAAATTGTTGGGTGTTCAGCCGTATGAACCTGATTCGCTTGCTGTTGATTCGAAAAATCGGTCGAGCCATGTTGAGAGGGTTAGGTACCAAAGTTAACAATATCACACCGTTTGAACTCAGGGTCAGCAACTGAAACCGTTGGGGCCTGAAAATTCACCATTCGTTAAAGAAAGCACCCATTGTGGTATCAATTCCGCAACCTTGCCAATACCCGCCACGTTGCGTAATTTTAAAGTCGCGAATTCAGGTTCGTTTTCAAGGATTTAGATGTCATGATGGCGTTTTTTAGGGGTTTTTCAATCGCACTCCTGTTTGTGTTGACATGCGCCACGGCATTTCCGAGGGTGGGCCCCCCTCATGGTCTTCCATCCGCCCCCTCGTCATCTGGGTTGAAATTCGTGAAAAACAATGGGCAGTGGGAACAAAAGGTCCTTTACGCTGCTGATTTAGCCTCCGGTGCCAGGGTGTTTTTAGAAACCAACCGGCTGGTATTTGTGATTTGTGACACCAAGGACCTCCACGAAAGATGGTTTCACGGCAAAAACGCCAGACAACCCTTCCAAATGAACTGCCATTCTTACACGGTTCAGTTCGGGGGAGCAAACCCATCTCCGGTTGTATCGGGCGAAAATCAAGCTTCAGAATACCACAATTACTTTTTGGGGAATGATTCGTCCCATTGGGCAACAGAGGTACCCCTGTTTCAATCCGTGCGCTACCGGGAAATCTATCCGGGCATCGACTACATCATCCAAGGAGACGGGCAACACCTGAAATATGCATTCGATGTGAAAGCCGGTGCCAATCCAAGTGATATTCGGTTGCTATTTGAGGGTCAGGACGGATTGGAATTGCGAGATGGAAACCTGATTGTGAAAACGAGTGTCACGGATGTGGCCGACCAGGCCCCGGTGGCTTTTCAAGGAAATGAAAAGGTTCCGTGTGACTTCATGTTGAATGGAAAGGCTTTGGCCTTTGATTTTCCAAATGGGTATGACAAGACCCAACCTGTCCTCATTGACCCCACCATGGTCTTCTCGACTTACACCGGATCATTTGCCGACAATTTTGGCTTCACTGCCACCTATGACAATAATGGTGCGTTGTATGCCGGAGGGATTGCTTACGGAGCAGGCTACCCTACCACCACTGGAGCCTACGATGTTTCGTTCAACGGGGGAGGATTCGATGCTTCCATTTCCAAATTTGGTCCTACGGGCGCCCACCTATACTCCACCTACATTGGAGGTGCATCAGGCCCCGATCAGCCACACTCCATGGTGGTGGATGCCACCAACACGTTGTATGTGATGGGGCGTACCACTTCCGCCGATTTCCCTACTTCATTCGGATGTTTCGACGCTACCTACAATGGCAATGCAGATATTTTCGTGGTTCGGCTCAGCCAAGGCGGGAATCAACTATTGGGTTCAACTTTCATGGGTGGGGCCGGGGATGATGCCCTCAACGTTTCGACCAACTATGCCCAAAACGGACTGAAGCACAACTACGGCGATGATGCCCGTGGAGAAATCGTGGTGGACGACGCAGGCAATGTGTACGTTGCCAATTGTACCCAGTCCGCCAATTTCCCGACCACCGCCGGAGCGTTTCGCACCAACCTCAGTGGTGTTCAGGATGGGTGTGTATTCAAACTCAACCCCGCCTTGACCTCTTTGACTTGGAGCACCTATTTGGGAGGAAGTGCAAGTGATGCGGCCTACTCGCTCAAGGTGGATGCAGGCGGAAATGTGGTGGTGACAGGTGGCACATCCAGTTCCAACTTTCCGGTCGGATCCGGTGGATTCAGTGCCCTCTACAATGGAGGCATCGATGGGTTCATCGTCCGCATCAACTCCAACGGTTCGACCATCCTCAACGGTACTTTCATCGGAAATGCCTCTTACAACCAATGCTATTTTGTGGAGTTGGACGATGACGACGAGGTATATGTGGTCGGGCAAAAAGAGGGCTCATGGCCTGTGACGCCTGGGGTTTGGTCCACTCAACAAGGTGGCCAATTCATCATGAAGCTGAACAACACCCTCAGCAACCTGATTTACTCCACACAATTCGGCACGAGCAATGCGGGCATCAACATTTCGCCGACTGCATTTCTAGTTGACAATTGCGAGTATGTATACGTTTCCGGATGGGGAGGAGCCACCAACTTCGAAGGCAGTACTGCAGGATTGCCGGTTACTGCAGATGCATTTCAATCCTCCACGCATGGCTCAGACCTGTACATCATCGTCTTGGAGAAAGATGCGCAGGCTTTGGATTATGCTACATTCATCGGGGGCACCCAAAGCAACGAACACGTGGACGGAGGCACCAGTCGTTTCAATAAGGAGGCCGAAATCTACCAAAGCGTATGTGCCGGATGTTGGTCCAATTCGGACTTTCCCACCACCTCCAATGCCTATTCCAACAGCAACAACAGTTCCGGATGCAATTTGGCTTGTTTCAAAATGGAGTTGAATCTTCCAGGCGTGAGGGCTAGTTTTTCTGCCTCCCCTACCGTCTCCGGATGCGCACCTTTGAACGTTCAATTCACCAACAACAGCATCGGGGCCGTCAGCTTCAATTGGAATTTTGGTGATCCTTTGAGTGGTACCTCAAACTCCAGCAGCCTGTTTGCGCCGACACACCTTTATACTCAACCGGGTGTGTATGTGGTCACCTTGATTGCCACGGACCCCAATGCCTGCAACATTGCGGACACATCCTTCACCACAATCACCGTTTTCCCTCCAGCCCAAGCTGTCGTCAGCCCCGACACCTCAATTTGCAGGGGACAAGGCGCATCGTTGACAGCAACCGGCGGCCAATCCTACAATTGGTCTCCCTCCAATGGTTTGAGCGGTGTAAATGGCAATTCTGTCACCGCCTCACCCAGCTCCACTACCACTTACACCGTTGAGGTCATCATGGCAAGTGGTTGTCGCGACACAGGCACGGTCACCGTCACGGTCTTGCCTTCTCCCACAGCCATTGCATCCGCAGATACACGAATTTGCCCAGGTGATAGCGCACTCTTGACTGCAAATGGAGGGCTTTCCTATGCCTGGTCCAACGGCACCAGTTTGTCCAACCCAACAGCCTCGTCTACTTGGGCCTTCCCATCCACCACCACCCAATATGTGGTCACGGTCACGGATGTGAATGGCTGCACGGACACGGAACAGGTCCGGATCGAAATCAGCAACGTCCAAGCCCAGGCCGGGCCCGATGTAGATTTGTGTGAGGGCAACTCAACCACGCTGAATGGGACGGGCGGGGGTAGTTACAATTGGTCTCCGCCGGTTTTTCTCAGTGCGACGAACATTCCCAACCCTACCGCAAACCCTCCATCAGACATCACCTATTTTTTGGAAGTTACCAATGCGGATGGCTGCACCGCCTTGGATAGCGTTCGCATTACCCTAAGGCCTTTGCCGGTGGTGGATGCAGGCCCCGACATGATTCTCTGCGAACTCGATACAAGCCAAGTCACAGGTTTTGGGGCCCTGAACTATCAATGGACGCCAGCGGCCTTTTTCGATGCACCAGCATCCAACACCACTTTGTTTTTCCCCACAATCGGGGGGGATTACTACCTTTTAGGCACAAACCAATGGGGTTGCAGGGACCTTGACACGTTCAATGTTCAACTATTGCCTGCGCCGGTGGCGGTAGCCGGCGGACCGTCCACCGTTTGCGAAGATTCTACCGCGCAATTGTCAGGATCGGGTGGAGGAAATTACAATTGGGCTCCTTCTTCCCTGCTGAACGATCCTACAGTGGCCAATCCCATAGCAACTTTACAAACAAGCACCACATTTACCCTTCAGGTCACCTCTGCCAATGGATGTGACAATTTCGACACCATCAGGATTGCCGTAACACCAACACCAGTCGTTCAATTAGGTGCCGACAGGGTGGTTTGCGAGGGTTCGACAGCCAACATTTTCGCGTTTGGAGGTCAGTCAGTTTCATGGAGCACAGGAGACACGACGAGGAGATTGGTGGTTTCTCCTGACAGCTCCACCTGGTATGTCGCAACAGCCATCGTAGAAGGGTGTCCTAGCCTGCCCGACTCAATTTTGCTCACCGTTGATACCTTGTTGCCTTTGGCCGATTTCGTGCCGACGCCAGACTCGGGGATGGTACCACTCACCGTCGAATTCCAAAATTTCAGCACTGGAGCGAACTCCTACCAGTGGTTTTTCGATGATGGAGGTCAATCCAGTTTGTTTCAACCTTCCCATACCTACTTGGATACCGGGGTTTTCTACGCCAAGCTTGTGGCCATGAACTCAAATGGTTGCACGGATACCCTGATTCAGCGCATCATCGTAGGAGTGGATTTCACCATTTACGTGCCCAATGCATTCACCCCGAATGGAGACGGCATCAACGATTACTTCAACACCCCGTGGATAGGTGTCAAGGACTTCCATGTCATGATATTTGATCGTTGGGGGATGTTGATATATGAGAGCCGTGATCCCGACTTCCGATGGTATGGTGACCTGCACGACGCCCCCTGTCAAGAAGGAGTTTATACCTATGTCATCGAAGCCCGCGGCTATCTCAGCAAAACGGTCAAGCGGGCAGGAACCGTAACCTTGTATCGTTGAGGGTAAAACATTTAAATTGCCCCGTGAACCAATCTAGACGCCTAGACAAGTTGGAAGCCCTTAGGGGTGTTGCGGCATTGTATGTGTTGGTCCATCATTTCGTTCATTCTCGCAACGAATTGGCCTCCCTGCAACCTTATTTCATCCTCGGACAATTTTCCCTGCTGCTTTTTTTCATCTTGTCCGGGTTCGTGATTCATTATTCCGTCCAATCAAAAGAAAAAACGGTCGGTTGGGGTGAATTTGTTTTGGCTAGGTTCAGGCGGATTTATCCGATTTTCATTCTCGCAATGCTTACCAACTATCTTTTGGCCTGTTTGGGTTCAGGCACTTGGGTGGCGTTCCAATGGCAAGATTTCCTGCTCAACCTTGGTCAATTACAAGACGACAACAATCCCTACGGCATCGCACACCCATTCATGGGAAACCATCCTTTGTGGAGTCTGAGTTATGAATGGTGGTTTTATATGCTTTACTACCCCACCATGAAGCTTTTCGAACGGACTCCACACCTTTCAAAATGGGCTGTGGGGGGCTTTTCGCTGGCCAATGTTTTGTTCTTGTCCATCTTTCCGAATGGATTTTCTGTGTTCTTCGCCTATTACATCATTTGGTGGTGCGGCGTGGAGTTGGCCAAGGAGTTCATGACCAAAGGCAAAATCACCCTTAGACATCAATTCCCGGTTTGGGCGTTGATGTGCCTTACCGGAATCTGTTGGGCCCTACATGCCTACGATGCCGACCAAGGATGGATGAAGCCCAACATCGCCTTGTTTCCCTTCCTTCAAATGCGCCATTTTGTCACCGCCAGCCTGATTTTATTCGCTGCTTGGGTTTGGCAATCCTTCCATTTCTTCGGTTTCAAAGCCCTCCTCGGGCGATTCGTGCATTTGGCGCCAATTTCCTACGCGCTGTACATTGTCCATTTGCCCATCATTCATTTTTCCTCGGCTGTTAAAACGGGCAACATCGTGTTGGACTTTCTGATTTTCGCGCCCCTGATCCTCATGTATGCCTGGTTATTGGAACAACCCTTCCAACGTTGGGTCAACAGTTGGATGCGCCTTCCCAAGACTTAAGGGCTTGAAAAAACAAAAGGGCCGCATACTCGCAGCCCTTTCTTTCGATTTCGTCTGAAAACAACCCTGGTTATGCCTTAAATCTCGCCTACCATGGTTTCGGGCTTCACCCACTCATCAAATTCAGCCTCGGTCAAATACCCCAACTGAACTGCACTTTCCTTGAGGGTCAATCCCTTCTTATGGGCGTTCTGAGCAATTTCGGCGGACTTATAGTACCCGATTTTGGTATTCAGAGCCGTCACGAGCATCAGAGAATTGTTGAGGTGCTTTCGGATGTTGTCATGCAAGGGCTCGATGCCCACGGCACACTTGTCGTTGAAGCTCACGCAGACATCCCCGATGAGGCGAGCACTGTGCAGGAAGTTGTAAATCATCATGGGCTTGAACACGTTCAGTTCGAAATGGCCGTTGCTGCCGCCGATGTTAATCGCAACATCATTGCCCATAACTTGCGCCGCTACCATGGTCATGGCTTCGCATTGGGTAGGGTTCACCTTGCCTGGCATGATGGAGCTACCGGGTTCATTGTCGGGGATGAAGATTTCACCAATGCCCGATCGGGGTCCTGAACTGAGCATCCGGATGTCGTTGGCAATTTTCATGAGACTCACCGCAACCGTTTTCAAAGCTCCGTGTGCGGCCACGATTCCGTCATGTGCAGCCAAAGCCTCAAATTTGTTGGGCGCGGATATGAAGGGCAAAGCGGTCAGACGGGCGATGTTGGCAGCCACATGGTTTGCATAGCCTTTGGGCGTGTTGATACCCGTACCTACCGCCGTGCCACCCAAGGCCAATTCAGACAAATGGGGCAGGCTGTTTTCAATGGCTCGGATGCCATGGTTTAGCTGGGCCACATAGCCACTGAATTCTTGGCCCAAGGTGAGCGGTGTCGCATCCATGAAATGCGTTCTACCGATTTTCACCACTTTCATGAAGGCTTTGGATTTTGCATCCAAGGTGTCCCTCAGTTTTTTGAGGCCGGGAAGGGTTGTCTCCACCACCATTTTGTAGGCCGCGATGTGCATGGCGGTCGGGAACGTGTCGTTGGAGCTTTGCGAACGGTTCACGTCGTCGTTGGGGTGAACGAATTTGTCCTTGTCGGTCAACGAGCCACCTTGAAGGACGTGCGCGCGGTAGGCGACCACTTCGTTCACGTTCATGTTGCTTTGGGTACCAGATCCCGTCTGCCAAACAACCAATGGAAATTCCGAATCGAGTTTGCCTTCCAAAATTTCATCGCAAACCTTGCAAATCAGATGGCATTTGTCTTCAGCCAATCCACCCAAATCACGATTGGTCAGGGCAGCAGCCTTTTTCAGGTAGGCGAAGGCGCGGATGATTTCTTTGGGCATCCGGTTGATGTCCTGCGCGATGGGGAAATTTTGGATGGAACGTTGGGTCTGAGCCCCCCAATAACGATCTACGGGGACCAATACCATGCCCATGGTGTCTTTTTCTTCTCTGAATTGCATATGGCTGTTTTGTTGTGTCGGGGAAACCTTCCCTTTCGGACCCAAAAATAATCATCCTGAAGCCGAAAGAAAATAGGAGGCACCCATCCCGTCGGTTGGACACCTCCTATTCCGTGGTAAGAAGGCAAAAACTCCTAGAAATCCTTCATCAGAGGACTTCAAGCGGAAAATCTACCTCGATGTCCGTATCCCCCGGGGTGCAGGTTCCGTCCTTGATCCCACCGGCTTGATGTTTGAGCGTGATGCGGAGATTGCCCTGCCCTGCAGCGCTTGAACGCCATCTGGATGCCAACCCAATTTCGTAAACACCGTCGCTGTCCGTTCGTACAATGGTGACCGCAACCCCAGATGCTGTAAAGCAAAACAAGTGCTCATCGCCCTCCGCCAAGATTTCGGAAGTGATCTCATCGGAATGATCGCCATGTTGGGCAAACACCTTCAAGGCAACATTGTAGGTGGTATTGGACATGATTTGGATCGAGTCGATGGTAGGAGGGTTTCCACCTGCGCCATCTGCATCGTCAAAAGTGGGCGATGCGACCAATGTACCCGATGCCGAATCGGTTATCTGAACCTGCAGGCGGGTGATGAGCTCCTGATCGTGGACATGGCAATCCTCACCGGGCTCACAGTCATCTCCTTTGCACCCACTGAGTCCATTCAGCACCAAGAAGGCAGTTGCTGCCAAAATCAAGGGGGAAATCATGTTCTTCATTTTCATAATAATCAAGGTTTTTTGAGTTTACAAGGGTTGAAAAATGGATAAGTTATCCGAACCATCACGTTTCTACCGGGTGCGTCCGCGAAGTAGCGAAAACGGTCCAAATAGTCACGGTATTGGGTGTTCAACAGATTATGAACGCCTGCATGGACGGTCAGGTTTTGTTTCCCGGCTTGAATTTCGGCCTGAACCTCGCAATCAACCCGGAGGTATCCTCCTGGTGCCGGCAAATAATCCTGCTCGTCCCTGACCCGTGTTTGACGCCGAACGGCGGCAAGCGTCACCGACAAACCGGGTTGACCGATTGCGCCCCAATCACGGAAAGTATATCCCAATGTGTTTTCAAGACGATCGGCAGGCATTCCCACCAAAAAAGAATCATCGCTGGTGTTCAGGGCCCTCAATGCAGAAGCCTTTACCTGCCAATTGATGCGTGGAATCGGCATCCAAGACAGGCTCA
>Ga0068872_10000319_pt1 | contig 40497 bp, 39 predicted proteins | sample NOAtaG_7_FD_66441 | JGI IMG/M metagenome (GOLD analysis project Ga0068872, IMG submission 66441) | Freshwater lake microbial communities from Lake Erie, under a cyanobacterial bloom - NOAA_Erie_Diel1S_2200h metaG | ecosystem: Environmental > Aquatic > Freshwater > Lake | place: USA: Ohio, Lake...
AGATATCAGCATGGAGTACAGCTGCCACTCCAGAAGATCTGAAAAAATTGACTGCAGATTATCCCGGAATCAATTGGCGACTGGGCGAATCATCTGAAGAAAATGAAATGCTTCGATTAACCGCACCCATTTTGGTTAACGAAAGCCGAATTTTAAAACCTGGTGAAAAAATAGCCTTTAAACACAATCTTCCGGGAGTCACCATGCGGTATAGCCTCAGTAATGATCCTGAACCGGATTCCATCAACGGAAAAATCTACACCGGACCCATTACACCTGGTTTTTTTACCAGAATTAAATTGAAAGCAATAAAAGAAGGATGGAAAATGAGTCCCATGACAGAAGCCTCGTTTTTTACCAGTGGATTCAAACCAAGTTCAGGAAAACTCCTGGCCCCTCCAGCAAAAGATTACCGCGGAAACGGAATCACTACACTTATGGATGCTCGGCCGGGCGATCAGGATAATCACCGAGATGGCCAATGGCTGGGATACAGGGAAAATGGAATGAATGCCCTCTTTGAATTTGAAGAAAATAATATGCCAGGATCAATTACCATCAGCTACCTGAAGAATACTGGCGCCTACATCCTACCTCCACAAGTAATACGGATCTATGGTGGCGATTCAGAAAACAATCTCAAGCTGATTAGTGAAAAAAGACCAAAACAACCTTCCGGATATGACCGCAATGAAGTGATCGGGGAAGCTATAGTCTTGGATAAACCATACCGATTCATTCGAGTCTCAGCAGAGCCTGTACAAAGATTGCCATCCTGGCATGGAGGAAAAGGTCAGCCTGGATGGATCTTTATCGACGAGATTTTTTTCTATCCTAAGCCTACCATTTAAAGCGGGCGCCAACGGAAATCGTTGCAAACGTGCTTTCAAAGTTTTCATTTGTGCGTAACGGATCCAATATATTCACCTCAAAAATATAGCGGGTCTTTTTACCAAACTCAATGCCAGGAGTAAGACCAAAAAGCTGAACTCGGCTACCACTATTGGTCCCGATAATTGAAGCATCCCCTCCCAGAAAAGAATACTTTGGCGAGAAATAGAGCGCAAACTGATTGTTTGGATGCCACGACAAATGCAGTGGAAACGTAAGATTTGAAAGAGATAAATCTAATAAATCTTCATCCTCACCGGAACCAAGACCAGCACCAAAATACGTGTAACTGAATCCAAGGGCTCCGCAAAACTCTGACCGTTGATCACCTATAATCTGAAGCCTCGATTGAACTCCGAACATACCAAAAGAAAGATTGACACCCGCGTCCAATGTTTCTGTTATCCCATAATTGAAAATAACCTGTGGTAAGATCGGTGGAGTCAAATCCCCTTTCGCATAGAAACTCGCTAAAGACGGTATAACTTCCCGTTTACCCTTACCGAGCGTTCGGCCGGTGGACATATTGTTAAAGGTTGTACAAGAAGAAGCCACTACAAGCAAGAAAAAAATACCTGACAATTGAAACGCAACACGCATGGAGGTAAACATTTTTCGGTGAACTAAAACTAACCCACCAGGTCTCGAAGGATAAGAGCATTTGATTCTATATTTGCTGATTGAAATCATCCTATGAACAGAAATCATATTGAATTAGTCAGACTTGATGATCGCTTTCTGATGGAAGCCATCAACGAAACCGGGGAAAGCATCCGGATGGATGGTGGGACAAACATCGGCGGAAGCGAAAGTGCCATGCGACCGATGCAAGTCTTACTGGCCTCCATGGGTGGATGCAGCGCCATCGATGTCGTTATGATTTTGAAAAAGCAAAGACAAGAGCTCCGCGATATAAAAATTTCAATTGATGGAGACCGTGAGCCCAACGTGGAACCTTCGCTTTATAAAAAAATTCACATTCACTTTAAGCTTTTCGGAAAAATCGAACAGGATAAAGCCGCTACAGCCGTTAACCTATCCATGACGAAATACTGCTCCGTAGCCAAAACACTAGAAGCAACTGCTGAAATAAGCCACAGCTTTGAAATCCTCCCCTAATCTAAGTTTCATTAGAAATTTTTTACCTCTCAGACGTAACAGAAAACAATGCCAAAAAGAAAACCGGAAACCTCGGCTATTCGAATCCAGGCAAATCGCTCGGAAAATAGAGAACATGCTGTACCGCTTTACCTGACCTCTAGCTATGTATTTGAAAGCGCCGAACAAGCCCGAGCTCTGTTTGCAGAAGAAATTCAGGGTAACATTTACAGCCGGTATTCGAATCCGAATACGACCGAACTCATTGAAAAGCTTTGTGAGCTGGAAGGAACGGAGGATGGAATTGCCACCGCAACTGGAATGGCTGCCATGTATGCGAGTATGGCCGCACTTTTACGCTCTGGCGATCACGTTCTCGCCTGCCGATCTGTTTTTGGATCTACGCATCAAATACTAACTACACTTTTTCCAAGAGTAGGCATTACACATACCTATGTGGATGCCGCAAAGCCAGAAGAATGGGAACGTCAGATCCTGCCCAACACCAAAATGATTTTTGTCGAAACACCCTCCAATCCAGCCCTGGATCTTATTGACTTGGAATGGCTGGGGAAACTCGCCGAAAAACATCATCTGATTCTTAATGTCGACAACTGTTTTGCTACACCGGTCATTCAAAATCCCGCTGCCTACGGAGCGCACTTGGTTACCCACTCAGCAACCAAGTATATGGATGGACAAGGACGAGTATTGGGTGGAGTCGTGCTTGGAAAAAAAGATCTCATTAAGGAAGTCCGGTTTTTCACCAGACATACCGGCCCCGCCATGTCCCCATTCAATGCCTGGTTGATTTCCAAAAGTCTGGAGACACTTCATCTAAGAATGGAGAGACATTGTCAGAATGCTGAGAGCGTAGCTAAAATTTTGGAAGAACACCCTAAAATAGAGTTTGTAAAGTATCCTCACTTACCCTCACATCCTCAATATGACTTAGCTAAGCGCCAAATGAAATTAGGCGGAGGATTGGTCACCTTCGGTGTAAAGGGCGGCTTAGAGGCGGGACGAAAATTTCTCGATAACCTTAAAATGATTTCGCATACCCCAAATCTTGGAGATACTAGGAGTATTGCGATTCATCCCGCATCAACAACACACAGCAAATTAAGCGAAGAGGAAAGAACAGCCGTGGGCATTCTTCCCGGATTAATCCGAATATCAGCAGGACTGGAACATCAGGATGATATCCTGAAAGATATCTTGCAATCGCTCGATTACTGAGCCCCAAGCTTAACCTTAGCCGCTTTACGGGGAATCCAGACCTGCATCTCACCTTGACCACGGTTGGCCCAGGCATAATAGGGTATGGCCTTAATGGTCTTTAATTCTGTTTTGACCTCCATCCCATCCGGTGAAGCCGTTACCACAGGAAGCTCGCCAGTGATCGTTTGAACACCATTCAGAAGACTCGCCTCAAATTCAGTTTTCAAAGGAGCATTGTCTGGTAAAATGACATTGAATGCTCTTCCCCCATTATCCGGATGTTCAACACAATACACTAAAGGACCGCGCTCCAAAGAAACACGGTTAATATTTTCCTTTACCTCGACCCTTGAAACAACACGCCGTACCTCCATTGGAAAATTTACCTCTAGCTTATCCCCTTTTTTCCAATCGCGATCAACTACAGCGTAACCATTTTCCATCGTATACATGGCAGGCTGACCATTAACCAAAATCGAATATTGTGCGCCGGAGAAATTCAAATACCGATAGGTGTCGCCCGGGACAGGTTGCCCAAGAACCCAACCTGGAATACGCACATGAAGTGGGAATCGGGACTTTTTAACCGGATTAACCTCAACCATGATTTTTCCATCCCATGGGTAATTGGTCTCCATCTTCAAATTCACCTTACCCAAAGCGCGTTCAATGGATGTTGAGCTGGAAATAAACAAATTCAAAAAGATTCCCTTGTCAGAAGTGGCGTATATGTAATTACCCAACGATTCAACCAGTCGGGCAATATTGGATGGACAACACGCCGTTCCAAACCACGGACGCCGCTTGTGCCTTCCATCGGACGCCATAGGATTTCCATAAAAGAAAAGGGAACCATCAAGAGATAAGCCATCATTAGCCGCGTTGTACAAACTTCTTTCCAATACATCGATATAACGCGTTTCGCCAGTCAATTGATTCATGCGCTGATTCCAAAACACCATACCTACCGAAGCACAGGTCTCACAATAAGCATTTTCATTTGGCAAATCATAGTCAACCGAAAATCCTTCATTACTTCCAGAAGACCCAATTCCTCCAGTGATGTACATATTTCGGAATACAACATCTTCCCAGACCGCTTTCATAGCTTCCATGTACCCCTGATCCCCGGTGTAACTCGCCACATCGGCAGCACCGGTATATAAATACATCGCACGAACAGCATGACCAGTAATTTCGCGTTGCTGCCGCACCGGAATAACATCCTGGGCATAGGCCGTGTCTTTCCAATCAGTCCAGGTGTATCCAACTGCATATTTATGACCACGCTCCTCAAGCAACCAATTGGACAGCTCCAGGTACTTCCGATCCTTAGTTATCTTAAAAAGTTTCACGAGAGCCAATTCAAGCCCCTCATGGCCCGTGACCCAATGCCGCTTTCCTGGTCCAAACAAACCGGCAAAATGATCAGCAAATCGAATGGCCACATCCAATAACTTTCTTTTTCCAGTAGCCTCATAATAGGCCACACCTGCCTCAATCAAATGACCCAACATGTAATCCTCATGCATCGACATGTCGCTCCAACGTTTGGATAAATCCTCAAGCGTATAGAAAGTATTTAGATAACCATCCTCGAGCTGAGCTGCAGCAATCTTATCAATCCATTCATCAGCCTTTTTCTCCAAGGCAACATCCCGACTATTGCTTAAAGAATACGCTATAGCTTCAATGGCTTTATACACATCGCTATCATCGTAAAAGATGCCTTCATGTTTTTCCCCAGCTTTTCTGGAAACCTTTTCAAAGTTTTTGATTCGCGGAGTTTTGTTTTCAGTCTGGTCAATGCAAACAGGAATAGTCACCTGAGTAACTTGATCAATACGAGGTTTCCAGAACTGGTCCTGAATGGTAACCTGTGAAAAGTTGATGGGCTGTACGGAAACGGAAGGCTTCTGTGCGAAAATGGAGCCGACTGCTCCAACAAAGCCTAAACACAATAAGTACCAACGCATGGAAATTTAAATTTTAGTTTGAAGTTAACCGAATTAATAGCCGAATACAACCAGGAATCTTTCTAACGAAGCTAGGAGCTTAAAAATTAATAGTAACTTTCTGCCATTGATTTATGGAGGATCTCATTTGTAAAAGTTGCGGCCATCACTTCACAGGTTATTACTGCAACCAATGTGGCGAAAAAGTTGTTCTTCCTCAAGAACGATCGCTGACCAGCATCCTAAGTTCCGTCATGGTAGCCATCACCAATGTCGATGGAAAGGCCATTAAATCCTTGTGGCTGGTCATCGCCAAACCAGGCTTCCTTTCGGCAGAAATTACTGTCGGAAGAACAGTCAGATATGTACGACCAATGTCACTGTTCTTTGTTTTAAACCTGGTTTACTTTCTATTCCCCCTTGTGCAACTCTTCAATGCCACTTGGAAAACTCAATTAGGCACTGTTTATGGGAGCTGGGTCCTTCGTCAGTCGGTTCACAAAATGCTAGAGCTCGATCTACCGCGATCTGCATTTGAATTAATGTATAACGACAAAACCATTGGCTATGCAAAAATGCTGGTTATTGTCTTTGCAGTATTTGCCAGCCTCCCATTAAATGGATTATATAAATCAACCAAAAAATTCTTTGGCGATCACCTGAATCTGATGGTGGAACTGGCATGCTTTAATTTATTTATCAATGCCTTAGTCATTACCCTGCTGGCCAAATTTTTACCCATTGGCACCTACCTAGATGATACCGTGCTCACCATTTTCTTCATTATTACCAATCTGTACTTTCTCATTCGTTCAGGAAATCACTTCTATCAGGAAACTGGAATCAAACTCATCGCTAAGTCTGTGCTCATGATCGGGGTACTCAAAATCGCATTGGAAGCCTACCGATTGGTACTCTTTTTAATTACCATTTGGACCATGTAGGGGTATATTCAGCTGATTTTCAATTTATTAAAGGAATTTTAGGCTTAGAATTAATCCAAGATCGACTTCAGTCGTCCAAGCGGAGTATTTCAGGTGCATGACCGAATCAACCACAGAGGATCAACTAATCCTGGAAAAAATCCGGGAAGGAGAAACCCGGAATTACGGGTTTAACCTACTGGTCCGGCAATACCACAAAAGAGTTTACTGGATGGTTCGCAAAATGGTCATTGATCACGACGATGCCGACGATATTACTCAGGATGTCTTCATCAAAATCCACAAAAACATTGATGGATTTCGAGAAGACAGCAGATTATTTACCTGGATCTACAGAATTGCCACCAATGAGTGCCTGTCTTTTTTGCGGTCGAAGCGCAGAAAATTTTTTCTTCCCTTACACGATGTGGAGCGTGAGTTGGGACAAAAAATTGACTCTGGGATAGGAATGAATGGCGATGAAATCGAACGTGAACTCCAAAAAGCACTGTTAACCCTTCCTGAAAAACAAAGACTGGTATTTAACATGCGCTATTTTGAAGAAATGCCCTATGAAGATATTGCCGAGGTGACAGGCACATCCGTTGGCGCTTTAAAAGCCAGCCATCACCACGCGATGAAAAAGATTGAAGAATATTTTGAAAAAGAACCAAAAGCTTGAAAAAATATATCGCTATGGAAAAAGATCTTAAAAACGACGATCGTTTAAGCCACAGAAATATTTACACAGTACCGGAAGGATACTTCGATAAACTGGAAGCCTCCATCCAAGCCAGAACAGCGAAAAAAGAGTCTCCAGTTTTGATCTTCCTGAAAACTCCAGCCTTTCGCCTGGCAACAGCTGCCGCCTGTTTAGTAGCCGCCTTTATGCTTTGGCCAACAACAGAACAGGTCAGCGCCGAAGAGCTTTTATCAGAGGTCAGTGACGATCAGCTTCTCCGGTATATTGAAGAAAATTCACTTCCGGAATCAGATGACATTCTTTCCTACGGAGATTATTCTATCGAAGAAACAAGTACAATCGAACTTACCCAAATCAAAGACAGCATACTTTAATGATTAAAGGTTTAAACGCCATGAAAAAACATTTTGCCGTACTTTTTATCCTCTTTCACGGAGCTTTTTATTTGAATTCGATGGCCCAGGGACCTAAGATGCCTCCTCCCCCTCCAGATGAAAAAACACGGCAGAAGCTGGAGGCAGCTCGAGCCGCTGTAATTACCGAGCAATTGGATCTTACACCCGAACAAGCCCAGAAGTTTTGGCCGATTTACAACGAGTATTCTGAAAAAAGAGAAGTGCTGCGTCGTGAATTTTTTGAAGAGCGTCGAAAAATGGACCCTAAAAATCCCGATCCGGAAACAGAACAAAAAGTTTTTAATCTAGGGCTAGACATCCGACAACGTGAACTTGATTTGGATAAAGAATACGCCTCTAAAATGATGAGCGTTCTTTCAGGTCAACAAATGATGAATCTTAGAAGTGCCGAAAGGCATTTCCATCAGATGGTCATGAACCAACTCCAACAACGCCGGAATATGCAACACCGGAAAGAAAATTTTAGAGATCGTAACCCAAAATTGAAGCCTCAAGGCAATTAAACTGAAGAATTACTGCGAAAATTAAGTTTGACTATCTCCCTATTGGCCCTTATTTTAGGCCGCTCATGCCTGGAAAACTAGGGTTTTTATCGGCCTTTCTCATTCCCCTACTTGTCGTTACTGGTTTTTACCTTGGCGACTGGTGGAGCTATTCCGTCTTTGCATTTGTCTTTTTTCTCATCCCTGTAGCTGATGCGTTAGTTGGCCTTGATACACGAAACCAACCGGAACACCTCAAATCCGAGGTAGCTGAAGATTTCGGTTACAGACTCATCACGTTTGTGTGGGTCCCCCTACAGTTTGGTTTTTTATTTTGGGCCATCCAACAATTAGCCACAAATCCCGATTTGAATTTTGTGGAATACAGCGGACTTTTAGTAGGCACCGGAATGGTTACTGGTGGAATTGGAATAACGGTGGCGCATGAATTAGGACACAAGAACAATAAACTGGAACAACTTCTGAGTCAGGCCCTATTGGTCACCGTCTGCTACACGCACTTTTATATTGAGCACAACCGCGGTCATCACGTACAGGTCGCCACTCCAGAGGATCCCGCTACAGCCCGTAAAGGCGAAAACTTCTTTGCCTTTTTTATACGCTCCGTAGTAATGGGATGGATTCATGCCTGGCACCTGGAAAAGGAAAGATTGATCCGAAAAGAACGGTCTGTTTTCGGCCTCAGAAATCGAATGATACACTACATCATCCTTCCAATACTTTTTTGCTTAAGTCTTTGCCTATTCGCAGCTTACGTCAATCCAACTGTTTCCTGGAGTTCAGTCATTCTCTTTTTTATCGGACAAAGTATTATTGGATTTGGTCTGCTGGAGCTCGTGAACTATGTGGAGCATTATGGCATCACCAGAAAAAAGCTTCCAAACGGAAGCTATGAGCGAGTCAATCCATTACATTCCTGGAATACTGCCTATCTGATCAGCAATCTTTTCCTTTTTCAACTCCAACGTCACTCCGATCACCATACTTACGCCTCTAAACGGTATCAGGTTCTCGATCATTCCGACGAAAGTCCGCAATTGCCCTATGGATATCCAACCATGATCCTGATGGCGCTAATTCCTCCAATTTGGTTTTCAGTAATGGATAAAAAGCTGGAGGAGTGGAAAAATCAACTTCCTCTTCAGGCCTGAATTCCACCACGGCTAATGTTTTTTAGCCTGAATTGGCTACCTTCATTTAAATTTTAACGTATGAAAAGTCGTCGTGATGCCCTGCGGGCCCTCGGACTTGCCGGCTTAGGATTACCAGCCATTGAAAGTCTTGCCAACTCAGCTTCCAATCCTTTGCCAAATCCTAACAGCGCCGATTTCTGGAGTAAAGTCAGAGATCAGTTTATGTTGGATCGCAGTAGTGTCTTTTTCAATCCAGGTACTGTCGGTGCCATGCCAACGGTAGTGTACGAAAAAATGAACGCACACCTCAAGCATATGGCTACCAATGTAGCCGAATGGGCTTATAAAGACGATAATAAGGAACAATATATCAGCGGATACAATTCTCTACTTCCACTTCGATCAAAAGTGGCAAAACTGCTGAATGTCGATGCACAGGAGATTGCCATGACCGATAACGTCACAAACGGAATGAGCTACCTGGCCACAGGGTTAGAGCTCAACGCAGGTGATGAAGTCATCTCTACCAATCAGGAACACACCGGAGGAAGTTCCTCCTGGTTAATGCGCGCCAAACGTCATGGAATCATTTACAAAGAGGTAGCCTTACCCAAACCAATAAAAGATGAGCAAGAGGTTTTTGATCTTTTGACAGGAGCCTTTACACCGAAAACCAAGGTATTGGTCATTAGTCACATGATCACTGGCAGCGGAGCCATACTCCCGGTTAAAGAACTCTGCACAGCAGCACGAGAACGCGGAATCCTAACCATACTAGACGGCGCACAAACAATCGGCCAGATTGCTTTGGACATGAAAGAAATCGGGTGCGACGCTTACCTGGGATGTTTCCACAAATGGATTGGTGCTCCGGCAGGCAGTGGCTTCATGTATGTACATAAAGAACTGATGCCTGAAGTTTGGACAACCATCGCCAGCGGAAACTGGGATAATCACAAGGATGAAGGCTTCCGTTTCACGCAACGTGGAACAGGAAGTTTTTCCATTTTAATGGGCGTTGAAGCTGCTCTAGACTTTCACTTTGAAATCGGACCGCAACGGGTGTACGATCGCATCAAATTCCTGGGTAATCGCCTTCGCGATGGATTACGAAAAAATCCTAAGGTTAAAATCTTTTCTCCTCAGTCAGAACAAATGTGCGCCGGCATTACCGTCTATACACTCGAAGGCTGGAAAGGTAAATTTCTTCAGGATGCTTTTTGGGAACGGGAACGGATGCGTCCACGGTCACAAGGTGACGTATTCGGACTCCGACATTGCACCCATATTTTCAATAGCGAAAAAGAGATTGACCGCGCCATTGAGCTGGTCAATAAACTGTCTGTCGAAAAACCTCAGGGTTAAATTATTTCTTAGGAGGCACGGGATCGTAACCACTGGTGCCCCAGGGATTGCACCGGGCAATTCTTTTTGTACCCAACCAAATGCCCCGAACAACTCCCCACTCCCGAATGGCCTCAATCGTGTATTGAGAACAAGAAGGGGTATGCCGACAATGAGCACCCAATAAAGGGGAAAGCGTCAATTGATAGAGTCGAATAGGTAAAATAAAGAGTCGACGAATCATGGCTCGACCTCAAAAGTCATAGAACCATCTTTGCCGTCTTTCAACTGAATACCTACGGCCTTAAGGTCATCACGGATTTTATCGGACAATGCATAGTTGCGATCAGCCTTGGCCTTTTTCCGCAAATCAATCAAAACCTGTATGGCTCCTTCCAAAACACCATTTTCCTTGGCTGTCTCTTCCTTAAATCCAAGAACCTCGCGCATCATTCCGGAGTACGTGGACTTAAACTCATCAAATACAGATCGCTCGATACTGGAAACCGAGAGTACTCCCGAATGCATGTCATTAATACGAGCCGACATTTCAAACAATACCGCTAACGTCTTTGCGGTATTGAAGTCATCGCTCATGTTCAAGAAACAAGCCTCGCTGAGCTTGGAGAGTTCAGCACTCAAGTCTTTATTGATTTCTTTCGAGCCGGAATAATCCAGTTTATCGAGGACACCTAATGCATTAATCAATCTCCGATAACCTTTTTCAGCAGCCTGAAGCGCTTCATTGGAAAAGTCAAGGGTGGATGAGTAATGCGACTGAAGCATAAAGAAACGTACTGTCATTGGAGAGTAGCCTCTGGTCAGCAGTGGATGGTGTCCAGTGAACAACTCTGAAGGGAGAAAAGAATTTCCGAGTGATTTACTCATCTTTTGTCCGTTCACCGTGAGCATGTTAGAGTGCATCCAATAACGGACCGGAGACTTACCATTGGCAGCAGTCGCCTGCGCAATTTCACATTCATGATGCGGGAACTTTAAGTCCAATCCACCGCCATGTATGTCAAAGGTTTCGCCGAGATATTTAGTGCTCATGACGGTGCATTCGATATGCCACCCGGGAAATCCCTCACCCCAAGGTGAATTCCATCGCATGATATGAGCAGGTGATGCTTTTTTCCATAAAGCAAAATCAATCTTTTCCCGCTTCTCATCCTGGGCGTCAAGTTCACGACCACTTTCCATGAGCTCCTCAATATTTCGACCGGAAAGAATCCCGTAATGACTTTGCGTGTTGTATTTGCGAACATTAAAGTAAACGGAACCATTTACCTCATAAGCCAATCCCATTTCCAGCAGCTTCTTGGTTATCTCAATTTGCTCCAGGATATGACCGGTAGCTGTCGGCTCTATGCTAGGCGGCAGGATATTGAATTCCTGCATAACCTGGTGGAAGTTGTCCGTGTAGTTCTTTACCACCTCCATAGGCTCAAGTCGTTCGAGCCTGGCTTTTTTTGCAATTTTATCCTCACCGTCGTCAGCATCGTTTTCCAGATGACCGACATCCGTAATGTTGCGGACGTACCGCACTTTGTAACCAAGAAACCTGAAATAACGCGAAACGATATCAAAGCTCAAGAAGGTCCTGACATTTCCCAGATGCACAAAATTGTAGACCGTAGGACCACAAACATACATCCCGATAAAACCCTCAACAGACGGTTTAAAGACTTGTTTTGCTCCTCCAAGGGAGTTGGTAATCGAGACAGGGTATTTTTCGTATAGCGCCATACGGACAAACGTTGCAAACTACGAAGAAAACAGGGTCCCACATTTACAGATCGATTCAAAAATCAAAATTTTAGCCATTCCAAGTGGGTATTGGATCCATTGGGATTATCTTTGCAACGGCAAATCGGCACGACCAGCTCCTGCTGAACTCCCCCAGGGTCGGAAGACAGCAAGGGTAGGCAGTTGTAGCGGTGCGATGCTCGGTTTGCCATTTTTTTTGAACTTGCTACCACTAACCAACTTTTGTATTTCATGGAATTCTTCATCGACACAGCCAACCTGAAAGAGATCAAGGAAGCCTATGACCTCGGAGTCCTTGACGGTGTAACCACCAATCCGTCCCTTATGGCAAAAGAAGGCATTGCGGGAAAAGAAAATATAATGGCACATTACAAAGCCATCTGCAACATTGTTGACGATAAAGTAAGTGCTGAAGTGATTGCAACAGATTACGAAGGCATTATGCGGGAAGGAAAAGAGCTGGCCAAAATTGATGATAAAATTGTGGTGAAAGTTCCTATGATAAAGGATGGCATAAAAGCCATCCGTAGTTTCAGCAGTGAGGGAATACGTACCAATTGCACATTGGTTTTTTCACCAGGACAGGCCATCTTAGCTGCTAAAGCAGGAGCTTCTTACCTATCTCCTTTTATCGGAAGACTGGATGATATCGCACAAGACGGACTTGACTTTATTGCGCAAATCCGGTTGATCTATGATAATTACCATTTCGAAACAAAAATTTTAGCCGCCAGTATTCGTCATACCATGCATCTCGTAAAATGCGCCGAAATCGGAGCTGACGTAGTAACATGTCCACTAAACGTAATCACAGGTCTATTGAAACACCCTCTGACAGATGCAGGATTAGAGAAGTTTCTTGCAGACCATAAAAAAGCTAACGGATAACGAATGGAGTCAGGCTACCCTGTCGTTCAGGTAGAAGATGCCACCATCTTTCAGGATGATAATCCAGTGGTCCAGTCCGTATCCTTCAAAATCGATCGTGGTGAATTCGTTTTTTTAGTTGGTAGAACAGGTTCCGGTAAATCTTCTCTCTTAAAGACACTTTATGGCGATCTGACACTTCGGCAAGGAAGTGCCCAAGTGGCTGGTTACCGAATTGAAACCCTAAAGGACGCACAAGTCCCTTTGTTGCGCCGAAAACTTGGAATTATCTTCCAAGATTTTCAATTGTTTCCAGATCGATCCATCGCAGAAAATCTCATGTTCGTATTAAAGGCGACAGGTTGGAAGGATTCTGCGAAAATGAAAACACGTTTATCCGAAGTATTAATGCAAGTCGGGCTTGGTGCTTCTGAGCGTAAATATCCTCATCAACTTTCCGGCGGCGAACAACAACGCGCAGCTATTGCACGCGCCCTTTTAAACGAGCCGGTAATTTTAATGGCTGACGAACCTACCGGAAATCTTGATCCGGAAGTTGCTGTTGGTATTTTAAAACTTTTTCAACAAATCAACCGAAGTGGAACAGCCGTACTTATGGCAACACACAGCTACGGATTAATCAGAAAATTTCCCTCCAGAGTGCTGAAATGTGAAAACGGAAAATTACTGGACTCAGCAACAGAACCTTTTGAATTACAAGATCAGGATATCTTTTAAACAGTTAATTCCAAGCGGTCGAACCTAAATTATTCTTGCTTCCAGGTATTCTGTTTTGCTGATCTACCTGCTTGGTAAGCAAATCAAGCCGCACAATCAAATTCAACGTCAAAGCGTCACGAATCTCAGGTGTTGGATGTTGTTCCCACTGAATTTTTAATACCTGATACATCGCCATCAGACGATCGTACTCACTAGTCAGATCAACTGTTGTTGAGACAGGAGATTCTTCAAGCCAATTCTCCCGGAGTTTTATTTGCTCAGTATAAAAGGTTTCAGTTTGCTCAAAGGCGACCTCGGCCTGAAGGCCTTCCGGTTTGGTAACAGGGTTTCGTTGAAGGAGTACCAATCCCATTGTAGTTAGAAAAAAGAAAACTGCTGCAGCCTTCCATATCATCAACATTTTATTGGAGTTGGTTAATCGGCGCTCCAATTGCTGCCAAATCTGATCACCTGGAATCTCAGTATCCAGTTCCTGACGATTAGACCTGAAGAATTCATCCATTTGTTTACTCATGACGTGTAAAATTTTGTTGTAGCAATTCCACTAATTTCTTTTTAGCCCTACTTAACTGACTTTTAGAAGTATTTTCATCAATGCTCAGAATATCACTGATCTCCGAATGGTCATAACCTTCTAACAGATAAAGTGATAAAACCGTCCGATAGCCATCCGGCAATAATTGGACTGCGGAATTGACTTGAGAAACGGTGTAGGGAAACCCGTTGTCTTGGTCCTCCAAAGAGGCATCAGGCATTTGATCCAGCGCATCTGAAAATCCAAATTCTTTACGCCTCCTTAAGGCATTTAACGCTTGATTGACCACAATGCGTTTTAACCAAGCCCCAAAGGAAGCGTCTCCTCGATATTGCTTCAGGTTCCGAAAGGCAGATAAAAAAGACTCCTGCAAAATATCCTCCGCTTCTGAACGATCCGTTACCATCCGCAACGCCGTATTAAACATAGCCTTTGAGTACAGGCGATAAATTTCTCGATAAGCCAACTGGTCTCCGAGTCGGGCACGATCAATAATCTCCGAATGAATATTTCGTACGGATTCTTCCAAAAAAGAGAATTTTTCAGCCAATAAAGACACAACCAAGTGGATCAAGGTTGCACCTTGCCGAACAATTATTTTAGCTTAGAAAGGGCTTCTTTCGCCTGTGCAAAATCAGGAGCTGCAGCCAGAGCTTGCTCAAAATATTTCTTAGCTGCCACCTTATCACCAGAGTCTCTGGCAATCATACCCTTTAAGTTTAAAATAGAAATCCTTAGAGGATAGTCCTTGCTTTTATTATCGGCGGTGGCAAAAGTAGCCATCAGTTCATCAGCCTCTTTTTTAGAGAGCAAGATATCCGTCGTGGCCTGAGCCTCAGCATAACGCTTCACAGCGAATTGAAGAAAAGCCATTTTATATAGTGCCGGAAAAGAATTAGTTGTTAGATAAAGCGTTTCAAAATTTTGAAGAGCCTTATCATTCAAATTCAGGGACTCATACGCCGAGCCTGTAAGCTCAAGGGCAGAAGGATTTTTTGGATTACGAGCCAACAACTCCTGCCCTACCAAAACTGCAGAAGTAAATTTTTGAGCCTCATAATACAACACCCCCAGCTCCATAAAAATAGAATCATTGCCAGGGTTTTCAATAATCAAATCATACAGCGCATCACGTGCTACATCGCTATCCCCAAAACGAGAAGCCACCTGATACTTCAACAGAAAATGATTAATGAATGGATCAACCCTTGGCTGTTGCTCAGTTGGTTTTTCAACAGGCTTTTCAACCGGTTGCTCCACTTTAGCCGGTGTCTCCATTTTTGGAGGCGTGGAAGGCTGCTTTTGACTATTTTTCTTTTGGGCTGAAGCCGGAATCAGTATCCCGGTCACCAGCATTAGGATCAGTAGGTGTTTCATTGGTCTGTTCAATCAAAGTTACAGTAAAGCCATTTTCCGTGGCAATTCTTTTCATCAATTCCCATGCTTCGGGTCGATTGTTTTGTATTTCTCCCTCCAATATGGCGTCTTTAATCTTGTCCTTGATTACACCAATAATCTTACCCGGACCTATGCCAAGGGCCTTCATGATGTCTTCGCCTGATACAGGTGGCTGAAAATTTCGGATATGATCCTTAGCCTCCACTTCTTTCATCCGCTGCTCAACCAGGTCAAAATTCTTAAGAAACCGGGTAACCTTTTCAACGTTTTTAGAGGTAATGTCGGCCCGACAAAGAATCATCAAGCCATCGATATCATCACCGGCTTCAAATAAAAGTCTCCGAATAGCACTGTCGGTAACTTCATAAGCTAAAGAAATTGGACGCAAATGAAGACGAACAAGCTTTTGAACAAAAGTCATGTTCTCTCCCATAGGCAATTTCAACCTACGAAAAATTCCAGGCGTCATACGCGCACCTTTATCTTCGTGACCATGGAACGTAAATCCATGATTCGGATCGTAGCGTTTGGTGGCCGGTTTGGCTATATCATGCAGAATCGCCGCCCAACGCAACCAAAGGTCATTGGAAACCTTGGACAGATTATCCAATACCTGCAGCGTATGATAGAAATTATCTTTGTGCGCATTTCCGCCGACATACTCCACCCCTTGCAAGAGAGCCATCTCTGGAAAAAATTGATGAAGTAACTTGCTGTGAAACAGGAGCTTAAATCCGTATGATGGTTTGGGTGTCAGAATTATTTTATTCACCTCATCAATGATCCGCTCCATAGAAATGATCTTAAGTCGAGGCGCGTTGCGAACAATAGAGTCGAAAGCATCGGCATCGATATCAAAGTTCAATTGAGCTGCAAAACGAATGGCACGCATCATCCGAAGCGGATCATCCGAAAAGGTGGTATCAGGAGCCAATGGGGTGCGGATCATTTTTGCCGACAAATCCTGAACACCGCCAAATGGATCGATTAGTTCGCCCCAATTACCTGCGTTCAGCCCAATGGCCATGGCATTAATGGTAAAATCTCTCCGATTCTGATCATCGCTTAAAGAGCCATCCTCTACAATCGGCTTTCTGGAGTCTTCACGATAAGACTCTTTTCGGGCACCAACAAATTCTAGCTCCATATCCTGATGACGAATCATGGCCGTTCCAAAATTTTGGAAAACAGTTACACGAGTTCCCCCAAGCAAAGTCGCAACTTCCTGCGCCAGTTGGATTCCACTACCTACACAGACAAAATCAATGTCTTTGGACTCCCTGCCCAGAATCAAGTTACGGACATAACCTCCCACCACATAGGCAGGAAAACCCAGGCGTTCCGCGGCCTCTCCGACCGTCCTGAAAACAGGATTTCTCTGCAAATGATCCTTAAAATCCACTAACTCCCAATTAGAACGACAAAACTAACCATACGGCGCATATTCATAGGATTTTGTGATGCCTGAAGCCCCAAATCCGTTAACTTTGTCGGAATTTTTTCAGTAAAAAATGCCAACTGCCAAGTACATTTTCGTCACCGGAGGCGTAACCTCATCCCTGGGTAAGGGCATCATTTCCGCCTCTTTAGGCATGTTGCTTCAGGCAAGAGGTTTTTCTGTCACCATACAGAAATTTGACCCCTACATCAATATTGACCCCGGAACACTCAATCCCTATGAACATGGTGAGTGTTATGTTACTGAGGACGGTGCAGAAACCGACTTGGATCTAGGTCATTATGAGCGCTTTCTCAATATCCGGACCTCTAAGGCTAACAACATCACTACCGGAAGGATTTACAACAACGTGATTACCAAGGAACGCCACGGCGAATACCTTGGTAAGACTGTCCAAGTTGTTCCGCACATCACCGACGAAATCAAAAAGAACATTTTCGCCCTGGGAGATACTGGAAAGTACGATTTTGTAATAACGGAGATCGGCGGTTCGGTAGGCGATATCGAATCTCTACCATTTGTTGAAGCCGTACGCCAGGTGAAATGGGATCTTGGGGCCGCCAATGCCGTTGTCATCCACCTAACCTTAATACCTTATTTAAAGGCCGCCAAAGAACTTAAGACAAAACCAACGCAACACTCTGTAAAAGAGCTACTTGCAGAAGGTATCCAACCGGATATCCTGGTTTGTCGAACGGAGTATCCGCTGCCCATTGAAATTAGAAAAAAGCTTGCCTTGTTCTGTAACGTCAGCATCAATTCAGTCATTGAAGCCATGGATGCAGAAACCATCTATGATGTTCCGCTCATGATGCGTAAGGAAAAACTGGATGAGCGTGTGTTGGCCAAACTTAAAGTTTCAAATAAGAAAGAACCGAAGCTTTCTGATTGGAAGACATTCCTCGGAAAACTTAAAAATCCAACCGAAGAGGTAACGATTGGCCTGGTTGGAAAATATGTCACTTTACCAGATGCTTATAAAAGTATTGCTGAGGCTTTCATACACGCTGGCGCACGAAACGACTGTAAAGTGAATTTGAAGTGGATTTCCAGTGAAGACATTAACAAGGAATCTGTTTCCGAAACACTTAAAGGACTCGATGGAATTTTAGTTGCTCCAGGTTTTGGCGAACGTGGTATGGAAGGTAAAATCGAAACCATACGTTATGTTCGCGAAAAGCAAATACCTTTTTTTGGAATTTGCCTGGGCATGCAATGTGCCGTTGTTGAGTTTGCCAGAAATGTTTTAAAGCTCAAGGCCAGTTCCACCGAATTGAATCCAAAAACCAAGCATCCGGTCATCGATATGATGGCAGAGCAAAAAAAGATCACCACCAAAGGTGGAACCATGCGATTAGGCGCCTATAAATGCCGTTTGGCCAAAGGAAGCAAAGCAGCCGCCGTTTATGGAAGCACGAATATTTCGGAACGCCACCGCCATCGCTATGAATTTAACAACAACTACCTAGAACAATTTGAGAAAGCGGGCATGAAAGCATCCGGAACTAACCCCGATTCAGGATTGGTCGAGGTAATTGAACTTAAAGATCACCCTTGGTTTATTGGAGTTCAATTTCACCCCGAATTACGCAGCACCGTGCTCAATCCACACCCGCTTTTTATTCGCTTCATTGAAGCAGCAGTTAAGTCCAAAAAATCAAATTCTTAAAGCCGATTATCCCGATTAGAAATGGATAGAAACAGTCTTATAGGTTTCACATTGATGGCATTACTGCTATTCATGTACTTTACTTTTTTTGCTCCTCAGCCGTTGCCACCCCAGCCGGTCTCGTCTGCTGACTCTGTGGCCAACGTAAACACACCAGGGCAAATTCCTGTTAAAAATCTTCAGGAGGGTTTTACAGCAGACAGCAGCTTTCAGGCTCAGGAAATTTCACTCCAGAACGCCGACGTTTCCTTTACCTTTTCCAATATCGGTGGAGTCATAACCCGCGCTGAACTAAAAAACTACAAAGCTTATGGAGGCAGTCAGCTGCATTTAATTGACTCAGCCTCTTCACGCTTCCGCAATATTGCCATCATTAACGGAAAAGAAACAGATCTTTTTCAACTTCCATTCCAGATAACTAAACAACCATCCGAGAAGGACAAACAAGTTGAATTTACAGCCAACACCTCCGATGGCGGAATCATTCGTCAAACTTGGTCACTCGGTGAATCAGGATTCGTATTAAACTACACTTTGGAATGGTCCGGAGTCCGATTCCAAAATGACAACCTTCGGTTTTCCTGGGTGAACGATATGCCACTGGTGGAAAAGGATATCAATGATAGTCGTTCAAAAACAACCATAAACTTTTATCTGCCTAATGATGATTACGATGGATTATCGGAAACATCGTTGGATCCCGAAAACATGACCGTGCCAACCGGCTCCACCTGGATCGGAATGAAACAAAAGTTCTTTTTGTCGGCGATTCTAAATGATAAAGGCTTTGGAAACGGAGAGATTGGAACAGTAGTTGATGCCTCAAAAACTGAAGTGGTAAAAACAGGAAACATTTCAGCAAGTATTCCACTTAACGGAAACCAGCCTCTAAATCTCCGGTATTATTTTGGACCAAACGATCTGAAAACACTGGGAAGTGTTGCTCCAGGACTCGAGGAAAATGTTTACCTGGGATGGCCGCCAGTGAAATGGGTTAACTCCTGGTTTATTGTGCCTGTATTTCGATTTCTGACAGGCTTTATTTCAAACTATGGTTTGATTATCATAATTCTGGTGATCATCATTCGACTAGTACTGTTCCCACTCTCGTATAAGAGCTATTTGGGAATGGCTAAAATGCGACTCCTGAAACCGGAATTAGATGAGATCAAAAAGAAATATCCGGATGATCAGATGAAATTTAGTCAGGAACAGATGAAGCTGTTTTCTGAAGTTGGCGCAAGCCCCTTTGCAGGTTGCATTCCTTTGTTACTACAGATGCCTATCCTGTTTGCCATGTTCTATCTATTTCCCTCTGTGATAGAATTCAGACAACAAACCCTTCCTTTCGCAGAGGATATTTCCACCTACGATTCGGTTTTAACACTTCCTTTTGCCATTCCATTCATGGGAAGCCACATCAGTATTTACACCTTGTTAATGACCATAAGCACATTGGCCATTACCTGGCAAAACAACCAGCTTTCAACGGTAGATGGACCGATGAAATCACTTTCCTACATCATGCCAGTGATTTTCTTTTTTGTGCTCAACTCCTTCCCTGCTAGTTTAAGCTTCTATTATCTGGTAGGAAACGTTGCTTCCTTTGTTCAGCAAATTTTAATTAAACGGTTCGTGGATGAAGATAACATCCGAAAGGTAATGGAGGAACATCGTAAAAAGATGGCCACCGGAAATTCAACCAAATCACCATTCATGGCCAGGCTCTCTGATGCACTCAAGGCTAGCGAAGAAGCACGTAAGAAAAATAAACGTAGTTGAGTATATTGCCGAACAGGATAAGCCAGCATGGGAAAGATTATTGCAATAGCGAATCAAAAAGGAGGGGTTGGAAAAACAACGACAGCCATCAATCTGGCTGCTAGTCTGGCTGTTTTGGAAAAAAAGACGCTTCTCCTGGACGCTGATCCTCAGGCTAACTCTACTTCCGGATTAGGATTAAATCCTAATCACATCAAAAAAAGCATTTACGAATGCATGATTGACGGAATACCAGTTGAGGAGGCTATCATTAAAAATGACCTGCCAAATCTGTATATCCTTCCCTCCCACATAAACCTGGTTGGTGCGGAAGTTGAAATGGTAAACCTGGAGCAAAGGGAAGAAAAAATGAAAATAGCCCTTGAAAAAATAAGGGAAGAGTACGACTACATCATCATTGATTGCTCCCCTTCATTAGGACTTATTACCATTAATGCATTGACTGCGGCCGACTCAGTGATTATTCCAGTCCAATGCGAATATTTTGCACTCGAAGGACTAGGTAAATTATTAAATACCATTAAAATCATACAGACGCGGCTCAATCCGAATCTGGAAATAGAAGGAATTCTGCTAACCCTTTACGATTCCCGGACATCCTTGGGCAACCAAGTAGTCGAAGAAGTGCGTACCCATTTCCGAAACATAGCCTTTCAAACCATTATTCCAAGAAATGTCAAACTGAGTGAATCACCAAGCTTTGGATTACCAGCCATCATTCATGACGCAGAAAGTAAAGGTGCCATTAGTTATCTAAATCTGGCACATGAGATTATTGAGAAAAACCTGGTGACCAAATGAGCAAGAAAATAGCATTAGGCAGAGGATTGAAATCTCTACTGGAGGATACTCCAGCATCGGAATCCGAATCAATTGGTACTACCCCTCCTGCCTCCAATTCCGGAATGTCAGAGATTCTCCTTTCCGATATCGAAGTCAATCCATTTCAGCCACGTCAATACTTTGACCAGGAAGCCCTAAAGGAGCTTTCAGAATCCATAAAGGTTCACGGCATTATCCAGCCTCTGACTGTGCGCCGATTGGGTCCAAACAGTTACCAACTGATTTCAGGAGAGCGTCGTTTCCAAGCCTCCAAGCTTGCAGGACTTAAAAGTGTTCCGGCTTACGTACGGCAAGCCAATGACCAGCAGATGCTGGAGATGGCGTTGATTGAGAATATTCAAAGGGAGAATTTAAATCCCATTGAAGTAGCCCTTAGTTATCAACGTTTAATCTCCGAGTGCAACTTGAATCAAGAAGAGCTCGGGGAGCGTGTTGGTAAAAACCGATCTACAGTCACCAACTACCTGCGATTGCTCAAGCTGCCTCCGGATATACAAATCGCCCTTCGAGACAACATCTTGTCCATGGGTCATGCTCGGGCCATACTGGGCGCGGAAACACCCGATCGTCAGATCTACCTTTTTAAAAGGATAATCAATGAGGACCTTTCCGTAAGAAAGGTTGAGGAGATGGTCCGGAAAATGCATGATAATCGTGGTGGAAAATCGGAGCAGGATACCTCATCCTCCGCAAACCGGGAAATTACCCAACTGCAATCCAAGCTCTCTTCACATTTTGGCACTAAAGTAGCAATCAACAGTGATGGAAAACGAGGTGAAATTAAAATCCCCTTTGTTTCGGTAGAAGATCTTAACCGTATTTTAGATATCCTGAAAGTTTAATGAGTTTGTCCAGATTATTTCTGCTGACAATATTGTTTAGTGTATTTGCCAGGGTGCTTTATGCCCAGGAACCCTCTGATTCGACTTTAATTAAAGAATTGGATTATAGTGAACGCTTCAATCCTCGGCGTGCCTTGTTCTATTCTGCCATTCTTCCAGGAATGGGTCAGGCCTACAATAAGAAGTACTGGAAGATTCCAATTTTTTATGCGGGATTTGCGGTGGGTATTTATGTAACCGGATTTTATCAAGAGCAGTATGTCGATTACCGCAATGAGCTCTTAAACAGCATTTCAACCAATTCATTTCCTAGCACACCTAGTAATTTTACAGAGGCTACATTGAGAAGAGCTGTTGATTTTTATCAACGCAAACGCGATGCCACCATAGTATTTCTAGGTATAGGCTATCTGCTTCAAATAGTTGACGCCCATGTTGATGCTCACCTAAAAGATTTTAAATACAACCCCAATCTAAAAGTAAGCCTGGAACCTGTAATTCGACAAGATGGATTTACCGGAACCACCAGCGGATTAGGCCTTACCTTTACCTTTTGATGGCCATGAAAATTGCACTGATCGGATATGGCAGGATGGGTAAAGCGATTGAAGCCTTAGCTCAAGCGAAAGGCCATACCCTTCTGATCTATGACTTAGGGTCAAACCTGTCTACCCTAAAGACTGCTGCTCCGGATGTAGCCATTGAATTCACCCACCCTGAGGCAGCTGCTGAAAACATCCGAGCCTGTATTCAGGCTGGAGTTCCTGTAGTCAGCGGAACAACAGGATGGTTGACAGAAAAAGCTAGCGTAGAAACATTCTGTCTTGAACAAGGAGGCTCGTTTTTTTATGCGTCCAATTTCAGCCTGGGTGTGAATATCTTTTTTAGATTAAATGAGTATCTGGCCAGCCTGATGAGCCGTCAGTCCGGATACCAGGCGTCCATTACAGAAATTCACCACACGCAAAAAAAAGATGCTCCAAGTGGTACAGCCATTACCCTTGCAGATGCTATAGTTAAAAATATTCCAGATTATACTGGATGGGCGCTGGACTCCACGGATCCCAATGTGCTGTCCATTCATTCTGAACGGAAAGATCCTTTTCCAGGGACACATGTCATAACGTATAACGGAAAGACTGATGAAATCAGTATTACGCATCACGCCCATTCACGGGAGGGATTTGCTTCGGGTGCATTAACCGTTGCAGAGTGGTTACCCGGCAGAAAAGGTGTGCTTACAATGAAGGACTTCCTGTCTTTCTGAACAGCCTTCATTTTAAGAAATTTGGCTTTATTTGCAGGATTAAACCCTGAAAATTCGTGAATTCACTTCTTCTTGTTATCCTCTTTTTCCGAATCGGAGCCACCATTGGTTACTGGAGAATATTCCAAAAGACAGGCATCAAGCCCTGGATAGCTCTTATTCCATTTTGGTCTGAATTCAAGATCATGGAACTGGTTGGAAAACCTAACTGGTGGATTATTTATTTGCTCATACCCATTTTCAACATCTTTGCCTACTATATCCTGATTTTTGACCTCATCCGATGTCTTGGTAAGGAGTCGATTTGGAGCCAAATCATCTGTATTTTTGCCTTTTATATCTACTTACCATGGTTGGCTTTTCAGAAGGAAACCAAATACTTAGGTAAGGTAGATACTCTACCAGTACCAATTAAGTCCCCGGTAAAGGAGTGGACAGAAGCCATAGCCTTTGCGGTTATAGCTGCTACATTAATCCGCTGGACAATTATGGAGGCCTACACCATTCCAACGCCTTCTATGGAAAATAGTCTCTTAGTTGGTGATTTCCTCTTTGTCAGCAAGTTTCATTACGGAACCCGAACCCCCGCCACACCCCTTCAGGTACCTTTAACGCATCAAAAAATATGGTTTACAGAGGCACCTTCCTACGTTGAATGGATTAAACTTCCGCAGTTTCGCTTACCGGGACTAACCACCATTAAACGGGGAGATGTGGTGGTGTTTAATGTGCCAAGGGATGAGGAAAATAACTTTATGATCTACGATACTACAAAGTGGAAATACTTTCCTGTAGATCTAAAGACCAATTACATCAAAAGGTGTGTGGCTGTAGCTGGGGATACCTTTGAAATTCGGGATAAAGTCCTGTATGCTAATAATTTAGCCCAGGACCAGCCACCACAATCCAGATATCAGTATCGGGTTGTCGCCAGTGACGAGATCAATGAGCGCAATTTTGAGAAAATGGAACTTGACCCTGATGATCTTACCTACCAAGGTCGGAATGACTTAGGTCAGGCCGAATACGTCATGCATCTTACCCAAGAAAACAAGGAAAAGATAAAATCCTTTCCTTTTATAGTTAGCATAAACGACATCTCGGCCACTAAGGAGTTTGGATCACAACTCTTTCCTTTTATTGACTCTCTGAATTGGACAGTGGATAACTATGGCCCGCTGGTTGTTCCGGCTAAAGGGATGAAAATAACCATTAATGACTCTACACTGGCCTTTTACGGCATGGCCATTAAAGATTATGAGTACAATAGAAATGTCACCATTTCAGGTGGTAAACTTTTTATGGATGGCTCGGAAGTAAAGGAATATACCTTTAAGCAGGATTATTACTTTATGATGGGTGATAATCGAAATAATTCTTTGGACTCCCGCTATTGGGGATTTGTTCCTGAAGATCACATCGTCGGTAAAGGTTTCTTTATTTGGTTGTCACTCGACCAGTATGGAACATGGCTTAACAAAATACGCTGGAGCAGATTCCTTAAGCCAATTAAATAGGCTTCTATTCCAGGATTTCCCCTTCTTTAAGAGCCTGGGAATCATAAACCATTTAGACCGTTTGAAGGGTTTAATTAACTGGAAATCAGTTAATTAAACCTCGATAGGCGAAGTTGAGTAATGCTAGAGAGCAGAGCCTATCAGTTAACTCAAACTGAAGTTAGGTACCAAACGATTTCACCGGTTTTATTCTGAAGTGTTGGAAAAATCAAAGACGATATAACGAACTATTTAAGGAGTCCTCTATGCAGCTAAGCAATACTTTGAGATGTGGGCTATTAGTAATTTGAGTAGGCATCATTAACACAAGGGTACCAATCAATGGACCTTCATTTCCATTGGTAAGAACAACTTTAATTTTGAGGGAAGGGCAAAAAAAAGCCCTGCAACTTGCAGGGCTTTTACCAAGATTATCTAATTCTTAGTTGTTCACTAAGGAGAAGTCAACACGACGGTTTTTACGACGATTTGATTCATTGTTGTTAGGAACAATAGGGGCACGCTCACCAAATCCTTTAACAAGAACTCGGTTTGCAGGAAGACCCTGTTCTACCAAGTACTTCTTAACTGATTCTGAACGAGCATCGCTCAATGCCTGGTTCGCTTCATCCGTTCCAAGATCACAGGCATGACCAGTGATCAAAAGAGAATACTCAGGAGAGGAATCAAGGAAGGATTTAAGCTGATTCAGCTTTGAAGTAAAGGACTTACCTAATTCAGATGTTCCGTATTTGAAGGTAACCATCTCGGAACCATTCAGGAGTGAAACTGCACCGTTCAAATTTGATTTTGATTTGGATGCTAAGTTGGTAACAACTTCAGTAGCTCTTGAGCGAGAAACAGTACGGTCTTCAACTGCATTGTTAGATGGTTTAGTATCCTTAAGGGCACTTTCTGCTGCAAGGCGAGCACTCTCTGCATTTTTCAAAGCAGACTGAGTATCAGCAAGTTTGGAACGTAAGTCACCAATTTCTTTGGCAGAAGTTGTTTTACATTCATCTACCTGCTTAAGGGCATTAACCAAGTCATCAGCTTGCTTTTTCTCATCGTTACGCTTCTTTTGAACAGCTTTTTCACCTGCGTGAAGTATGGCAGGGATCATATAGCCAACCGTTACTGATGGACCAGATCCGGAGATTCCAAGGTCTACGTTCAACTTATTTTGAAGCATAGTAACCTCTAAACCAATTTCTTTTCTTGTTTTCTGGAAGTCATTGCCTAAAACTCCTTCTTTCAGGATACCCATACCACCAAAAACAGAGAAGGTGTTGTTGATTCGGATGTTTCCACCAACAATCTCCCGAACGTGTTTACCATTGGGGATAGATGGAGAATATTCAGCAGTTACGTAAAAGCCGAGTCTCTTAGCAATCAGATTGTGTACGCCAAGGTTAGCGCGAACCGCAGTAAAGCCTTCCTGAGAAGTTTCAGTCTTAAATCGATTGAAATAAAGACCTACGCCTGGATCGAAATACACATCCTGAGCAAAACCAGAACCAGAGATCACGCAAAAAGCTAGGACCAAGTAGTAAAGATTTCTCTTCATAATTTATTGATTATTGCGCAAAATAAGCAGATTATTGATACTTAACAAAGTCGGTTAAGGAAAAAACGAAATTTTGTTGAATTTCAGCACAGAAAACAAAATTACAGATATCAATTAATTGATTACCAATTAATTAGATCATACCCAGTTTCCTTCAAAAAACGATTGGTTTGGCTAAAATGATTGCAACCAAAAAATCCTCGGTAAACACTTAACGGAGATGGATGGGGTGCTTCCAATACCAAGTGACGTTTCCGGTCAATAAAAGCACCTTTTTTCTGTGCATAGGCGCCCCAAAGCATGAAAACCAGATTGGCCTTGCGTTCGGCCAAAAGGCGAATCACTGCATCCGTAAATATTTCCCAGCCTTTGTTTTGATGAGATCCAGGCTCCCCTGCGCGAACCGTTAGTGTAGCGTTTAGCAGCAATACTCCCTGATTGGCCCAACGCTCTAAATCTCCATTTTCGGGCCATTTAGTGCCAATATCTGTGGCTATTTCCTTGAAAATATTTACTAAAGATGGAGGATTGGGAACCCCTTGACGAACGGAAAAACAAAGTCCGTTTGCCTGCTCTGGTCCATGGTAAGGATCCTGACCTACAATAACCACTCGGGTTTTTGCAAATGGGCAGGAGTCAAATGCTCGAAATATTTCTTTGCCAGGCGGATAAACCCTTTGTGAAGCGTATTCCATCTTCAGAAAGGAAACAAGGTCAGAGAAATAGGGTTTTGCAAACTCTTCTTTCAAAAGATCTCCCCAATCGGGAGCTATTTTTACTGTGGGAGACATCCACTTCAAAATTTGCTAAAAAATGTCAAATAGAAAGCAATTTCAATCTCTTGTGTGTCCAACCAAAAAATTTATAGTTTTGGAATTATGGTTACTGACATTACCCAAGGCATTCGTGTAACTGTTGAAACGGAATATCAGCCGGCTTATTCAAGCCCCAGTCAGCATCACCACGTTTTTACCTACCGGGTTACGATCGAAAATCAAGGTGAATATACCATACAATTGAAGCGACGACACTGGCACATTGTGGATGCCGGCTACGCCCCCAGAGAAGTGGAGGGAGAAGGGGTGGTCGGAAATCAACCCATCCTGGAGCCAGGAATGAATCATCATTATGTAAGTGGCTGTAACCTAAAGTCAGGTGTGGGTAAAATGTATGGAACATTCCTAATGGAACGAGTGGTAGACGGTATGACTTTTAAAGTACGGATTCCTGAATTCCACATGGCCGCCCCGCATCGATTAAATTAATAGTGTGCCACTTCCCCATCAGATTGTCCAGTGGATTCAGCACTGGCTTAGGAAGGAAAGTTCCCATTCAATACACTCCCCTGCTCTCTATCGTTTTTATCAGGTGGTTATTCATAAAGAAATTCCTTCACGGACTTTTAGTGCCATTGAAGCATCTCGGGATTTACTTTTAGCAGAGGAAAAAATCGTGCCTTTTCAAAATTTAGGATCGGGAAATCCGACCACGACGGGTACGGTAAAAACTCGAAAAGTGGCAGGTAAAAGTCTAACGCCTCCAAAATGGTGCAGATTGCTTGCGCGGCTTTCTCAGGAAATCCAGGCAAAAAATATTCTTGAGCTAGGAACTTCATTTGGAATAAGTACACTTTACCTCTCTGTCAATCCTGAAAGCAAAGTCTGGACTATGGAAGGAAATCAATCTATTGCCTTCCGTGCACAACAAATTTTCGAATCACTCCAGCGATCCAATATTAAATTAATCGTTGGAAATATAGACCAGAAACTTCCTGAGGTGCTGGAAAGTATTCCGGAATTGGACCTTGTATTTCTGGATGCCAATCATCGCTATGCTCCAACCATTCGCTATGCAGAGGCGATTGTTGAACGATTAAATTCGGGAGGATTCATGATTGTCGACGATATCCACCGCTCTAAAGAAATGGACCACGCGTGGAGGAAGTTAAAGGCAAATAGTGTTTTTGAAGCCAGTATCGACCTATTTCGGTGGGGTATCCTGATCAAAGGACCCTCAAACCTTAGCGGTCATCATGTTTGGAATTTCGCTTAATTATTCGAATCGCAGCGATTCAATAGGATCAAGCTTAGAGGCTTTAAATGCCGGATAGTAACCGGAGAGTAGGCCAACTACCACACAAATAAGAAAGCCTACACCCATCCAGAGCCAGGGTATGATAAACGTGTCAATACTCATAATTCTGGCGATGAGATTTCCAATGATGATTCCTAGAATGATACCTACAATTCCACCCAACACACAAACCACAATAGCTTCAATAATGAACTGTTGGCGGATGCGCAACGGAGTTGCTCCTAATGCTTTGCGGACACCGACTTCTCTGGTTCGTTCGGTTACCGAAACCATCATTATGTTCATCAATGCAATGGACGCCCCAAGTAATGTTATGAAACCAACACCAAAGCCACCAATCTGAAGATAACCAATTATGGTATTCAGCTGTTGTGCCAGGGTCTCACTTTTTTCAATGTCAAATGAATTAGGCCTGCCAATTTCATCGTTCCGTATGATCCGCATCAATCCAGTTGCCTCACCCATAGCCATATCAAGCATGCCTACTTGTTTTACGCCAATAGTCATTCGGTACTCGAGTCCCCTACCCCCGGCTAACTGATTTGCAACAGCGATTGGAATGTAAACGGCATTATCAAAACTATCGCCGCTTATGCTACCTCTTTCCTTTAACACACCAACTACTTTAAACCGTGCACCTTTCAAGTTGATATAGGAACCAATAGGTTCCTCATCGTCATCATAAATTGAGGAAGCAATCTTACTTCCAATAACAGCCACTCGCGATCCAAAATCCAATTCAATCAGCGAAAAGCTTCGCCCTTTCTCAACATCCAAACCGCGAATAGCAAAAAACTCTTCATTGATACCTCGAATCCGAACGTTCGGATTGGTTTTGAGGGAACCATGACTCACCTCAGCACCGAAGCTAAGCAGGGTAAAGATCGCAACTGAAGCGTCGTAGTTGTAGCGGTCTTTGAACTCCATGACCTCATTGAATTTCAATGGAGGATAAACACGTTCTTTAACACCACCCTGAAATCCTCCTTTACTATCATAGGAGGTGATGTCAAATGTGTTGACACCAAGTGAGGATAAACTACTGGTTACAGAACTTTCAATGGCATCGATAGCCGTCAGGATGCCCACCAAAGACATGATGCCAATGGCAACGATGCAGGCCGTAAGAACAGAGCGAAGCTTGTTGGCCTGTACAGACCGTAATCCTTCGCGAATATTTTCAGAAAGATTCATGTGTTAGGGGAAGTCCTGTAAAGAAACGGTGCAAAATAAACTGGAAAAACGGTCAAGTTCATGGTAAATTCACGCGAAAGTAGTTTAAACGATGCTGAGGCTCTTTTTGTTATGCTTTTTACTGACGGCTCGATTGGCGGCTGGGAATCATTTGTTCATCCCAATGGACGAAAAACAGGCCAATCACCTCAAAGCGTACGGAATGGCCTATTGGATCCTGAAACGCGACCAACAGGTAGATTGGTTACTAAATTACAGGGGCGGTAGTTTCATGTGTGATTTTCACCCACAGATCCAGAACGAACTGGTAGCTCGAGGTGTTTCCTATCAGGTGATCAGTAGTGCTCAGGCCAATAGCATGCTCACCGAAATTTCCAGTCCTGCAGTCAATTACGACATTATGAAACTGGAGAAAGCACCACGAATTGCGGTCTATTCTCCTAAATCTAAACAGCCTTGGGATGATGCCGTGACTTTGGTGCTGAGCTACGCCGAAATTCCGTATGATGTAATTTTTGATGATGAGGTCATGCGTAACGATCTACCCAAATACGACTGGCTACACCTGCATCACGAAGATTTTACCGGGCAATACGGAAAATTCTATCGCAGCTACTCGAATTTTCCTTGGTATATCGAACAGCAAAAAGAAGCGGAAGACATGGCCCGCAAACATGGATTCTCTAAGGTTTCACAACTGAAATTATCCATTGTAAAACGGATCAAAGAATTTGTTGCCGGAGGAGGATTTTTATTTGCCATGTGTTCGGCCACAGATAGTTTTGACATAGCTCTCGCTGCTGAAGGCGTTGATATCTGCGCACCGATGTACGATGGTGATCCAGCTGATCCTTCAGCTCAGGAAAAATTAGATTACACCAAAACCCTGGCCTTTACCGATTTCGAACTGGTTAGGGATCCCTATGAATATGAGTTCTCCAATATTGACAACTCACAAATGGAACGTGGTTTGCGACAGGACAATGATTACTTTCAACTTTTTCAGTTTTCAGCAAAATGGGATCCGATCCCTACCATGCTCACGCAGAACCACACGCAGATTATTCAATCCTTTTTTGGACAAACAACGGGGTTCAAAAAAAATCTGATTAAACCAGAGGTATTGGTGATGGGCGAGATAAAAGATATCCGTGAAGCCCGTTATCTGCATGGCGTAATGGGTAAAGGTTTCTGGACTTTTTACAGCGGCCATGACCCCGAAGATTATCAGCATACGGTTTATGAAGAACCCACGGATCTCAACCTTCACCCCAATTCGCCAGGCTATCGTCTGATTTTGAACAACATCTTATTTCCTGCAGCAAAAAAGAAAAAACAAAAAACCTGATGGGGTTTTCTTTTAATGCATCCGATCGGGACGTACTTCCAAATTTTTTATAATCTCTGCTTCCGCCTCAAGCCACTCCTTCCAGCGTTTTTGAACATAGTCGGGATCGACAAACTGCTTGGCCAACGAGATGAAGTTTTTATAATGACCAGCTTCAGACACCATCAGTTTGTAATAAAAATTCCTGAGATCCTCATCTGCAATTTCTTTCCACAGTAGCCGAAAACGTTCACAACTCCGTGCCTCAATAAGGGCATTTAATAAAAGTTTCTCTACCAGTTGTTGATCGCGACTGCCACCCTTCTTTTGAATGGCTGTTAGACGTTCAACATATTCATCTCGTCGTGGTTTGCCTAAGGTCCATCTACGCTCAGATAATTTTCGCAAAACCTGTTGAAAATGATCCCATTCTTCCGAGACTACCGGAGACAGGGTTTCTACCAGTTGAGGTCGGTCGTGAAAAAGGATGATCAAACTTATAACGGAGGATGCTGCCTTTTGCTCGCAATAGGCATGATCGATGAGAATCTCCCGAATATTCATTTCAGCAATACCAACCCAGCGCGGATCGGTAGGAAGCTCGAGCCCCAACACATGCTTGTCGATAACCATATCAATCAAAAAGAATCAATTCAAATCCAAAATCCATGATGGTGCGTAACCCAGGATAGCCAGGAATGAGTAGATAGCCAGGTCTACCTCCAGCCTGTAACAAATTATGGACCTTATAAAAAAATCGGCCGCGCTTAATCTTTCCATTGATGAAGAAGTCAGCGCCTAGCCAGGGATCTACCCGCTCATTACGTTGCACAAAATAATGTTGGGTAACCGGATCATAACCCGGGGCATACCAATCGGATCTATAAGATAGATCGAAACCTATTTGTGCCTCTAAATTACCCTTGAATAAAAACCCCTTGTACGCCAATTGTCCATTGATCAACCAATCCGGCATTTGAAGCAAGTTGTCTTGATTGGTTGTAACGAGCGTGCGCGTAGCGTGTACACTTAGATTCATTTTTCTAAAGAAGGTCAATGAGAGCTTCGCCTGAGGGGTAAGATAGGATTGCGATCCATCCGATTGATAAGGCACCACGGTTTGGCCATCTGGCTGAGGCTCTTTACGCATCCAAACCTGATCTGAGAATAAGGTGTACCCTAGGCCCGGTGCAAAGGAAAAATTACGTAAAGGCAGTTTGAGGAAGGCCTGCGCCTGAAGCCCCGTAATGTTCTTGAAATCATTAGCCCAAAAATCATGTACTCCGCGATACAAACGATGGAAGGAAGACGGCGCAGCAATGGATTGTGTAAAAGATCCTTCCAGGTACCGTCCATCAAGGCGTGCATCTAAACTATAATTTCCAAATTGATTTAATTCAAACTTTCCGGAAGCTCGGGTGAGCGAATCAATATCCAAAACCAAACGACCACCAATAAAATGTTCTGTTCCGCTTACCTTAATTCCATAATCCGAGGGATTGGCATAACGGTAGGTAGTTGTGTAGTTCCTGAATTTATAAAAGGCATTGTAGAATAAGAAAGACTTTCGACCCTTAAATCCAGCTTCTTGTTCCACTACCCGGAAGTTCATCATGTCGTCTGCTTTCAAGGTATCCTCCTTTACCTTAATCCAATTATCGAAGGGTAACTGATTATTTGACGGTGAGTAATCATCCGTAAATGAATTTTGTTGCTTTCTAAGCGAAATGGATTGATAAACTTCGAGTGCGGAAGCTAAACGATAGCGATGATTGACCTGAAGTTCCCGTTTGAGATCGCTTGTAGAGGCAGCATACAAAACCGGACTGGCACTGGTAGCAAAATACTCGTTGAAATCAGCTCCTTCTCTTAAAAAAACGCCTCCATTTTCATTTACCGTGTGTTTCGATCGACGGTAAAATCCGTATACCAAGTAGCGGTCATTTTTAGAAGTGTAATGACTGTGAAAATCATAATACTGACTAGTGACATGGCGATCCCCTTTTCTTCGTTTGTCAATTTGTTTATCCACCAAAATCGGTCGGTAGTTAAATCCAAAATTCCATCGAGAATTAATGTTCCTTTTAAATTCCACCCGAGTCATGGACCGACCGTTACCACCCCATACCAATTGCATTCGGGTGTAAGGTGATTTGGTGTCGAAGTATTGAGGCTCCTCCGTGTCGTAATACAAATCATAAACTTCGAATCCGGAGGTAGTACCGGCAAATTTCCGAACAGAGGGAAACAAGGAATAGAGCGCAGTTCCTGCATTACCCAAATCCTGAAGCTGATTTTCAAAGCGCTGGGGATAAGTCCAACGATGGTAATTCACGATGCTGGTATCAATAGTTCGATAATTGGGCTTATTAATCAGTAAATCAAAACCAGTAGTCCACAGTGTGGTTTTTGGTCCATACACATTTCGTGTAGAGTCATTGAGGAACAAGGAACCCCTTCGTTTGGCTGTGCGCGAACCCGCCGTGTCAGTAGAAACTCTGGTGCGGGTACCACCCTCCCTTCCCACGGAACCTAGCGATTGCAGGGCCCCTCGTTGAGCAAAGCCCTCCAAAGCCGAAAGCGATAACAGTATCGTCAGCGCTATGAAAAGCCTATTCCGTATGCTTTTACTCCTGATCAAGGGATTCAAGTTTAGCTTTAACCTTTGTTCGTACGATACTATCAAATTCAGTGCCAGCAGATAGAAATTCTATTTCAACAGGAAGATAAAACCAAGGTTGAGCGCTGATCAGCTGTTCATGACTGAAGGCCGATAACCTGATCATATCTTTTTCGGTTGTTAAAAGACACACATCCGGATCCGTTACAGCAGTAATTATTTCCCGAATATCCTGAAGAGAATAGTTGTAGTGATCACTAAATCGGTAATGATATAGAACTGAAAAATCCTCTCTGCAGTGGCGCAGCAAGAAATCAGAATGTGCAATACCTGTAACGAGTATAATTTTTCTTCCAATAGTAGGTCTGTTTCCAAAAGCTACCGGCTTGTCGTAGCGGTAACGTGTGAAGAAGATGGGCACTTGTCCTGCGTACTTTTGTGCCTTCAGGATAAAGGCCTTTATATCTTCATCGGTTACCGAAGCGGGACATTTGGTCACCACTAAAACATCGGCTCGACGTGCACCGATGCGCGATTCCCTCAACCATCCCATGGGAAAAATTAGGTCACTAAAAAAGGGACTTTCATATTTCGTGAGAAGGATATTTAAGTCGGGTTTTATTCGGCGGTGCTGAAAGGAATCATCGAGAATGACAACATCTGCATGTGAAACCTGATTTAGCAATGTGGGGATAGCCAATGTGCGATCTTCTGAAACGACCACATGGATGTCGTTACCAAACTTTCGGAATAACTGTACAGGCTCGTCCCCGGCTGTAACCGCCTCATCAGCTTTATCCAACATTCGGAGCCCCTTTGTCTTTCGACCGTAGCCCCTGCTGAGTGCAGCAACTTTATGCGAATCTTTCAATAGTCGAATAAGGTACTCAGTGACGGGGGTTTTTCCCGTACCACCCATGCTTAGGTTTCCGACCCCTATGGTTACAAGTCCATCAAATTGAATGGATCGCCTAGCCCCTATGTCATAGAGGTGGTTCCGCATCTTGGTTACCACCTGGTAAATCAGTGAAATGGGTAGAAATATCCTTTTCATATTGGCCGCATTGGGCAATCCTGCAATATTACTTACTGAGATCGGATTTCAGGAATTTTGAAGTAACGAGCCCCTGTCAACTCCTAAGTTGAGCAAGAAGAAAAGGAATGGGATTAGTGTAAATTGCTGCAAAATAGAATACTTCCTATGCGGCCGACCAAGGTTAAGGATCTCTTAAGTTATTTGAACGAGTTCGCTCCATTCCAACTTCAGGAATCCTACGATAATTCAGGCTTACTTACCGGTGACCCAGACATGTTGGTTACCGGAATTTTAATCTCTCTCGACTGTACGGAGGCCGTGGTTGATGAAGCTATTGAAAAGGGCTGCAACGTAGTGGTTTCGCACCACCCTATCCTTTTTAAACCAATCAAGAGTTTAACCGGAAAGGATCACGTTGAACGAACCATCATCAAGGCCATAAGAAATCAACTAGCGTTAATCGCAGTCCATACCAATTTGGATAACGTTAAACATGGCGTTAATGCTGTTATTGCTGACCGGCTTGGACTAAAGGAGCAATCCATATTATCTCCTCTACAAGGAAACCTTCTTAAGTTGGTAACCTATGTCCCTGAGTCTCATGCTGGAAACGTGCTGAATGCGTTGCATGCTGCAGGGGCAGGTCATATTGGAAAATACAGCCACTGCAGTTTCCGTTCGGAAGGCACGGGGTCCTTTATGCCTGGTAATGAAGCCGAGCCCTTCCAGGGCCAACGTCATATGCTCGAGCAAACAAAGGAGATAAAAATTGAGGTTCTCGTTCCGGCACATTTAGAAAATCCTGTCCTGGAGGCACTCCGTGAAAGTCATCCATATGAGGAGGTAGCCTATTTTTTAAGTTCCACCCTGAACAGAAATCAAGAAACAGGAGCGGGAATGATGGGTACGCTACCGGAGCCGGTAAAAGCATCTGATTTTCTTGAGAGCATCAAAAGCTTACTTCAATGTCAGGTCATACGACATACACCCATCTGTCATGAAAAAATTCAAAAAGTGGCAGTCTGCGGAGGAAGTGGCAGTTTTCTCCTAAAAAAGGCCATTTCCAGTGGCGCTGAGCTATTTATTTCTGCTGACTTCAAGTATCATGACTTTTTTGGGGCTGAGGGAAAGATCATAATCGCAGATATTGGTCATTTTGAGTCAGAACAATTCACAAAAGACCTACTGACCGGGGTTTTAAGCAAAAAATTCCCTAATTTTGCGGTCACTTTTTCAAAAATTGTCACCAATCCGATTAGTTACCTGTAAGTAATGGAAAATCAAAACGTTGCACAAAAGTTGGAGGCTCTGGTTCGCCTTCAGTCCATCGATACCAAACTGGATCAATTAAAGAAATTAAGGGGTGATCTTCCCAACGAGGTCCAAGATCTTGAAGACGAGATTGAGGGTTATAAGGTTAGAATGGGTCGTTTCGAAACCGAGTTAAAGGATCTTGAAGACTACATCAAAAAGAATAAAGAGGCCATAAAGGAAGCCGACAAGCTGATCAAGAAGTACAACGAGCAGCAAAAAAATGTTAAAAACAACCGAGAGTTTGACGCCATTACAAAGGAGATCGAACTCAATGAGTTGGAAGTTAATCTGAGCGAGAAGCGCATCAAAGAAGCCAAAGAAAAAATTGAAGCCAAGAAAGTCGATACTGCCAGCCTTGAAAAATTGATTGGCGAACGTACTGATGATCTTAACAACAAAAAGAAAGAGCTTGAAGACATTATGTCCGAAAGCACTGAAGAAGAAAAGAAATTGTTAGCTGAGCGTGAAAAAGCTGCCAAAAAAATTGAGGATAAGCTTCTTAAGTACTACGAGCGCCTCCGAGGCAGTCTTTCTAATGGACTTGCAGTCGTAAATGTAGTTCGTGGTGCTGCTGAGGGCTGTAACATCATCATACCTCCTCAAAAAATTGCTGAGATCCGAGAAAAGAAAAAAATCGTTATTGATGAACACTCTGGCCGAATTTTAGCAGATGTGGACATGGAACCGATGGAAGAAGAAAAACCTAAAAAGGTCGCTCCTGCCAAAAGAAAAAAGGTTGCCTGATACAATGAGCATCCAACAGAAAACAGGTCTCTTGACCTGTTTTTTTTTGCTGTTTATAGGCCACTTGCTTTTGGGGCAAAAGCCACAGGCAGCATCAAAGCAATCCAATTACCTCAGTTGGAGGTTCGATCCACTGTTGTCGTCAGCTTACACCAAAATATTTGATCTGGAAACCTCTGAAGCAATTCAGTTACTTGGTTCAGTCCAGGATCCGAAAAACCGTTTCTACAAAATCTACCTCCAAAGCCTCGCGGAAACAGTCGATTTACTAATCACGGAGGATGAGTCGCGGTTCCCGGTAATTGAAAAAGCGTTTAAAGAACGATTGGTTGATTTGGAGGATGCACCACCTACAGCAGAATCGTTATTCCTTCAGGCTGAGCTAAACTTACAACGTGGCTTTTGTTATTTGAATCTAGGGGAAAATCTTAGTGCCATCTGGGCTATTCGGCAGGCCTATAACCTAGCTCAAGAATGCCAACAAAAATTTCCTGGATATGTGCCTATTTTAAAAACCAATGGGCTCTTACAGGTTATGCTGGGTGCTGTGCCGGATAAATACCGATGGTTTTTTACCCTCCTAGGGATGGAAGGATCTGTGGAAAATGGACAAAAACAATTGAACTCATTACGTCAAGCCAATATTTCCCTGAGTAAGGAAGCTGGAATATTATTTTATACGATCAAAGGACTCATCAGTCAAGAGTTTACAGAAAGTAACACCGGAATAGCATCGTTATTGCGCGAGGATCCATCAAACCGATTGCTTCACTTCCTTGGCGTAACCCTGTTGATGAAAGAATCAAGAAGTGAGGAGGCCTACCAACTAATCAAAAATCTAGACCAGAAACCCGGGGGATTACCCCTTGTTTACATGGAGTATCTACGAGGTGAAATTCAGCTTCAAAAGGGTTCTTATAGTCAGGCCATACAATCTTTTCAGAGGTTCCTTAGTAACTATAAGGGCTCCAGCTTCAAAAAAGATGCCTCTCTGAAGATTTCCTTAAGTTACCACTTAATGAATAAGAATACCGTTGCACTGCAATGGTGGAATAAAGCCAAAGAAACCGGCAAGGCCATTGCTGAACCAGATGTGAATGCAGCTGATATGCTTAATGAGCAACCATTTCCAGACGAACTACTTTTGAAAATTCGTTTTCTAACAGATGGAGGTTACCTTTTTGAGGCACGTCAACTGTTGGAATCAACGAACCTCTCCCATTTTAAAACAAAAAAAAATCAGACTGAATACATCTATCGAAAAGCACGGCTGGAACATAAATCCAAGAACACGGAATTAGCCAGTCGACTTTATGATGAAGTGATCACTCGAAATAAAAATGAGGTGTGGTACTTTGGTGCCAGTAGTGCGCTGCAGATGGGTTACCTGGCCAGAGAAAGAAAAGACTATTCCACAGCCAAAAAATATTTCAATCTAACATTAAGCTTCAGAGATCATCCATACAAAAACAGCATCGATGGGAAAGCACGTGCTGCATTGGAGGAATTGAAAACATTTACACCGTAATGGTTTTAAGGTTTGTAAGATGGAGGGTACTGTTGTGGGCATTCACCCGAAACATGGAACCAGTATAACCCAACTCATAGAGGCATAAATTTCGGTGCTCGAATAGATCCATACATTTAAGTGGATAGCGTAACATCAGGCAAAGCATTATGCGCATAGCACGGCCGTGCATACACACCAGCACTTTTTCGGCAGAATCCCGCATAATAACCTCCAAAGCCCTTGAAAGCCTTTCTGCCACCTGATCCGGACTCTCCCCCCCATCAATCGACAAATGAGTCTGACCAGCCTGCCATTGACCAATTAGCCAATGGTAATAGTTGTCTTCTTCCGGAGTAATAGATCGACCTTCATGCTTTCCCCAGCTAATCTCATTCAGGTCTTCAAGGACCTGCCAAGGTAAACCATCATTCAAAAAGCCCTGAACACTTTGGTGGGTCCGTACCAAAGCTGAAGTGAAAACTTTTTCAAAGCCTTCCCTCTGGTAATACTCGTAAAATCCCCGAGCCTGACGACGCCCATTTTCATTTAGAGAGGAGTCTACCCCACTCCCTTGAACAATCCCATTCAGATTGAAATCGGTCTGTCCGTGTCGGATCAAAAAGATTTTTTTGCCCACTAAGTTTCCACTAATTTGGCCGCAAATATAGAAGGGATTATTGATCGTTTTTTCAATAAATTTTCAATACTTCCCTTTTAATCAGAATGGCAATTGAATGAGTGAATCACGTTCCATTTTCAGGCCAGGTTTTACCAAAGAAGCCATCCAAAAAACGGGTCGAGGAACCTTGGCCGAAGCCTTGGGAATAGAAATAACCCATATTGGTGAAAATTCAATTACGGCCACAATGCCGGTGGACCATCGGACCATTCAACCCATGGGGCTTCTCCACGGAGGAGCCTCAGTTGCCCTAGCCGAAACTGTAGGCAGCATCAGTGCCAATGGAACCATTGACCACGACAAGCAGTATTGTGTTGGCTTGGAGATAAATGCCAATCACATCCGGGGCGTTCGCTCGGGGCTGGTCAAAGGAACCTCAACCGCACTTCATATCGGACGAAGCACCCAGGTATGGGAAATTAAGATTACCGATGAAGCGGACCGCTTGGTGTGTGTAAGCCGTCTTACCATAGCCGTTTTAAACAAATGATTGGACAGGCCACAAGCTTACGTATAAAAGGATCAGAAAAAATCCGACAAGAGATTGACTTGGCTCTTTCAGAAGGGTTTTCCTTTGCGCTTTGGAAAAAACCACTCGTTGAAACGGTCCACCTACTGGTTTCTGAGTCTGCCAAAATCGTAGAAACTTTTCGGATTGAAGAGTCTGAGCCAGGATTCCTAATTTCGCCATTTAAATCTTCGGGGAATAAAATCTTTTTATCGTCGGATCGGTATTGGGTAATCGACCCTAATGGAAGCTACGAATTTGATGTTCGGCTGAAATCAATCGCGGATCCATCAACAAAGATATCGCTACCATTTTACAGGAATCCAAATGCAAACCAATCGTATTCAGTAACTGCAGAACAACCTGCATCTTATCAGCAGTTGGTAACCGATTGCATTCATCACATAAAGTCAGGAAAATTTGAAAAAATTGTTCCTACGCGAAAAAAGGAAATTCATTTACCGGAAGAAACAGACTTATTAGAACTTTTTGAAAGACTTTGTCACCATCACCCTAATGCAATGGTAAGTCTGATGAGCAGTCACCTTACAGGAACCTGGATAGGTGCTACTCCAGAACCATTGGTCAGTATTGACCAGGACCGGATATTCAGAACCGTTGCACTGGCTGGCACACAACCCTACGATCCGTCGACGGCCATTAGCCAGGTAAGTTGGAGACAAAAGGAAATTGAAGAACAGGCCCTTGTGGAACGCTACATTATCAATTGTCTTAAGAAAATTAGATTACGAGAATTCACAGAAGTGGGTCCGCGTACAGTTCAGGCAGGCAACTTGTTGCACTTACGGTCAGATTTTGCAGTTGATTTAAATGATGTTCGGTTCCCTGACCTCGGAACGGTTATGTTGAATCTCATGCATCCCACTTCAGCTGTATGCGGAATGCCATTGGAACCTGCAATGGAATACCTCCTTAAGCATGAAGGCTACGACCGTGAATTTTATTCAGGCTATTTGGGACCTGTCAATATTGAAAACGAAACCCATCTTTTCGTCAACCTCAGATGTATGAAATGGAATGGATCAAC